>Ga0182024_10008481_pt1 | contig 21629 bp, 19 predicted proteins | sample P32metaG_FD_120480 | JGI IMG/M metagenome (GOLD analysis project Ga0182024, IMG submission 120480) | Permafrost microbial communities from Stordalen Mire, Sweden - P3-2 metaG (Illumina Assembly) | ecosystem: Environmental > Terrestrial > Soil > Wetlands > Permafrost | place: Sweden: Stordalen...
GAGGCAACCATCGCCAGTGCCACCGCTTGGCTCCTCCTCGCCAACCTGCGCCTGCTCTCCCGCCGCCTCGCAAGAGCTTGATTGCCTATGATTCATTTTGAGTCAGACTCTCAGGATGAGGAAGATTTGTGTATGACATTAAAGGCCTACCTCATCCTGAGGAGCCCGCGCAGCGGGCGTCTCGAAGGACGCACCGGATGTCGGTCCAAGGCTCACCCGTGACACCGACCCGCTCCGATAGGTCTCGCGCTGCGCGAGGCCGCTGGTGCCGAGCACGCGCTTTTCGCAAACATCGCCGAGCGACACCGCGCAGAGGTAAAGGTGGATCTGGTTGCTCAATTCCTCCCACAGATCATGGGTCAGACATCGGCTGCGATCGCCGCGGCAGCCGGTCGCCTCGCCGGGGGTGCAGCGGACCGCGTGGATCGGCTCGTCGACCGCGACGATAATGTCGGAAATCCGAATCTGGTCCTGGTCATGCGCCAACCGATAGCCGCCGCCAGGACCGCGCACGCTGCTGACGAGGCCGCCGCGGCGCAGCTTGGCAAAGAGCTGCTCGAGATAAGAGAGCGAGATCTCCTGCCGTTCGGCGATCTCGGCGAGCGAGACCGGGTCGCCGTTGCCGTGCCGCGCCAGGTCAACCATCGCCATGACCGCATAGCGGCTCCGGGTGCCGAGCTTCACGGCTGTGCCCTCAGGGCGCGCCGCGGGGCAGGTTCGGTCGCTGCCGCCGAGCCGTCATCGCCCGGCGCGGGTTCCCGGTCGCGTTCGAGTTCGCCGAGGCGCGCACGCAGCGTCGATACCTCGTCGAGCAACCCGTTCAGCGCGCGGGCGATCGGATCGGGGATCTCGACGCTGATGCCATAGGGCTCGAAGACCGGCGGCGCCTCGCCGGCCGCGCTGCGCCGGCCGACCTGGCGGGCCGGGTTGCCGACCATCGTGGCGCCATCCGGCACTTCCTTCACCACCACCGCGGCGGCGCCGATGCGGGCGCCGTCGCCGACCCGGATCGGCCCCAGCACCTGCGCCCCCGAGCCGACGATCACATCGTTGCCGATCGTCGGATGGCGCTTCTGGCCGCCTTGCTCCCGCGAGGGGCGGGTACCGCCCAGGGTCACCCCGTGGTAGAGCGTGCAATCGTCGCCGATCTCGGCGGTCTCGCCGATCACCACGCCCATGCCGTGGTCGATGAAGAGGCGCTTGCCGATGTGCGCGCCGGGATGGATCTCGATCCCGGTCAGCATCCGCCCGACATGCGAGACGAACCGCCCGGAGAGATACCAGCCGCGCTCCCACAGAGAATGCGCCAGGCGGTAGCAGAGCAATGCGTGAAACCCGGGATAGCACAGCACGACCTCGATCCGCGAGCGGGCGGCAGGGTCGCGGGCGAGAGTGGCGGTAATTTCGTCGCGGAGGTTTTTCAAGAGCATCGCGGTCACTATGTTATCGTCATGGTATCATTCGGTCGGGCGTCGCTGGTCGCGCGACCGCCTTCGCGGGCACCAGTGCGAGCATATAATTGTCCCACTCCCGCGATCAAGTATATGCCACGTGGGACGTCGAGAGTGCTGGCCGATGTGGCCCGCCATACTTGACTACAGCAGTCGGAATTGAGCCGGATTTGCCATGCCTGACGTCATAATCAACGGCCCGGAAGGGCGCATCGAAGCGCGCTATCACCACGCGCGCGGCGGCACCGCGCCGATGGCGGTGGTGCTTCACCCGCATCCGCTGCATGGCGGGACGATGAACAACAAGGTCGTCTACACGCTGTATCAAACCTTTGTGCGCCGCGGTTTTTCGACCTTGCGCTTCAACTTTCGCGGGGTCGGCCGCAGCCAGGGCAGCTTCGATCGCGGCGAGGGCGAACTCGCCGATGCGGCGGCGGCGCTCGATTGGCTGCAAGGCTACAACCCGAACGCCGCCTCGTGCTGGGTCGCCGGTTATTCCTTTGGCGCCTGGATCGGCATGCAGCTCCTGATGCGGCGGCCGGAGATCGAGGCGTTCATCTCAGTCGCGCCGCCGGCCAATCAGTATGACTTCACCTTTCTCGCGCCATGCCCGTCTTCGGGGCTCATCCTGCAAGGCGACCAGGACCCCCTGGTGCCGGCCGAGGCGGTGCAGAAGCTGGTCCACAAGCTGTCGCACCAGCGCGACATCAAGATCGATTTCCGCAAGATCCCGGGCGCCGACCATTTCTTCGTCGATTGCGCCGAAGTATTGGCGGGCCACGTCGACGCCTATATCGCGGCGCATGCGCAGTTTGCCGCACAGGCCGAGACGGCGGCCGTGTCCGGGCGCGGCCGCTAGGCGCCGCCGGGTTCTAGGTCTTCCAGCGGGCCGAGCGCAACGCCGCCCACACCACTCCGGCGACGCCGACGAGGGTGAGGCCGCCGAACACCAGGACGACGGTGTTGGCCGATCCGATGAGGCGGTCGCCCGCCTCGCCCACGGCGTCTCCGAGGAACAAGAGCATCGGGGCCCAGACCAGGGCCGAGGCGATATTGGCCACCCAGAATGGGCCGCGCCGCATGCGCATGATGCCTGCGGCCAGCGGAATGACGGCCCGGATCGGGCCGAAGAAGCGGCCGATGAATACGCTCTTGCCCCCGTGCCGCGCGAAGAACTCGATGCCGCTCGGTAAGAGCTGGGGGTTGCGGCTGAACGGCCAGAGCCGGGCAATGCCGCCGCCAAAGCGGCGGCCGATCCAATAGGACACCCAATCGCCGAGCACGGCGCCGAGAATCGCCCCCACCATCACCGGCAGATACGAGAGGGTCCCGCTTTTCATCAGCGTGCCGGCGGCGATCAAGAGCGTTGTCCCGGGAAACAAGAGGCTCAAAAAAGCAAAGGATTCACCGAACCCGGTGATGAACATGATCGCGACCGCCGAGCTCTCATGCTCCTTGATGAACCCGAGTAACGACTGGGCCAGATCTTCCATGATTCCGTCGTCGGCGAGGGGCCGACCTTCGTATATTCTCAGGTCGACCCAACCGGCAAGGGCGCGCGAGCAACCGATGGCGAGGCGGCGATGGCGGGGCTGGTATCCGAGGTCGATATAGCGGTGATCGGCGCCGGCGCGGCCGGCATTGCCGCGGCGCGCCGGTTGGTCGAGGCGGGAGGGGTGTCGGTCCTGGTGCTCGAAGGGCGCGAGCGCCCGGGCGGCCGCGCCTGGACCATCGATGTCGGCGGCTCTCCGGCCGATCTGGGGTGCGAATGGCTGCATTCCGCCGACCGCAACGTGCTGGTGCCGCTCGCCGAGCGTCTCGGGCTGGCGCTCGACCGCCGGCGGCCGGATTGGACGACCCGGCTCAGCCGCAGCGGCGAGAGCAAGGAGGCCGAAGCCGATTGGCTTCGCGCGCGCGAAGCGCATTACTGGGCGATCCACCGCGCCGCGCTGGAGCCCGAGGACCGGCCGGCGAGCACGGTCTTGGAGCCGGGCGGGCGATGGAATGCGCTCTTCGATGCGACCAGCACCTGGGCCAACGCCGTCGAACTCGAGGATCTGTCGGTCAAGGACAACGACCGTTACGAGAGCACCGAACACAACTGGCGGGTGCGTACCGGCCTCGGCTCGCTGTTAGTCGCCCTCGCCCAAGGATTGCCGATCGCGTTCGACGCCGCGGTATCGCGCGTCGAGCACGATGGCGGGCGGATCCATCTCGCGACGGCCCGCGGCACGGTCAGCGCGGCGCGGGTCATCGTCGCTGTGCCGACTTCGGTGATTGCCGGCGAGCACCTAGTGTTCGACCCGGAGCTGCCCGACAAGGTCGCGGCGGCGGCCGGCCTGCCGCTCGGGCTGGCGAACAAGCTGTTCCTGGGCCTCGACGGCAGGCTGCCCGGCGACGAGGACGAGCTGTTCCTGGTCGGCTCGACAGCTCGGCGCGAGACGATGAGCTACCAGGTCCGGCCCTTGGGGCGGCCGCGGATCAACTGCTTTTTCGGTGGCCGTTTCGCCGCCCAGCTCGAAGAGGGCGGCATCGCGGCGATGGCGGCCTTCGCCGCCGACGAGCTCGCGGCGCTCTTCGGCAACGATATCCGGCGGCAACTGAGCCCGCTGGCCTCCTCGGCATGGCGCAGCGATCCGTTCGCCCGCGGCTCCTATTCCTATGCGCGGCCCGGCCATGCCGAGGATCGCGCCCGGCTTGCCGCCCCGGTCGACAACCGGCTGTTTTTCGCCGGCGAGGCGTGCTCGCCGCATTTTTTCTCGACCGCGCACGGCGCCTACGAAACCGGCACCGCCGCCGCCGAAGCCGCGCTGGCGAGCCCGCGCCGCTAGCCGAGCCGCGGGCGCTCGTTGATCGCGAGGACGCGAATGCCGGCGACGTCGATGTGGATCGTGCTGACCGAGCCCTGGCCGACTTCGATGCGGTTGTAGTGATCGAGCGGCATGCCGAGTGCAAAGAGGAGCGCGGAGCGGATCACATCGCCGTGGCTGACCGCGACCACCGTCTCGTGCAAATGGCGCTCGCCCATGTCCATCAGCGCCTCGACGACCCGGCGCTGCACCTGGCGCATGTTCTCGCCGCCGGGGATCCGGGCCAGGCTGCGGTGGGTCCGCCAGGCCTGCCAGCGCGGGTCGGCGCGGATCGACTCGAAGGTCGCACCGGTCCATTCGCCGAAATCGAGCTCGATCAGATCGTCGCGAAATTCGATTTCCAGCCCGAGCCGAGCGGCGACGATCTCGGCGCTCTCGCGGGTGCGCTGCAAGGGGCTGGCATAGAGCGCGGCGACGTTGTCGCCGGCGAGACGCTCGGCGATCGCGGCTATTTCGGCGCGGCCGCGTTCGCTCAAGCCCACCCCCGACATGCGCCCGGCGAGTACCCGGCCCATAAGGCCGTGCTCGCCGTGGCGAAGCAGGTGAAAGACCGTCATGCTCAAGCCTCGACACTTAATCGGCGGAGCGCGGCGCGGCGTGCCGCACATTGCCGCTCTGCTTGGGGATGCCGGTCTGTTCGTAGCAGACCCGGGCAAAGGCCGCGACGCCCTGGCGGATCTCCTCCTTCGTCGTCAGGCCAAAGCACAACCGCAGGCGCGATTTGGCGGCGGCGCCGTCGCACGCCCATTCCGGCCCGGGATTGAACGCGATGCCGGCATCGAGGGCGGGCTGCACCAGTTTTCGGACATCGACCTGATCGGGCAACTTCATCCACAGGAAGATGCCGCCTTTTGGGACCCACGGCTCGACAGCGGTCCCAAACTCGCGCTCCAGCGCCTCGACCATCGTGTCGAGCTTCCCTTTCAGCGTCCGGCTCAGCTCGTCGACATGGTCCGCGAAATGCGTCGAGAAATACTCGGCGACGACCATCTGTTCGAGGGCGCCCGTGCCGCTGTCGCCCTGGGTCTTGATCGCGATCATGCGGCTCATGAATTGCCAATCGGCGACGACGTAGCCGAGGCGCAGCGCCGGCGCCAAGGTTTTCGAGAACGAACCGATGTGGATGACATGGGCGGGGTCGAGCGCATAGAGCGCCGGCGGCGCATTCATTCCGCCCCAGGTCAGATCGGCGTAGCACTCGTCTTCGAAAATCGGCACGCCATGCTCGCGCGCCAGCGCGAGGAGCTGGTGACGCCGCTCGAGCGGCATGATGCTGCCGGTCGGGTTCTGGATCGTCGGGATCGTGCAGATGTATTTGGGCGTGGTGCCCCGGCGCTTCAGATCGGCGAGGATCGCGGCCAAGGCGTCGATCCTGATGCCATCCTCGTCGAGCGGCGCGCCGACGATGGCGACCCCGAGCCGGCGCAGTTTGGTCAGATAGCCGCCATAGGTGAACTCTTCGAGAATGACCGTGTCACCCGGTTCCAGCAGCACCTGGTTGATGAGGTCGATCCCCTGGCCGGAACCCTGGGTGATCAGGACGTCCTCGGGCCCGGCGCCGATGGCGCGCCAGCGCGCGAGCTTGTCCGCGACGAAGCGGCGCAGCCCGAGATAGCCCTGTGGCCCCTGCCCCATGCTGTAGAGCGCCAGATCCGCGCCGTCGCGCCGCAGCACCGCCGCGCTCGCCGCGATCAATTCGTCAATCGGGATCAGCGCGCGGTCGTTATGGCCGCCGATGAAGTTGAATTTAGCATTGCCGGGCCAGCGCGGCGCCGGCGGCGGCACAGTCTTGCCGAAGAGGTGGGGGTAGGCGAAACCGGAGCTCGTCATCCTCTTGTGTCCTTTCCCTCTCTTCGTCGCGGGGGTAGGGCGGGGGCGTGGAACGCTATTCCAGAAGGTTCGCGAGATAGCGGCCGTAATCGTTCTTGGCAAAGCGGCGCGCCTCGGCGAGCAGCCCGTCGCGGTCGATATAGCCCATATGGTAGGCGACTTCCTCGACGCAGGCGATCTTGAGGCCCTGGCGCATCTCGATCGTGCGGACATATTCGCCGGCTTCCAGGAGATCCTCGTGCGTGCCGGTGTCGAACCAGGCAAAGCCGCGCCCCATGCGGGCGACCCGCAGCTCGCCCCGCTGCAGATACACATTGTTGACATCGGTGATCTCTAATTCGCCGCGCGCCGAGGGCTTCAGCTCGCTCGCGATGTCGACCACCGCATTGTCGTAGAAATAAAGCCCGGTCACCGCCCATGGCGAGCGCGGCTGGAGCGGTTTTTCGGCGATCGAGATCGCCGTGCCCGCGGCGTCAAACTCGACGACGCCATAGTCCTGCGGGTTGCGCACCTGGTAGGCGAAGACGGTCGCCCCGGGGCGCGGCTGGGCGGCCTCCTGCAGCAAGGGCGATAGTCCGCCGCCGTAGAACAGGTTGTCGCCGAGGACCAGGGCGACCGAACCCTCGCCGATGAAATCGCGCCCGATGATGAAGGCTTGCGCCAGGCCCTCGGGACGCGGCTGCTCGGCATAGGAGATCGCGATGCCCCAGCGGCTGCCATCGCCGAGCAGTGCCTCGAAGCGGGCGCGCTCGGCCGGCGCGGTGATGACCAGGATGTCGCGGATCCCGGCCAGCATCAGCGTCGTCAGCGGGTAATAGATCATCGGCTTGTCATAGACCGGCAGCAGCTGCTTGCTGGTGACCAGCGTCACCGGGTAGAGCCGCGTGCCGGACCCACCGGCCAGAACGATCCCCTTCATGCCTACACCGCCGCTTCGGCTCTGCTGCCGGTGCCGAGCCGGGCGCCGCGGTAGCGTTCCGACCAGATCGGCTCCCACCACCAGCGGTTGTCGAGGTACCAGGCGACGGTCTTGCGCAAGCCGGTCTCGAAGCTCTCGCGCGGCTGCCAACCGAGTTCGCTGCGGAGCTTTGTCGTCTCCATCGCATAGCGCTGGTCGTGGCCGGGCCGGTCGGCGACAAAGCTGATGAGACGCGCATGCGGCCGATAGGGCGAGGTGGGCTGGAGCTCATCGAGCAGGTCGCAGATCGCGGTAACGACGTCGAGGTTGGCGCGCTCGCCATCGCCGCCGATGTTGTAGCCCTCGCCGGGTCGCCCGCCGGTCAGGACGGCGTGGAGGGCGCGGGCATGATCCTCGACATAGAGCCAGTCGCGAATATTGTCGCCCTTGCCGTAGACCGGGACCGGCTCGCCCTCCAGTGCCTTCAGAATGGCGAGCGGGATCAGCTTTTCCGGGAAATGGTAGGGACCGTAATTGTTCGAGCAATTGCTCATTACCGTCGGCAGCCCAAAGGTCTCGTGCCAGGCACGCACCAGATGGTCCGCGGCCGCCTTGGAGGCGGCATAGGGCGAATTGGGCTGGTAGCGGCTGGTTTCGCTGAACAGGCCCCGAGGCCCGAGCGAGCCGAACACCTCGTCGGTCGAGACGTGGTGAAAGCGAAAGCGCCTCGCCCGTTCCGAGGGCAGCGAGCGCCAGTATTCGAGCGCTGCCTCGAGCAGCACGTACGTTCCCTCGATATTGGTCTTGATAAAGTCGCCGGGACCGTCGATCGACCGGTCGACATGCGATTCCGCGGCGAGGTGGAGGATCGCGTCGGGCGCAAAGGAGCCAATGAGCGCGGCGATCGCCGGGCGGTCGCCGATATCGGCGCGGTGAAAGGCGTAAGCCGGGTCGTTCTCGATCGGTTTCAATGAGGCGAGATTGGCGGCATAGGTCAGCTTGTCGACATTGAGCACCGCCGTGCCCAATTCGCCGACAAACAGCCGGCACACCGCCGAGCCGATAAACCCGGCGCCGCCGGTCACCAAAAGTTTCATCGTGCGTCCCGGTCCGGATCCGGCCCCTTTCCCGACAGTGGAGCGTCTTCCCGATTCTAGAGATCGTGGTAGATCTCGAACGCCAGATCGAGGTCGTCGAACATCTTGCCGCGGCCGCGATGCAGGACGAGCGCTCGAGAACAATAATCCTTGACGATCTGCGGTATGTGGGAGGCGAGCATCAGGCTGCGATCGGCGCGTTTATCGAACAGTTCCTCGTGCGATCGGCGCTGAAAGCGGTGGTCTCCGACCGCGATGATCTCGTCGATCAGGTAGCAATCGAAATCGACGGCAATGGACAACGCGAAATTGAGCCGCGCCCGCATCCCCGCCGAGTAAGTTATGACCGGCTCAGCCAGGTATTTGCCCAATTCGGCGAAATCCTCGACATAATCGCGCAATAGCTTGAAGGGCTTATTATAAATTCGGCAGATCAAGCGGATGTTGTCATTTCCGGTCATGCTGCCGGCGACCCCGCCGGCCGCTCCGACCGGCCAGGACACCGACATGGTCCGCTCGATGCGGCCGATCGTCGGCATTTCGACGCCGGCGATCAGGCGGATCAAGGTCGATTTGCCGGCACCATTGCTCCCCAGCACGGCGATTTTTTCACCCGGCTTGAGCACAAACGAGATATTGCTCAGAACCCGGTGATAGGTGCGCCCAGTTTCCGAGTGATAGTCCTTGGAGAGGTCGGTAACGGTGATCATTCGAAGACGAGGTGCTTGCGTACGTCGCGCATCAGCCACAGCCCTATGAGCGTGAAAATCGCAAGTATCCAGCTCACATAGGACATATCGTAGAAGGTTTGCATGCGGTTCCCGAACAAGCCGCCCCGAATCATCTCATAGGCGTGCAGCGGCGGGTCGAGGGTCAACGCGATCTGGCGCAGCGACGTCGGCAGCCACGCCGCCATGAAGAAGAAGCCGCAAACCGCCATATACATATAGGAGACCGGCATCCAGATGTGCTGGACGATCTCGGACCTCTCCGACAACGCGGCGATAATCAGGGCAACGGCAAGGGACCACCAGCTCATGTAAAAAAAACCGGCGAGGAATAGCGCGTAGTTATCCGGCCAATCGATGACCCCCAGCATGTATAAGAGCAGGAACGACACCGCGCAGGCCGAGATATTCCCTATGAGTTCAAGACCCTGACGGCCGATGAAAATGTCGAGCGGCGTCACCTGCCGGTGATAGAGCATGGCGGCGTTATATTTGACCGTGTACAAGGCGTTACCGGTGACATGCCGGAATATCAGGAGCGGCAGATAACCGCTCCACACGAACGCGATCATCGGCAGGCCGTGCTCGAACGGCGCGCGGATCTTCGACCACATGGCGATGACGGGGAGCGCGAACACCAGCGGTTCGGCGAATAGCCAAGCAAAACCCAGATTTCTGCGGCCCCAGCGGGTCATGAACTCGCGCATGAACAGCGCGCCTATGACCCGCTGCTGGACCGCGAGTGCGCGCGCGAACACGCGGAGTTCGGTGGCGATCATCCGCTGGATGGCCTTTTAGGCCGAGGCGTGTTCGCGCACGCCCGAAACCAGCAGCCACGCGATCCCATAAACCAACATGCAGCTGATGGCCACGGTTGCGAACGAGGCCACCCGCTTCGGGTAGAGCGGATAATCCGCGAGATTGGGTTGTGTGATCGTCTCGATGTAAAGCTGCTGACGCTGCGCTTCGAGGCGCGCGGCTTCGAGCGAGGAAAGCGCCGACATCAGTGTTTTTTCCGCCAGCAGACGCTGGACGTCGAGATGTTCGTATTCGCTCAGCGCGGTGGCAACCGAGCTGTTGTCGCCGGTGACCTTGGCGCGTTCTTCCGCGATCAGCTTTTCGAGCGAGGCGATCCGCGTCCGCACCAACGGGATTTGCGGGCTGTTCGGGGAGTTCTTGATGATTTCGGCGAGTTGCCCCTTCGAACTGGCCAACTGCCCGTTCATCTGCGTCAACAGCTCGATCGGGCCGACCGCGGCGCTCTTCGGATCGAGCATTTTCTCTTTGATCCGATAGGCGGTCAGCTGGCTCTGGATCTTGGCGATGTTCTGCTCCGTATCGTCGACCTCGTGCTGAAAGATCGCGACCGCGTTCTGACGGGCGCGCTCGTTGAGCGTATTGACCAGCTGTTCGCTAAAGGTGAGCAACGCGCGGGCGATGCGCTGCGCGTCCTCCGGCCGGTATGCCTTGACCTGCAGCCTGCTGACGCCGCTAGCGCTGTCGACCTCGACCGTGACGAAATGCGAATAGCTCTTGTAGAGCGCCTCGAAATCCTTGCGCCAAAACCACGCCCCGGGGAAGCGGGTAACCAGATCCCCCTCCGGTCGGCCGAGCAGGGCGCGCAGATCGTCTTCCCGCTCGAGCCGCCGTACCACGTCGCGCGACATCAGGTACTCGTGCACCGCATAGGTATCCTCGGACACCGCCGAGCTGCTCGCGCTCTGCATCATCGCGCTGATCGCGCTCGACGGGGTCTTGGCGGGGCCGTGGACGATGAACTTGACCTCGGACAGATAGAGGTCGGAGGCGAGCGCGAAATAATAGACCCCGGCGATCAGTGTCGGCAGGCCGACAAGCGCCCAGAACCAAATATTCAAGGAGCCGAAGAACGCGCCGATTTTCGCGGGATAGAGCGGCCGCGCTCCGCCGACAACGGCGGCGTCGATCACGGCACGGGCACGGCTAACAAAGTCAACCATCGTGAATTCCGAGTTTACCTGACGGGAAGAAGATCGAGCAATGGCGACCGCAACCCGGTACCCCGCCCCCGCATTCCGCGGCACCGCCCGGCGATTATACCCTCGGCCCGCGCGAAGCGGAACCCGAAAGCGAAAAACCAGGGTTGCCGGGCCGAAACGTGCTGCTCTGCAGCAGGCGGGCGGTGAAGGCGGCGAGGTCGCCGCCCGCGAAGAGGTGCCCCGGGATCCCGGCGGCGGCGGCGGCGGCGAGGTCGCTGTCCTTGTCGCCAATGAGAAAGCTCGCCGAGCGGTCGACCGGCCAAGAGCGCAGCAGGTCGAGGATCATGCCCGGGGCGGGCTTGCGCCAATCGCTGGCGCGGCGATAGGCCGCGACCGTCCCCGCCGGGTGGAAGGGGCAATAGCGGATATCGTCGATGTGAGCGCCCGCAACGGCAAGCTCGCCGGCGAGATGGGCATGCAGGTGATGAATTTCCGCCTCGCCGTAACGCCCGCGCGCGACCCCCGCCTGATTGGTCACGACGAAAACGAAGAGCCCCGCATCGTTGAGCGTCTTGACCGCTTCCCGGGCGCCCTCGATCCAGCGAAACTGCGCAACAGATCCGACATAGCCGTCGTCGTGATTGAGGACGCCGTCGCGGTCGAGGAACGCCGCGGGGCGCCGCCGCCGCTGCGGGATCTCCCGCCGGGCCCGAGCGAGATCCTCGGGCATGCCGATATCGACGAAATAGCGGTCGAAGACAACGCCGCGCAGATGTCCGGCCGCCGCAAGCTCAGGAAACAGCCCGGCCTCGAGCGAGGATTGCGGTCCCAGCCGATCGACGACGGCGCGGCGCAGCGCGTAGATCCCGCCGCTGACCAGCCCCGGTCCGCCGCCCGCCGGCCGCTCGGCAAACCCGACGATGCGGTCGCCCGAGAGGCTCACCGCGCCATAGCGCGCCGCGTCGGGCAGCTGCCGCAATGCGATGATGCCGAGCGCCGCAGGCTCTTGTGCGAGCCGCGCGGCTAGGTCTAAAAGGTTGATGTCAAACCATGAATCGCCATTGATCAGGATGAACCGGTCGTCGAGCCGGTGCCGGGCGTGCCACAGAGCGCCGCCGGTGCCGGCCGGCTCCGGCTCGACCGCAATCTCGATCGCGAGGTCGAAGCGCGCCTTCAGCGGGGTCGCCGCCGCATACTCGGCAATCCGCCCGGCCGCAAACCCGCCGAGCAGCAGGATTCGCCGGATACCCTGGCGACCGAGATCGAACAGCAAGAGATCGAGAAACGGCGCCTCGTCAACCGGCAAGAGTGGCTTTGGCAGTTCGGCGGTCAGCGCCCCGAGCCGGGTGCCGCGCCCGCCGCACAGGATGACGGCTTGGTCGATCATGGCGCGCCACTTGTCTTCTCTCCAGCCGCCTGTCAAGCGCCAAGCGCGATTTTCATGGCAAGCGCCAAGCGCGATTTTCATGGACAGCATGCGAGCCAAGGATACCCTCCGCCCATGGGCAGGTTCATTAAGTCCGAAACCATGTTCCGCCCGCCTGCCGGCGGCGCGATCGCGGCGATGTACCCGGAACTTGTGAAACCCGGGGCGAGCGGGATCGCCGCCTGGGCCGGGGCGCGTGGGACAGCCCGGCTGCGCGGGCGGGCGGGGGCTGCCGGCGTGCCGTTTGTGCTGCTCGCGCAAGGGCTGTTGCGAGCGCCGCCGCGCGGGCGCGCGACGCCGCCCTGTCTGAGCGCCCTGGCAATCGAGATGTCGGGCGAGATGTCGGGGCCGGGTTCGCCGGCCGACATCGTCACTCCCGGCCGGGTCCTGGCCGATCGCGGCTGGGAGAGCCCGGCGCTGCTGATGCAGGCCGCGGCGGCACGCCGGGCGCTCGCAAGCGCGCGCGTCGGCGGAGATTGGTGGCACGGCGGCGGGGCCGGCGAGCTGCCGGCGGGTGATGGGTACGCCATGGTCGTCCTCGCCGAGCCGGCGGCCGCCGGCGATTCGCCCGGCCGCGACACCAGGGCGGGCGAGCCTCTTCTGGCCGCGATGCTCGATGCCGCGCTCGCCGAGAACCCGGCCGATCGCGTCGTGATCGTGAAGCCCGGCGTGACCGGCGACCTGCTGCAACCGAAATTCGCCGCCGCGGTGGCGCGCGGCGCTCGCATCATTGGCCGCGATCTCGATCCTTGGGCTCTCGTCGAGCGCGCCGCACGGGTTTACAGCGCGGGCGGCGAAACCGGCTTTCTCGCCCTCATCGCCGGGGTTGCGGTATCGGCGTTCGGGCCGGCGTTCTACACCGGCTGGGGCGCGACCGACGATCGGGCCGGGGTGCCGCAGCGCCCGTTCCAGCGGACTATCGACGAGATTTTCGCCGGTGCCTGTCTGATCGCGACGCGCTATCGCGACCCGTTTCGCAACATCGGCGCGGCCTTCGACGACGTCGTTGCCATCCTCGCCGACTGGCGCCGGCTGGACGAGGCCAATCGCCGCATCGCGGTCTGTGTCGGGATGTCGTTCTGGAAACGCCGGCGCATCGCCGATTTCGTCCGCTCGTCGGCCGGCGTGCCGGTCTTCCGCCGCACCGCCTCGGGCGCCCTTGACGCTGCACTGCGCCAACCGGAGGCGCCGGGGCGCGCCATCGCGGGCTGGGCGTCGCGCCTGCCCGCCGGCATCGCCGCGGCGGCGGCGCGGGCGGGCGTGACCCTGATCCGGGTCGAAGACGGGTTCATCCGCTCGGTCGGTCTCGGCTCCGATTTCCTGCCGCCGGCCTCGCTCGTCTTCGACTCCCGCGGGATGTATTACGACCCCAGTGTCAAGAGCGACCTCGAGACCCTGCTCGGCGAGGCCGAGTTCGCGCCGGCGCTGGTCGCGCGGGCGCAGCGTCTCGCCGCGCAGCTCGTGGCGCGCGGCATCACCAAATACAATCTAGCCGATCGCGGCCCGGGCGTCGCCGTGCCGTCCGGCAAGCGGGGAATCCTGGTGCCGGGCCAGGTCGAGGACGATCTGTCGATCCAGCTCGGCGGCGGCGAAGTTCGCACCAACCTCGCGCTCCTGGCGCAGGTGCGCGCGGCAAACCCGGACGCCTTCATCATCTATAAGCCGCACCCCGACGTCATGGCCGGGCATCGCATCGGCGCGGTCCCCGAGGCCGCGGCGCGCCGCTTCGCCGATTTGGTCGTGAGCGAGGCGTCCACCGCCGCGCTCCTCGCGATTGTGGACGAATTGCACACGATGACCTCGCTCGCCGGCTTCGAGGCCCTGCTGCGCGGGCGCCGCGTCGTCGTCTACGGACGGCCGTTCTATGCCGGCTGGGGACTGACCACCGACCGGCTGCCGCAGGGTCGCGCCCGCCGGCTGAGCCTGGACGAGCTGGCGGCCGGCGTCCTCATCCTCTATCCACGCTATCTCGATCCGCTGACCCGCCTGCCGTGCGGGCCCGAGGTGGTCATCGAACGCCTCGACCACCCGGAATTGTGGCGGCCGGGGCTCTTGGTGCAGGCGCGCCGGCTGCAGGGCGCCGCGGCGCGCCGGCTCGGCGAACTGCGCGCGATGCTGCCGATCTTCGGCTCAGGCCCGGCGCGCGGCCTGAGAGAGCGGCTGCGCCACTGATGCGGGCACCTTACCGGGTCGTGGTGATCACCGGGGCGTCGAGCGGGCTGGGTGCCGCGCTCGCCCTGTCCTATGCCGGGCCGCAGACGGCGCTCGGGCTGATCGGCCGCAACCCTGAGCGCCTCGCCGCGACCGCGGCGGCCTGCCAGGCATCCGGGGCGATCGTCGACAGCGCCCTGATCGATGTCGCCGACGGCGCTGCCCTCGCAGCCTGGCTCGAGGCATTCGACGATGCCCATCCGGTGGAGTTACTGATCGCCAATGCCGGGATCTCCGCCGGCCCGGACCCGGACAGTCCGGGCGAACCGGCGGCGATCACCCTGCGCCAACTCGACGTCAATTTGCGCGGCGCGGTCCACACGATCGCACCCATGGTGCCGCGGCTCTGCGCGCGGGGGCGCGGGCGGATCGTCGCCATCGCCTCGATCGCCGCCTTTCGCGGCATGCCGTACAGCCCGGGTTATTGCGCCAGCAAGGCCGGGCTGCGCGCCTATGGCGAGGCACTGCGCCCGCGGCTCTCGCCCCACGGCGTCGGGGTGACGGTGGTCTGCCCGGGGTTCTTCAGCTCGCCCATGACCGATCGCTGGGACGGCCCGACCCCGTTTCTCGCCAGCGGGGAGCGCGCCGCCCGGCGGATCAAGCGCGGCATCGACCGCGGCCGCTCGCGCATCGATTTTCCCTGGCCGCTGGTGCTCGGCATGCGCTTTTGCGATCTCGCCCCGGCGTTGATCGGGGATCGCATCATGCGCGGCTTTCATTTCCACATCCGCTCCGCCTGAGGTGATGGCAGCGGTCGCGCTGTTGCATCTTGGCGCCGGGGTGCTCCTCGCCCTCGCGGCGTGGCTCTTGCCGCGGCGTGTCGCGCTCGCGCGCCGCGCGGCTCCCGGAGTCTTGGCTCTCGACATGGCGCCGATCGCGCTCGGCGCGGGATTGCTGGGCTTGGCCACCGGCCGGCCGATCTTTGCCGGACTTCTTATGCTGGCGCTTGGCGCCGGTCTCGCCCTCGTCGATTACACGATGCGCCAGACGCTGCGCGAGCCGGTGGTGTTTTCGGCAACGGCCGAGCTGTCGCAGGTCTTTACCCATCCGCAGCTCTATCTGCCGTTTGCCGGGCCGGGCCTCGTACTCGGCGGCGCGGCGGCGGCGATCCTGGGGGGGCTCGCGCTCCTCGTCCTCGAGCCGCCGCTATGGCCGCCGCGCCCGATTGCCGCTCTCGCCGCGGTGGCGCTGATCCTGATCGGCGGCTGGATTGTCGGGAAGGAGCCGCTGCTCGGCGCCGCTTCCGGCGCCCTCGCCCGCCTCGCGCCATCGGGCGAGCCGTTCGCCGACGCCGCATCGCTCGGACCCTTCGCCATGCTGCTGGTCCACACGATGATCGCCCGCGCCGAGCGGCCTGCGCGGCAGCGCAATTTGGCGGCCCCGGCCGTAGTGCGGGAGCGCGGCGGCGGGCCGATCGGCGATTCCGGGGGTCCGATCATCATCGTGCAGTGCGAATCGTTCTTCGACGCACGCCGCCTCTCGCCGCGCATCCCGCGCGACCTCTTGCCCGGCTTCGCTTCCTGCTGCGCCTCCGCGGCGCTCTTCGGCCGGCTCCTCGTGCCGGCCTGGGGCGCCTATACGATGCGCGCCGAATTCGCCGTCCTCAGCGGGGTCCCCGAGAAGGAGCTCGGCTACGACCGCTTCAACCCCTATTACGCCTTGGCGCGGGTGCCGCTCGAGTCGCAGGTCTGGCGGCTGCGCCGGGCCGGGTATCGGACGATCTGCCTGCACCCCTTCGACCGGCGCTTTTTCCGGCGCGATCTGGCGCTGCCGGCGCTCGGCTTCGAATCGTTTCTCGGCCGCGACACGCTCGGCGGCTCGCGGGCGCCGCCCTATTGTCCGGATCCCGAGCTGGCCGGAGATATCTTGCGGGTGCTCGACGAGGAGGGGCCGCGGACCTTCATTTTCGCGATCACGATGGGCAACCACGGGCCTTGGCTCGCGAAGAGACCGCCGATCGATCCGGCGGTGGCCGGCATCTTCGATCCGGCGGAAACCGCGGACTATGGCGAATTGTTGCGCTATCTCGACGGTCTGCGCCGTTCCGACGAGATGCTGCGGCTCTTGACGGAGGGCCTGGCGCGGCGCGGCTCCTCTGCCGTGCTCGCCTTCTACGGCGATCACCTGCCGAGCCTCGGGACGGCCTTCCGCCATTTCGGCTTCGATGAATCGTCGAGCGATTACGCGATCTGGCCGGGCGCCGGGGCGCCGCAGCGGCGCGACCTCTACGCCCACGAGCTCGGCCGCCTCATCGTCGATGCGGTCCTTGGCGTCGCACCCGGGGTGGCCGAGCGCGGCGCCACCACCGCGCCGGTGCTCGATCTCGGCGCTTGCCTCGCCATCCGCCAGCTCGCAAGCTCGGGGCGATGAGCCAGTTTGTGCCGCCCTATCCGGAGCGCCCGCGCGAGCCCTTGCCGCTGTTCGCGATGATGGCAACGATCCGCCGCAATTTTCTCGCCATTTTCGATGAAAAGTGCTTCGAATATCAGTTCTTTTCGACCCGCCTCTTGAACCGGCGGGTGTTCGTCTGCAACAGCCCCGACACGGTGGCCGAGGCTTTCATCGCGCTGCACGAGAGCTTTCAGCGCAAGACGCCGCAGATGCGCCATGCGCTGTCGCCGCTATTGGGCGACGGCCTTTTCATCAGCGATGGGGATCTGTGGAAGCGGCGCCGGCGCATTGTCGCGCCGATCATCCACGCCTCGCGCCTCGCGCTGTTCGCGCCGACCATGGTCGAGGCGGCGGCCGAAACCGCGGCGCGGTGGCACGAGCTGCCGCCGGGGGTGCCGATCGACGCCTTGCGCGAGATGGCGACCTTGACCGCCGAGATCATCTGCCGGACGATTTTTGGACCGCGCCTCGGCGCCGAGCACGCGACCGAGGTCGTCGCCTCGTTCAGCGCCTACCAGCGCGAGGTATCGCAGCTCGACCTGACGTATCTCTTGGGGTTGCCGGATTGGCTGCCGCGCTTCCAGTCGCCGGCGGTGCACCGCGCGGCAAAGCGGATCGACCGGGTGCTCGACGACATCATCCGGCGCTGCGAGGAGCGCCTCCTCGGCGGCGAGCAATCGATGATCCGCATGCTGCTCGAGGCGAAGGACCCCGAGACCGGTGACCAGCTCGATCGCCAGGCGCTGCGCAACGAGGCTGCCGTCATCTTCATGGCCGGGCACGAGACCACCGCCAACTCGCTCGCCTGGACGTGGTTCCTCTTGTCGCAGGCGCCCGAGGTCGAGGAGCGCCTGCATGGCGAGCTGGCCGAGGTGCTGGGTGGACGCTTGCCGACCCTCGACGATGTGCCGCGCCTCATCTACACCCGCGCGGTTTTCGAAGAGGCGATCCGGCTCTATCCGCCGGTGCCGCTGCTCGGACGCCAGGCGCTGCGCGAGGAGCGCATCCGCGATCGGAGGATCCCGGCCGGGTCGCTCCTTGTCGTCATTCCCTGGCTCTTGCACCGGCATCGCGGTTTGTGGGACCAGCCGGACAACTTTACCCCGGAACGGTTCCTGCCGGAGAATGCCGCCTCGCGTCAGCGCTACAGCTACGTCCCGTTCAGCGTCGGGCCGCGGGTCTGCGCCGGCCAGGCGTTCGGTTTGACCGAGGCGATCCTGTGCCTCGCCGCGTTGGCGCAGCGCGCCCGGCTGCGTCTCGCGCCGGGGGCCGTGGTCGCGCCGGTTTGCCGATTGACGCTGCGTCCGGGCGCGACGCTGCCGATGCTGGTCGAGCCCCGGGCTTAACACCCAACCAGAATGCTTTGAGCGATAGCACAACCAACCCAAATCGCATTCCCGGCGAAAGCCGGGATCCACCGACCACCCGATCGAGTCGTTTATGAGTGGGTCCCGGCTTTCGCCGGGAATGCGAAATCTTAATTCAATGGAGTGCGTCGGAGGGGGGAGATGCCCAAGCCCTTGAGATGACTCAACACCATATGATTCCGGCTTAACACCATGGCTGAACCCCGTGGCTGAAGACCGGGCACAGACCCCGCCGGCCCGCCATGGGCCGATCGCGCTGGACTGGACCCAGCTGCGGCCGCGGCTGCGGCAATGGCGGCGCTATTGGCTGCGCGACCCGCTCTTCGGCGGGCTCGATTTTGCCCTGCATCACGCGGCCCGCATGCTCCCGACCGAGTGGTGCTCGGCGATCGGCGGCCGGCTCGGCATCCTCAACGCTCGCTATCGCTATGAGCGCGTGCGCGAGCGGGCAGAGCTTGTCTATCTGCGGCTTCTGGGGGAGGGCGCGACGCCTCCCGATGCCGAAGCTGCAATCATGCGGCTGTTCGACAATGTCGGCCGCGTCATGCTGGAGTTTTCGGTGCTCGACCGGTTATGGGCCGACGGGCATATCGCGGTCGCCGGCGAGGAGCATCTCCTCGCCGCACGCGCCGCCGGCAAGCCGGTTATCGTCATGGGCCTCCATTTGGCCAACTGGGAGGTCATCGGGCCGAGCTTGATCGGCCTCGGCCAGCGCGGCTTCAAGTTCATCTACCAGCCGCCGCGCAGCCGTTTCGAGCACCAGCTCGCGCGCGCCGCGCGCGAGCGTTACGGTGCGATCATGCTGCGCCCGGGGGTCGCGGCCGCGCGCATCGCGCGCCGCCTCCTCGTCGATGGCCGCGGCGTCCTCCTCATCTATGCCGATGACGAGCGCAACGGGCGGATCTGCGCGCCGCTCTTCGGCCGCCCGATCCCGCCGCGAGCCAATTTGCCGAACATTGTGCGCCTCGCCTGGGCAAGCGGCGCGGCGGTCATTCCGGCCTATGCCGAGCGCCTCCCCGGCGCGCGGTTCCGCGTCTCCTATCTCCCGCCGGTCGAGCTTAGCCCCGAGGGCGAGGATGCGCCGGCGGGGCTGATCGACAATGTCCAGCGCCTGGACCGCGTCGTCACCCCGCTCGTCCTCGCCCGTCTCGACCAATGGTACATGCTGCTCGAATACCGCGGCGATTAGGGTCAAAACCCGATCAACTGATGGGCTCTCAGCGACCGAGTCGGGTGGGTGAGCCGACCATCCGGCTCGGGCTCCCCGATGACGGCTCGGCGCCGATTCCTGCCATTACTCCGGCGTCGATCGAACTGGTCATACCCCCCGCGCGGTCATTTAAAGTCCATTGGTTGGGTGCAATGTTGAAGCCCCGATCGCGCACGAGACCCATGGAGCCGGTGTTCGCCGGCCCCTGGCGGTTTGATGGGCGCGGGTAGGGATCCGCCGAGACGGATTTTCTGATTCGAGACAGATTCAATTTATATCAAAATCTTTGTATCACAATAAATGGATCGCATTTTATTTCAAAGTATAAGACAATGAAACATATCTACACTAAACCTTACTACCTTATTTACTTCTTGTTAATTTTTACGAGTCATTAACCGGCGTATTCGGCCGCCTGGCCATCAACTCGGGTGTCATGCACATGCTCGATTGGTTCAAACGCAATGCGGCCCCTCGCTCCCGCGAGCAATTGGTCGAGAACGAAAGCCAGCCACACCCAACCGTGGGGAAAGTTCAACGACTAATGGGTCGGCACGGGACCGAGGGTAGGATGGTCCACGAGCTTGCCGGGGCATTCGGGAGAACGCGGGTCATCGTCGTAGCGTGTCAGAAAGGGGGCTCCGGCAAGACGACGATTGCTGCGCACCTGGCCGTCCAGGCCAGTAGGGTGGGCCACGGCCCTACCGTTCTGGTCGACGCCGATCCGCAAGGATCGCTCGGCCAGTGGTGGAGCGCGCGTAAGGACGATGCGCTGGCGCTCGCGACGGCGCAGCTGGCCGACCTCGCCGCCAATCCCGCGGAATTGCGGAGCCGTGGCGCCGCGTTCGCAATTATCGACACGCCGCCGGCGCTCACCGCTTCGATCGAGCAGGTGATTGCCATCGCCGACCTAGTCCTCATTCCGGCGCGACCGAGCCCGCACGACCTGCGTGCTATCGGCGCAACCGTCGCCATGGCGCGAAAGGCGGGAAAGCCATTTCTCTTCGTTTTGAACGGTGCGGCACCCCGCGCCCACATCACCGCGGAGGCTGTTGCGGCGCTGTCCGAGCACGGGCGGGTTGCGCCCGTCATTCTGCACCAGCGCAGCGATTACGCCGTCTCGATGATCGATGGCCGCACCGTGATGGAAACGGCAGCTTCCGGCCGCTCGGCGCAGGAAATCGCCGAGTTGTGGGAGTTCGTCTATCCCCGCATCGGCATGCGTGAAGCGGCGTAGGCGATTATGGCACGCGCGAAACTCTCGGGCTCGCTGCTTGCGTGCAAGGCCACACCAGCGGCTCAAATCGTCAGCGCGACGAGGCTCGATGCCGATGAGAAAGCGCTCGGCGGTCCAGCTTTGGTTTGGTCGGCACACCCGCAGAACCAAGCCGAGACGAACACCACCGGGGACTTGGGCGGCACGGCTGCAGCGCCTCAGCCTACCGATCTCCATTGCGCCCCGGCGCCCCGACGGACGGTTTTCCGAGCCGTGGCGGTCGCCGTCTCCGTCCTCGCGATAGGATGCGTCAGCGGTTTACTCTTCCTGCAGCCGAGTGGGGAGAAAACTGTTACCGAGACGGTTCCGTCCACCGCCGCTTCGACAGCGACGGAGAAATTGGTGAGCGGAGGCGCCGAATCTGAACTGCAGCCGCCCGCGAAGGCGGCGACCGTCGTTCCATCCCAAGGCGCTTCGGATTTATCTGCTGTGAACGCAGCACCCGCCGCCCTGGTACCAGAAGAGGCCCTTCCGGATCTTTCTTCGACGGAGGCACCACGCACAGCGCGGATCGTGGCCCCCACTGATTCGGCGGTCCCGGGCGACGCCTCACCACCGGTCTCGAAAAGCGTGGGCGCCACTCCCAGCACAGCACCAACCGAGCCGCCTGGGTCGACTGCACTCAATTCAGCGCTTCTGGCGCGGGGCGACGCGCTGTTCGTCACGGGCGATGTCAACTCCGCACGGCTGTTTTACGAACGTGCCGCCAACGCGGGACATGGGCAGGCAGCGCTGCAACTGGGCGAAACTTTTGATCCGGCCTTCCTCGCCCGGACCGGGTTCATTGGCGCTCTGGCGAACGTCGAAATGGCTGCTCACTGGTACCAGCGTGCTCGAGAGCTTGGCATATCCGAAGCGGATATGTTGTTAAGGGCTATCGGAGCCGGACCGGGCTCCGTGGTCACCCAACCGTCGC
>Ga0182024_10008482_pt1 | contig 21628 bp, 12 predicted proteins | sample P32metaG_FD_120480 | JGI IMG/M metagenome (GOLD analysis project Ga0182024, IMG submission 120480) | Permafrost microbial communities from Stordalen Mire, Sweden - P3-2 metaG (Illumina Assembly) | ecosystem: Environmental > Terrestrial > Soil > Wetlands > Permafrost | place: Sweden: Stordalen...
CGGTCCGAATGCCGTCGCGATTCGCGACGTATGCCGCCATGGCTCTGGCCGTCGGCGGGGGCGTTTATTGGTTGATCGACGGCGCGACCGTTAGTTCCGATCTGATTTACGCGGCGCGAAATTTCTACGGCACGGTCGCGGTATACGAAGTCGATCCGGGCGATCCGCGGTGGCATCGCCGCACCTTCTTCAGCGGCTCCACGGCGCACGGCAAGCAGTTGATGGACCCGGATAAGCGGCGGTTGCCGATTTCCTACTTCGGGCCGAATACCGGCGTCGGCCGGACGCTGACGTTTTTCCAAAATCGGCCCGACACGCGAGTCGGCGTGGTCGGCATGGGCATCGGCGTGCTGGCCGCCTATGCCAGGCCGGGCCAGTATTTTCGCTTTTATGAAATCAACGATCAGGTCGATTACATCGCCCACCAATACTTCACGTATCTAAGCGATTGCCAGGGCAAGTGCGACGTGGTGCTGGCCGACGCTCGATTAGCTTTGGACCACGAATTGGCCGCAGGCGATTTGCAGCATTTCAACGTGCTCGCCCTGGACGCTTTCAATGGCGACGCCCCGCCGGTGCATTTGCTGACCGACGAAGCGTTTGCCATTTACATGAAGCACCTGCAGCCCGACGGAGTGATCGTGGTGAACGTCACGAATCGCTACATCAATCTCGTGCCGGTCGTCAACGCCGTGGCCAAGAAATACGGCCTGGAGGTAACCCGGATCATGACTCGCTTCGACCACGACAAACTGCTGAATCGCACCGACTACATGATGCTCAGCCGCAACCGGGAATTTCTGGCCGCGAACCCACCCTCGTTGGTCGAGGAGAACCTGCAGCCCGAATACGAAGTGCCGATGTGGACCGACAAGTTCAGCAATCTGTTTACGATTCTGAAACACTAAAAGCCTGCTCGCCTGCATGGCAATGCTGATATTCGCTTGCCTGTTCGGCAACGACTAAATCGCCATCCTTCTCGTGCTCGTCGCTGTTCGCCGGATTGTCAGATTCGGATTCTCCGTCGTCGTGCTCCAAGGGCAGCGAGAGTTGCTCGATCAATCGCAGAACGCACTGCAACGCCATGAGCAAATCGCTGGTCGTCACGATCCCGAGCAATCGACCCTCCTCGACAACCGGCACGCAATTGATCCGCCGCGCCAGCATCATCGTTGCCGTCACGGCGACCGCCGTATCGGGCGTAACGGTGACTGGATTGGCCGTCATGATATCACTGACGTGATCCCCGCTGCGAGAGTCGATGTCTCGGTCGCTAATGACGCCGACCGGCGCGCCGGTTGGAGAGCAGACGACCAGGTGGCGAATCACGCTCTCCTTCATCAGCTTCCGCAATTCGTGGACGTCGTCGTCCGGCGACCTTGTCATCGGGGTCGTCGACATGATGTGTCTGACCGCCATTTTACCGTGAGCAAGTTGCTGCGTGTCGGCGGACAAAAAGTGCAGGATTGCCTGTCGCTTGGCGACGAACTTGGCTTGCAGTTCCTTCGGCACTGGCAGGGAAGCTTGGGCGTCTCTTGGCGTCGGCCGGACAATGCGGCGGATCGCCCACAAGAGGACAAGAACCGGCGCAACGCCAGCGACCGCGATCACCAGCCATAGCCAAGGGCTGTGGCCGAAAGCCGGCGAGGCCTCCAGGGAGTGCGATGCCGCGGCGCCGATGGCGCTATCGCCGACATGGCCGAATGGCGAGTTAGCCGGCGATAGTCCGACGGTGGCTGCGTTCGAAAATGTGCTTTTCAGCCGGGTACCGAGCAACGAGCCCGTGACGAGCACGACAGCAACGATCGAACCAATGCAGACCGAATACTCGGTCACCGCATAAGCCGCGCTCGACCGCGCGAATTTCGTCAGACACGCCGGCAATCGCTTTGACACCACGATGAAACCCCCTTCGTGAAGTGCTGCCCGCATCACAGGGACTCACCGAATTGCCTCAAAGCAGTTAAGCCCCAAGAATAGATAGGTTGGTTAGTCGCAACTGTCAACCAGGGGGTACGGTGGATTGGATTCTGACGGATGGCTGCTGGAAAGTCGCATTTCACGGATTGCGAGGCCTTTCCGTCCATGCCCACGCATTTGCCGTGGGCATGGCGCCCTCGCGACTATCGCTTCACCTTCTTCTTCGGCGCGGCCTGCGCCTTTTTCGCAGATGCCTTCGCGGTCTTGGCAGTCTTGGCGGTGGTTTTCTTTGATGCGGCCCCGTTGCTCGACGCCTTCTTCTTGCCTCCGAAAGCCGATGTCCATCCGTCGGAATACTTCTTCGTCGTCCCTACTCGAATAATCGTCACGGTCGTTCCTTTCGCAGGACTCAATCTCGGTAAAGCGGAAAACGCGCGACCCGATGCCGCGCGCTGCGCAATCCTTGTTACCGCAATGCGCCGCCACGGTCAAGGGACCGGCAAACCGTAGGAGCGCCACTCCGTGGCGGACGCTGCGACGAAATTGCAGGCCTCGCCGTCTCCGCCACGGAGTGGCGGGCTACGCTGCCTCGATGCCCCGCTCGACCGCCATGCAGATTCGATCCAGCTCTTCCAACGTAATCGCCAGCGGCGGCATGACGACGATCACATTTCCCAACGGCCGCAACAACACACCATCGGCGCGCGCAAGCTCGCAAACGCGCATGCCGCGCCGCTCTTCCCAAGGATAGGGCTGCTTCGTCGGCTTTTCGCGCACCAACTCGATCGCGGCGATCATGCCGCGCTGCCGCACGTCGCCGACGTGCGGCAATCGAGCGATGCTCGCGAGATGCTCGGCAAGCCGCTCAATCTTCGGCCGCAGCCGCTCCAGCGTCTTTTCCTCAGCGAAAATATCGAGCGAGGCCAACGCCACCGCCGCTCCAAGCGGATTTCCGCCGTAAGTGTGTCCGTGAAAAAACGTCCGGCACTCGGCGAACGTGCCCAAAAAGGCCCGCCAGATTTCGTCGGTCGCCAGCGTAGCGGCCAGCGGCAGATATCCGGCCGTCATTCCTTTGGCGAGGCAAAGCAAGTCGGGCGTGACGTCTTCCTGTTGGCAGGCGAACATCGTGCCCGTTCGGCCGAACCCGACGGCCACTTCGTCGGCAATCAGCAACACATCCCAGCGGCGCGTCAGTTCGCGCAAGCCGCGCAGATAGCCGCTCGGATGCATGATCATCCCCGCCGCGGCCTGCACCAATGGCTCGATGACCACCGCGGCGATTCGCTCGTGATGCGTCGCCAATAGCCGATCCATTGCCGCCAAATAATGGCCGCATGCATCCTCGGCCCGAACGCCTTCCGGCAGCCGATACGTATCCGGCGCCGGAGTGCGCAACACGTCGAACAACAGCGGCCGAAACATCGCATGAAACCGCTCGACCCCGCCGACGCTGACGCTGCCGAGCGTGTCGCCGTGGTAGGCATCACCGAGAGCGACGTAAAGATTCTTGGCCGCCTTCGGATCGGGCCGCTGCCGCCAATATTGAAATGCCATTTTCAGCGCCACTTCGACGGCCGTCGCCCCGTCGTCCGAAAAGAAGACGTGCTCCAAGCCGTGCGGGGTGATATCGACTAGCCGTTTCGCCAGTTCGATCGTCGTCGGGTTCGAGCTCCCCAATTGCGTGACGTGGGCCACGCGGTCCAACTGCCGCCGCAGTGCTTCGTCGAGCCGCGGATGCCGATGACCGTGGATATTGCACCAAAGGCTGCTGACACCGTCCAAATACGCACGGCCGTCGATATCGAACAACGTGCAGCCTTCGGCCCGTTCGATCACCAGCGGCTCGTACTCGGCCATCTGGGTAAACGCATGCCAGACGATCTCGCGATCCCAGCGAAGTAGTTCATCGCGCGATGGCATGGGAGGAAGGGTGAGGGTGAGGGGGCAGGGTGAGGGATTTGCGCCCCAAGCCCAGGGAAGGCCCGGCAACGCTCAGCCAAGAAACAGACTCCGCCGGGCCTTCCCTGGGCTTACGCGCGGCGCCACCTTAGAGCTTCGCGATCAATTCCAAGCAAATCTCGCGCACTCGCCCGGGGTTGATATTCGCGTTGCGTTTTTTCACCTGACCGACGAGATTGCCGGCGGCTTGGAGTTTGCCGCTCTTCACGTCGGCCACGATTTTCGGATTCGCCGCGACGATTTCCTGGCAGAGCGCGATCAGTTCGGATTCGTCGACCCGCGTGAATCCGCGCGCGGCGATCACTTCCGCCGCCGCCTGACCGTTGGCAAGCATGTCGGCAAAAACTTCGCGGCCGCGGCTCGTGTCCAAATCGCCCGATTGCACTCGGGCAATCAACTCCGCAAGACCGGCCGGACGGATCGGGAATTGCTCGATCGCAATACTTCGCTCGTTCAGCGTTCGCAGCACGTCTTGCTGCATCCAGTTGCTGGCCAATTTGCCGTCGCCGACCAGTTTGGCCAGTTCGACGAAATAATCGACCATCGTCACGCCCTGGTTCACCAGCACATCGCTATCGTATTCACTAATGCCATGGGTTGTTTCCAATCGCGTTCGCAAAGCGGCGGGCAACTCGCCGAGCGACGTTTGGATTTCCTTCACAGCGCCGGCCGGCACCGTCACCGGTACGAGATCGGGTTCCGGAAAATAGCGATAGTCCGACGATTCCTCCTTGTGCCGCTGAGCGCGGGTGACATTGGCCGCGTCGTCCCAGCCGCGAGTTTGCTTCGGCACCGCGCCGATTTCCTGCTTCGTCTCTTGCCAGATTTCGAATTGCCGCTCGGCTTCGTAGGTCAGCGCCCGCTCGACGGCTCGGAAGCTGTTCATGTTCTTGATTTCGACGATCGGTGTTTTTGCGGTCCGGCCGTCGGGTTGCGGGATGTGCAGATTCACGTTGGCATCGACCCGCAAGCTTCCTTCCTGCATGTTGCAATCGGAAATGCCGAGATACGAAAGCAGCAACTTCAACTCGGTGAGATAGGCCTTCGCTTCCAGCGGCGAGCGGAGGTCCGGCTGGCTGACGATTTCCAATAGCGGCGTGCCGGCCCGATTCAAATCGATGCGGCTGTCGGCTTTGCCGGCCACTTCGTCGTGGATACTCTTGCCGGCGTCTTCTTCTAGGTGAACGCGGATAATCCCGATCTTGCGCGGCTCGAATCGGCCCTTGGGATCGCGGATTTCCAGATGCCCGGCCGACGAGAACGGTAGATCGTACTGACTGATCTGATAGCCCTTGGGCAGGTCGGGATAGTAGTAGTTCTTCCGATCCCACTTGGTGAACGAAGCGATGCGGCAATTCAGCGCAATGGCCGCGCGCAGCGACAGTTCGAACGCTCGGCGATTCATCACCGGCATCACGCCCGGCATCCCGATGCAAACCGGACAGGTTTGCGTATTCGCCGGCGCGCCGAACCGCGTGCTGCATCCGCAGAACAACTTCGACTGCGTCAGCAGTTGCACGTGAACTTCGAGGCCGATGATGATGGTGTGCATGAATGCAGGGGTCAGGGGACAGGGGTCAGGGGACAGGGACGAAGAACGAAGATCGTGCGAGCCATAGCCGATGTCCTTGCAGCGCCGAAAATCTCAATTGGTACAAACATGCCACCAAACTGCGGCGTCAAACTGTCTTCGTCCCCTGACCCCTGGCCCCTGACCCCTGACCCCTGTTCCCCGGCCGCCGCTCGTGCCAATCCGTCGCCTGCTGAAACATGTGAGCGGCTCGCAACAGGCGGTCTTCGGCTAGCAGCGGGCCTTGCAGTTGGAGGCCGATCGGCAAACCCGTGGAGCTAAAGCCGCAGGGGAACACGATGCCGCCGATGCCGGCCAGATTTGCGCTGACGGTGTACAGATCGACCAGGTACATCGCCAGCGGATCGTTCGATTTTTCGCCGAGCTTGAATGCAGGCGATGCGGTGACCGGCCCGGCGATCAGATCGACGCGGCGAAACGCTTCGTCGAAATCCTGCCGAATCAAGCGGCGGACTTTCAATGCCTTGAGATAATAAGCGTCGTAGTAGCCGGCGCTCAGAGCGTAGGTGCCGAGCATGATCCGACGTTTCACTTCCGCGCCAAATCCCTCGGCACGGCTGCGGCGGTAGAGACGCACTAGCGGATTGTCGACCGCTTCGGCTGCGGCGTGCTTGCCCGCCGCGATCAACTGCTGTCGTTCGGAATCGATCTCGGCTTCCATCGAGGCTTCGTCGGTGCGATAGCCGTAATGCACGCCGTCGTAGCGGGCCAAATTGCTCGATGCCTCGCAAGGGGCGATGACATAATACGTCGCGATACCATATTTCGCGTGCGGAAGTGACACCTCTTCGACCTTCGCTCCCAGCGATTCATAAACGCGAATCGCTTCGCGCACCGCCGATTCAACTTCACTATCCAAGCCCGGCCCAAAGTGTTCGCGAACCAATCCGAGCCGCAAGCCTTCGAGCGGCTGGCCGACGGTTTGCGTGTAGGGTGGAACCGGCGAGGGAATCGACGTCGAATCGCGCGGATCGTGTCCGGCGATCACCTCCAACAGCAGCGCGGCATCTTCGGCCGTGCGAGCCAGCGGTCCGATCTGGTCCAAACTGCTGGCAAACGCCACCAAACCAAAGCGACTGACGCGGCCGTAGGTCGGCTTCATTCCGGTCACGCCGCACAATCCGGCCGGCTGGCGGATCGAACCGCCGGTGTCGGTGCCGATCGAAAGCGGGGCCATGTCGGCGGCGACACATGCCGCGGCGCCGCCGCTGGAGCCGCCGGGCGTGCGCTCGAGGTCCCAGGGATTATGCGTCTGCTGGAAGGCCGAATTTTCGGTCGAACCCCCCATCGCAAATTCGTCGAGATTGGTCCGACCGATCAACACCGCATCGGCCCCGCGCAACCGCGCCACGACCGTCGCATCATAGGGCGGACGAAATGTCTCCAGCATCCGCGAAGCGCAAGTCGTAAGTTCGCCCTTGGAGCAAAGCAAATCCTTGACGGCCACAGGCAGGCCGCCCAGCCGCCCGACCGGCTGCTTCGCACCGCGGCGACGATCGACATCAGCCGCCTGCCTAAGCGCTCCCTCGGCATCGACCCGCAGAAACGCTTTGACCTCACGCTCACGCCGCCCGATTTGATCCAGATACGCCTGCGTCACCTCGACGGCCGAGACATTGCCAGATTCGAGTTGAGCCAACAGTTGCGTGGCGGTCTGATGAAGCAGCGACATCTGTCTTCGTTCTTCGTCCCCTAGCCCCTCGTCCCTGACCCCTAGCCCCTTCCTCTCATTCCCCAAGCACGGCCGGCACCAGATAATACTCGCCGTCTTGATGCGGAGCATTGGCCAACGCGGCTTTGCGGTCCAGGCTCGGCTGAAGATCATCGGGCCGGAAGATGTTGGTCAATTCGACGGCATGGGCCATCGGCTCGACGTCGTCGGTGTTCAACTCCGAAAGCTGTTGAACATATTCCACGACGGCGCCCAATTGGGCCGTCATCGTGTCGATTTCTTGCGGGCTAAGCCGAAGCCGGCCGAGCAAGGCAACCTTTTCAACGTCCTCGCGGCTCAGGCCCATGATTACCCTCGCGGCGGATCGTTAACCGGCAGCCTTGGTCGAGCGTTCGGCGGCCGAAAGCTTGAACGGGGCCCGTTTGACGAGCTTGGTCACGCCGCCGCTACGGATGCACTGAGTGCATACGAGCATGTTCGTGTTGGTTCCACGGCCCACCGTCACATGCACCCGCTGCAGGTTCGGCTTGAATTTTCGCCGGGCAATCCCAGTTACCTTGGTGCCGACGCCGCCGAGGTATTTGGCCTTGCCGCGAATCGTCACGGCGTTGCCCATCGCATGTCCCTTGCCACAAATTTCGCAACTTCGACCCATCGTACCCTCAATCGTGTTAATACTTTAGGGAAACCGTTGTTCGGTGGAAACGGCCCAGTATAGCGGTCAACGGGGAGGACGGGAAGCGCAAGGATGGCTAAAAAGGGATTTGCGAAGGACGCGAGACGCGCGAAACCGCAAGCGAGCTTCACCACGCCGTTCGACAGCGATGCTCGCTTGCGGACTCGCGTAATCCTAGCGGCTTGACGGCCGCACACTAGCGACGGAAATCCAGCGGCAGCAGATCATTCTCGCCACCGCCGATCATCTTGAACTGCATCGCGTCTTTGCCCTGCGGCGTCAGATCGGCCAACATCACTCCGCCGGCTTCCGGCTCCATGGCCAGCGTCGTGCCGTCGATGGCGTAGGCGCCGCTGACCGATTGCGTCTTGCGGCCCTTGGTGTATTTCCAGGTGAAGGCGCCGTCTTTGGTCAGCGATAGATTGTAGATTGTGTCGCCGTTGCCCGTACTTCTGGTTGTTGTGCCGCCCGTTGCATTCCAAACGCCGGCCAGATCGTCGGCGGAGAGATGCGCCGTCGGAGCGGGCGGTTCGATGATTTGCGGCGGAGCATCATCCGGCGCCTTGTACGTCAACATCGCATACAACTGCCTGGCCACTTCGTCGTCGGGCTGCAATTTCACGACCTGCGCCAATTGCTGCGCGGCGCGGTCGTCGTAGCCCATCGTGAGATACTGATAGGCCAACACGAAACGGGCGTCGGCCGCGGCCGGATGCTGGGCAAGATACTGTTCGAGATTGCGGAGCTGCGCGGTGTAATCATCGACGGTCGGATACAGGCTCGACATCGTCGTCCAATCCCAGCCCGGCCCGACGGCAAGCACCGCGTTCAGCACGGCCGCCGCATTGTGATAATCGCCCACGGCAAACAGGCATAGCGCGCGGAATTCGTGCAACAGCGCATCCTGGGGCATCTCCTTGACGGCCGCATTGGCGAATTGCAGCGCGCGGGGATAATCGCCTTGCTGGAAGGCGGCTCGCGCCTGATCGAACGTCGCCAGTCCGGCGTCGGAAACGCCCGGCGGAAGATCGCTGTCGGCCGTGCCGGCACGCGCCGCGGCGTTTGGATCGGAATACATCACGATCGGTTGCGAATAGTCGTACACGACTTGCGTGACGGGAACTGCCGTGTAGTACGGGTTGTAATAATAACCGGTGCCGAAAAGATAGCTGGCCGTGTTCAGTGCCCATCGCGTCACGCCAAACGCCGCCCAAACGGGATGCTGAGCCCATAGATGTTCCCAGTAGCCGCCCCAATTGCCATGCCAGTTGCCGTGGCACCAATCGTTGTGCCAATAGTGCCGATCGTTCGCCCAATTCTGCCAATCCTCGCGGCGGTCGTTCAGGAAATCGTGGCGATTGTTCTGCCAGTCGTTCAAGAAATCTTGGCGGTTGTCGAGCCGGTTCGACAGATCGCTGCGGGTGTTGTTGACCCAGTCTTTGTGATTGTTGTTGACGGCATCCCAACGAGGTCGGTCGCCGCCGAGTCCCGGCAGCACGGCGGGACGCTGGTCGGCCAAACCCGGAAACCGCGGATTCTCCGGGCGGTGACCAGGAAGCTGATTGCCGATCGTGCCATTGCCCGGCAGCCGATCGGCGACGTTGCCCGGCAGGCGGTTATTGATGTTGCCGGGAAGCGTGTTGCCGACCGATGGAAGCCGGTCGCCGATACTGCCGGGAAGCGTGTTGCCGACGGTCGGCAATCGTCCGCCGGGGTTTGCCGGCAGAGTTCCCACGATAGCGCCGCCGGGCAGTTTGTTGTTGATGCCGATTTGCGGGCGCTGTCCCGGCTCAAGACCGCTCGGAAGGTTGACAGGTAGCGATGGACGCGTGCCGACACCAAGATTCCCAAGGCTTGATCCACCCAAATTCGATCCGCTGAAGCTGGGAAGACTGTTATTGATGGCCGGTCGAGAAACCGGCTGAGCAGGACGCGCGGGAGCGCTGACATTTGGCCGGCTTGCCGCAACATTGCCGCCACCAATATTGCCGCCACCAACATTGGGCCGACTTACCGCTGCGGCGCCGCCGCCAACACTGGGCCTGGCGCCACCGCCCGACAATCCGCCGGCAATCGCCCCGCCGCCCCCCGGCCGTCCGCGGGCGAGGACGACCGTGATCGCGTAAGACAACAAAATCGCAACGGCGAGCAATATCGAAATGCATTTGGCGTATTTCATGGCTGAAGTCCTTGGCGGTTCGGTTATGGTTTTCGCGTGATTCAGGGGGTCAGGCACATTTTTCGGCATGAGCTTCGATTGCAATTGTCGCCGTCACGAGCCGAAAAATGAGCCAGACCCCGACGCGCGGAGATTATTGCCCTTGCGGAGCGGGCGGCTTCCGCACGATCAGCACGCTGACATCCGGCTCTTGGATTCCACCGACGATTCGCTCGGTCGACGACCAGTTGTAGCGATCCTTATCGAGCGGCTTGTAGATGTTCGTGGACGTGGCGACCGTGCCATCCGGCCGCACGCCGCTGGCTTTCACGATCCAATGATCTCCGACATACGTCCAATGCCCCTCGGCAAAACCACCGGCCGAATCGAACACCCATGATTTGAGTTGTTTACATACCGGGTCCCAGCCGATTCGCTGCGATCCTTTCAGTTTGCCGGCCCCGGCGATTTCGGCGTCGAACTCGACGAGCAAAAAGTTCCGGCTATCCGACCATTGGCAGCGATATTTGACCGTCGCATCGGGGCTTTCATCGACCCAATCGCCGATCAGCCAACTAAGCTGCTTGAGTTGCTCGTGGGCCGAGGCATTCTCGGTGTTGAACGATCGCGAGGAAGCGATCTTCCAATCGCCGTCGCGGAGAACGTGGACCGCGGTGTAGCGACCCCGAGTGATGGGGCCGTCGCCAGCGGGCGTGACGATTTCGACGCCATCTTCGATCGCCAAGTCGCGCCCGATCATGCGGATCGACTCGACATCGAGCTGGACCTTTGCCCCGGCGGACTGCTTGAAGTAGGCGGTCATTTCCTTTTCGATCGCAGGCCGGCCGCGAAAAATGTTGCCAGCGTCGTCGACCATTTCGCCGTCGGCAAGATATTCGTCGGCGATCGCTTTGGCATCCGCGGCGTTGAATTCCTTAGCGTAGGCCCGCGACAATTCGGGCAGCGCCGCATCGGCGGCCGGCGACGATGGTTGCGGTGCATCCGCGGCCTTCGGCGGCGTCTGACCGCGGGCCGTCAATCCTACGTAGATCAACAGACCGCTGACCAGCAAAACAACAACGGGAGCGCGTTTTCGGTATTTCATAACGGAACCTCGCGGATGACGAGTGAAGAGTTGCAAACGATGAGCGAATGGACCGCAGCGCGGCGACGGGTCAGCGGTCGAAAGGACCGGAATCGGCTGCGGGCATTCTACCAATTGAGAGGTGCATAAGATACGATCAGACTTCTTTTCAAAATTGGCTGCTCGGCATGGATCACAGCCCCTCGCGCTTCCAGCGTTCGCAAGGTATAATGGCGCGGTCTCTTGGAATCATCGGGAAGAACGAGTGGAAGATAGTGTTCCATCGGCGACGGTCCGTCCAAGCGGTGTAGAAAACACACTTGCACCGGCTCGAGCATTCGGACGGCGGGAATGGCTCGTTGCGATCGCGCTGGTCGTCGCGGTGTTTCTGGCATATCAGCCCTGCTGGCATGGTGGGTTTCTTTGGGACGATGAATCTCATCTATTGAACAACCCCGTTCTTCAGCCGGGCGGCCTGGCGAAGATTTGGGTGCCGGGGGCGTATCTGAACTACTGGCCGCTCACGTATACCGCCTACTGGGCCCAGTTTCATCTTTGGGGCCTTGAGCCGCTCGGCTACCATCTGGTAAACATCGCGCTGCACGCCATTTCGGCGCTGCTCGTGTGGAGGATTCTCGTTCAGTTGCGGTTGCCTGGAGCCTTGTTCGCGGCGGCGATCTTCGCGCTTCATCCCGTCAACGTCGAGAGCGTGGCATGGATCGCGCACCTCAAGGATGTCCTGTCGGTGATGTTCGCGCTGGTTTCGGTGCTGTTCTATTTCAGTTATGAACGACGTGGCACCGTTTGGCGTTACGGATTGGCGATCGCCGCGTTCCTGCTATCGGCGCTGGCCAAGGGGACGGCGGTCACGCTGCCGGTCGTGTTGCTGGCGTGCGCCTGGTGGCAGCGAGGCCGGATCGAACGGCGCGACTTGCTGCGAGTGCTGCCCTACTTTCTCATCGGCGCCGTCATGGCCGGCATCGAAATGTGGGCACAGCATAGTGTAGCGCTCGGGGACGTGGTGCGGTCCGACGGCTTCTTGAGCCGGGCTGCTGTCGCTGGTTGCGCCGTGTGGTTCTACCTGGGTAAGCTGATCTGGCCGTCCGATTTGTCTCCCGTGTATCCCCGATGGAACATCAATGAACTTAGCGTGCTTTCGTTTTTGCCCGGGATCATGTTGGCGACAATCCTTGCCTGGGCCTGGCGGCAGCGGCACACCTGGGGACGGCCGGTGCTGATGGTCATCGTTTGTTATGTGGCATTGCTGCTGCCGGCGCTGGGCTTCGTGAATATCTACTTCATGCGATTCTCGTTGGTTTCGGACCATTGGCAATATATTGCCACGATTGTGCCTTTCGCCGTATTTGCTGGCTTAAGCGCTACGCTGGCCCGACGATTTTTGCGCCGGCCGGCAGCTATCTCGGCGTCCGTGGCGCTGTTGATCCTGCTCGCGTTCTTGAGCTGGCGTCAAGCCGAGATATATGACGATGCCGAGACGTTTTACGGAGCAATAATCGATCGAAATCCCGAGTGCTGGCTGGCGCAAAACAATCTCGGCCACGTTCTGCTGCAGCGCGGCAAGATTGGCTCCGCCATCGCCCATTGCGAGAAGGCGCTGGAGCTCAAGCCCGACTACGCCGACGCCCAATACAACCTTGCGGTTGCCCTGACCGTCCGCGGTCAAGACGACTTGGCCATCCCCCATTTTCAGAGGGCACTGGAACTCAAACCCGATGACGCCGAGGCTCACAACAACCTCGCTGTTGCCTTGGGTGCCCGCGGACAGATCGATTCGGCCATCGCCCATTCCGAGAGAGCGCTGGAACTCAAACCGGACTTTGCCGAGGCCCACTTCAACCTCGCTTTAGCTCTGGTTGCCCGCGGAAAAATCGATTCGGCGATCGTCCACTTTCAAAAGGCGCTGGCGATCAAACCCGATTATGTCGACGCCGAATACCACCTCGCCCTAACCCTGTTTGACCACGGACAAGTCGCCTCGGCCGTGACCCATTTTCAGAAGGCGCTGGAAATGAAGCACGACTCCGCCGAGGCCGAGTACCATCTCGCCATCGCCCTGGCCAGCCGCGGAGATGTCGACGCGGCCATCACCCATTTTCAGAAGGCGCTGGAATTGAAGCACGACTTTGCCGAGGCGCACTACAACCTCGGCAATATTCTGCTCGGACGCAAGCAGTTTGACTTGGCCATTGTCCATTATCAAAAGGCGATCGAAATCGATCCCAACTACGTCGCGGCTCATGGCAACCTCGCCACAACTCTGGCCGGTCGCGGAGACGATGACTCTGCCATCCTCGAGTATCGGAAGGCGCTGGACATCAAACCCGATTATGAAATAGCTCGCAAGAACCTCGCCATTGTCCTCTCCGCGCGGGAAGCCGTCTCAAAGACCCTCACGGAGCAGCGTGAGGCGATGCGATTGCATCCGAACGATGCGGCTCGGATCAACGACGTCGCCTGGACGTTGGCGACAAATCCTAACGAGTCGATTCGCCACGGCGTCGAGGCCATCCAACTGGCGGGGCAGGCCTTGCAGTTTTCGGGCGCCGACAATCCGGCAATCCTCGGCACTCTGGCCGCCGCATACGCCGAGGCCGAGCGCTTTCCCGAAGCGGTGCGGACCGGCGAACAAGCGGTGCGGCTGGCTACTGCCGCCGGCGATACCACGGCCGCCGAGGAATACCGCGCCCGCCTCGAACTATATAAAAATAAAGAGCCCTACCGCCAAATGCCGGGCAAATGAGGCCGCGCTAGCCCTCGGCTCGTACCGCTGGGAAGACGACACGCTAATCGCGCTGATCGGCAAGACGCAATCGGCCATCACGCTGCCCGTCCCGCGAGAGAACCAATCAGCCGTTGAAGATATTTTGGTACTGAACCTGGCCGCAAGCCTTTGATCGCATTCTCAATCGGCTATGCCAACCCGAAGCATTAGCGAGGACGTAATGCGGGCTCCCTCGCTCACGCTTCGGGTTGGTATTGGTGGGAAATGCGCGGCAGCCGCGGCGAACCCACCCGCACTATGCCATTATCGTGAGTATGTCGGCTCGCGCGGCAGAATGAAGCAATAGGCGGTGTAGCGGATTTCGCTCCAGGCCAAGTCCGGCAAGGGACGGCCGGGGAATAGCGGGATTTTGACCGGCGTGAAATGGATGCGGACGCGGATCGACGCGCGGCCTTCGGTCAGATCGCGCGGGATTAGAAACTCATCGTCGCGGAAACGGCGGTTCGAGGTTTGCACGACGTGCTCCGCAGCGCCTAGCTCGTCTTTGGGGTTCGAGTAGACGCAAGTGTTCGAGCCGGCGAGGTACCAGATGCCGGCCCGATTCCACTGCGGCTTGTCGTTCCCGCCGCGCGAGTCGTCGGCCACGTACACCTCCGCCCGCTGATTGGGGAAGGCGTAGTCGAGCTTGCGACGCAAAAGGACGCCAAAGTTTTTTGGTTCGAGCTTCAGCGAGAATTCCGATGTCCCCTTGGTCGAGCGGCCTTGATCGGTATGGGCCGGGTAGATTTCCTTGCCGTTCAAGTGATCGACGCCCCATTCGTAGCGCGACGTGATCGGATACGGCGCGGAAGCGTCGGGCGAGGCGTAGCGATGGGCTTTCTCGCTGGCCGCGCTGCCGATCGCAAGCTCGTCGGTTTGGATCAGCGAAGGACTGGGGAGGCCGTACCAGTAGGTGACCGTTTCGTAGTGCTCGGTGGATTGGTTCGTGCCGCCATGCTCCAGGCAGATGCGGGCATTTTTTCCAAAGGGCATGAGATCGGCCAGCAGGAAGCGATAGGCCGACTCGATCTGGTCTTCCGGATTCTTGGCGGCCTTTGCGTTGGGCGCTCCGACGGGGTGGCCGGCGAAGGGGAGCGTCATCGTTTGGCCGCCCCAATAGTCGCCGCCGCCGCCCCATTCCTCGGTGCCGGTGCCCTGCGCCTGCGGCGTCAGACTGTCGTCGAAGAAGAACCGCGGATCGCCCTCGAGCGTGCCTAGATCGGCGCGGTGCGAAAAAATAAAGGATGTTCCTACAAGCTGGCCCGACCAATCGCCGCCGCCTTCCGCCTCGCGCGTGTCGAGCAAGACGAGGTCCTTGCCGAGTTCGGGATGTGGATGATCCGCATACGTCGCGTGAAAATAGCCGACGTACGCCGGAGGATCGCGGTAGGGCTCGTATCGGACGCTCCAGTGGATGTCGGAAATGTCGGGCGCCTCGGTTCCGATCAACTCGATGCGAGCGGAGCGGAAGAACGGCATGGGGAAGTAGCACGCCAGGTGGACCCGCGAGTCGCCTTTCCCCTCGGGAAAATCCTTGTCGAAGCGGACGTTGATCGGGAACGCCTTGACCAAAAACTCTCGGCCATCGCTGTTGTAGAACGTGCCCGCGCCATGAAAGAGCGCGACCGGCGCGTCGATCGAGGGACGGGGCCGATCGTCCCAGGTGACGCGCAGCCGGGCGCGCCCAAAAGCAATCGCCGATTCTTTCGGAGCCGAGAACTCCAAGGCCCGCAGCATCGATGGCGCCTCGGTGATCCGCGTCAAAGTGACCGGGCCGGCGCCTTGCAGGGTGACACGGCCGGACACGGCGCGGACACCGACCTTGTCGCCGTCCGGCGTGTCGGGGCGCGGGGCGAGGTCGGATCCGCTAAGGCCAATCAAGCGGAGGACGTCGGCGTCTGGCGGCGTCTGGCCGTCCCAAACTCGGATCGGACTGGAAAGTCGGCTGCCGCCGACGAACTGATGATAGATGTAGTAGCCGGTGCCATAGTGCGTGCGCGAGTAGGCCATGCGCAGCGATTGCTCAAAGGCGATCGGAACCCACGAGAGATCGGCGCCGCGAGTCCGGGCCCACGTCCACGTCAGCGGATTGGGAAACGCTCGCTCGGGAAGAAACACCGAACCGGCGACCGGCTTGTTCGGCGTGGCAGTGCTCGTCTCCTGAACCATGTGATCCACGCCATCGACCACATAATGCCATGGACTGCCGTGCCAATGGTTGTAGCGGGCAAAGTAGAGCACGCCCGGGCCTTCCACATCCAGCGCGACATTGAAGTCGTCGGCCGTCTGGTAGAGAAAATGACTGGCGTCGGCGCCCTCATTGCCGCCCGAGCGATCGTAGGTGCTGCGCATGTAGGCGCGGACGCCGATGTGCTGATAAGGCCAGCGCTCCCATTGCCGATAAGCGTCGAGGCCGACTGGTATAATAGGCAGCTCGTCCGCCGCCCGCGCGACGGACGACAAGAGCAGTCCCAGTACAATTGCAATTCGCGTCATCAAAAAAGTCCCGGTAGGGATACCTCGCAGCCTCGCCTGCCGGCGAATCTCAACCGTTCAACCGGCGCCGGCGGGCCGCAAAGGCCAAGCCGATGCCACCCAAGGCCGCAAGGAGCAGCGTCGAGGGTTCTGGAACCGCGGCGGGGCTGCCGCCGAAGCTCGCGCCCGATGCGAATGCGGCAGTCGCTCCGCTCGAACCCGTACCAAACGCACTGGTGTCCGCGGCGAGCAGGCCGGAACCGCTGTCGCTCAGCGGCGCGGAATCGATGGTCGGCACGATCGACGAGCTCGGCAATGCGGCCAGAACTCGGTTCTCCAACAGTCCCACGTCCAAGCCAGGATCGGTCGTCGCCAGCCGCTCGATCGCGGCAATGCGGCTTTCCAACCGGTGGCCCGCGGCGCCGCTGATCGATACCGAGGCAATCGCGGCCTGGATGGCCAGCAGCGGATCGCTGCTGGAATCGCCGCTGCTGTCGGCCGACGCGGCGCTGGAGGCCGCGGCAGAAGCGCTCGAGGCGCCGGCGGTGGCGACGGCCATCATGCTGCCGCCGGAGGGAGCGATCGTCACGGTCGAGTTGGCGTTGATCGTCAACGTGTTTTGCAGGATCTGCGTGGCCGTCAGGCTGGCGACGTTGGTGCCGTCGCCGACGGTCGTGTTGCCGGCGTAGACCGTGGCGGGAACGCCGTTGGTGATCGGACTGACGTTAATCGTGGTGCTGGAGGTGGGCCCGTTGTTATAATCCTCAGACTGGTTGTAGACCACGCCCGAAAGGGTGAAGACGGCGCTAGTGTCGCTGCGGAGATTCAAAGTTGTCACCTCCCCCTCGGCCGTGTTCGGCGTGGACAGGGTGTCGGTCCCGCCAGCGGTTGCGCCGCTCAAGGTGATCGTGCTGTTCGTGGAGCCGCTCCCAGTCTCGAAAATGCCGCCGGCGAAGGTGTTATTTCCGCTGAGGATAAGGGTGCCACCACTACTATTGCTGAACGTCAAACCGCTGGCGCCGGAGATGTTTCCGCTAAGGGTGGTACCGGTGTTGTTGACCGTGAGACCGCCGAGATTGGCAATGTTCGAGCCGATCGTCACGGTGCCGGTGACGGCTGGACCTGGAAGCCGCGAGTACGATATTGGAAAAAATGTCAAGAAATCTGCGCATTCGAGCGCTCCTTGCTAAAAAAGCGTTTCGCCGAAATTCGATTCATGAACCTCGAGATGAAGCCCATTTCCAACCCGAACCGCCCGCGGCAGTGCGTCACACCAGCGGACCTTCGCGGCATTCCCCCGAACGAATCGATTCTCGATCAATCAAACTGGCAGGCAGGTATTGCGCGCTCGAAAGAGCCAAGCGCGCGGCAGGACTTTCATCGATGTTCGGATTATGCTCGCCGCGACGGACACCGTCCATGAGGTTTTGCGCAATTTGGAAAATCTTCTCCACGGGCCGCGGCGCCGGCGATTCCATGAAATATCAAAGTTCGTCCGCTGGTTTTCGGACGAGATCAAGGGTAAGAAAGGGCTTCATGCAAGATTTTTTACCGGCCTGCCCGGCGCCGAATTTTGGGGGGCATGATCAAGCGATTCCAGGTCGCGCTGTTGATCGAAACGGCAAACGGCCTGGCTGACCAGCAACACGATCCTACGAAACTTCCGGTATTCGCCTAGCCTGAAACCTTGCAAGTCCGCTCCGGTAAAATGGTGGCATGGAGAGCCCCAAAAAACATCACGTCGTATCCAGTTATTTAACGTCTGCTGGCGGCCAAGATTTCGGGAAAGGGTACAGGCGCCGCAGTCGGCGGAGTCATCGCGTTCGAGGCGCTTTTCGCCGGCCCAATCTCCGGAGCGTCGATGAACCCAGCCGGATCTTTGGCCCCAGCCATTGTTAGGGGGAATCTCAATGATCTCTGCGATTTCGTTGACAGCCGCGGAGCCGCCAACTAGACTCACCGCTATTGTCATGCCTATACGATGGGGGGGAGTGAAGACCCGCGCAATCCGCTCGCGAGGGTGCAAGTTTTCGTGTCGAGCCGAAGGAACAAAGCCGTAGGTTGTTCGCTGGGCCAGCGCGCTCGCTCGTTTGAAATCGTGCGCGCGCCAGAATATTCGCGTGCCGTAGCCTGCAACGTGTCAAGAATCTAACGTCAGGGACTGCCGCATTCGCGATTCCGCGAAGCGTGGCTCGATTCGAAAGTGACTCGCGTTGGTACCTCGTTGGGGAGCCTCGCTCATGAGTATTCGATCACTATCGGCCCGTCTCGCGCTTCAATTTTCACCGGGCCGTATTAGGACGCCGAACAACGCTTTCTCAACCGCGGGCCGCGCCACCCACGTTGCTTCTCGCGCCGCGCCGCGGCGCTTCGCCTCGGCGGTTGTTTCCGCCGTCTTGGCCGCCGTGTTGATCGGCGCGCCCGGCAAAGCCCGAGCGGCTATCGCGATACAGAACGCTTTGCAAACTTACGCGTATCTTGGCGACGGTGCTGGTGCAACCGGCGGCACGGATGGGACGATTACACAAAGCGATAGCTTCACGGTCACCTCCGGCGCCAGCGTTCTTGTGGTACAGCTTGGCGCGTTCATGCAAACCCTCGGCGACCAAAACAATTTTAGCGTCACATGGGAACCGACGGGGGTTTCCTCGCCAGCAAACCAGACGCTCCTCTCAGCAATCCAGGAGGTTAGCGCTGCTGACGTTGGCGCTACCCACCCAGTAGCGCAGGTCCTCTATGTTTTTAATCCGACCCCAGGCACGGGCGTTCTCTCGGTCTCGGTAGACGCGCGCTCAGAAGATGTCAGCGCGTTCACGCTTTCAGGCGTGAATACGAGTGTTAACCCCATCGTAGCTGGGGGCGACACCACCACTGCGACTACCGCTGCAGCTACCGTGTCCAGTTTGACAGCAACCTCATTCGCGGTCGTCGCTGAGGCAGATCGCGACACCGCTTCCACCGCCTTTACCCTTGGCTCCAACAGCGGCACCGCCACACAACAATCGTCCACGTTTGACACGGCGCCTCCCGGAAGCGGAGACGCCGAGTACGGTGGAGGCGTTGTTTCTAATCTTGGCACGAGTGCCACGATTACGCAAACGAACACCGGCTCCCAGGGAAACCGAAACGAGATCGCTGTGGCCGCCTTCACGCCGATCGTTGTTGTCGGGCTCACTTGGACCGGCGGGGGCGGCTCCGGCGGCAATGGCAGTTGGGATACCACCGCCACCACGACCAACTGGAATTTGACCGCTTCTCCTTTCACGCCCACCGCATTTACGAATGGCTCGTCAGTCACGTTCGACAACACCGGCGCGAACACGAACATCACGATCCAGTCCGCCGGCGTTAGCCCCGCCAGCGTGACCTTCAACAACACCTCGTCCGGCAAAACCTACACCTTCAGCAGTGCGGGGAGCAACGGCATCGGCGGCACGGGCACGACACTTACCCTGAGCGGCGGCGGCGCCGTCAACCTCAATGCACCCAACACGTACACCGGCGGCACACTTGTCAACAATGGCGTGCTGCGCGTCGGTAATTCCAGTGGCTCGGCCACGGGCACCGGCGCCGTGACGGTGGGAGATCAAGCTTCCGGACATACGGCAACCTTGTCCGGGACCGGCACGATCACCGGGCTGGTTACGATCAATGGACCAGGCGCCAGCGGCAACGCGGCCACGATCGCTGGCGCGAGCGGCAGCACTCTATCTCTCACCGGCGGCCTGACCCTGCAGGCCGGTTCGATCTCCAGCTTTGCCCTCGGCACGCCCAACACGACCAGCGGTCCCGCGCTGATCGCCACCAGCGGCGCCACCAACAGCCTCACCGTCAACGGCACCAACACGATCAGCTTCTCGACGCCGCAACCCGGTACGTATGACCTGTTTTCCTACACCGGCGGCACCGCCTCCAGCAACTTCCAACTCAGCTCCACGTCCATATTGAACTATCCTGGCTTGAACTACCAATTGGTGAACGGTTCGGGCCAGTTCGACTTGCTGGTGACCGCACTACCGGTCATCTGGACCGGTGCGAACGGCGGCCCGAATACTCCCTGGGACACGATCACGCAAAATTGGGCAACCGCCACCGGCGCGACGACCACCTACTCGGACCCCAACGGCGTGGTCACGTTTGGCGACACTTATTTCAACGGAGCCAGCACCGTGCCCGTCGCCAGCAGCAACGTGTACATTCGAAGCGGGGGCGTTTCCCCGGCGCTCGTCACGTTCAATGACACGGCGGTCAATTACTCGCTCTTCGACTCCGACGGCGTCAATGGGATTCTTGGTTCGGCCGTTGTCATCAAGAACGGCGCCGGCACCGTGACCTTCATGGGCCCCAACAGCTTCACCGGTTCCGTCTCGATCAACGCCGGCACGCTGGCGATCAGCAACAACAATTCGCTCGGCTCGACCAGCGGCACGATCGCTCCGTTGATCTTCAACGGCGGCACGCTCCAGTATGCTCCCAGTGCGACCAACACCGACATTTCCGGCCGCACGGTCACAATCAGTTCCGGCGGCGCGACCATCGACATCAACGGAAATAATGTTTCGTACGCCAACGCCATCGGCAACAGCGGCGCGGGCAACCTGACGCTCGTGAATAGCGGCGCCGGGCCGGCCGGCGCCGCGGCCACGTTGACCCTCCTCTCCGGCGCGAGCAGCTACAGCGGCGGCACGACGATTAACGGCACGACCCTGAACGTCAATTTCACGGGGACGACGACTGTCACCGAGGCCTCCGGCGCCGCCTCGTTTCTGGGCACCGTGCCCAGCGCGGCCGCCGCGGCTAATATCACGCTCAACGGCGGCACGCTCGAGTTCACGAACACCACCGCCGGAGCAACGTACAATCTCAGCAACAACCGCGGCATCACGCTGGGCAGCTCCGGTGGCACCCTTGAAGCCAACATGCCGCCCGCAGCCGCCTTCGGCAACGCCGGCTTGGTATACGGCGGAATCATCACCGGCAACGGTTCGTTGACCATCCTTGGATCGGGTAGCGGAATAAGCAGCCAGGGAGTGGTCTTCTTTCCGACCGTCGCCGCCGCCACGACTGGCCTGTGGAACTACGCCGGAAGCACGACCATCAACGGCGCCACGCTGTCGTATCCGAGCGGCGGCTCCACAGCCACTAATTTTCTGCCGGTTACCACGGTACTCAACCTCATCAACAACGGGGCCTTCAACCTTGCCAACACGGCCTCCGCACAAACCATCGCTGGGCTGACCGGCACCGGCACGTTGGGCGACACAAACACCAACGTGACCAGCGTCACCGCCCTTACGATCAATACCGCGGC
>Ga0182024_10008483_pt1 | contig 21627 bp, 28 predicted proteins | sample P32metaG_FD_120480 | JGI IMG/M metagenome (GOLD analysis project Ga0182024, IMG submission 120480) | Permafrost microbial communities from Stordalen Mire, Sweden - P3-2 metaG (Illumina Assembly) | ecosystem: Environmental > Terrestrial > Soil > Wetlands > Permafrost | place: Sweden: Stordalen...
GGCGGCGAAGTGAAAGATGTACTGCTGCTGGATGTGACGCCGTTGTCGCTCGGGATTGAGACGATGGGCGGGGTGTTCACCAAGCTGATCGAACGCAACACGACCATCCCGACGCGTAAGAGCGAGACCTTCTCGACGGCGGCTGACAGCCAGACCTCGGTCGAAATCAAGGTATACCAGGGCGAGCGCGCGCTGGCTCGCGATAACCGGATGCTGGGCGTGTTCCAACTGGTGGGGATTCCGCCGGCTCCGCGCGGTATTCCTCAGATCGAAGTGACGTTCGACATCGATGCGAACGGCATTCTGAATGTTCTTGCCAAAGACAAGGCGACGAATAACGAGCAGAAGATTACCATTACGTCCTCCTCGGGCTTGAGTAAAGAAGAAGTCGAGAAGATGGCGAAGGACGCCGAGGCGAATTCGGCTGACGACCGGAAGCGCAAAGACGAGATCGACGCGCGCAACCGGGCCGACTCGATGGTGTATCAGGTGGAGAAGATGCTGAAAGACCATCGCGACAAGATCGGCGAGGAAGACGCGAAGTCCGTGGAAGCGGCCCTCGACTCGACCCGTAAGACCATGCAGGCGGGGTCTGTGGAAGAGATCAACAAGGCTGTCGATACTCTGACGCAGGCGAGCCACAAGCTGGCTGAGGCGATGTATAAGACGTCGTCTACTCCTCCGACCGGCGCTCCGCCGCAGGATGGCGCGGGAGCCGCGGGTTCTTCTTCGGAAAAACCGAAGGATAACGTTGTCGATGCGGAGTTTGTCGACGTCGAAGACAAGAAATAGGCGCCACGCGCCAGGCGCCCGGCGCCAGTGAAGAGCAAAGGCTTTTCCTGGCGCACTCGCGCTCTGGCAGCCTTGCGCACTGGACCGTCAAGTATGGCAGCCGATTATTACAAAACGCTCGGGGTGTCGAAGGATGCGGATGCGGATGAGATTCGCAAAGCTTACCGGAAGCTCGCGCGAAAACATCATCCCGATCTCAACCCTGGCGATAAAGCGGCGGAAGACCGCTTCAAAACCGTGCAGGAGGCTTACGACATCCTGAGTGAGCCGAAAAAGAAGACCATGTACGATCAGTATGGCTTCTATTCGGAAAACGGGATGCCGCAGGGAGGGGCTGCCGGGGGTGCGCAGCGCGGCCCGAACATGGGCTTCGGTGGATTCGATTTTTCGGACGCGGCTCAGGGCGGAGGACGGCGCGCATCGACGGGCGAAACCTCCTCGAATTTTCAGGACATTTTCAGCCAGTGGTTTGGAGGGGGCAAGCAGCCGGACGCGAGCGCGGCTCCGCCGGAGAAGGGCGCGGACCTCGAATACGGTCTCAGCATCGATTTCTGGCAGGCGATTAAAGGGACGCAGGTGCGGCTCAACGTTTCGCGTCAGGAGACGTGCACGACGTGCAATGGCACGGGTTCGCGCGCCGGGGCGAACGCCGTTTGTCCGGAGTGCAATGGCAGCGGCAGCGTGACGCAGACCGCGGGCGCGATGAAGTTCAGCCTGACGTGTCCGCGCTGCGACGGAACGGGGCGTTTGCGCAATAAGTGTTCGACCTGCCACGGCGACGGAGTGGTGTCGAAGAGCGAAACGGTGGACGTCCGCATTCCTCCGGGGGCGCAGCAGGGATCGCGGTTGCGGGTGGCGGGAAAAGGGAATTCCGGGACGCATGGCGCGCCCGCGGGCGATCTCTACATCACGATTCGCGTGGAACCGCATCCGATATTCCGCCGCGATGGGGATGACATTGAAATCACAGTGCCGGTGCGCATCGACGAAGCCGGCCTCGGAACCAAAATCGAGGTGCCGACTATCGATGGGCGGGCGCTTCTGAAGATTCCACAGGGCACCAAGAACGGGCAGAAATTCCGGCTGCGCGAAAAAGGCGTACCGAATTCGCGGACCGGCGCGCGGGGCGATCAACTGGTGGAAGTGGCGCTCGAAGCGCCGGTGGTGCAGGACGAACGGACCAAGGAACTGCTGCGCGAATACGCGACGCTGCATCCGGAAGATCCGCGCGCCGACTTATGGACGAAGGTCTGATATGGCGAAAAAAAATAAAGCCGCGTACATGATCTCGGCCGTCGCCGAGCAGTATCGGATTCACCCCCAGACGCTGCGTCTCTATGAACGGGAAGGATTGCTGAAGCCGTCGCGGAGCGAAGGAAACACGCGCCTCTATACCGACCAGGATCTGGAGCGCCTGGAAGTGATTCTGAAGTTGACGCGCGATTTGGGAGTGAACCTGGCAGGGGTTGAGATCATCCTGAACATGCGCGAACGGATGGCGGAGATGCAGCGGCAAATTGAGCAGTTCGTATCGAGTTTGAACGACGAGATTTCGCAGAGGTCGAGGCAGTCGATACCGGAGCCGGCGTATTCGTTGATACCGGTGATTGAGGCGAGGCGGCCGAAGAAGTAGCTACTGCCGCTGGCGCTTGGGCGGGGGTAGCATTTCGATAAAGGCGTAACTTCCCGGTTTTGCCGCATCAACTTTTGCAGCTATCCCAGTTCCGTGATCACTGACGATGGGCCAGATATTGGAACCGAGCACGACCAAGGCGAGTTTCCGGCCCGCCAGGTTTTGCTGATATTTGATCTTTTGATCGGCGGTCACTATGACGTCGAACTCCGCCGCTTCCGCCGCCTTGAGCAGGTCGCCGTTTTCAAGCTGGGGATGCCATTGCATTTCGGCGAAGGTTCGCACCTTGTGTCTGGAGAGAAAACGCCGGACGCCGACCGGGACGTTTTTGTCAAAGACGATGCGCAACGCGGTGGCTCTTGGCGTAAGTCAAAATCGCCTCGATGCGATCCGTCGTAATTTCAAACTGTTCCGCGATCTCGGCGATGCTCACGCCATAGTCGTAGTTATCGATAATAGCGTTGGCCGGCATCCGTGTTCCGCGCAGCACGGGAGCGCCGCTCAGCACTCCCGGTTTGACTTCGACGAGCGGGCATGCCGACCAATCGATTTTTTCTTGCGCGGCCATCGGCGACTTCCTCGACACTATGATTCCATAATTCCAAAGGGCACGTCCCACCGTTTCAGAAGCAGGTCTATTTTTGTTGTAGTCACAATGCGACTACACTTAAGCATGCCCTCTGACACGTATGTTCGCGCGCGCATCGATCGCGCCACCAAGGAACGCGCCGCCGATGCTCTGGCGGCGATGGGATTGTCCATTTCCGATGCCATCCGCCTGCTGATGTTGCGTGTGGTGGATGAGCGGCGGTTACCTTTCGAGGTCAAGGCGCCGAACGCGACGACCCGCAAGGCCATTGCGGAACTTGAGGCGGGGAAGGGTAAGCGCTTCAAGAGTGCGAAGGCCCTGATAGCAGACTTGAATGCGGACGATCGAACGGTCATCGGCATTCAGGCGGGGCTACAAACGAGCGAGCGGCGTTTGAAGCGGTTGACTCAGCGAAGCGACGGGTCTATCCTTTCTACAGCGCCAGGGGCGCATCCAGTCCGCGGAAAGGGCCATGCCCACCCACTTGAATAATTGAAGGTCACGAACCTTCTTTCAGCCTGATTCAGTGCGGACTCCAGGCGTTTCATGAAAGGAGATTCGTTATGTTTCCCAACCCGCAGTCTGCCCTTCCGCTGCCTCCGCGGCCGAGCATCGAACACTATCGAAAACTGGCAAAAGAGCTCTTGAAGGTCTACAAATCCGGTGGCGAAGTTTCAGAGTTCGCGCGACGCAGGCTATCCGTAAAGTGCGTGCTGGCCGAGGCGCAGTTTGTGATTGCGCGCTCCCATGGTTTCTTGAGCTGGCCTAAGTTCGTCAAGCATCTTGAATGCCTTCGGAAGAGTTCCCCGGTTTCGAGGTTTGAAGCGGCCGTCGATGCGATCGTCGACGGTGATGTCGCTACGCTGAAGCAGCTACTGCGAGAAGATCCGCAACTGATTCGCGCGACCTCCACTCGGGAGCACGGCGCTACTTTGCTGCACTACGTTTCGGCGAATGGCGTGGAAAATTATCGGCAAAAGACGCCGCCGAATATCTTAGGGATAACCGAGTTGCTCCTCCACACCGGCGCGGAGATCGACGCGACGGCGGATGTGTATGGCGGCGGATGTACGGCTCTCGGCTTGGCAGCGACCAGCGTCCATCCCGAGCGTGCCGGCGTGCAGGAAGCTCTACTTCAGAAGCTTTTGGACCACGGGGCGAAGCTTGAACAGCCTTCCATTGCAGGCCACGGACAGTCCATTATCGTTTCGTGCCTGGCAAACGGACGGCCGAAAGCCGCCGAGTTTCTCGCCAGTCGCGGCGCGCGATTCGATTTCGCGGGAGCCGCGGGACTCGGCCGGCTCGACGTTGTAAAAAGTCTTTTCGACGACGCGACGAAAGAGCGGCGAGACCATGGCTTTCTGTACGCATGCGGCTACGGTCGCAACAGCGTCGTTGAATTCCTGCTGGGAAACAACGCGGATCTGCTGGCGAAGCGAGGCGACGGTCAAACTCCGTTGCACATGGCCGTGATCGGCGGACATCTAGAAACGGTCAAGTTGCTGCTCCGCCAAAACGCGCCCCTGGAGGTGACGAATAGATACGGGGGCACAGTGATGGGTCAAGCTGGGTGGTCGGCGGCGCACGGCGGCGATCCGGATGTCTATATCGCGATTCTCGAGGCGCTCTTCGGCGCGGGCGCGAAGATACCCGAGCGTCATACGCCGGTAAACACGCCCGTCGATGCGTGGATGGCCGCGCATGGGAGCCGCGCTGAACCAAGCTGGCACGCGTAGGCTATCCTAAACTCTGATCCGCATGGCAGAAAATCTTCCTGTAGAAGAGCCTTTAGGGCCGCGAGTGTCGGCCATTATCGTCGCTTGCAATCAGATCGAACCGCTGCGGCGCGCGGTGGCGGCGCTCGAACGTTCGTCCGATCGAGAACGTCTGGAAATCCTGGTGGTCGATTTGGGCAGCCAGGACGGCAGTCCGCAGCTCGATAGCGAATTCCCGGCGATTGTCACGCTTCGGCTGCCCCACAATTTCGGAGCGACCAAGGCGATGAATATCGGCACTCGCACCGCGAAGGGGGACTTGATGTTCTACCTTTCGCCCGATGTGGAGGTAGCGCCCGATACGGTGCAGAAGCTGGCGGACCGGCTGGAGCAGGATTCCGATGCGGCCGCCGTCTGTCCTCTATTGGTGGATGAAACCGGACTGCCCGCGTCGCGAATTTATAGATTCCCGACCGCGGACTTGTTCAAGGGAGCCATGCAACCGGTCGTGATCGACCTGGAAGCGGAGAGCGTCAACGTGGAGTATCCGGGCCGGGACGCCCTGTTGGTCCGCAAACAGTTCGTCAAAGGGATGAATTTCTTCGACGAGCGGTACGGCGAATTTTGGGCCGATGCCGACCTGGCGATGCAGATTCGCAGGGGTGTCAAGAAGATTCGCTTGTACCCGGCAATAAAGGCTGTCAGGCACAGGGACACGACACCTCCGCCGGATAGTGGCATGCTCGCGGCGGATCGCGCGGGTGGCGCGGCGGCGTTTATAGGGAAGTATTACGGCTTTATGGCCGGTTTAAGCTTCCGGATTGGCGCGATTCTGCGGGCGTTGGGGCATTTCGATTTTAAGCAGCTCATTGCGCTGGTCAGCGGCGGGAAAATCGACGGGTCGCAAGGGGGCTAACGTAGTATCACTAAGGTTTTTCACCTATCACCCTAACTTTCTTCCCATACTCTTCCGATAGATTCACAGTATGCACATGGAAGCATTCTTGTGGATGTTCCTCCCGATATTCGTGGCCGGAGGAAGCGCGTTGTTATCGTTCTACATCATGCAAGCCCGGATGGAAGTCGCATTGGCGAAGGAGCGCGAGTCGCTGGCTGAAGCGCGGGCCACGATCACTTCCCAGAAGGTCACGATGGAGGAGCGGATCAAGGCCACCGAAGAAGCTACCAAGCGCCTGGCGATGGACGAGTTCATGCACGATTTCCGGGTGGACGAACGCAGCTATGCGCGTGAATCCAAGTCGCTTACCGCGTCGAAGAAGACTATCGTCATGCAGGAGCGGCTGTTTTTCCGCAACATTCCGCTCTCGAACTGGATCGAGCACGAGATGATCGTGGAAGAGGGGATGGACCTGGATCAGTTGCCGAAGGAATCGGTATTCGCCAAGCCGGCAATCGCCACACCGGACGGTACACCAGCCATCGCGCCGCGCGAGGATCGCCTGACGATTTCGAAGTTCTTGGACGAGGTCACGGTGGGGCGTCGTAACGGTCACGAATCGAAGACCTTAATCGCTACCCAAGTGGCCGCGTTCGGCGCGCAGTAACGCGTTCCGACGAATCGCTTCCTGCGGTAGCGGCTCGGTCGGCAATGCTCGGAGGGCCGATTCCGAGCCGCGACCGGAGGAAGCGATCGACATCATCGGGTAAACCGTTCTAAAATAGAGCCGTCATTAGATAGAGGATATGATGGGGCTAATGGCCGAGCCTCTATTGGCCGAACAGAGCGAATTGACGCTGGTCCGCGACTTCGGGGCGTGGATGACGTCCGAGCAGAGGCGCATTTACGGCCTGTGCCAGCGCTTTCTTCAAGATCGCGATGAAGCGGATTCGGCGACACAGGACGTCTTTCTCAAGGCCTATCAGGCATTGATTCGCGAAGATGCGAAGGAACTGGACGATCCGGGGCGATGGCTGACGCGCATTGCGGTGAACACCTGTCTCGACCGTCTGCGGTCGCGTAAATGGCAATTCTGGCGCCGGAGGCCGTCATCGGAGAACGAAGCGGCGATTCTGGCAATGGCGCCGTCGCGTACTCCGGAGGCCGAGGACCGCTGCTTCGCCGGAGAAATCGGCCAGCGGCTGGCCGCTGCGCTGGGAAGACTTTCGATTCGTCAGCGGACGGTATTTACTTTGCGGCATTATGAGGATATGAGCCTCGAGGAAATTGGCGGGCTCCTGGGTCTGGACGTAGGGACAGTGAAGGCGCATATGTTTCGCGCGGTGACCAAACTCCGCGTCGAACTGCGCGACCTTTACGATGGGACGGCAAAATGAAGAACCATTTGACCACCGACGAGTTAGTAGACCGGCTGTATGGAGTTTCGGAGCCGGGTCATCTTGACCACTGCGCGGAGTGTGCGGAGCGGTTCCGCCGGTTGCGGGAGCTCCATGAGACGGCGGCGGAGCCTGTGCCGGAATCCTATGAGTTCCTGGCGGCGCAACGGAGAAATATCTATGCCCGGATGGGCGAGAGGCCGCAAACGCGGATGAAGTGGGTCCCGGCGCTGGCCGCCGCTGCGTTTCTGGCGGCAGTGGGCATGTTCGCTTACCATCCTTCCCGGCAGGTGGCCAAGCCGCAGATCGACGACGCGCAGTTATTCTCCGATGTATACTCGATGGAGCAATCGATGGAGCCGGTCGCAGCGAAGCCGATTCACGCGATCTTCGAACAGGACCAGCAATAATTTTATGCTGAAGTGGATGTTGCTCGCCGCCTCTTTGCCAGCGCTGCTGAGCGCGCAGATGCCTCGCGGCAACTCCTGGTGGGAAGGAAAGCTGGCCAAGGATCTGAACCTGACGGAAGTACAGCAGAAGCAGATTACCGCCATCAGACGGGATTCTGCGCTAAAGCTTTTTGACCTTCGGGAGGCCGTGACGAAGGCGGAAGGTGAACTTAAGATTGCCTTCGACGAATCCCCGGTCGACCAGAACAAATCGAACATCGCCATCGAGCATTTGACGGCCGCGCGCTCGGAGTTATTCCGCGCCACCTCGCAGATGGATTTGAAAATCCGCACGGTGTTAACGGATGAGCAGTGGCAGGAATTGAAGAAGCGGGATCGGCGCGGCCCCGGTGGTGCGGGCAGACCGGGTGGACCTGACGGTGGCGCATGGCGGCGCGGTGGTCCTTCCAACAAAACCACTCCGCCCATCAGCCAGCAGCCGCCGAACCGTTAAGTTGACTTTACGTTGCCGGCGCGGTATCAGTGGAGTAGGCTTTCCTCAAAGGCGCGGTAGCCAAGTGGTAAGGCAGAGGTCTGCAAAACCTTTATTCGTCGGTTCGACTCCGATCCGCGCCTCCAATCTCTTACGCAGCTTGCATCCGGCCATGAATCGACTCGAGGGCCGGCTGAAGAATCGTTTCCCGCCCCACTCCGAAGCGGCTCCTCGCCGTTCCGCTGGCGCTGATGAAAGTGGTTTCCGTCACGCCGATGAAGCCGAACAGAGACTGCAAATACGGCTCGATGAAGTTCAGGGCGAATCCTGGAGTTCCCTGGTCATAAACCCCGCCCGATGCCACCAGAAACGTGGCCTTCTTGTTGCGCAGAAGACCGGCAGGCACGCCGTTCTCGTAGGAAAAGGTCTCGCCCACCCGCGCAACCTGGTCTATCCAAAGCTTCAAAGAGCTGGGGATTGAGAAATTGTGCATCGGCACGCCGATCGCATACTCGTCAGCGGCTTTCAGTTCCGCGATCAGTTCGGCCGATAGCGACAGGACCTCGCGCTGCCGGGGCGTCAGGCTTCCTTTGGGAGCGTAAGCGGCGCCGATCCATTCGGCATCGATGGGCGACAGCGCGGTTGCCGTCACATCCCGGTTGATTACCTTCCCGCCCGGATGCGTTCTCTTCCATTCCTCGACAAACTCGGTGGTGAGGTGGCGGCTGAAGGACGCTCCGTCCTTGAGGGGGCTCGAATCGATTCTCAGAAGCGTGGCCATTGATCTTTCTCCTTACACGACATTTGATGTCAAAACATCACTTGTCGATTCAAGAAAACGACAAATGTTGCTTATCTGTAAGAATTCCGCTATTCTGGAACCATGGACCCGCGCATCCGACGCACTCGCCAGCTTTTGCAGCAGGCGCTCGGCAAGTTGCTGGAAAAACAAGAGTTCGATGATATTTCCATCCACGATATTACCGAGGAGGCAACCGTCAACCGCGCCACGTTCTACGATCACTACCCGGATAAATTCGCATTGCTCACCTGCATGGTTGGCTGCCGGTTCCAGGAGTTGCTGGCGGAGCGCAAGGTGCAGTTCGAGGGCACCTGCGCATCGGAGCTGAGAGCGATCGTGCTCGCGGTATGCGACTACCTGACCAATGGCAAGCGCCCTTTGGAACCACACATGGAGTCCGCGATCGTTACCGCGGTTCGGGCGATTCTCCTCGCCGGTATTAAGCAGCATGGCGTCACGTCGCCTGAAATGACCGCCGCGGCCGTCAGTTGGGCAATCTATGGCGCGGCCAAGGAGTGGGCGCAGACACCCGATCGCTGCCCCTCCGAGGAAATTGCGGGCACCGTAACGACGCTGGTTTCTCCTATCCTTCAATTGCCGAAGTGACCTTTTCGGCTTTCTGCTATTCTGACGTTTCGACCACTTGAAGGAGTCCTCCATGTCCCCCGATTTCTCCCGCCGCGACTTCGTGAAGTCAACTGCCGCGCTCGCCGCCGCGCCTGCTATCTTGCGCGCGCAAGGTTCGAATAGTAAGATCGCCATCGGCTGGATCGGCACCGGCAGCCGCGGCGACTACCTGATGCAGCGCATGTACGCCGATAACAAAGACGTCGCCCAGGTCGTAGCCGTTTGCGATGCCTACAGCGGGAATCTGGCGCGCGCCAAGGACCGCGTCGTCACGCTCGGCGGCAACACTCCGAAGACCTACGCCGACTATAAGGAGCTGCTCGCTGATAAATCGATTGACGTCGTGTTCATTTCGACCCCCGAACATCTTTACTACCCCATGTTCATGGCCGCCATCGCCGCGGGTAAGAATATTTACGTCGAGAAGCCGCTCGCCCACACCATCGAGCAGGGATTTGAAATGGTCGCGGCCGCGGAGAAGGCCGGCAAGGTGGTGCAGGTCGGCACGCAGAATCGCAGCAACTCGCTGTACATCAAGGCCAAGGAAATGGTCGCCCAGGGAATGATCGGCGACATCCATTACGTTCGCGCGTTCTGGTATCGGAATTCGCTCGAAGATAATCCAGCCTGGCGCTATAAAATACCCTCTGACGCAACGTCGGCCAATACCGACTGGCCGCGATTCCTCGAAGGCGCGCCGGCTCACGAGTTCGATTTACAGCGCTTCTATCAATGGCGCCTGTATTGGGATTATTCGGGCGGCATCTCGACCGACCTGTTGGTGCATCAGACCGACATTACAAACTTTGTTTGCGGCAAAACCGTGCCCGCGTCCTGCATGTCCTCGGGCGGCGTGTACCGCTGGGTGAATCAGGACGACCGCGACGTCGCCGATACTCTCAGCGCGATTTACGAGTACAAGGACAAATTCCACATCAACTATAGTTGCTACTTCGGCAACGACCATTTTGGCTACGGCGAACAGTTCATGGGCAATGAAGGCACCATTGAGGTGCTGAACCGCCAGACCCTGAATTTCTATCCCGAAAAGTTCAACGGTAAACCGCCCGCTCCAGTGGCCGCGCGCAAGGAGCTGTCCGTCAACCTTCCTGGCAACGATAACAAAGCGGTGGAGGCGCACATCACAAATTTTCTTGACGCCGTTCGCGGGAAAGGGCAGGTGATCGCCCCGCCCAGCGTCGGCCAGCAAGCAGCGATTTCGGGCCACATGGCGACCCTGTCGTTCAAAGCCGGCAAGAAAATTATCTGGGACGACGCGGCGTCAAAGTATCACTTTGTTTGATGGATGTTACATCCGCAATATTTTGATGCTCCCGTTCGACGTGCCGAGGTCCAGCAGCGGACCTCCCTTGCCGATGGTTCCTTCCAGGCGATGCTTCGAGATCTGCCCTCCATGCACGCTGACGTCGAAATCGCAGCTGATCGACGAGTTCGATGTATGCGCACTCACCATCGCTCCCGCGTCCGCCGGCAGCCGCACCGTGATTGACGAATTCGAGGTGCTGGCGCGCACTTCGCGTGCCGCATCCATCGTCAGCTCGATATGCCCGTTCGAGCTTTCGAGACGCACGGGGCTCGAATCCGCCTCCATTAAGTGCACCGTGATGCTGCCGTTTGAAGTCGTCGCCCCAAAACGCCCTTTGCGCACATCGGCGCGAATCGTGCCGTTCGAGCTGCGGAGCGTCGTGTCGCCGGTGATGTCCGATACCTCCACCGTTCCGTTCGACGTCTGCACTTCAAGGGGCCCCACCAGCCCGTTGACATGGACTCCGCCGTTCGACGTGCGCAGATGCGCCGGGCCCTCGAGGCCCTCGACGCGTATCGCTCCATTGCTGCTCACAATCGAGCTGAGCTCGGTCTTCTTCGGAACATGAATCGTGAAGCGCGCCCCGGAGTTGCCGCGATGGTCCAGCGGAGGCAGCGTGCGGATCGTGATCGAGTTCGACGACGGCGCGATATCGATCTTCATCTCTTTCAATCGATACTCGGTGCTGGCATATTTCGTGCCGTCGATGTCCACCGTATTTTTGTCCCAGCTCGAAATCTCCACGGCTCCGTTGAAATTGTCGACCCGCAAGCTTCCGCCCGCGCTCAAGGGGAAACTGAAGTGAAAATCCTCCCGGTAGCGATCCGAGCCACCGATATTGAGTTCCATATCGTCACAGCCGGCCAGAAAAATCGCCAGCAGAGGCAGACAAATAGCGCGCATAAAACGGCTCCTTAGCGGTAGTTTACGCAATCTCCTTGCGTTCCGTTCCATCTGAGATAATCAGGGGACATGAAACTTCTAACCGCAGCACTCTGTTTGTGCATTTTCGCCTCCGCGGCCCTGGCCCAGTCGCCGACGACCGTATTGCACATCATCAATGTGAAATGGAAAGCCGAGGCGACGCCGGAGCAGATCAAGGCCGCCGTCGACGCCGTCCACCAGTTGCCGGCGAAATTCCCCGGAATCAAGCGGGTATGGACGAAGAACCTCAAGTATCAGGGCCAAGAAGGCTATAAACAAGCCATCGTGATGGAGTTCGAATCGGAAGCGGCGTTGAAGAAATACGCCGACAGTCCCGCCCAGAAGTGGTGGTACGAAATCTACATGCCTCTACGTGACGAAAGCCACACGCACGACATCACGAATTAGGGTCACTTGACCCCTTTCGACACCTACGCCCAGCGCTATCGTGTTGAACTCCTCGACCGCGTCATTCCCTTCTGGCTCCGCCACTCGCTCGATCACCGGCACGGCGGCTGTTTCACCTGCCTCACCCGCGAAGGCGCCGTCTACGATTCCCGCAAATACGTCTGGCTGCAAGGCCGCACCGTCTGGATGCTCTCGAAGCTCTATAACGAGCTGGATCCACGCCCCGAATTTCTCGATGCCGCGCGCCTCATCCTCGATTTTCTACGCCGCCACGCCCGCGACCCGCACGGCCGCTACTATTTCAGCCTTACCCGCGAAGGCCGCCCGTCGTTCTATCAGCGCAAACCCTACGCCGCCGTCTTCGCGATGCTCGGGATGCTGGAATTTTCGAAAGCGACCGGCGACCTGGCGCTACGCACCGAAGCCGTCGAGCTGTTCTGGCAAATCCGCTCCTGGATTCGCGACCCCACGCTGTTAGGACGCCCCCCGCAACCCCCGTCGCTCGCCGACGTGATGGTGACAGCCTCCATGGGATCCGAAATTGCCCGCATCGACCCCGACCCGCGGTATCGCGACGTTCTCCGTGAGTGCCTCGACCAGTCGCGCGCCTTCTACAGTCCCAGCCGCCGCATTTTTCAGGAATACGCACCAGCCGATACTCCCGAAGGCCGCACCTTCTGCCCCGGCAATTCGATTGAGGCCTCCTGGTTTCTTCTCCACGCGGACCCTGCTGAAAGCATGCGCGCCCTGCTCCTCGATTCCATCGAAGGCGCGCTCGAATTCGGGTGGGATCAGGAATACGGCGGCCTCTACTATTTCATGGATGTCGAAGGCCTTCCGCCGCTGCCCCTGGAATCGAGCATGAAACTGTGGTGGCCCCATACTGAGGCCATCTACGCCACCATCCTGGCCTACAGCCTGACGCGCGACAACAAATGGCTCACCTGGCTCGAACGCATCGACCATTACGCGTTCGCCCATTTTTCCGATCCCGAGCGCGGCGAATGGTTCGGCTATTGCGACCGCCGCGGCAACGTAACCAACACCGCGAAAGGCAACAACTATAAAGGATGTTTCCACGTTCCTAGGATGCTGCTTCTGAGCTACCAGATTTTGACGCAAGCACCAATCCCAGTCCCGCAATCCCCGCTGCCGCAATCCCCCACGTAGTCAGCGCCCCGTGTTGGATCAGGATCCCTGCAAACGGCGGCCCCGCAATCTGCGCCACCGATGTCAGCGATTGCTGCAACCCCAGCACGCTTCCCTGCTCCGATCGAGGCGCCGCTTTCGTAATCAGACTGGTCAGCGTCGGCCGGATCAAGCCCCCGAACGCCGTCACAGTCGCCGCCAATGCCAGCGCTGGAATGGTGTGAGCGAATCCCAGCAACGCGTAGCCCACCGCGTACGCCGCGAATCCAACCCGGTTCAACGTCGCTTCGCCGAAGCGCTTCACCAGACGCCCCAGCGCCGGCCCTTGTGTCAGGATGCCCAGAAATCCCGCCCACGCGTATACGAACCCAGTCTGATACGGCCCGAATGGTACGCCGTGCCACGTCAGCCTCCGCTCGGCAAATAGCGGAAACCCCGACGTGAACATGGCGAACGCGAATGCAAAACAGAGGAACTGCCACAGCCGCGTCGCCAGAACCGGATCGCGGAAATACTTTGCATATTCGCCCCACTGCACCAGCGACAACTTTCCATCCCGGCGAGCCGGTGTCGCTTTCGGTAACAGCACCGCTGTCGAAAGGATGCTCAACGCCGACAGTCCCGCCGCCGCGAACACCGGATACCGGTAATCGGACTTCGCCAAAATCCCCGAAATGGCAGGCCCGATCAGGAATCCGATGCCAAAAGCAATCCCGATAACCCCGAAAGATTTCGCCCGATCCTCCGGCTTCGTGATGTCCGAAATATACGCCTGTGCCAGCGAAAGGTTCCCCGCCGTCGCCCCATCGATCATCCGCGCAATGAATAAAACCAACAACGACGGAGCAAACGCCGTAATCATGAACCCTATGAATGTGCCGAACTGGCTCACCAGCAGCAGCGGCTTGCGCCCGGTCGAGTCCGACAATTTCCCCAGCAGCGGCCCCGATACAAGCTGGCAAGCCGCATACGCGCCGATCAGCCAACCAACTTGAAACGGCGACGCCCCGAGTTTTTCGGCATAGAACGGCAGCAGCGGAATCATGATCGTCAGCCCAAGGACATCGACGGCGACGATCAGAAAAATTGCAAGCAGGGGGGAAGGACGCAAACAACAATGATCCCATTAATTCCCACTCACCCTCTCGATATGATTCACCACCAGCACCTCCACTGGCCCCTTCCGCGACTCCAATCTCAGCCCAAGCTGTTCCCGCAAAGCCGAGGCAAGAGCGGGCCCATTCGCATCCGGCGCCGGCTCGCGCCCCTCCTGAACCCCTCGCCCGCCTGGTCCTGCGTAGTATTCCAGCGTGAAATCGCAACTCCCTTTCATGCCGGTCCCGTCCACCACCGTATCGTCCACCGCACCGCCGAGAACATTGGCGAACATCGACATCGGCATGTTGTGATAACTCATCTTGTTGCCACTGATCTTGCGCATCCCCATTTCCAAGCCATCCCGATTCTCGTCGAGCTTCCCGCCTCCGCTCGTCAGAACCAGAACCTGCGCCTTGATCTCCCGCGTCTCGCGCTGCACTGTTAACTTGAACCGATCCTCCACCAGACTCCGCAGCATGAGCATCATCTGCGCGCGCCCAACCGGTCGCTCCGTCTTGGCCTCGATATCGTACCCCTCCGTCGCCATCGCCGGCGGCAGCCCTGAAATTTGCCGATTCGGGACACCGTAAGCCGCGCCAATCAGCCATAGCAGCGGCATGTTGCGTGCGACGAGCCGTTCGCCGCCCGGCAAAAGAGTCAACGTCGGCGGCGACGGTATCTTCGTCGGCTTCACCGAAGCGACCTCAAACCCCTGACCCCACACGGCACACATCGTCAACGCGATCACGCCTATTGTTGTTCTCATCGGTTCCTAAACTCCGCTCCCATGAAACCTGACGCTCATTGCCCATCCGCTGTTGAGCCCGTACTGACCGGCGCGGAAAAACGGGCGTCGACAGGAGTGCGTGCGCCACGGTGACGCATGGGACTATGCCGCGGCGGTTTCGTAGGCTTCCTCGATTCGGCGTTGGCGGTTGCGGGCGCGTTGGGCTGCGTCGATTTGGATTTTTGAAAAAACGAAGCCATCGTCGGAAGGGCGGTAGGATTCTCCTTTGGCTTCAAACATTTCCATGATGTCCAAGAGGCCGTTCAGGTCGCTCTTTTCCTTGGTTTGGCGGATTTTCTGGAGGTCGCGGAGTTGCGTGACGGTCCTTTCGAATTGACGGGAGAGGCGCTGGCTGTGCATGCTCAGTTGGCTAAGGCTTTCGATTGGCTCTCGAGCGATGCAGCGATTGCCATGGCGTCCGCGAGTGGGTCGCCGACGGCTGCCAGGCTCAGGAGATTGGTTTCTAGCGCCGCGACGCGGTTCAAGCGCCAGGAGGCGTCGGCAAGAGCTTGGACGAGATGGGCTTCGGTGGCTCCTTTGGGATGGTACTCGTCGGTGAAGGAGTTTAGATGGGACTGATAGGCCTCGAGATCCTCGGTAGGCATGACGACGAGTTGGCCGGTGAGTCCGTGGCGGAGGGCGTTGAGGGAGGATCGGGCTTTGCCGTCGGCGGTTTTGGGGCCGGTGGAGTGTTGGGCATTGGCCTTATTAATTTCGGCACGGTTGATTTCGGTGCGGTCATATGTTGCGTATGACATAGGTTCCTATCGTTTAAGGTGATAGCATCGCGAGAGGGAGCCGGCGGCGGTTGGGGTGGGAGGTTGTTGAAAAGGGGGGAGTTGGGATGGGTGACGTTAGCGGGAACACAAAGGCCATATGTGATGCTGGTCCTTTATATGGTATGTTGAGCCGTATGAAGCCGGCACGTAAAATAACCATCGAGGTCCCACCCGACCTTCTCGACAAGGCGCAGCGAGCCACCGGCAGTGGGATCACACAAACCGTTCGTACGGGCCTCCAACTAGTCGCGGCATCGCAAGCCTACGCGCGGCTGCGCCAACTCCGGGGCAAGGTTCACTTCTCGCGCGACGCCGCTGAGCTGAAGGCCGACCGGTGATCGCGGTCGATACCAGCACCTGGATTGCATTCTTCGAGGGCGCAAACGGCGCGGACACGGAACTGCTGGATACGGCGCTCCAGGACCGGCAAGTGTTGATGGCGCCCGTTGTGCTTACAGAGGTCTTGAGCGACCCGAAGCTCCCTTCAGAAGTTTCACGAACTCTCTCCGAGCTGCCGATGATCGAAGTCGAGCCCGGCTATTGGCAACGCGCAGGCCAGTTACGTGCGAGGGTGTTGGCGAAACGCCGCAAGGCGCGTCTGGGCGATGCGCTGATCGCCCAAAGCTGTATCGATCGCGGGATTCCGCTGCTCACTCGCGACCGGGATTTCCGGGTATTCGCGAACGCCGCCGGTCTTAGTCTGGTCATCGGCTCCGCGAATGGGCCGGTCTCCCGGTGAGGTTGCCCTGAGATCTAGGCTCCGCGCATTGGCGTCTCGAACCGCATTTTCCTGGTCCGTATCCGTTCGTAGCGCAGCCCCACCGATCCATTCGAGTAGGACTTGCATTCTGTCAGCTTGAAGTCGCGCTGCGGGAACTTGCCCGGGAAGCCGGGGACGCCATCGCCTAAAAGAACGGGACCAAGACCGATGAAGAGTTCGTCCACCAAATCCTTTTGCAGGAAACTGCGGGCCAATTCGCCCCCACCGCCCAGATAGATATCTTTCCCTGAACGGCGTTTTAGCTTTTTCACGAAGGCTGTCAGAGATCCGCTCACCACTTCGAATCCATCGCGTTTGCCCAGCTTCCACCGACGAGAGACTACATAGTTGGCCATGCCCGGAGTTTCGGGTATCTCGCCGCTATTGCGCATTTCCACCCAGCCTGCCGCGGTCTTGCGGCCCATGATGGTGGTGTCGATCTTGCCGAAGAAGTCAGCCATCAGCGCTTCGCCTTCTTTGTCTATGACCAGAAAGTCGAGAGCGCCGTTCCGCCGCGCAATGTAGCCGTCGAGGCTGATTCCGAATCCCAGGATGACTTTCCGTGGCATGCCGCGATTGTAAATCGACCGTTTACTCACCGTCAACCTGACTCGATAGGGGCGGTTCCTTGCCCCGAAACTTACCGTTTGTGAGACAGCGTGAACGACCAGCAGGCCAGCGGCCGCCTCAGCTCGCCGCTTTCTTCACGAGCGCGCCGATCCTTACCTCATCGGGGGCGGTCAACTGCTTCAGCGCGAAGGCGACCGGCCACACGGTTGCTTCGTCGAGGTTCGCCTTGTCGCTGAAGCCGAACGTCGCGTATCTCGCCTTGAACTTGTGCGCGCTTTGGAAGAAGCAGACGACATTGCCGTCCTTGGCGTACGCGGGCATCCCGTACCAGGTTCTGGGCGAGAGGGCGGGCGCGCTGGCTTTGACGATGGCATGGAGCCGCTCGGCCATGACGCGATCCGGTTCCGGCATCTCGGCAATCTTCGCGAGCACGTCAGCTTCCCCATCCGCCTTCTTCGGTCGCGGGCCTCGGCTCGCTTCCGCTTTCAGCTCTTGGACGCGCTCCTTCATTGCGGCGCGTTCCTCGTCCGTGAATCCCTTGGTCGCCTTGCCGGCCACGGTGGCGCTGCCGGCGGACTTCTGTGTCTTCTTCTTCGGTCTCATAGAGCCTCCTCATAATGCAACTCTGGGAGCAAACCTTTAACAGCCTCAGTCTATCCACATCGAGGCAATCTTGGCAGTGCGGACGGTTCAACTAGTGATAATCGGCGTAGGCAGCGTCCCGTCCACGTGCACTCGCTAGAATAAAAACATGCAGCCAGATCAGGAGTTCTACCGCATCTCAAAGCTTCCCCCCTACGTCTTCGCTGTCATCAATGAAATGAAGGCCAAGGCACGGGCGGCGCGGCTCGATGTGGTCGACCTCGGCATGGGGAATCCGGACGGCGCCACGCCGCGGCCAATCGTCAATAAGCTTGTCGAAGCCGCTCGCAACGCGCGCAATCACCGCTACTCCGCCTCGAAGGGCATTCCAAATCTCCGCGAAGCCATCGTCAAACGGTACAAGACGAATTACGACGTCACGCTCGATCCCGACAAGGAAGCCATCGTGACGATCGGGGCCAAGGACGCCCTCGCCCATCTTCTATTCGCCGTCATTGGACCCGGCGACGCCGTCGTCTCCCCGAACCCGTGTTACCCCATTCATCAATACGGCGTCATCATGGCCGAAGGCCACGCCTGCATGCTCCCGATGCCCGATCCGGCCAGCTTTCTCAATGCGCTCGAAGATCTCTATCGCAGAGCGGCGAAACCTCCGCGCATGATTCTCATTTCGTTCCCGCACAACCCCACCACCCAGTGCGTCGACCTCGATTTTTTCAAGGAAATCATCCGCCTCGCCCGCCATCACGGCACCATGGTCGTTCACGATTTCGCTTATGCCGACCTGGGATTCGACGGCTACCGCCCGCCGAGTATTCTACAAGTAGAAGGCGCGAAAGACGTTGCCGTCGAGATTTTCTCGCTCTCAAAAAGCTACAACATGGCCGGATGGCGCGTCGGCTTCTGCCTCGGGAACGCCCGCATGATCGGCGCCCTGGCGCGCATAAAAAGCTATCTCGATTATGGCGTCTTCCAACCCATCCAGATCGCCTCCATCATCGCTTTGCGGGAGTGCGAGGAGGATACGAAAAAGATTTGCGCGGTCTATCAAAAGCGCCGCGACGTATTAATCGACGGACTGAAACGCGCCGGTTGGCCGGTCGAGCCTCCGCGGGGATCGATGTTCGTGTGGGCTCCATTGCCCGAGCAATACCGCGAGCTCGGGTCTCTGGAGTTCTCGAAAAAACTGCTGGAGGAAGCGCTGGTCGCCGTTTCGCCCGGCATGGGCTTCGGCCCCATGGGCGAGGGCTTCGTGCGGTTCGCGCTGATCGAAAATGGCCAGCGTACGCGTCAGGCAACCTCGGCGATCAAAAAGATGATGAAATCGAAGAAGTAGCGATTTAATATGGCCGCCGCGCTTGCCGATCGTCCCTCTCCTCGAACCGTCGAGTTACAGAGCATCGACCTCGAGAGCCTCGCTCCGGTGCTGGCCGAACAGATCGCGTCATGGAAGACCGAGCTCGATTGGGATTTCACGACCTCCGCCAATCTCGTCCGCCGCTTCGTGCAGATGCGCGCGCTCGCCGGCTACGCGCTGGTCTCTCTCGCGCGTCCTGGCCAGGTCGTCGGCTATTCCTATTACGTTTGCGAGGACAGCAAAGGCCTCATTGGGGATCTATACGTGCTGAAGCAGCATCGCTCGGCGGAAAGCGAGACCGCTCTGTTTCAGTCTACGCTCGATGCCATGTGGCAAACCCCCGGAGTGACCCGCATCGAGTCGCAGCTCCTGATGCTGATGGATAGTGCCAACCGCCGGGTTCCTTATCCGAACTGGTTCCAGTCCTTCCCGCGATTGTTTCTCGAAGCTCCCTTGGCGGTCCTGCCGCGCCGAAACCTTTCCCCCACCATCGCCATCGTTCCGTGGACGGAAGGCTACCAGGAAGCCACCGGCCGCTTAATCGCCAACACGTATAAAGACCACATTGACAGCCAGATTAACGATCAGTACCGTTCCCCGACGGGCGCGCGCCGTTTTCTCACCAACATCGTGCAATATCCCGGCTGCGGCGCCTTCTTCGCGCCTGCCTCGTTCGCGGCGGGCGATCGCGGAACGCTGTGCGGCGCTTCTTTGGCAAGCTTGGTCTCGCGCGACGTGGGGCACATCACGCAAGTCTGCGTCGCCCCTTCCTATCAAGGAACGGGTTTAGGATACGAGCTGATGCGCAGATCCATGGAGGCGCTCGCCGCGCGTGGCTGCCGCTCCGTCAGCCTGACTGTTACCGCGGAAAACGAACCGGCAGTGCGGCTTTATCGCAAAATGGGATTTGTCGAGAAGCGCCGCTTCTCCGCATACGTCTGGGAACCGGGCGCAATTATGGTCAAATAAGGCTTCCTGGAGACCACGAATCGTGCATTTAAGGTCGTGTAAGCTTAGTTAGGTGTTCCTAATGGCATGGTTCGCGCGGGAAAAACCGGGAGTAGAAGGAACGGCGGAGGCGGATAAACGCGTGCGTACGGAAGGTCTGTGGCTGAAATGCGAAAGCTGTGGACAGATCATCTGGAAGAAAACACTCGATGAAAACATGCAGGTTTGCCCCAAGTGCGAGCATCATTTCCGCCTGGACGCACGGGCCCGCATGGCCATGTTGTTCGATGACGGCGCCTACGAAGAACGAGACTCCGAACTGGTGTCCACGGACCCTCTAAGTTTCGAAGATTCCAAGACTTACGCCGCGCGCCTGGAAGGTATGCAGAACGCGACAGGTATGTCGGACGCGCTGATTTCAGGCGTCGGGACGCTCGAAGGACGAGCGGTGCATATCTGCGCAATGGAGCTGAAGTTCATCGGCGGCAGCATGGGCGCGGTGGTGGGCGAAAAAATCACGCGCGCCATTGAGCGGGGCATGGCGAAGCGCGAGCCGGTGATCATCGTCTCGGCGTCGGGTGGCGCCCGCATGCAGGAAGGCGCTATTAGTTTGATGCAGTTAGCGAAAATCTCCTCGGCGCTCATGCGACTCGATGAAGCCCGCGTCCCGTACATCAGCATCCTGACCGATCCCACCACGGGCGGCGTTACAGCCAGTTTTGCCATGTTGGGCGATCTAAATATCGCCGAACCTGGCGCGCTGATCGGTTTCGCGGGTCCGCGCGTGATTGAACAAACGATTCGCCAAAAACTGCCGGCGGGATTCCAGACCAGCGAATTTCTACTCGACCACGGATTCCTGGATGCGGTGGTAAAGCGTTCCGAGATGAAGAGTTACATTGCGCGGTCGCTGAGTTTCTTTTGTGATTAAATGATTCAACTGCAAGGCGCCGGAAAACGCTTCGGCCACAAACTCCTCTTTGAAAATTGCGACTGGCTGATCACGCCCAAGGAAAAAACCGGATTAGTGGGCGGAAATGGCACCGGCAAGTCGACGATCCTCAAAATTATCTGCGGGTTGGAGTCGCTCGACTACGGGTCGATCAGTTACACCAAGGGGATCAAGCTCCGCTACTTGCCGCAGGATGGGTTGACGCTATCCGGCCGGTCGGTCTTCGCGGAGTGCATGACGGTGTTTGCCGATCTTCACGAGATGGAGCAGGAGCTCGAAACACTGCACCATTCGCTCGCCGAGTTGGACCCTTTGGGCGCCGAATATTCCGCGGCGGCTGACCGTCTGCATCACATTGATAGCGAGTTTCGGAACCGCAATGGCTACGCGATCGAGGCGCAGGTGGGCACGGTGCTCGATGGGTTGGGGTTCCATAAAGACGATTGGACGCGGCGGACGGAGGAGTTTTCGGGCGGCTGGCAGATGCGCATTGCGCTGGCGAAATTGCTGCTCGAAAAACCGAACCTGCTCTTATTGGATGAGCCGACCAATCACCTTGATCTTGAAGCGCGCAATTGGCTGGAGCAGTACCTGACCAGCTATCCATTCGGATACGTGCTGATTTCGCAC
>Ga0182024_10008484_pt1 | contig 21626 bp, 22 predicted proteins | sample P32metaG_FD_120480 | JGI IMG/M metagenome (GOLD analysis project Ga0182024, IMG submission 120480) | Permafrost microbial communities from Stordalen Mire, Sweden - P3-2 metaG (Illumina Assembly) | ecosystem: Environmental > Terrestrial > Soil > Wetlands > Permafrost | place: Sweden: Stordalen...
AATTTTGTCCGACCATTCGCAAAGTCAGGCTGACCGCGCGAAAGCCGGAGTAAGTGTTGAGAGCGACGGCCCACAGCACAGCATGGATTAGAACAAAGATGATACTGCCTTCGCCTAATCCGAACCAGATGAGGGCCAGCGGCAGCAACGCGATGGAAGGCAGCGGATTAAACATGGATGTGAGTATTTCCAGCAGGTCCGCGCCGATGCGTGTCGCGCTGGCGAAGGCAGTCAGCAGCGCCGCGATTACGAGTCCGGCTACATAACCTTTGAGCAGCAGTTGAATGGTATAGGACGCCGCCCTCGGCAATTCGCCCGACGCAATGCCGGAGAAGAACGCCTTGAGGGTATCGATGAAGGTTGGAAACAGGAGCGGATTGTTGAGCCAGCGAGCATATGCTTCCCACAGCAGCGCAAGAACTATCAGGAGGAATGTTTTTCTCACCGCCCCGATGTTCCAGAATCGAGTCCATCGGCTCAACGGCTCAGGCATCGAAGAGCAGCTCCTGCAGACTGGCCTCATTGAAGCCGCTATTCAACTCCGCTTTTACTTGGCCCGGATGGGCGCTGAGCACAAGGATCCGAGTACCGATCCGGATGGCCTCGGAAATCGAATGGGTCACGAATAACACCGAAAACTTGGTCTCTTGCCAGAGCTGCAGTAGCTCTTCCTGCATCTGGCCGCGCGTAAGAGCGTCGAGAGCCGCAAACGGCTCATCCATCAGAAGAATGCGCGGCTCCATCGCCAGAGCGCGTGCGATTGCCACGCGTTGTTTCATGCCTCCGGACAGAGTGTGCGGATAGCTATCGGCAAACTCAGTCAGCTTCACTTTCTGAATATTGTGCATCGCGCGTTCTTCGGCTTGACGCCGGGGCGCTTTTCCGCTCGCGGTCAATGCGAAAACAATATTCTCCTTTACTGTTTTCCAAGGAAGAAGCTGATCGAATTCCTGGAACACGAATACACGATCGGGAGCCGGAGCTTTCACCGGCACGTTGTCCAACAGGATGTCGCCTTCCATGGGACGAATGTATCCGCCGACGGCTTTCAGCAGTGTCGATTTGCCGCATCCGGATGGACCTAGAACTACGAATCGATCGGATTCCTGGACGTTGAAACTGACGCGATAGGTGGCAGTTACTAACTGCTCTTTCGTCCGATATTGAAGCGTCACCCCGCGGACCTGAAGCATCAGCTTCCGGGTGCGCCCTGAATCTCGGGAAAGAAGAGGTCTTTCCATGAGGCAGCCTGGATCTTCAGGGATCCGACATCATGCATGAAAGTAGCGTACTTCATCACGTTTTCGGGCGTGGTAGTGAATTTCACGTGCGGATCGCTGAGCACTTCCACGATCTCGCTGACCGAAAACCCCTTCTCGCCCCCGGTGGAGGCCAACAACGTTTCGGCGGCTGTTTTCTTGTCGGCGATAATCCTGCGGTTGGCTTCCTCGATCGCCTTAAGCACGGCACCGAAAACTTTCGGATTCTGTTCGCGAAACTTGGTGGTGGTAGAAACCATGGTGAACGTGGTTGAACCACCCATGATGTCATCTGACGTAACGACAGTGTGAATCCGCGGGTCCTTGAGTTCGCGCTGGGCGAATGGCGGCGAGGTGAAGTGGGCGTCGATGGCGCCAGAACCCGAGAGCAGCGCAATCACCCCGTCAGGATGCGTCATGGTTACGGTGTCTTTGTCGAAGCGATAGATTTGCGCCGGACCGTATTTTTGCCGAGCGTACATTTGCATCACCAACGCGGGTATGGAAACTTTAATGGCGCTCACGGCGATTCGATCGCGATCGGTAATGTCGTCGAGTTTCTTCATACCTGGCGAGCGAGTGTTAAGAACCATCGGCAGCGACGTCATGGCGGCGACACCTTTAACTTTGGCCGACGTGATAGTACGGTCCCACAGCGTGAGAAATGCCGGTGGACCGGCTGCGATGAAATCGGCAGAGCCCGAGAGGAGCGCGTCGTTCATCACGGCAGGGCCGCCGATGTTGATCCAGCGAACCTTCAGATTGGCGACGCCGGCGTCTTTGGCATACTTCTCGATCAGCCCGTATCTCTGCATTACCAGCAACGGCAGAAACCCGACTCCACCCGCGCCGAGGGGAAACCGAACTTCGCCGACTTCGGCTTGCACCGTAGCCGCAAGCAAGGCCGCAAGGCAAACGAGGAGCGTTAGTTTCCGCATGCCTGTTGGACCAATTCGTTGACGTCTGCAAGCTGATCGATGCGCCAGCACAATTCGATAACACGCTCGACACGATCAGCCGGCAGCGCTAATACGGCCTGATCGCGGAATTTGTCGTCGAGTTGCTCGTTGGTCAGTGGGCGGTTAATATTGCCCAACGACTTTTCGACGAACCGGCTGATTTTTTCGCCGCTGGCGAGTTCCACTTCGATGTTGGCTTGATCTTCGGTGAGCGATGCGTCACCCACCGCGGTCGCGCTCTCGCGCACGCGTTTTATGGCCGGATCGTTGACCGCTTCGTCGGCGTACTCACGAATACCGGCTTTGCCCCGCACCAGGCCGATCGCCGCACCGTGATACACCGAAAACTTGCCTTGCAAACCGCGCGTGATGTTTTGCTGATTGCAGAGATCCATCACCAGCGGCGCTACCCGCAGCCGAACCGCGCGAATCGATTCGGGCGCGGGATGGCTCTCCTGATGAATCTGGATAGCGCCATCGATGGTGGGGTGATTCACAATTCCGCAGGGAAATGGTTTATAAGTGTTGGCGCGCAGATCGAAATCCACACCCAGCCCGGCGGTGATCTTCGACAAATCATATTTCGCGGCCTGCACAGCTGCGAACCCTCGCGGACCTTCCAGCCCATGCACGCCGGACGTGAATCCGGCTTGTGCCAGCAAGGCCGAACCATAGCCGTTCTGCGCCGCGCGGCCCGGATGCAGAGACTTTGCCATCGACCCGAACATTTCACGCAGACCAGCAGCCTGCGTTGCTGCGAGTCCGATGGCCCAAATCATTTGCTGTTCATTCAGGCCAATCAATTTTCCTATGGCGATGGCTGCGCCGAACACGCCCGCCGTACCGGTAATGTGCCAACCAACGTCGTAATGCGCCGGATATACGGAATTGCCGATGCGCGACTCGGCTTCAAAACCCAAGATGAACGCATGAACGAAATCGCTGCCACTCACCTTATTGGCGCTGGCGTAAGCAAAGAGGCCCGATGCTACGGGAGAACTGGGATGGATGTAATTCTTAGGCGTGGTGTCGTCGTAATCGTAGACGTGCGAGCTGATGCCGTTCATCAACGCAGCGTGCAGCGGATCGACGCGTTCTTTGCGCCCCAGAATACTTGCGGTCGCGGGTCCAAAAAATGGCGCGAACGCCTGCATTGCAAGGTTGACGGCCGGGTCGGGACTTCCGCCCAGGGCGCATCCGGTGTAATTGACGATGGCTCGCAACGCTTCGCGGCGCACGTCGTCAGGAATGTCTTCAAGGCGGCTCTGGACCACCCAATTAGCAAGCGCTTTTGTTTCGGACATGAATTAGGGTAATGCGAAAACGTAGAGCGATTCGGTATTGCTAGGATTCGGATCGGTGATGGCTCCGCCGCCCGAAGCGCTCACCGCAACATACTGCTTGCCGTCCTTACCTTGATAAGTGATGGGCACCGACAACGCGCTGTAGTCGAGCTTCGTCATCCATAGCTCGTTGCCATTCTTCGAATCGAAAGCGCGGAATCGACGATCGTTGGAAGCGCCGATGAAAATCAGCCCGCCGGCCGTTGCAATGGAGCCGCCCAGGTTGACACGACCCGTGTTCTGCTTATCACCAGGCAGTTCATCGGTGATGCCCAGCCGCACTTGCCATGCGATATCGCCCGTACTCACATTCACCGCGGTCAGCAAACCCCAGGGCGGTTTTTGGCAGGGCCAACTGGATTCGCCCATCAGCTTCCCATCCTTGTTCACTTTGCGGTCCCAAAATTTCGAATTGACAGGGCTGCCATAAACGCTGCGCTGATCGTAGGGAACTTTCGCATCGGGGGCCATCTTTTCGATCCAGCCGATCGCGCCGTATTCGGACGAGTTCAAGAACACGTAGCCGAGCTTTGGGTCGGTGGATAGCCCGCCCCAATCGGTTCCGCCGATTGGACCAGGGAACATCACGCTCGATACGGGTGGCGCACCAGGGGCACGATACACCCAGGGTGTAAATGGTCCCGCGTTGTAGAGCTTGCCGCCACTTTTTTCCACCAGTTCGCGGCAGGCTTTGGCGTGCTCTTCGTTAGTGTCTTCGGCAGTTACTAAGTCGGACGCATCAAAGCTATGCCGTCCGATGGCCGGAGGCTTAACGGGAATTGGTTGCGTGGGCGACGTGGCCTCGCCTGGGACGGTGCTTTGCGCCACCGGCGTTTCTTTCATGCCAAATATCGGCTTGCCGGTCTCGCGATTGAGAATGTAAAGATATCCGACCTTGCCGGTTTGCACCAGGGCCGGAACCTTCTTCCCGTTGACGGTGATATCCACCAGGGCCGGCGCAGGAGGCAAATCGAAATCCCAGATGTCATGATGCACAGCCTGGAAAAACCATTTCACCTTCCCAGTGTTTGCGTCCAGGGCGACCAGCGAATTGCCATACAGATCGTCACCCTTGCGATCGGAACCGTAATAATCGCTCGCGGGGCTTCCGAAGGTGGTGTAGAGCAGACCGCGCTCAGCATCCACCGTCATATAGAAACCCCAGTTGTTGACGCCGGTTCGATCCTTCCAACCATCCTCAGGCCAGGTGTTGTGGCCAGCTTCGCCCGGTCGAGGGACCGAGTGAAAATCCCACACCGCCGCGCCCGTACGTGCGTCGTATGCGCGCGTGTCGCCAGGCTGTCCGGTGGCCGGCTGTTCAGGAACATTTGCGCCAACGAAAACGAGGTTCTTGAAAATCGTGGGCGGCGAGTTGTAGGGCACCACCAGATCCACTTCGCCTTCTTTGCCGAAGCCAGGATCCACCTTGCCGGTCTTGGCGTTGAGCGCCAGCATTCGTTTGCCGGCTGTAAAGATAATGCGGGGCGGATTGGTCCGATCGCCTGGCCAATACGAAACGCCGCGAGCCGACGGAGTGCCAGAGCTCAGCTCGTAGCTCCAAATTTCCTTACCCGTTTCGGGTTCGAGCGCGACAACACGCTTGCCGCCCGGCAGGTACATGACGCCGTTCACCACAATCGGCGTGACTTGCGAAAACGCGAAGCCGACCAGCGGCTCAGTCATTTCCTTCTCGGATCGAAAGCGATACTTCCAGGCGAGCTTAAGATTCGCGACGTTCGACGGAGTGATTTGCGTAAGCGGCGAGTAGCGCGTGCTCGCTGGATCGTGCGAGAACATCGGCCAATCGCCATTTTGGGCGAAGAGCACCGGCAGCGCACAACCGATCGCTAAGACAAGCCTACACGTCACGGCGCGGCGACAGGCCCCGGACGCGGATGACTGGTCACAGTAGCGGGATCGGTATTTGGCGGAACCAGCACGCCTACGAACGGCACCAGCATTTCATCCCAACTCTGATCGCCCCAGCGAACGGTCTTTGTCGGATCTGGATTCAGCGGATTATTAGCCGAATTGTCCCAATGCGCGATCACGTCGACCGTGGTTCCCTTGGGAACTTCCAGCGGCTGCTGTTCGTAATAAATGGTCTGCCACAAATAGCTGTAGTGCGGAACGTTCAGCATGGTCTGCTTTTCGCCGGTGGGATATTCGAAGCGAATCTCCATGTCCTTGCCGCGCGTGTGCATGTGGGGCTGGAGATAGATCACCGTCACCGGCTCGTTGAAGGTAGCGCTAGCGTGGCCTTCGTAATTGGGATCGCCAGGAGGAATCGCGAAGTCTGCATTGGCTACGCCGATGGTGAGCAATCGATACTTAGGCGGCTCTTTGGCGAGAACAAATCCAACCTTGGTCTGATCGATGCCTTCCTCTTTTCCATTGGCCGTGTAGTGCATCTCAAACACGATGTCGGACCCGGCGGGGATCAGCTTCGCCGCTCCAGTTTCTGGCGCGAAATAGCGCTGCGGCTGGATACCAGGAACATAGCCGACGAACCATTCGTTTTCCATTTTCGCCTGGCGGCTGGCGATTTCAGACGGCGGATGCGTACCCAACGGGCCACGTGCGGGTGGAACGTAAGCCTCGCCGATCGGAGCGTCCTTCAGCCAGGTGGACCCGGGCGGTCGAATGTAAACGCTGGCATGATGCACCACGCTGCGATTTCCGGCGCGAACTTCGGCGTCGCTCACCCAAGTGTCCTTAGTGAGTCCGCTGGGCACGATGAAATAGGTGTACTGGATGGTGCCGTCCTTGGGAACGGTGTAGGGTTTCGGCAGTTGGAACGTGAGGTCGGGTTTGATGTTCCAACCCTCGGTCCAAACGACGGGCGGCGGCATGTCTTTAGCGTCGCCCTCGGGCGCGCCCGAATCCACCCACGCGGTGATGGTCTTGATATCTGCTTCGCTCAGCTTGCGCTCATTGGCGAAATGGCCATAGCGGGGATCGGCAAACCAGGGCGGCATTTGCTTGGTCAGGACGGCCTGCTTGATCGACTTGGCCCACGGGCGCGTGCCTTCGTAATTCAGAAACGCCATGGGACTAATCTCGCCGGGGCGATGGCAAGTCTGGCAGTTCTTCTGAAGGATGGGAAGGACGTCCTTATTAAAAGTGACGTTAGAAGCGCCCGTGGTAGTGCCGGCTATAGCGGCTCCGGCAAACAGCAGGCCGGCGATGAGAAAACGCAGCATAGAGTCTCCCGGCCCAGGCTTGGAAAGAGCGGCGGTTTGGGCCTGGGACTATTGTATGCCGAGTTGCATGCAGGCGGGCGAGAGAGGATGAAATCTGGGGGGCATCGAGATCAACGGCGCCAACTGCTACGCTACGTCAATGGGCCAAGGCGGCGGATTGGTCAATTTCGGCGATCTAACCAAACCCGCAACGGTACTAATCGAGAAGATTTCTGATGCAATCGGTGGGATTTTTAAACCGCATCAGATCCGTCGCATCGCCCAAGCGGAGGCGGAAGCCGACAAGATTCGGGCAGTTTCGCAGATCGAGGTCACCGCTCTCCAAGATCGTGCGATAAGTCGTTTCTTCAACGAAGAGGCGAAAAAACAATACAACATCGAGACAATCACAGGGAAGGCACTGCCGCTTCTTGAGGAGGGCGCGAGCCCCCAGAACATCGAGGCGATTGGATCGCGCATTTCTTCGATAGATGTCGCCTCATCTCAGACGAAGAGATGCAAACTCTATGGTCGAAAGTCCTGGCCGGAGAAGCCAATAGCCCTGGGCGACAAAGCGGACTGTGAACTTACTCTCGTCGCTCGACAAAGCTGATGCCGAGCTTTTCAAGAAGCTTTGCTCATTCGCGTGGCAAGTCGGCGGCATGGTTCTTCCACTCATTTACGATCACCGCGACAAGACGTATGTCGACAACGGCATATTCTTCGAAAGCATGAAGCACCTTGACGAAATCGGGCTGATTTCATTCCAGCTGCCGCCCAGCGGTTACCAGAGAGAGCGCCTCCCACAAACTCAGGGCGCGTCATTTTATGGCAAAACGTTCGAAATCGAGTTTCCGAAGCCAGAAGACAACGCGCTCCCGATTGGGTCTGTGCTTCTCTCACAGGCTGGCAGAGAGTTGGCGTCAATCTGCGAATCGGCCCCGTGTCCAGGCTTTCAGGAGTATGTAATAGCCAAGTGGAGATCCATGGGCCTGGCGGTAAAGGAGATCGAGTATGGCGAGGTTGAAACAAGCTGAACTAAGTTATATTGAGTATAGAACATGGCTAGGACGAGCAAAGCGCTCGGATTCTCGGTACCGCCAACAATTGTTAAGGAAGTGGAAACGCTCGCCAGGCAAGAACGCCGGACTAAGAGCGAGCTATTCCGTGAGATGGTGCGCGTATATCAGCGATTCCGGCTCCAACGCGATCGCAATGAAATGCGTTGGGTGGAGAACCTCATACAGGAAGCGAAAGCCGAGCAGGCGAGTAATCCGATGTCCAGCCAAGAGATGGTCGCCGAAGATGAAGAGCTCAGACGCTGGGCCGCAAAACATGCGAAAAAGATCGGTCTAAAAGCTGACCTGAAGAGCGCAACCCGCCTCATCCATGAGTACCGCAAGGCCCGTCGGTCCGCTTAGGGTCGTCCTCGACACTAACGTCTATTTTTCTGCGTTCAAAGGCGAGCGCGGCGTGCCGTTTGAAATCTGGCGACGCGGGCTCAGGCGAGAATACGCTCTGCTGGTTTCACCTGCGATCGTTCGCGAACTGGCTGGAGTACTACGCTCTCAGCTCAGGTGGCCCGATGGCAAGATTATTGTCCAGCTAAAGCTTATCGTGGCTTGGCCACGATGGTGGAACCCAATATTACGCTCCGCGTCATTCAGTCCGACCCGGACGACGACCGGATTCTCGAGTGCGCGGTAGCCGGGAATGCCGATCTCATCGTGTCTGGCGATCGTCATCTCACCAAACTCAAGGAATTCCAAGGAATCGGAATCGTCCGACCCATCGATTTCCTAAGAACGCTGGCGTGATGCGAGTCAGCGCTCAAAAGCCTCCATTTGCCTGCGCGTCATTGCCCAACAGTACCTTTCCTTTCACTCAGCTAGAGCGTTTTTCCGGCCATCGCTAAGCCTCGATTCACTGCGGAATTTTTCCCTGCTCCGATAAGCAAGACATAAGAGGGAATCGTACTATGTGTTTTGCAACTAAGCCGCGCTGGGCGGCGGTACTGGTTTTATCGATGGCTACGGGCCGGGCTGCGGGCACGCAAATATTGCGAGGCCATGTGCCGCAGGCGGTAGCCGAATCCATGGCTCTGGGACGAATGACGGCGTCCGAGCCAGTGCGCCTGGCGATAGGACTGCCGCTACGTAACCAGGCGGAACTGGACACGCTTCTCGATCAGATCGCCGATCCGGCCAGCCCGAACTTCCGCCAGTTCTTAACGCCCGCGCAATTTGCCGAACGCTTTGGCCCCACGCAGGAAGATTACCAGGCGCTGGCCGCGTTCATGCGTGCCAATGGCTTTGCCGTCGCCGGCACTCATCCGAATCGCACCATTCTGGATGTGAGCGGCCCGGTGGACGCGATCGAAAGCACTTTCCACGTGAACATGATTCAGTGGAGCCACCCGACGCGAGGTAGCTTCTTTGCGCCCGATCGGGATCCGTCTCTGGACGCGGGCGTAACCATTCTGGACATCACGGGCCTGGATAACTTCGTGCTTCCGCATCCGATGGATCTCAAATCGCGACCGCTCACTGGTGGCATTGCGTTGACCACCGGCTCGGGCCCGTCGGGCTTATTCAGCGGCAACGATTTCAGAGCCGCGTATGCGCCCGCGGTGACGCTCAATGGCGCTGGACAGTCCGTAGGTCTTTTTGAACTGGACGGATTTTACGCGGCCGATGTGAAGGCAAATTTCACGCAGGCGGGCTTGGCTGCGGTGTCGACGCAAACGGTATTGCTGGACGGTTTCAACGGCGCGCCGGGAAGCGGGAATGTGGAAGTGACGCTCGACATCATGATGGCGGCCTACATGGCGCCGGGGGTGAGCAACATTATCGTTTATGAAGGCACGAATTGGAACGACGTACTGAATCGCATGGCCACCGACAATCTGGCCAGCCAGTTGAGCTCGTCGTGGTGCTACAGCCCGACCAATGCGACCACCGAGCAAATTTTCAAGCAGTACATTGCGCAGGGGCAGTCGCTGTTTCAGGCCTCAGGCGATAGCGGCGCGCATCAGGGCCCGATCATGCCTCCGGCCGACGATCCGAATGTAACGGTTGTCGGCGGAACCAGTTTGACCACGGCGGGCGCGGGCGGCGCCTGGCAGTCGGAGAGCACATGGTCGGGGTCCGGCGGCGGTGTCAGCACCACTTGGCCGATACCCAGTTATCAGCAGGCGGCCATGATGACCGCGGCACACGGCTCGGCCAGCATGCGTAACATTCCCGACGTCGCTTTAACGGCCGACATCCAAATATTTCTTATCTGTAATAACGGACAGTGGATCGAAGTTGGCGGAACCAGCGCTGCCGCTCCGTTGTGGGCCGGCTTCCTGGCGCTGGCAAACCAGCAGGCCGCGACTAACAAAAAGCCGCGCATCGGATTCCTCAATCCGACCATTTACGGACTGGGCGCGGCTAGTCTCAGCAGCGATCTGCACGACATTATCACGGGCAACAACGGCGGATACAGCGCGCTGCCTGGTTACGATCTCGCCACCGGCTGGGGCAGTCCGGCCGGTCAGCCACTCATCAACGCTTTGACCGGATCGGCGAACGCGCCGGCCTTCGGCTTGTCTTCGTCTGCTGCCACACTTTCGATCGCGCCCGGAGCAAGCGGCACGAGCACCATCACTGTCGGCGCGCAACAGGGCTTCGCAAGCGCAGTGAATCTCACCGTATCGGGATTGCCCCCCGGGGTGACGGCGTCGTTCACTCCCGTAAGCGCTACCACTACCAGCACCTTGACACTGATCGCGAGCAGTTCCGCAGCGGCGGGGACGACTGCCCTTACGATCACCGGAACATCTGGTAGCTTGTCCAGCACGGCCAAGCTGGCGCTGACGATAACCGGGCCGCCGTCATTCGCACTCACGGCGACGCCCGCCACTTTGAGCATCGCCCAAGGCAGTTCCGGCACCAGCGCAATTGCAATCAGTGTACAGAACGGGTTCAACGGCACGGTTACTTTCGCGGCTTCCGGATTGCCTTCCGGAGTAACGGCATCTTTTAGCGCAGCAAGCTCCACTGCATCGAGCACTCTTACTTTGAAGACCACCAGTTCGGCGGCTTCGGGAACTTCCACAGTTACCGTTACCGGCACGTCCGGCGCTCTCAACAGCAAAATCACAATCGCGCTCACCATCAGCACTCCGGCGAATTTCACGCTATCGGCAACTCCGGCGGCCGTCAGCGTCAGCCAAGGACTTAGCGGCACCAGTACGATCGGAATCGCTCCCATAAGCGGCTTTAGCGGTACCGTCGCGCTGGCGGCTTCCGGACTACCCGCCGGCGTTACCGCGAGTTTCGGCGTCGTGACAGCGGGTCACAGCACGTTGACCTTTACCTCGGCCAGTTCGGCAGCCGCGGGCGTTTCCACCGTGACCATCAGTGGGACGTCCGGGACCGCGGTGAGCAAGATCACAATCGCGCTGACCATCGCTGCTCCGCCTAGCTTTACGATTTCGGCAACTCCGGCGAGCGTGAGCATAAGCCCCAGCGCAAGTGTCGCGAGCAGCATCGCCATCACGTCTCTGAACGGATTTAATGGCACTGTCGCGCTGGCCGCTTCCGGGCTGCCGGCGGGCGTTACCGCCACTTTCGGTTCGGCCAGCGCCGCGCCCCGCAGTGTCACTTTTGCAGCCGCTAGCACGGTAGCTGCGGGAGTCTCAACTGTGACCATCACCGGCACATCCGGCACGCTGACCAGCAGGGCGACGATCGCGCTCACCATAACCGCGCCGCCGACATTCACACTTTCGGCCTCGCCCTCGACGCTCAGCATCGCCCAGGGCGCAGCCGGGACAAGCATCTTGACTTTAAATCCCCAAAACGGTTTCGCGAGCACCGTGACGTTGAATATCGCCGGTCTGCCCGCAGGCGTTAGCGGCTCGTTCAGCGCCGGAACGTCGCCCACCACTTGCCTCTTCAAGCTGGCAGCAGCAGGTTCTGCCGTAGCGGGGCCATCGACGGTAACCATCACCGGAAAATCCGGCAGCCTCACCCAGACCGTGACCATCAGCCTAACTGTAACTGCTGCGAGCGCCGCAAACGGAGCAGTGAATCTGTCGTCTTCCTACAACGTCATGGGTGCGGTCACGGACGGCGCTGTCTTTTTCAGCACCAGCGGCCTGGACGGCGGCGGCAGGGCGTATTCCGGCAATCTGCTGGGGACGGTGCAGACCGCCGGCGGCACGCCTTACAACTTCGGGCCATCCAACGCGCCCAGCGCGGTAAGCAGCGGAACCATCGCTTTGCCGGCCGGCAAGTTCTCCACTCTGAAATTGCTCGCCGCGGGGGTGAACGGCAATCAGGTTTCGCAGACGTTCACGGTGACTTACACGGACGGAACCACCGCGTCGTTCATCCAAAGCCTGAGCGACTGGTGCACGCCGCAGACCTACACCGGCGAATCCAAAGCGATTCTGATGCCATATCGCGACAACAGCAATGGCACTCGAGACACTCGTTCGATCACGTTATATGGCTACAGCTTCACGTTATCCAGCAGCAAAACCGTCAAGTCGATCGCGCTTCCGAGTAATCGCAATGTAGTTGTCCTGGCCATGAACCTCAGCGCGGCTTCGAGCTCCGTATCTGAGAATTCGAGCGCTTCGTTCAGCCTCAGCGTGCCGCACGGGAGGAAAAGATGACGCTTGATACAATTCAAGTCCATGCGATGCCTTCTGTTTGTTTGTACCGCGATTACCTTGTTTGCCCAAAATACGGAGCTCACCAGCGCACTCAACGGACCACGCCAACGCATCAACTCTATTGACGACCAAATCGTGATGCTGCTCAATCAGCGGGCTCAAGTGGTGCGCGACGTGGGGCTCATCAAGAAGCAATTTCATGCGCCCGCAAGCGCCCCCGGCCGCGAAGAGCAGGTTCTGCGGCGAGTAGCCGGAGCAGCCCAAACGCCACTGACGCCCGGGGCCGTCGAAACCATCTACAAGACGATTTTGCATGAGATGTCTGCCATGGAAGCCACCGAGATGGATAAGGCATCCAAGCCCCAATAGCCCCTTGCATACAGCCCTTGAATAGGAATAGTATGGACTCGATAGAGAGGGGCTCAAATGAAGATATTGCAGGCCTTGCGGCCCGAAGTGTGTGGCGCCGCGCTGCTGATTGCAGGCATTTTTGGAGCGGCCAGTCCAGCGTTGGCGCATCATTCCTTCACCATGTTCGATATGACGAAGCGGCTGACGCTGGTTGGCACGATCACTTCATTTGAATGGACCAATCCTCACGCCTACATCGAGATCGATGTCGCGGACGAAAAAGGCGCGGTGAAGCACTGGAGCATCGAACTGGGCAGTCCCAGCATCCTCATGCAAAGCGGCTGGAAGTTCAACAGCATTAAAGCAGGCGATAAACTCACGCTGATTATTAATCCGATGAAGAGCGGCCAGGCGGGCGGATTTCTCTCCACCGCAACGCTGCCGGACGGACGAGTACTGAGCAACGGACCGCGGCAAGAGCCCCCGCCCGCCCCCCCGCAGAAATGAAGCTTCGCCGAGAGTCAGGAATGAAATTCACGATGCTTTGGTGCGCCGCGCTGTTGCCCATCGTACCGGCGATGCTCTTTGCGCAGTCCGCCGCCAGTCCGCCAGACTTAACCGGCGTCTGGGGCATATATAGAGGCGGACCTGCTTCGGACCCGAAGTTCCGGCCGCCCGCGCCTTCCCTGCTGGTTTTGAAACCGGAGTACGACAAGCCCTACCAAGCAAGGCGCGCCGAAGAGGCTGAAGCGGCCAAGCGCGGCGAGCAACTGGCGAATACCAGTGCCGAATGCATCCCGTATGGCGTTCCGGTAATGATGTCCATCGCTATTTATCCGGTTGAGTTTATTCAAACTCCGAAACAGGTGACCATTATTTCCGAAGCATTCAGTGAAGTGCGGCGCGTTTATCTGGATAAGCCTCAGGCAAAAATAGACGATGTCGCGCCGGGTTATTACGGACACTCGGTGGGACATTGGGAGGGCGACACGCTGGTGGTGGACACCATCGGTATCAAGCCCACAGTTTCCGGCTATCGGGGCATGCCGCACAGCCCTCAAATGCGCGTCACCGAGCGCATCCACATGCTTTCACCCGAAATTCTGCACGACCAAATTACGATTGACGATCCGGTGGTGCTCGAAAAGCCGGTCACCTATACAGTGGCCTTTAAGCGCATGGCCGGCGATTATGAGATGGTCGAATTTGTCTGCGACAACAATCGGGAATATGTCGACGAGAAAGGTATTGTGCGGCTGAAGCTTCACAATCAGTAAGAGAGGATCGAAAAGTGCATCATCCATTTCGAACGGCGAAGGCGATTTTGACCGCGAGTGTGCTCGTCACATCGGCTTTGAGTGTGATGGCGCAGTCAGCGCCTCCGGTCCCTGTGCCACCGCCGCCTCAGCTTGGCGCACTGGCGCCTTCGAACATCGAGAAACCGCGGCCCAAACCTGCCTTCGACATCACCGGTACCTGGCTACATGCCTTCAGCCGCGATAATCCGTTCACCTTCTCTCCCCCGGCCGGCTTAAAGCTGACTCCCGAAGCGCAGGTGCAATACGACGCCGCTAAGAAAGCCAGGGCGGAAGGCAAGGCCTATCATGACGACATCGGCCAATGCTGGCCGGCTGGATTGCCGGTGATCATGACGCGCGTGTGGCCCATCGCCATGATCCAAAAGCCCACCGTAATTTTCATGGTCAGCGGTTTCATGAATAGCACACGCATCATTTATCTGGATGGGCGCAAGCACACCGATCCGGACCTTGTAATTCCCAGCTTCAACGGGGAATCGATCGGGCACTGGGAAGGCGACTCGCTGGTGGTGGATACGACCGGGTTCGTGGACGACCATCATTGGCTCGACAATGGCATCCCGCTCAGCGATCAGACGCACATGGTGGAACGCATGCGTTTGATCAACGATGGGGCTACGCTCGAAATCGAATACACGATTTCCGATCCTAAGGATTGGGTGGGCGATTGGAAGTGGACCAAGCGCTGGAAACGAGTGGACGACACCGATATCACCGAAGCATCGTGCCTGCCGGATCTTAACGCGCATATGCCGAGCGTGACGTCGAAATCCGTGAACGTCCGTTGAAATCGATAAGGAAGGATTTTATGAGACGACTACATATCGCGTGCGCGTTCATTCTCGGGATGGGCCTGGCCGGCTCGGCTTACGCGCACCATTCCATGGAGGGTTTTGACCGCGACAAGAACGTGACGCTGGTTGGGACCGTAAAGCAATTCAAGTGGGCCAATCCCCATTCCTGGATCGAGTTGGAAGTCCCCAACGATAAGGGCACCGTTGAAACCTGGAACATTGAGATGACGGCGCCGTTCGTTTTGATCCGGGCCGGATGGAGGGCCAGTTCTCTCAAACCCGGCGACAAGGTGACAGTGGTGGGTCATCCGCAAAAGACCGGCGAACCCGGCGCGCTGTTCGTTTCAGTGACGTTGGCCAACGGCGAAAAGCTGACGGACCGTCCCCCCACGGCGACACCCGTGCCTGCCAAGTGAAACGCAGGCTCAATCTCGGCGCACTAGCGTTGGCATTAGCGCTGCTCCCAAACGCTGTGGGCGCGCCCGATTCACAGAACGCGCCCTGCGATCGCGAATGTTTGCGCGGCTTCGTCACGCAATACCTGAACGCCATGCTGGCGCACAAACCCGCGGATCTTGCGCTTGCCGATAACGTCCGGTTCACCGAAGACACCGTCGCGACGATGGTAGGCGAAAGCCCGTTGTGGAGAAACGCCGCCCGTCTTCGCCCTTATCGGCTCGACATTTTGGATGTCCGGCAGGGCGTGGCAGCGTCTCAGGTGATTGTTGAGGAAGCCGGGACGCCGGTGATGCTCATGCTCCGGTTGAAAATAGAGCGCGGCAAAATTTCGGAAGTGGAGACGCAGGTAACCAGAAACAAGGCGGAGGGTTCGCTCTTCAACATCGAAGCCCTCAAGGCTCCGAGCGGCGCGATGCTGTGGACGCCCGGCGACTCAGAACGCAACTCCCGCGAAGACGCCATTAAGATCGCCAAGCTTTACCCGGCCGGGCTCAAAGCAGGAAGTTTCGTCACGGTGGACGCGCCCTTTGCCGCCGACGCCTACCGTTTCGAAAACGGGTAATTAATGGCCGGCAAGGGCTGCACCTTTCGACCCGACTGCGTGGATATCAAGTCTCAAAAGATTCCCACGCTATCGGGGATCGCAACCCGCGTCGCCGCCGTAGACGAAGACCTGGGCATCGTGCTTCTTCGTATGGACTTTGGCGCCGGATCTTCGCGCGTGCCGGGCGACTCGCTGGTCGTATGGGAAGCCTTCAAGGTTTATGGCGGCCAGATCCACGCGGTGGAGGCGTTCATGAAAAACATGCCGCTAGGCACGCCTTCCGGCTGGGATTCACCGGGCGGCAACTGACCGTTTCAAGTCGAAAATAGAAGGGGCGCCCGCAAAAAACCAAACGGCCAATAGCGCGTCGCTGATCGCGCACCCGGCCGAGGAGTTCGGAACAAACGGCAGGATGGGATGGCCATAGAAATGGTGTGCCAGATCCCAGATGGTGTGCAAGATCCAGCCTAGCCCGATGAAGTTATAAGACCGAAGGCCGCGATAGGCGCAGTAGGTTACTATCGCAGTGAAGACAACCTCCCATATTCCGAATCCGCCACCGCTCAGGTAGGCGGCGCCCGCGCCACCGATCATGATGGCCATGAAGTTCCTGCGATTGGGTTCCTTGATCAGCGAAGCGCCTGCAATGAAAAGAATCACGAACAAGACGGCAAAAGCGCCGTTCGATGCGTGAAAATCTGCGACAGAATTTAGTGTCATGTTGCCTTTCTTCGATGTTTGGTGCGTGCTGGGCGGGCGCGTTCGATCAACGCTTCAAACGCGATCGCCGCGCGCCGGTCGGCATCGGTTGAGCGAAGAAAGCGGTGAGCCGCGTGATGGCTTAAGTAGATGCCACAGAGCTCCCAGACAAATTGATCGACATCCAGGTTGCGGCGGAACTGTCGACGATCGATGGCGTCCTGCACCAAGCGCTTCAGCAGGCCGCGCCATTCGCTCTCCATAGCGAGAACTTGATTGCGGACCGCCCCCTCGACATCGTCGAACTCAAACAACCCTGCAGCCACGGGACATCCGCCTGGTAGCCCCGCTCGCTGCGCCCAACCGAACCACCGATGCACCAAGGCCTTAAGGCGCGGAAGCCCCCGCTCGGAACGCATGGCGGGCTGGACGACATGTTCTTTGGCGAATTCGGCCATATGCCGCAGCAATCCAATCTGCACTTCTTCCTTGGAATGGAAATGCGCGAACAGGCCGCTCTTGGACATTCCCACTTGATCCGCCAGCACGCCGAGCGTCACGCCGGTTAACCCCGCTTGGCTCATCAACGCGATTCCTTGGGCCAGGATGCGTTCGCGGGTGGTGACGGCGGCGCTTGTCATAAGAAAAGCATAGCACGACCGGTCGTTCTTTTCCTGTCGCGCCGTGCCCGCGCCATATGCCGGTATCGTAGTTCTCCCGGTGTATCGTAGTGTAATGAGTGGGATTGTTCCAAAGCTCGTCTTGTTCTCTCTCGTTGGCTGCGCCTGTTTCGCCCAACCGAAGAAAGTCAAAAGCGAAAGCGATCTGCCGCGCTTTACCTATCCAGTGAAAGGCAACGTCGCCGATTTGCTGCGTCCAGATTCGCCCGCCTTCAACGATTTTGCCGCCAAGGTTCGCGCGGATCTGGAATCGGTCCTCAACAATTACCAGATAGAAGATAAATCCACTAAGCGCGAATTGCTGGACGCCCAGCTCTCATTCGAGGAACTCGACGGCCGCAATGAGCAGGGCCTTCGCACCATCGAAGAGATCCGAAGCCTGGAAGAGAAGCCTGACGCCAAACTGATGGCGGACCTCACCGACAAGGCCATACTCGAAGCCCGGCTGGATTCGAAAGCCAGCAGCGGCGCGCCATACCAGGCCGCATTTGCGCGGCGATTCGCGGCAGCAGTGAATGCCCTTCCCTGGAACGTGGTGCAAGACCGTGTAAAAGAGCTCAAAGGCCGCTACGAAATTCTCAGCGAGCCGTTTATTGCTGGAAGGCTGGCATCCGGCGTTCAGCCCATGGTGGATAAATCCCAAGCCGTTGACAATGAGACCGCCTGGCAACTGCTGAACGTTCGGCGCGCCGCGCTTTACACCATCCCGTTGAAAGGCCGCGCAACCGAGGCGCTGGAAGCCTACGTGGTGGCGCATGCGGTGGTCAAACCGGATATTTGGGAAGCCCGCGACGTAACACTATCGGCGAGCGACAAGTTGACTCCCGTCCTGATCGGGATCTGGGACAGCGGCGTCGATGTATCGAACTTTCCGCAGCAACTTTATTCCGATCCTATGCCGGGCTGGCACGATCCGCACGGCCTGGCTTTCGACGATCAGGGCGGCCATTCCAAAAGTCTTTTGCTGCCGATTCCAGAAACCGAGCTCAAGGCCTACGCGCCGTTCCTTCCAACTCTAAAAGGGATGCAAGATCAGGCACGCGGTGTGGACACGCCCGAAGCCTCGGCCTTTCGTCAAAAAGCGGCCAGCATGCCTCCCGACCAGTCCCGCGCTCTGTTTGACAGACTCAAACTCTACGACCCTTATATTCATGGAACGCACGTTGCCGGCATCTCGGTGCGCGGGAATCCCGCCGCCCGATTGGTAGTGTTTCGCTTCAACGACCAGTTGCCCGACCTGACATTCGCGCCCACCACGGCCTGGGCGCAGCGGCTGGCCGCCGATTTCCGCGAGATCGGTGAGTATTGCCGCACGCATCACGTTCGCGTCGTCAACATGAGCTGGGGCGACCAGCCGAGCGAGTTCGAAACCTGGCTTTCTAAAACAGGTCAAGGTAAGGATGCGGCAGACCGCAAAAAGCAGGCGCTGGAATTGTTCGAAATCTGGAGGGCGGCTATTGCCGATGCCATCAAAAGCGCGCCGGGCACGCTATTCATCTGCGCAGCCGGCAATTCCAACAGTAATCCGGGATTTGACCAGGACGTTCCACCCTCGCTCCACTTGCCCAATCTGATCGCAGTGGGCGCCGTGAATCAAGCGGGCGACGAAACTTCATTTACCAGCTACGGCAGTACGGTTGTCGTGGATGCCGATGGCTACAACGTGGAAAGCTACGTTCCCGGCGGCACCAAGCTAAAGCTTTCCGGAACGTCGATGGCATCGCCTGGCGTCACCAATCTCGCCGCGAAGCTATTCGCTGTCGATCCTAATTTGACGCCCCAACAAGTGATCTCGCTCATCAAAGATGGAGCGACGGCAACCGAAGATGGCCGAAGGCATTTGATCGACGAAAAGCGGTCGATGGAATTATTGAAAAACCATTCGCACGTTTAACGGCCCGGCACGATGTGCTGCAGGTCCTGATTGTTTTCCTGGCACTCGGCTTCCATGATGCGCTCATCGCGCGGCGGGTGGCGAAGGATCAGGCGATATTGCCAGGGCTTGGTAAACACCTTCGGGTCTTCCATAGTGGCTTCGTACAAAATGGTATCGTTCGGTTGCAGCGTATAGCGCTCCACCACGTGGAGATCTTCGCTGTGAAAATGCCCCGCGCCCGGCAGCCAGGTCTTGTCATTGAACCCGGTGACGTCAACCACGAACGTGTCGCCATCCCAGCGCCCGATGGAATCGCCCATGTAACCGGGATCGAGCTCGGCTGGATGAGGGCGTCCATCGGTGGGAATAATGCGAAAGATGTGGTTGGTCTCGTAGAGGATGTATGTCTTCGCGCCCGTCTGCGCGATCTCGAACGGCACCGGGATGCCGGTCACCCGCGGAGTGCCGGCCATCTTGCATTGCACCGTTGGATCGTTGCGATCATCCGCTGCCAGCGCTTTCACTTTGGCGAGGGCCCAATCCTGATAAGGCGGCGGGCCCGCTGGAGGTCCCCATGTGCTGGCGCGGCCTTCGCCCGGACGTACTTCGCCAGTTTCGCCGAAAAGGCTAACACCAATACCTTGCCAGATACCAGACAGATCCGGCCTGCCAGCAGCGTCGCGGCGAATCTTCCCTGGACCACCGCTCTTCGCGGCGGATGTTTTGTCTTGCGCGAATGCCGTGATGGAAACGGTTACAGCCACCAACAATAATGCGATCTTCATCCGTGATCTCCGTTACTGCGCCGGCGGTCCCAGAAAAAGCTTTTTGCCATCCGCAAGCGTAACCTCGCGTCCGGCGATCCGGTTGCTGCCATCCTTCGACATCCAACCGGTTACAGTGATGATGTCGTTCTCCTTGAGCGCGGCTCGCGTCCAACCAGTGCGGCGCAGAGTGTTCGGAGGATGACCTTCCAGCGCCCAGTTTACGAGTTGGCCGTCATTGCTCTTTACATCTATGTAAATGTAGACGTGCGGATTCGACCAATCGATCTTGGTGACCACGCCCGTCAGTGAGATTGACTTCGAGCTATCGTATTCAGCGCCGAAGGAATGGTGAGCGAAAGCCGGCAGACCTGTGATGAGAAGGATACCCGCAAGGACCAAAGAAACGCGTGTTCGCATCCGATGTCACCTCAACTTTTTATCGACCCAGCCAGTATATGCAAATTTCTAGCCGCCAGGAGCGTCATACTTAGTTGGGAGGAGCCGTGAATCACAAACCGGACATAGAACTTGAGAATCGGTGCGTCAACACCATACGGATTTTGTCTGCGGATGCAGTGCAAAACGCGAACTCGGGGCACCCAGGCCTGCCGATGGGCGCGGCCGCCATGGCGTATACACTTTGGACGCGCTTTCTGAAACACAACCCGCGGAACCCGCAGTGGTTCGACCGCGATCGTTTCATCCTGTCGGCCGGACACGGTTCGATGCTCTTGTACAGCCTGCTATTTCTGACCGGCTACGACCTCTCGTTGGATGAGATCAAGCGCTTCCGGAAATGGGGCAGCAAGACGCCAGGCCATCCCGAGCGCCTTGAGACGCCGGGTGTGGAAGTCACCACCGGACCTCTGGGCCAGGGCTTCGCCAACGGCGTGGGATTTGCGATCGCGGAGGCGTGGCTTGCGGCGCGTTACAACCGAGCCGGGCATAAGATCATCGATCATTACACCTACTCAATTTGCGGCGACGGCGATCTGATGGAAGGCGTCAGCCAAGAGGCGGCATCCCTGGCAGGGCACTTGCAGTTGGGTAAGCTGATCTATTTCTACGACCAGAATCACATTACTCTAGCCGGGGCCACCAACATCGATTTCACAGAAGACGTGGCCCGCCGTTTTGAGGCCGATGGCTGGCACATTCGGTCGGTGCCGGACGGAAATGACACCGAAGACATCGCGAAGGCGATCGAAGAGGCGCAAGCGGAAACTCTACGTCCTTCGTTGATTTTGGTTCGCACCCACATCGGTTACGGCAGCCCGCATAAGCAGGATAATTTCTCTTCGCATGGCAGTCCGCTGGGCGAAGAAGAGCTACAGGCTACCAAGACAGCGCTGGGCTGGCCGACCATGGACAAGTTCTATCTTCCGCAAGACTCAGTCGACTTCTTCCGCCAGTCGGTTGGCGAGGGCGCACGGGTGGAAGATGAATGGAAGAAGAGATTCGATGCGTATCGAAAAGAATTTCCCAAGGAAGCCGCGGAGTTTGAAATGGTCGTCAAGGGCGCTCTGCCCGACAACTGGGCCGCGGATCTTCCGAAATGGAAACCGGGCGATAAACCCATCGCCACGCGCGTTGCCGGAGGGGCTGCTCTGAACGCGCTCACCAAGCGCATTCCCAACATCATCGGCGGGTCGGCCGATCTTAATCCGTCGACCAATACCGGACTCAAAGGCCTGGGCGATTTTCAGCCTGCGGAGTCCTTCGGGCC
>Ga0182024_10008485_pt1 | contig 21625 bp, 18 predicted proteins | sample P32metaG_FD_120480 | JGI IMG/M metagenome (GOLD analysis project Ga0182024, IMG submission 120480) | Permafrost microbial communities from Stordalen Mire, Sweden - P3-2 metaG (Illumina Assembly) | ecosystem: Environmental > Terrestrial > Soil > Wetlands > Permafrost | place: Sweden: Stordalen...
GATCGAGTTGTTCTGGCCGTAGGCCTTCTCTATCTGGTTCAGGCTCTGGGCGATCAAGAAGCTCTTCAAGCCGTAACCGGCCATGAAGGCCAGGGCGCTCTCGAAGAAATCGAGCCGCCCTAAAGCCGGGAACTCGTCGAGCATTAGCAATAGGCGGTGTCTCCGGCGCTTCGAGTCCAACTCCTCCGTCAGGCGTCGGCCGTTCTGATTGAGGATCAGCCGGACAAGAGGTTTGGTCCGGCTGATGTCGGACGGCGGCACGACGAGATAGAGCGTTGCCGGCCGCCCGCTCTCGACGAGGTCGCGGATGCGCCAGTCACATCGCCGCGTCACCGTCGCCACCACGGGATCGCGATAGAGGCCGAGAAACGACATCGCCGTCGACAGCACGCCAGAGCGCTCGTTCTCGCTCTTGTTCAGAAGCTCGCGCGCGGCGCTGGCGACGACGGGATGTACGCCGCGCCCACCGAGGTGCGGAGTCGTCATCATCGCGCGCAGCGTCGTCTCGATCGGACGCTTGGGATCGGAGAGGAAGTTGGCGACGCCAGCGAGCGTTTTGTCCGGCTCGGCGTAGAGCACATGCAGGATCGTTCCGACCAGCAGCGAATGACTGGTCTTCTCCCAATGGTTCCGCCGTTCCAGCGCGCCCTCCGGGTCGACCAGAACATCGGCGATGTTCTGGACATCACGCACCTCCCATTCGCCGCGGCGCACTTCAAGCAACGGGTTGTACGCGGCGCTCTGCGCATTCGTCGGATCGAACAGCAGCACGGGTCCGAAACGGGCCCGCCAGCCGGCAGTCAGAGTCCAGTTCTCGCCTTTGATGTCGTGGACGATCGCCGATCCCGGCCAGGTCAGGAGCGTTGGCACGACCAGACCGACGCCCTTGCCGCTTCTGGTCGGCGCGAAACACAGCACATGCTCGGGACCGTCGTGGCGGAGGTAGCCGTCGCGCCAGCGCCCGAGGAGCACGCCGTCAGAGCCGAAGAGGCCGGCATGGCGCACTTCACGCGTCTCTGCCCAGCGCGCGGACCCGTAGGTCGTGCGCCGTTTGACCTCTCGCGCCCGCCAGACCGACATGGCGACGGCCACGACGACCGCGGCGATGCCGCCGGACGCCGCGATATAGGCGCCCTCGACGAAAACATCACGTGCGTAGGCGTCGTAGGCGAACCACCACCAGAAGAAGGCCGGCGGCTGGTAGACGGGCCAGCCGAAGACATCAAACCAGGGGTGCCCGAGCTGCGATTGGAAGCCGAGCTTCCATGCGGTCCATTCCGTCGCCGCCCAGACGAAGGCAAGCACGACGGCGCTGACGAGGAGCACCTGTCCCCAGAGGATCTTGGTCGCGTTCATGGCGACGAAGGATCAGCGGAGGTTTGGGGACGGACAGCAAGCGCAGAATTGGGGCGAGCGTCTTACCGGATGCTGCGGCGCACAAATCGGACAGTTGTGAAGGCCGGCTCGCGAACCCCCGGTTGCTTCTGCGCCGGGCGCGACGCCGCCTCCGAGTGGTCTCTGCCTATCTGGGGCTGATATCGGGACAACCCTTTATATTGACGGCTTCAACCTTTACTGTGAACCGCTGCGGAGAACACCCACCGCTGGCTGAATCTCCGAAGGCTCTCGAAGCTGTCAACGCCGAAGCACACTCCCGGCAAGAGAGGCCGGATGATGTGAGACATGACGACTGGCAGGGGCGGGATGACGGCGGACAACCCCGGTGAGTTTAGAATAGAATGCCGAATTCAAGCATTCCACGCGTCTGTGACTTGGCGTTTCCGGTTGGACCAAACACGAGTCCGGGCGTCGTGTGCATTGCCTGGACGTAGGAGCCTTCTGCACGCACGAAGTATTTGTCAAATTGATAGGTCGGCGTCACCGTTATCGACCAGGCATCGCTGCCCGGGCCATAAATCAGATTTGGTGCGCCGGCCGCTGCGCTGCCGCTGCTGGCAATATACTCGACGCGAACGGGCAAGCTCACGCCGGACAAGGGTGAATCGGCGGCAAAGCTGTAATTTGCCAATATGGCGCCGCCATAGGTCGATGCGGACTGGAATGCGCCAATCGCCGGGTTCTTTGGCACGTTGGTGTACTGGAAATAAGGTGTAATGGTCCACGGTGCGGCGTTATAGGTGTATATCCAGTTATAAATTTCTTCGTTGTTCAGGAAGATCGGGGTGGCCAAGGTGTTTTTCGTCGAACGCGAAAAATTACCGCCGCCGACAAAGGAAAGGGTGTTGGCCGGGTCAATCGTCCATGTCGCCGAGCCCCAGAGCCAGTTGTAGTTATTCGAGTAAAACCCGTCATTCAAGGATAACGCAAAGGCAACAGGCCCCGCCGTGTAGTTCGCTTGAACGCCGCGGTTTACCGCATTTTCCTGGTTCCACAGCAGGCCGCGTTCGATATTCATGTTCTCGAAGGAAAAGGTGTACTCGGCGCCGATCAGGGTCGGCAGCTTGCCGGCCATCACCGAGAAAGTGTCGGTCGGCGCGATCTTGATAAACGCCTGGGGCAACGGACCGTAGAAATCGCCAGTCGCCTTGGCCGTGTTGAAATAAGGCGTGCCGAGCGCCGGCAATGTGTAGGCGCCAACCTGGACAAAATATTGAAACAGGCCGTCGGTTTTCTGGATGAAGACCTGGCCGTTGCTCAAGCTCGCGGACCCGGTATGGTCCCCGGGAACAGGATTGCTCTGTACGAGTCCGAGACCGCTGACCGCGCCGGTCACGTAGACCGGGCCGAGAAATCCCGCGTCGAAATGGAACGGGTCCGGATTGGCAGCGAGCGGCCCGGCCATCGCGGGGGTGGTCATGGCAGTCGGTCCTGGCGGCGCTGCCGGCTGCTCGGCCGGAGCAGGCGTTGGCGCCGGCGTGACCTGGGCCACCTGACCCGGGATCAGATTTGGCGCGGTGTCGACAGAGGTTGCGGGTTCGGCCGCCGCTGCTGCGCTGACGCCAACACTGAGCAGGACCCCCGCGACGAGTTGACCCGTGAGCGCTCTCTTCTGCATGTCCGTATTACCCTCCGTCTGCGTCGCGCTGGGCTAGCGCATCGCAAATGCCATGCCACGGCCTGCGACCAAATCAACCGTAGCGCGATGGAATAGGCTATTGGCAGGGTTGTCTGCAATCCGCGAATGAGCAACGTGGCACGAAAAAGATTGATGCGTCCTAGCTGCTTCAAAAATAGGCAATATCTTGTCTTCAATGCATATTTTGTAGCCTCGCGCTTCCGCTCACTCTCCTCCGGTAGGGGCGGGAGGCCGGATTGACACGGCGACGAGGCGCGCGCGATCGGGAATCGCGGCTATCGACGGGATCTCTCGAAAGAACTGCCGACCCGGTCCGTCCGGTTAGGGAAGCACGTCCTTCAGGGTCAATGCGGCTGGCCGCTCGACGCTGTCTCGGATGATGCTTAGATGGACTTCCGTTCCCACGGGCTGGCGGATTAACCCCGCGAATTCGTTTAGGCTCATAGACTTCGTGGATTGACCATCGATCCGGGTAATGACATCGCCGACCTGCATCCCTGCCTCCGCTGCCGCCGTGCTCGGCAGTACCGTCGTCACGTTGAATCCGACGCCGTCGATCTTTATCGCCTGAAAGCCGGCACTTCCTTGGCCGGTTCTCGTGCCGAAGACGCCGGAACGCTCGAACCAGAGTGTGCGGTGCGGGTAGTCGAAGGTGATCACGAACTGTCTGAGAATTTCGTAGCCGATGCTGCCGTCGACATCGGTGAACGGAAATCCTGCTGTTTCGCTCGACGCGTAGCGCGTTGCGGGACGATCGATCCGGCTTTCGGCGAGGCCGAACGAATCGAGACGCGTCAGAATGGCCTCAAATGGCCCGCTGGCCCCGAGAGATTTAATGCGAAGTGCCGAGGGGTGTCGCGCGTCGAGCCCGTGGTCTGTTACGAACCCGCGCCGCAACGTCAGGGCTCCGCTCGACCCGGTGTCGACCATGAACGTGCCTGAGATCCCATCGGCGGCTCCCGGAACCGCAGGGGTCTTACCGGCGAGGGTCAGGGGGACGCGTATGCCGGTCCCGTCGTAGTGAAAATCCGATCCCGGCTTCAGCGTCAAAGTACCGTCCTGGTAATTAAGGCCGGTGGCAAAGCGCTCAAGCAGGCCGTACCCTATGAATCCGGCGAGCCGGGGACGGCTTCCGCGGTCTGTCAAATACTGCGGCAACGCAAGCACTCCGAACCGCTGATTTGTCATTTCCGCGTTGCCAAGGTTCACCGTTACCAGACGCGTGAAGGCGATGGAAACCTTCCTGCCGCCGCTGTCCAGGACCGCTTCGGTACCTTCCGTCTTGAGCCCAAGCGCCGCCGCAGTTTCCTCAGTCAAGGCATTTTCGGCACCGGTGTCGAACATCAGCGGAAACGGCCCGCGACCATTGATGCGCACCTCGACGATGACCGCCCCCGTCTCAACAGAAGCCGGAACAACCGCCTCGGAACCCGAGATAATACGAAAGTCGGTGAAATTATCAGCCTTGGACGCGTTCGCGAACACCGTTGACAACAAGGCGGTTACGAGTCGAAGCAACCATCTCCGTGGTATAGCGAGGGTCCCTCTCATTATACCGCTCCGGGATACCGATGCGTCACTTCACACGCCAAGAATCGTGAGGAAGCATCACCGCACAATCACCCTTAATCAGTTATTGACCTGCAAAATATCACGGTCTCCTTGAGAACAGTTATTTGAACAGGGCCGCCGAGCCCCATGCCCCACATCATCCCGCCGCCATCATGTGATCCATCATGTCGCGAACTCCCGCGAAGAACCTTCGCTACTCAGCCGCCGTGGGCACCGCCGGTCTGGCAGGCGCGGGCGACGACGCCGAGCGCGTCAATTGCCATCCCTTGGCGATCGCATAGATCGCCGGAATGACGAGCAGGGTGAGGATCGTGGAAGAGACCATGCCGCCAACCATCGGCACGGCGATCCGGCGCATCACCTCGGAGCCGGTGCCGGTGCTCCATAAGATCGGCAGCAGGCCCGCCATGATCGCCGACACGGTCATCATCTTTGGCCGCACCCGCTCGACCGCGCCTTCGATGATGGCGGCGTAGAGGTCTCGCTCGGTGAGCGGGCGCCCGTCTTTTTGGTGCTCCTCGACCATCGCGGTGTATGCGTGGTCGAGATAGATCAGCATGACCACGCCGGTTTCCGCCGCGACGCCCGCCAGGGCGATAAATCCGACGGCGACGGCGACGCTCATGTTGAAGCCCAACAGGTACATTAGCCATAGGCCGCCGGTCAGCGCGAACGGCACCGAAAGCATCACGATCAGCGTCTCGGTCAGACGCTGAAAATTCAGATAGAGCAGGATGAAGATCAGAAAGAGAGTGAGCGGTACGACGGTTTGAAGTTTTGCCTTGGCACGCTGCAGATATTCGAACTGGCCGCTCCACTCGACGTGGTAGCCGGCCGGAAGCTTCACCTGATCGCGGACCGCCCGTTGGGCGTCGGCAACGTAGCCGCCGAGGTCGCGCCCTTGTAGGTCGACATAGATGTAGTCCACGAGCTGAGCATTCTCGGTGCGGATCGAAGGGGCTCCTTGGGCGATGCTGATCGAGGCGATTTGCCCAAGGGGGATCGCCGTCCCGTCGCTTCCGTTGACCAGGACCTGACTCGCGATCGCTTGCGGATCGTCACGCAGACCGCGGGGGTAGCGAACATTGACGCTGAAGCGCTCGCGGCCTTCGACGGTAGTCGTCACCATCTCGCCGCCGAGCGCGGTTTGGACGACCTCCAGAACGTCTTTGATGGTCAGGCCGTAGCGCTCAACCGCGGTCCGGTCGGGATCGATATTGACGTAATAGCCGCCGAGTACGCGCTCGGCGAAAGCGCTCGTCGTTCCCGGTACCGTGCGGATGACCGCCTCGATCTGCTTGGCCAGCCGGTCGATCTCGGCGAGATCATTGCCGTATACCTTGACGCCGACGGGCGTGCGGATGCCGGTCGAGAGCATGTCGATGCGGGCCTTGATCGGCATCGTCCAGGCGTTGCTGACACCTGGGAATTGCAAGGCCTTGTTCATATCAGAAATCAATTGATCAACCGTCATGCCCGGCGGCCATTCGCTCTCAGGCTTGAGGTTGATGATGGTCTCGAACATCTCGGTCGGGGCGGGATCGGTGGCCGTGTTCGCGCGGCCCGCCTTGCCGAAGACCGACTCGACCTCAGAAAAGCTCTTGATGATCTTGTCTTGAGTCTGAATTAGCTCCGCCGCCTTGGTGATCGACATGCTGGGGAGGCTGACCGGCATGTACATCAGCGTCCCTTCGTTCAAGGTCGGCATGAATTCGCTGCCCAGGTGCAGGGCAGGATAGGCCGAGACGCCAAGCACGACGAGCGCGAGGGCGATGGTGGCCTTGCGCCAGCGCAGCACGACGTTGATGACGGGACGGTAGATCCAAATGAGCACGCGGTTCAGCGGGTTTTTCTGCTCGGGCATGATCCGGCCGCGCACGAAGAGCACCATCAGCACCGGCACCAGGGTGACCGAAAGCAGCGCCGCCGCGGCAAGAGCGAAGGTGTAGGTGTAGACCAGCGGCTTGAAGAGCCGGCCCTCCTGGGCTTCGAGCGTGAACACCGGCGCGAAAGATACCGTGATGACGAGCAGGCTGAAGAACAGCGCCGGGCCGACCTGGATCGCCGCATCGACCAGGATGTCGACGCGCGATGCACCGGGCGGCGCGCGCTCCAGTCGCTTGTGCGCGTTCTCGATCATGACGATCGCGGCATCAACCATCGCGCCGATGGCGATCGCGATGCCCCCTAAGCTCATGATGTTCGAGCTGATCCCGAGGGCGTGCATGACGATAAACGCCATCAGCACGCCTACAGGGAGCATAATGACAGCGACAAGCGCGCTGCGCGCGTGGAGGAGGAAAATCACGCACACCAGCGCGACGATCGCGCTCTCCTCCAGCAAGGTATGCTTGAGCGTGTCGATGGCGCGGTAAATGAGGCTGGACCGGTCGTAGACCGGCACGATCCTGGCGCCGTCCGGCAGGCCGCCGGCGATTTCGGCGATCTTCTCCTTGATGTGCTTGATTACCGCGAGCGCGTTTTCCCCGTCGCGCTGGAGTACGATGCCGCTCACGACCTCGCCTTCGCCGTTGAGCTCTGTCAAGCCGCGGCGCTCATCCGGGCCAAGCTCGACCCGCGCCACGTCGTGCAGGCGCACCGGCGTGCCGCGCTCGCTCTTGAGAACGATCCCCTCGATATCCGACACGCCTCGCAGATAGCCGCGACCGCGTACCATGTATTCGCGCTCGCTCATCTCGATCACGCGTCCGCCGACATCCATGTTGCTGGCGCGGATGGCGTCGGTAATCTTGGACAGCGGAATACCGTAGGCGCGAAGCTTCGTTGGATCGACCACGACTTGGTATTGCTTGACGAAGCCGCCGACGCTTGCGACCTCGGCGACGCCCTCCGCCTTGGTCAGCTGATAGCGGATGAACCAGTCTTGAACTGTCCGCAGCTCGGCGAGCGTCTGCTTGGCGCCCATCACGGCATATTCAAACACCCAGCCGACGCCGGTCGCATCCGGCCCCAACGAAGGGGTCACGCCCGCCGGGAGACGTTTCTGGGCGAAGTTGAGATATTCCAGCACGCGACTGCGCGCCCAGTAGATATCGGTGCCGTCCTCGAAGACGACGTAGACAAAGGAAGCTCCGAAAAAGGAGAAGCCGCGCACCACCTTCGAGCGCGGCACGGCCAACAAAGCGGTCGTGAGCGGATAGGTTATCTGGTCCTCGACGACCTGCGGCGCCTGGCCCGGGTATTCTGTGTACACGATGACCTGAGGATCGGAGAGGTCAGGGATGGCGTCGAGCGGCGTCTGCAACACCGCATAGACGCCGGCTGCGGCAATGAAGGCCGTTGCCATCAGGACCAGCAGCACGTTGCGGCTCGACCAGCGGATGATGGCAGCGATCATGGCGCCTTGCCCTCCGCCGGCGGCGTGAACGCTTGCAAGGCTGCGCGCAGATTGCTCTCGGCATCGATCAGGAAGTTGGCACCGACCACGACCTTCTCGCCCTCGCGCAAGCCTTCGAGGATTGTGGCGTAGCCGTCCGCCCGCGCACCCAACTTGACCACGCGCGGCTCGAAGCGCCCTCCGCCGCGATCGACGAGCACCGTCTGCCGGGTGCCGGTGTCGAGCACCGCCGAATCCGGTACGGCGAGCACAGGCGTGCTGCCTTCGGGGGCCGCAATCTCAACCGTCGCGTACATGTCGGTCTTGAGCAGCAGATCGGGATTCGGCACCTCGATGCGCACCTTGGCGGTGCGGGTCTGGGCGTTGAGCGTCGGATAGACGAAAGCGACTTGGCCCTCGAACACCTGGCCGGGATAGGCCTGCACCGTGATCTTGGCCGACTCGCCGGGCCTGATTTGTCCGAGATCCTGCTCGAACACATCAGCCATTAGCCAGACAGAAGAGAGGTCGACGATGCGGTACAGCATGTCGCCTACGGCAAAGTGCAGACCCTGAAGGGCGGTTTTTTCCAGGACGATGCCGCCGATCGGCGCGCTCAAGGCGAGCGTGCGCGTTGCGACGCCGGTGCGTTGCAGCTTAGCCAACTGTTCGGCGGAGATGTCCCAGTTCCTGAGCCGCGACAGCGCTGCGGCGGCGATTGCCCGCGCATTGTCGCGGGTCATCGCATCGGCATGCGCCATCCCGGCGGAGGCCGAACGGGCGATGAGAAATTCCTGTTGCGCCAGCACCAGATCGGGGCTGTAAACCTCGAGCAGCGCTTCGCCGCGCCGCACCTTCTGTCCGGTGGTGTTCACCAGCAGCTTCTCGATCCAGCCCTCGAATTTAGGGCTGACGACGCCGATGCGCCGCTCGTCGGCGGCAACGGCGCCGACCGCGCGTACGATATGCGTCATCGTCCGCAACGAAGCGGCCTCGGTGCGCACCCCAAGGGTCTGGATGCGCTCGGGCGCGATCTTGACCGTCCCTGCCTCGCCGCCCTCATCGGCATAAACCGGGATGTAATCCATGCCCATGGCGTCTTTCTTCGGCGCCGGCGAGGTGTCGGGCAGGCCCATCGGATTGCGGTAATAGAGAATCTTGCGGTCGCTGGCTTGTGGCGCCGCCGACGGCGCCGGTGCGCTGGTCGCGGCCGGAACTTCCTCGAAGACCGGGACGTAATCGCGGCCCTCGGCATCTTTCTTCGGCGTCGGCGAATAGTCGGGTTTGCCCGATGGGTCCTGGTAATAGAGCGGCACCCGTTCTGTCGCGGCAGCGGGAGTATCGACCGCGAATGCCGGGCGGGCGAGAAGAGCGCCGGCGGTGAAGGACGCTGCAATCAGCATGATTGCGGGCAGGTACTTTAGGGGAGCGGATCTCATAGGCCGCTCCCGATCAATCGCTCGATCACGGCCAACTGGCGCTGGGCGTCGAACTCGGCATTGAGCAGCTGAACGCGCAGATCGGCTAGATCGTGCTCGGCGCGCAAGACGTCGGCGAGCTCCACCTTGCCCAGGCCGTAGCCTGCGATCCCCGACCGCAACAACGCCTGGTTTTGCGGCATCAGCTGGGTGCGGATGAGATCCACTGTTCGCCGTGCGCCACCAAGGCTCGCGAGCGCCTCGCCGAGATCGCTTTGAATCTGCAGTTCCAGCGATTGCCGGCGCATCTGCGCGGCACTCACTTGCGCGCTGGCCTCGCGCTGCTGCGCATCATGCAGGCCCCATTGGAGGGGGACCTTCACGCCGATCGTCGCCATGTAGCCGGGTGGGCCGTTACTGCCGCGGTCGATCGCGCCGGCGCCCACGGTCACGTCGGGATACCAGTTTCGGTCGGCCAGCTCCTGGCCGGCCTGGGCCGAAGCGATCTGGGCGACGCCACCCGCAAGCGTAGGGCTACCCGTCCGCGCCCGGTCCATCAGAGCGGCCGGGGCGAGTGTAGCAGCAGCCGGCAATGTCCGCAGCCGCGATGGCCGCGCGAGCGGCGCGTCGATTGGCCGGGCGAGCAGCGCATTGAGCCGCGCCTCGGCGCTTTGCCGGGCCGTCTCCAGACGCACGATCTCGGTCGAGAGCCGCGAATTCTCAAGCTCGGCCTTGTACGCGTCCTGCTGCGTGCCGCGGTTTTGCGCGTAGCGATCGCGCGCAGCCTGGGCGATGTCGTGCACGACCCGATGCAGGTCTTGCGTGGTGCGGATCGCCTGGTCGGATTGGTAATATTGCGCGAAGGCGATCTTGACCTTTTCGATCAGCTCGTCTTCGGTCTGCCGCGCGTCGGCGCGGCTGCGCTCGACCAGGGCGCTGGCTTGCGCGCTGCGCAAATCCCGCTTGCCCCACAGCGGGAATTCCTGCTCGAAGCTGTAGATCATCTTGTTCTGGCGCGGGCCGGCGGTGCGGTCGATTTCATCGGAGGTGATGCGAACCGTCGGGTCGGGCAACGCGCCGGCAATGGCGACGCGCGCCTGCGCGGCTTCGGTATCGAGCGCCCGGGCGGCGAGTTCGGGGCTGAGTTGCCGGGCGATCGCCAGCACCTCGTCGAGGGAGGCGCCTGGCCTAGCGGCAGCGACCGGCGCTTCAGCATGAGCCGGATCGGCGAGGAGCAGAACCGTCAGGGTCGCAAGCGCCAGCCCGGTCAGCGATGTTCGCGCCGGCGAGGCGCGAGAGAAATGGTGGGTCATGTTACTTCCCCGCTTCGTACGGGATCGTGCCGCGCACAGTGTCGGTCTCGGACGGTACTTTTGCGCCAAGAACCAGTTGCCACTTGCCCGCCATGCCGGTCTCGACCTGGAAGCGATAGAGGCCGGGCTGATCGGAAGGCACGGGACTTACCTTACCGGTGAAATCCGCCATGCCGCTTGGCGTCATGTCGGCCTTGGTCTCGAACAGCACGGCGCCGGCAACCGGCTTGTTGTCCGGCAGGTGAACGAGACGGACCGTGAGCGTGGTCTTGCCCGGGCCCGCCGCCTGCGTCTGGATCAGCTCGAAGCGATAGTCGGCCTGTGCGGCCAGCCCGGAGGCTCCGACGAGCGCCAGGGTCGTGACGATGACAGCGCCCGTCAGGGTGCGCGTCGCGCGATGAAACATGGTCATGATGATTCTCCCTCGTCACGGCCACGGTCGGTGGCCGCCTGTTGTCTGCACCGACGCCGAGCGTTCAAAGCTCGCGCGCCGCCATGACCCGCTTGAGCCCATGCGTTCCGGTACCGGTGCGCGAAAGCACAAGCGGACAGGACTTCGAAGGGTTTTAGCGGGAGAGGAGAGCACCGACGCGAGGTCGGTTGCGCTCCGGGTTCAGACAAGCAGAATGGGAGGGCTTAAAGCGGGCTTGATCGTGCGCCCGTACAACGCTGCGGATGCGTCGCTATAGATGACCGATGACCAGGCAGTGGTGGTGAAGACGGTAAGATCGGCCGCCGGTATGCTCACCAGGAAAATGCAGCCTAGCTCCGAAACGCAGCCATGCGCCATGCCTTTGCAGGGCATGTTGTCGCTCTGGCCGTTCTGCTCGTGCATCATGCCGCTGCTCATGCCGGTTGCGTCCGCATAGACCATAGGCGCGACGCTCGCGGCGCCGACATAGGTCACCGCGATCAGAAGCACTAAAAACAGGCGGAGCAGTCTCACCAACATCCTCGTTAGGGTATAGCGCCGGTCGGGGGTGTCAAGTCGAGCGCCCCGGCACAGCATGGCTATCGCACCTCATGATCCTACGAGGGATTGATTAAATTACAATAAAAATGTGGTATATCAGGAAATTCAGGTGTTTATCCCTTTGGACGGTCAGGTGATGGCTGAGATCTCTTGCGAAAAGCCGGTACGCACTAGCGCCCTCTCGGATGTCGAGCGTGGGACGTTGATCCGCGAGGCGTTTCGCCTCGAATGGTTCACCGTCGCGTGGAAGGTCAGGACGGTCCGCGGCAATATTCGGTACCTACGGCACGCGCCCAACAGCTGGCCTCGAAACTATGGCGCACGGCTCACTTTGAAATGTCGGTGTCACGATAGACGCTCCGCACGATCGCCGCCCGTATAAGCTCAGCGATCCATCCGAGAACCAGCCCGAGAGCCGGGTTGATGGTCAGGGTGACGAGCGCGGTAACGCCGATCACTGGCCAACACGACGGCTTGCCATCGAATAAACGGCGCGAGATTGCCAAGTCGGTCCCTGCCAGGATCAGCAGCGCCCCGACTGCGCCTATCGGGATGATCGCGAACAGTGCTGCAGCATGGTCGGCGAAGCCGATCGCAAGGGCGAGCACGACGACGCCGAAAATGATCGGCGTTAGCCCGGTTCGCGCACCGAAACGGTATTGGGCCTGCAAGCCTCCGGCCCCGTGGCACATGGGCATCGCGCCGAACGGGCACAGCAACACATTCGCGAGCCCGGAAGACAGCGATAGATTTCGCTCGCTCGCGATTGATCCCGTCTCGGGAAAGAGTTCTCGGGACAGGCTTGCCGTCACGATCACCGCGTTGGTGAGGGTCAGGGATAGCTGCGGCAACACCGCGATTTCAAGGCTTCGCCAGACCTCAGCCCAGGTCGGGATGACGACTTGCGGGAGGCTCGGTGCAAACCCGATTTCGTACGGCGCTGGAGCGTTATTGCTCAACCAGCCGACAACGGCGGCGGCTCCGAGCACGATGGGCGCTGCCGGACAACGCGGAATGCGGGTCAGCAGGAAGAGCAACACCAGCGATCCGAACCCGATCCACGGCGTTTCGAGCATCAGCTTGACCCCGAGGACGCCCATTAGCAATCCGAGACCGAGTTGAAGGCCCGCGCTGACCGATTGGGGAATCATGCGGGCGAGACGACCGATCCAGCCGGTGATCCCCAGCACGATCAGGATGAGACCGAGCATCATGCCGGCGGCGGCCACCTCACCTGGGCGCAGCCCGCCCGTCAGGATAACAGCTGATACCGCCTTCATCGGCTGCACGGGCAACGGGAGGCCGTAGAAGAGTCCCGTCGAGATCAGGAAGGCACCGAAGCCGAACAGCACGCCGGCCGGCGCCAACCCGGCCACCGTCATCGCGCCGATCACATGGGGTATAAAGGTGCCGAGATCGCCGCATGCTCCGCTGCACTCTTGTAGGAGGGAGCGGCCATCATCGCGAGGGGCGGCGTTTCGTCGCTTCAAGTCCCTTGCATGACCGGCAGCCCGACCATCTTCCATTCTGGAAAGCCGTCCTCCAGCCGCCGCACCCGGTAGCCGCGTTGGCGAAGCAAGGCGACCGCCTCGAACGACAGGACGCACCAGGGGCCGCGACAATAGGCGACGATCTCTTGATCCGCTGGTAGCTCGGCCAGCCGCCGCTCCAATTGTGAGAGCGGGATATTGAGCGCTTCGGGCAGGTGGCCCTGCTCGAACTCGTCCTCCGGGCGGACATCCAATACCGTTGCCATTCCAGACCGCAGCCGGTCGAGCAACTCATCGCGTGACACCGGCTCCAACTCGTCCCGCGCGCGGAAATAGCTCGCCATCACCCGCGCGATCTCGGCGCTGTTGCGCTCGCCAACCCGGCTGAGGGCAAGCAGCAGGCCGACGACTGCCTCCTCTCCGGCGAGGCGGTAGTAGACACGCTTGCCGTCGCGCCTGCCCTCGACAAGTGCGGCGCGGCGGAGAAGCTGCAAGTGCCGCGACGTGTTCGCCAACGTCAGGCCAGCCCGCGCCGCCAAATCCTCGACGCTGCGCTCGCCCTGGCCAAGATGTTCGAGCAGTTCGAGACGATGCGCGTGACCGAGCGCCCGCGCGATCTCGGCGAGGCTGGCGAATACGTGCTGTTTCGGACCCACGCTTGACATCTTTTTCTATCTGGGATCAATCCTTAGACTGATTGAACAAGGGAGCCGCCCGCCTTTGCTGCGATGCAAATAAAAGCCTTGTTCCTTATCTTCTCTATTTTTCTCTGTTGAAAAATAGATACTTTACCAAAGCCGCAGCGGCGAGGACCAGGACGACGACGGCGAGTACGCCCCAGAGGCCCATACCCCACATCATTCCACCGCCCGGGCCGTCCATCATTCCTTGCATCACCCAGTCCTCATAACAGTCAGAGTACTATACCGCCGCGCCCAAATAAAGGCCGCAGTTGGTATTACGATCCATTGCAGAACAGGCGACAGGCCGGTGCCCAGCGGGGGTAATCGCGGCATCAACTCCGAGTATGTCCAGGTGTGAAGCACTTCGACGTTCCGGTATTCGCTGAACACGGTGTACCCAAGCCCGATCGAGAGGGTAAGCAGGGCAACGCGCACAAAGCCCCTGCTCGGCCAGGCGCGGTCCCCGGCGATCACCACAGCCGCAGCCAGCGAGGTGAGCGCAATCAGCACATCGCCTATCGTGCAGTGAGCGACGGCGAACGCAATCTGCCCCATTGAGCCCGTCTGCCCGATTGTGTAGAGCGGCAGATGCGCGGGTTCCCACAGCAGTTCGAGGGCCGCGGTTGCGATCAGATACGCACGCAGCACCGCGAGCCAGTTGGCCGCGCCCGCCTCACGAGGATTGCTCACCTTCCTCCAAGATGTTGCATATTGGCAGATCAATCCGTAGATTGATTGACTGTTACACATCGGTCAAGGCTCCCGATGGCCCGCGCTCCTGGGAGGTCCGAATGATCCTGCGTCAATTCCTCCATCCCGACCCCGTTGCGATCTCCTACCTGTTCGGCTGCGGCGGGCACGCCGCCTGTGCCGTGGTGGACCCGTTGGGCGACATCGAACGATACCTGCGGGTCGCCGACGAGACTGGTATGCGTATCCGGTTTGTCGTCGATACCCATGTCCATGCCGATCATCGTTCCGCCGGGCGTGCTCTCGCCCGCGAAGCAGGTGCCGAATACGTCTTGCACGCCGGAGCCGAGGTTGCTTTCCCGTTCCATGCCGTGAAGGACGGTGACCAGCTGCCGCTCGGGAACGCCGTGGTCGATGTCCTGCATACCCCCGGCCACACGCCCGAGCATATCTGTCTCATGGTCACCGATCGCACGCGCGCCGACGAACCGTGGTTTGTGCTGACCGGGCATACCCTGATGGTCGGCGATGTTGGGCGGACCGAACTGGCCGCCGACGCGGCGGACGGCGCCCGCACGCTGTTCGCCAGCCTGCAATCCCTGAAGAGGCTGCCCGACCATATCGAGGTGCTTCCGGGTGCCTATGCGGGGTCGGTGTGCGGTCGCCGTTTGAGCGGCAACCCGTCCTCCACCATCGGGTTCGAGCGGCGGCACAACGCCGCGTTCAGCATCGACGCGGCGGACGCGTTCGTCGCGTTTATGTTGACGGATATCCCACCTTCGCCGGTCGGGGCAGCGGAATTGCGAGCCTGGAACAGCGGGCATCACGCCGCCGCAGCCGAATAAGCCGGCAATGGCCGATGACGCCAATACCGCGTCGATCAGCGAGCCCCGCATCGCGCTCGGGCTGCGCGAGAACTGGCAGCAATTCGCGCTGCTGATGCTGATCAACGCCTTCGTCGGCGGCATGGTGGGGCTCGAACGCACACTGGTGCCGCTGATCGGCAGCGAGACTTTCCAACTTGCTTCCACCGCTGCAATCACCTCGTTCATCGTCACCTTCGGCATTGTCAAGGCGGTCACCAACCTCGTCTCCGGCCAGCTTGCCGACACCTGGGGCCGCAAGAAGACCCTGATCCTCGGTTGGGCCTTCGGACTTCCTGTTCCGTTCCTGATCATGTGGGCGCCAGCGTGGGGCTGGATCGTCGCCGCCAACATACTGCTCGGGGTCAACCAGGGGCTTTCCTGGTCGATGACCGTGATCATGAAGGTGGACCTCGTCGGCCCCCGGCAACGCGGCCTTGCAGTCGGGCTCAACGAGTTCGCCGGCTACCTCGCGGTCGGGTTGACCGCCTTCCTGACCGGCTACCTTGCGACCCTCTACGGTCTTCGACCCGTACCGTTCTATCTCGGGATCGGCTACGCCGTCGCCGGTCTGCTGTTATCGGCGGCACTCGTGCGGGATACTCGGGAGCACGTCGCGCTGGAGCGCCGCCAGGACCCGCGCGAGGAGAATCCGCTCAGCTTCGGCGATGTCTTCCTGCGGACCTCGTTAACCGACCGCAACCTGTTCGCGGCCTCTCAGGCAGGGCTGGTCAACAACCTGAATGACGGCATGAGCTGGGGGATTTTTCCGCTGTTCTTCGCCGCCGCCGGGCTTGGCGTCGAGCGGATCGGTATTCTCAAGGGCGTCTATCCGGCCATCTGGGGCATTTTGCAGGTGGTGACCGGACCTCTGAGCGACCGTTGGGGGCGCAAGGGCCTGATCGCGGCCGGAATGTGGGTGCAGGCTGCGGGATTGTTCACGGTTGCCGGGCTCGATGGCTTCGGCTGGTGGCGGCTCGGCAGCGTGCTGCTCGGGCTCGGCACCGCGATGGTATATCCGTGCCTGCTCGCGGCGGTATCGGATGCCGCCGATCCTTCATGGCGCGCCCGCGCGCTCAGCGTCTACCGGTTTTGGCGCGACCTTGGATATGCTATCGGCGCGCTCACGGCCGGCTTGCTCGCCGCGATCGTTGGATTTGCGTGGACGATTGCGGCCATCGGGGCGCTCACGTTCGTTTCCGGGGTTGTCGTCGCCGGGCTGATGCAGGAGCAACCACGGTGACCATAGGCGGTCGGAGGAGCCACGCGGTGACCGTATCGCAACTTCGGCCGTCCGCGAGCAGGCTGCACTACGCTTGGATCATCGTCGCCGTCACTTTTGCGGCGGTGGTCGCGACCGCGGGAGTGCGTGCCACGCCCAGCGTGCTGATCGTGCCGCTCGAAGACGAATTCCATTGGTCGCGGGCTACAATCTCCTTCGCCGTCGGCATCAATCTGCTGCTCTACGGGGCGGTCGGTCCCTTTGCCGCGGCGGTTATGGAGCGCTTCGGGGCGCGCCGCACGATCGCGCTGGCGCTGGCGGCGACGGCTGCCAGCGTGGCGCTGACCCCGACGATGAGCGAACCGTGGCAGCTCGTCCTGCTGTGGGGCGTCGGAGTTGGCCTGTCGACCGGCTTTGTCGGCGGCTACGTGGCGGCGTTCATCGCCGCGCGCTGGTTTCGCGCCCGCCAGGGGCTCGTCGTCGGCATCTTGACTGCGGCAAACGCCGCCGGTCAGATCGTCTTCCTGCCCGCGATGGCGGCGCTCGCGACCCATGCCGGCTGGCGGGTCATGTCGCTGGTCCTGGTCGTTACCGTCGTCGCTTTTCTGCCGGTGCTGCTTCTGTTGATGCGCGACCGCCCGGAGGATCTCGGCTTGGCACGTTACGGCGAGGCCCGATCGCGACCGGCCGCTGCGCCCGACGGCAATCCGGTCGTGGTGGCGTTCCGCGCGCTCGGCACCGGCGTGGGTTCGCGGGACTTCTGGCTGATCGCCGGCGGCTATTTCGTGTGCGGAGCCACGACCAACGGCCTGATCGGCACCCATCTGATCGCGGCCTGCGTCGACCACGGACTGAGCGAGGTCGCCGGCGCGGGCCTGCTCGCTGCGACCGGGGTTTTCGCGTTGGTGGGCGGGACGATCGCGGGCTGGCTCAGCGACCGCTGGGATAATCGGCTTCTTCTGTGTTGCTATTATGGATTTCGCGGCTTGGCGCTGCTCTATCTTCCCTTCGCCCTCGACATGCCGTTTTACGGCCTGTCCCTGTTCAGCATGGTGTACGGGCTCGACTGGATCGCCAGCGCGCCGCCGACGGTGCGCCTCTTAATCGGCGTCGTCGGAGCCGAGAGGATCGGGATCCTGGTCGCCTGGATCACCGCCATCCATCAGATCGGCAGCGCTTCTGCCGCCTATCTCGCGGGTGTCATGCGGGTATCCTTCGGCACCTATTTCGAGGCCTTCATCCTGTCCGGGATCTTGTTGATTGCGGCGGCGGTGATGGTGCTGTTCGTCAGCACCGGTCGCGGCGGGCCGCGATCGAGAGGTCGCCCTCGCCACGGCAGCTTGAGCAGATTGCCTGACCCATCATCGAGAAGGAGGAAGGGATGAGTGACGGTTTACCAGTCGATGCGATAGCGCTGCGCGATGAGGTGAAGGCCAAATACCGTGAAGTCGCGGTCAATCCGCGTGGCGGCTACCATTTCCATACCGGACGCCCCTTGGCGCGCCGCTTGGGGTACGACGACGCAGTCGTCTCCCAAATGCCGGACAGCGCCATCGAGGCATTTGCGGGCGTCGGCAACCCGTTCTCGCTCGGTGCGTTGAGATCGGGGGAACGCGTCGTCGATCTCGGGTCCGGCGGCGGCTTCGACTGCTTTATCGCCGCCGGACAGGTCGGGACCGAGGGTCGGGTCATCGGCATCGATATGACCGAGGAAATGCTGAGCCGCTCCCGTGCAGCGGCGGCAGCAATGGGTCTCCACAACGTCGAATTTTGCCAGGGCGTCATCGAAGATATGCCGGCCGACGATGGTTGGGCCGACGTGGTCATCAGCAACGGCGTCATCAATCTTTGCGCCGACAAGCGCCGCGTCTTCAACGAGATCATGCGCGTATTGCGACCCGGGGGACGATTGCAGTTTGCCGACATCGCGAGCGGTAAGCCGATACCGGAAGCGGCGATCCGCAATATTGACCTGTGGACCGATTGAATCGCCGGTGGCCTGCCGTGCGCAGGCTGGCAGCAGATGCTTGAGCAGAGTGGTTTTGTGGACATCGAGATTGGGGCGCCGGTCGACGCGTTCGGTGAGGCGACGGGCGAGAGCAAGGCGCGGCTGTTCGAGGTCTACGGCTACGCCTTCCTGGCGTACAGACCGAGGTAGCCGGAGAGGAGCGGGATCGATCCGCTCGCGGAGCGATCCCCTTTTACGATTGTCATCGTTGGGTTGCGACTGCCAACCCGATCGAGTGCGTCGCGCAAATTGCCTGCCGGGCTCCGGGTATCGGCGCGAGCGGTGAGTTGTCTAATATGCTCGACATTCGAGAACATCGTTGCAGCGCCAGGGCCAGGGTTAACCAAATGACCCGACCCGAACAGGAACGGCCGCAAATGATAGAGGGCTTCGCACATCGCTCACGACGTCCGGTGTGGCCTACCAGGAGTTCGCCGGGGCGCCTCACCCTCCCGTACCCGGAAAGCCCCATAAACCGCCTCGGCCGTCGAACCCGTACACCACCGGGCGACGAACGCGCCAGCCGTGAACCCCACGCTTTCGGGACTTCTCTATCGGTCGCCTAACTCCGCCGCGCTCGGCGGAACGTCCTCGACATCAGTGTCACGTCGTAGACGGCTCGGCAGCAGTTCCCCGATCTTTTCGAGAACCGGGTATGCTGCGGCGGCGATATGAGCGTTGATCCGCTTTAGGTCACGCAACACGTCGAGATGCAACGCGCTCGTTTCGACGCTCTCCACCCGGCCGGCACGGACGCGGGCGAAGTGCGTCTCCGTCGCTCGAGCTTCGAGGTCTCGGAAGACCTCCTTCTCACCTAACAGGCTGCGCGCCGCTCGGGCATCGTCGGTCATGAACACCGCTGCGCCCGCGTGCACGTTACCGGCGAGGCGTTCGAGCATGACCCGGATTTCGGCCTGACCCTCGGTCGAGAAGGCGAGCCCGCGCTTGAGCCGCTTGGCGGCAATCGCGATCAACCCCTTCTCGACGATGTCGCCGGCATGTTCGATGTTGGTGATGAAGGCGAGGATTTCGGCGAGGCGGCGATTATCGTCGTCGTCGAGCACATCGGGATCGAGCCCCGTCAGATATACCTTGATCGCCCTGTTCAAGCGATCGAGCACGTCGTCGAGTGCCTTGGTGTCCGTCACACGCTTGCGGTCGCCGCCATCGAGTGCGTCGAGGGCACCGCGCAACATGGCTTCCAGCACATCGGCCATGCGGAGTGCCTCTCGTGCCGCGCCCGCAAGGGCAATTGCCGGGGTCTCGCGCGCCGCCTCGCTCAGATAGATCGGTCGTGATGGGTCGGTTGGTGCTGCGCGCGCCGGCAGCAGCCACGTGAGCAATCTCGCGAAGGGCCGCAGCAGCGGTAGGAACAGGATCGCCATCACGAGATTGAAGGCGGTATGGAAATCGGCGACCACACGGCCCGCATCGGGCTCGATCCTGACCATCAGAGGCCCGATCCAGTTGAGCAGCGCCAGCCCGAGCGCGACCCCGACGAGCCGGTTCAACAGGTTGCCCGCCGGCACCCGTTTGGCCGTGGGATCGCCGCCCCCGGGGCCTTCGAGCAACGGATTGAGAGCCGACCCGAGATTTGCACCAAGAACCAGGGCGAAAGCAGCGTCAGGAGGAACCACACCCTTCGCCGCCAACGAAACCGTCAGTAGCACCGTCGCGACGCTCGAATGGGCTGCCCAGGTCAACGCGGTGGCGAGGATCACGTCGATGATTGGCTGAGTCGCAATCGCGCCCATTAGGAGCCGCAGGCTCGGCACGTCCTCGTACGGGGTGATCTGCGACAAGAGTTGCTGCAACGCGAAGAGCATCAGTCCAAGACCGATCGCGACCCGACCGAGATCGCGCGTACGCGATGCGAAGCTTCGGCGGAACAGGATCACGCCGACGAGCACGAACAGCGGAGCGACCCGACCGATGTCGAACGATAATAGCTGCACGATCAGAGTCGTCCCCACATTCGCCCCGAGCATGACGGCGAGCGCGGGCACCAGATCGACCAAGCCACCGGCCGCGAAACTCGCTGCCATCAGCCCGGTCGCGGTGCTGCTCTGCAAGACGGCAGTGACCCCGAGCCCGGTCAGGAATGCCCGTAGACGGCCACCCAAGGTGCGGCCGAGGAAGCGGCGCAAATGGGGGCCGAACGCGCGTTGGATGCCGCTCTGCACCATGTGGACGCCCCACAGCAGCAGGGCGATTGAACCAGCGAGATCGATCAACGTAAGGGTGGTGTTCATCTCCGCCCCTCCCGTGGCCGTGAGACGGGACCTACGCGCCTGGGCATAAACTCCCTGGCACGAGGCAAATTCAAGTCCAACCCGGCAAGTAGAGGTTACTCTGTCGAAAAGATGAGGATGCGCTCGGGAGAGCAGCCTGGGAGCGGGATTTCCCGTCAGCCGCCGATTCGGGGTCGGCGTTTTGACAGCGATTTCCCGATCCGGAAACCGGTGACGATCGCGGCGAGCAATGCACCAGTCACGATGAGCGCGAGTTCGAGACCTCGACCGCACCCTCCTTTGCGGAAGGAGACCCCGGCTTCTTGCTCAGCTTGCCGTCCGTATCAAGCCGCACACGCATGGCATCATCACCCGCACATCTCGTCACCAGGAGAGTGAATCAGGTCGCCACCACGGCTTCAAGCGGAGGGTTTTTCAACTTAACCCACCGGTTGCTACCATTCGACATCAATCAGATGCCTAGCCCACGCTTCCGCCCAAGACTCCAATCAACCCCGCCGGCATGAGACATAACGCCTGCGACTTGTCTCCCGAGTTGCTGCTCCAAAGCGGGTCGCCAGGGCACCAACTGGAAGCCGAGGCCATCGTCAATCATAGCGAATCTCCCCGACGCGAGGGTGATGCGCTGACGATAGACGCCGGCGACGTGCTCGCCCTCGGCCGACGGGCGGTGCGCGAGGCCCGTTTCGGCTGACAGTCTGGCGACCGCGTCGTCCAGTTCGCGCTGCCGCAGGGTGTTGAGGAGATCACGTGTAAAAATGACCCGC
>Ga0182024_10008486_pt1 | contig 21625 bp, 16 predicted proteins | sample P32metaG_FD_120480 | JGI IMG/M metagenome (GOLD analysis project Ga0182024, IMG submission 120480) | Permafrost microbial communities from Stordalen Mire, Sweden - P3-2 metaG (Illumina Assembly) | ecosystem: Environmental > Terrestrial > Soil > Wetlands > Permafrost | place: Sweden: Stordalen...
TCTGCCGTTCGGGATTCGGACGGGGTGAAGCCGGCTTCAGTTCAGATTTTCCGATTTTGTTTTACGAGCCGCGACCAAAGGGAGCGGTTTAAATGTTCCGAGCCGCGACCAAAGGGAGCGGTTTTAATACGAGCCGCGACCAAAGGGAGCAGTTTAAATGTTCCAGGCCGCGACCAAAGGGAGCGGTTTAAATGTTCCGAGCCGCGACCAAAGGGAGCGGGACTTAAAAATGTTGACGAAGTGCGGCAGGCGATCTCGTCGCCTGCCGGAGAGAGTTTTCGTGAAATTATGTCGTTGATGAAATAAATGTCGACCCTTGTGGCGCAGGCGATCGAGCTCGCAGGCCGTTCGTGCCGTTGCGCGCGATCCAGAATGCGCGCATGCTGCTCGATCGATAATGCGCGCAGCTCCTACCGTGGGAAAAGCCGAAGTGTCTTTGCACGAATCCGCTTCCCGTGGCCGAAGCATTTCCGATTCCGGATTGTAACCGCTCCTTTTAGTCGCGGCTCGGAAAGTCAGAACGCGCGCCCTGACGGGCGCGCCTCAAGGCTAGTGAATCAGATTGACGTTTTTCGGAGCGGCGGTGCGGGCCCGCCAATGCGAGGCTTCCACTTCGGCCTTGGTGATCTCATCCGGTGTCAGCTTCGCGATCAACTGTGCGCGCTGGCGCTCCGCCATCCTGCGATCTTGTTTTGTCGCGAGCGTCAGCCAAAAATACGCCTTGTGGTTGTCCTGTGGAACGCCCTTACCCTCTAAGTACAAAGTTCCGAGGCGCGATTGGGCGTAGCCGTTGCCCTGCTCCGCGGCGCGGGTGTACCAGCGCGCGGCCTCCTCGTCATTCTTGGTCACACCGCGCCCCAGCTCGAGCATCACTGCTAACCGGAACTGCGCTTCCGGCATTCCCTGGTCGGCGGCGAGCCGGTACCAGTGCACCGCGCGCGAAGGATCCTTGGTCACACCGAATCCTTCCTCGTAAAGGGCGGCGAGGCTGTTGGCGGCGTCCGGATCTCCGCTATCGGCGGCGAGCTGATACCAGTGCTCGGCTTCGGCATAGTTCGGCGCGACGCCCTCTCCCTTTTCGCGCATCTGCCCGACCATGAATTGCGCCTGCGGAAGGCCTTGATCCGCGGCTAGCCGAAGCCATTTGAAGGCTTCTTCGGGATCCTTGCCGACACCCTGGCCGCGCGAGTAGAGGAGGCCTAGATTGAACTGCGCATCGGCCTGGCCTTTGTCGGCAGCGGGCTTGAAGACGCGAGCCGCAGTGGCGTAGTCGCCCTTCTCGTACGCCTTTACGCCAGGCGTGATATCGGGCGGCGCGGCAGCCACGCAAAACATGGCGGTGCTGATCCCCAACGTGGCGGCGGAAATTCCCAGCGTTTTGTGCATCGATGTCCTCTGGTGCATAAAATCCCCTCCCTGGTTCGACCATACACGAAATCGCCGCAGAGCGAAAGGGGTGGACGAACACGATGACGTGGCGGTGTGGTTTCAGAGGAGAGTTGAGCGTCGGTGGGAAGTTGAGCGGACCGCGCTCTGACGGGCGCGGCTCACAAGCTGGTTGAGCGTGAGTGAAAGTTGAGCGTACCGGTCCTTAACAGCTCGGAAAATTGACAGTCGCGGCTCGGAAGAGCTGGTGTCTTACTTGCTCACCGACACGGTCTGGCTGCCATCCAGGTAACCGATGTACTGGGTTCCGGCCGGCGCGGTCAACTCTTTGGGCGGCTTCTTATTGACCGGTTCAAGCGGACGCTGCGCGGGGCCGGTGGCGCTCTTCACGGCGGTGGCACGGATATTGAGCTTGCGGCCATCCACGGCGTCGACCTGCGTCAGACGGAACGTCACCTTGCCTCCGCCCATGCCGAGGAATTTCTTTTTCCCCCCGACATCGACGATGAAACCGCCCACAGTGGCTCCCTTAGCGATCACCACGGTGTCGCCGGTTTTAAAGGGCTCGGTTACGGTGAACCGGATCGCCTGGCCTTCCTCGACCTCGGCGGGAACGCCGGCTGCCAGCGTGATCGAAATCGGCGAGCCGTCCGGGATGGTGACCACGGTAACCCTCTCGGGCCCCCTGTTCGCGGGAGCGTTCGAGGCGGGGTTAGTCGCGGGTGTCGCGGCCGCTATGGTTGAATTTGGCGTTTGTGTCGTAACCTGCGGTGAACCTTGTGATGGAGCCTGTGATGGCGGGGTCGACTGCGATGGCGATGGAGCCCCCGCGTTCGGCTGGGATTTCGACGGCGGAGACTTCGTCGAAGCGACCGCGGTACGATCCTTGGGCGCGGCGGCGGGATCCCGCATCACTTCGATCACTGCGGTGGGTACACCCGCTTTGGTCAGCCGGATCAACTCGGGCGACGTAAGAACGAAATTGGTTTTGGAAGCTCGAATCTGCCCGACGATCACCGAGGTCGCGACCTTGGCCTGCACCAGGTCGATGATGTTGTCGTTGGTGAGCACGGCTTCGGCGAGCGCGGGAGGTTCACCCTCCTTCTCGGGTGCGGGAGCGGGCGGCGGCGCCTGCGCGGCGGCTGCCCGCGCGGCGGCTTGCTGTTCAGCGGCCTTCGCGGCTGCTTCCTGCTCGGCGGCGCGTGCGATGGCTTCCTGCGCGGCAATCCGCTGGCGATGACGCTTCACTCCGAACCATGTGCCTCCCGCGGCGCCCAGCAGAATGACGACACCCACGACGGCTGCGATCAGGGCTTTGGAGTTGCTCTTTTTCTTGGGCGCCACCGCCGCCGCCTTCGCGGCCGCCCGGTACAAAACTCCGGAATCGGACTCGTGCTTGAGCGCGTTGAGCGCGGCGTTCACCAATTGCATGGACTGCCAGCGATCGTCAGGACTCTTGCGCAGGCACCGCTTCACCACCTGCTCGATCTGCGGCGGGATATCGGGCGCAACTTCGGCCATGGGCTTGGCTTCGTCGCGCAGGATCGCCGAGAGCGTCGAGAGCGCGTTGTCTCCTGGGAATGCGCGCGCGCCCGTGACCATTTCGTACAGCACCACGCCGAAAGAAAAGATATCCGACCGCGTGTCGACTTTCTTGCCCTGCGCCTGCTCCGGCGACATGTAGCTGACCGTGCCGATGATGGAGCCTTCGACCGTCAGCGGCGCCTCGGCGATGGTTCGCGTCTCGTCCGTTCCGAAGCTGGTAGTGCTGATGGGGCTGGCGTCAGTCAACTTGGCGAGTCCGAAATCGAGGATCTTCACGAGTCCGGAGTCGGTCACCATCACATTGGCCGGCTTCAGGTCGCGATGCACGATGCCGGCGTTGTGGGCGACGGTCAGGGCGTCGGTCATCTGAACGGCAATTTTGAGGGCTTGCGGAAAACGCAGACCGCCTTTGGGAATCAGATCCGACAGCGTCTTTCCGGCGACGAACTCCATCACCATGAATTCCGAACCGCCTTCGGAAAGAATGTCGTGAATCGTGATGATATTGGGGTGATTGAGCGCGGACGCGGCCTGCGCCTCCTGCACGAACCGGCGCCGCCGTTCGGGATCGCCCGAGCTTGCGGTGGAGAGCACTTTAACGGCGACAAAACGGTTGAGCCGCGTGTCCTGGGCCTTGTAAATATCCCCCATTCCACCGGCGCCAAGCTTTTCAAGAAACTGATACTGAGCGATTTTTTGGCCGACCATGTTGCAAACCCCGGAATCCACAGTTTACACAGTTTCGCGGCGGCCGGGATTGGGGCTTGGCCGATGGATTGAACGGGTTGGATTCCGCTTTCGCCGGATCACCGGGGTCGTGTCGCGAACACGCTGAGTATTGTCGTGCCTTTGAGTTGCGGATCTTGTTCGGCGGTCATTTGAAAACCGCGCTTCGCCAGGATGCCTTGGACCTCATCGAGGGCTCCGCTCTCATCGTGGACCTCGACAACCACCTGGCGTATGAGGCGCCAATGCTCTTCCCGGATTCCGGCTAGAACTTCTCTCTCGCTTCTTTCGACATCCACTTTCAATAGATCGATTCGCGCCACGCGCTCCTCGTCGATGATCTCGGAGAGCGTCCGCAAACGGCACGGGAACGTTACTTTTTTGAACTTGGAGCCCGCAAACAGTTCGGCATGCCGCGGCGCGAAACCGGAGTTGACCAGGAACGTTTTGGTGGCCTCGCGATCCTTTTCCAGGTCGGCGTGGAATCCGGACATCACCGAGTTGGCGGGATAGAAGGTGAATTCCGCGGTACCCGGCTCGCGAGATAAACCGCACTGGAAGGTTCGGGCATCGGCCCCGTGGAGTTCCCCATGTGGGGTTCCGTGCAGTTCAATGTTGGCCTTCAAACACTCATAGGCAGCCGGGCTGGGCTCGAATGCGAACAGGCGTATGGCCCGCCGTTCTTTGCAAAAGAAAATCGACGCCATCCCGATATTGGCGCCCACATCGAACACGCAATCTCCGTCGCGCAACTGGATGCCGTGTTGCAGGTAGCAGCGCGCGCCGAACACTTCGCCGTGGACGAAACGGGTTTCATCCGCGTTCAGGGAAAATACTTCCAGACCGTCGGGAAGAGTGAGTCGCCGCATCATGACGGAAATTACCGAACGGCCACTGGCGGGAGCTCCGCCTCGGTTGCAGGTTCGGCTGGATGGGTTTCCGACGCCGCATCGAGCAGCGCTTTCAGTGACGCGCGATCGATCTTGCCTTGCTCGGTAAGTGGAATCCTTTCGAGGCGCCGGACTTGCTGCGGCACCATGTAGCGCGGGACGCGAAGCGTCATCTTGTCCCGAATCTCCTGGGCCGAGAGGCCTTCCATGCAGTGAAATGCCGCGATGCCTCTGGCAGAGCCATGTTCCACCGGCCAAGCCACGGCTGCCACGGCGTCCGTGCCGCAAATCGCGCTGAGGTGCGATTCCACTTCCCCGAGTTCGATGCGGTGGCCCAGCACTTTCACCTGACTGTCGATTCGACCCAGATGGTGAAGGCTCCCCACCTCGTCGACTACCACGAGGTCGCCGGTGCGGTACCAGACCTTGCCGCTAATCGAGGGAAATCGCACGGCCGTGCGTTCCGGATCCTCGAAGTAGCCTTGGGCCACCTGCGGCCCCGCCAGCGCAAGCTCGCCCTCCTGGCCGGGCGGAAGCGGACGGCAGTCCTTATCGAACACGGCTGCTTCGAAACCAGGCAACGGTTTGCCGACCGCGACGAGGCCCAGCTTGGGTGTGACGTTGGGCGGATTCGAAAGGCGCTCCAGCGTGCTGAAACAGCAGCATTCGGTGTGCCCCAAAATATTGTCGACCACGCTGTTCGGCGCGGCTTGCTGCCAGGCGAGCGCCGAGCGCAACGGAAGGGGCTCGCCCGAGAATATCGTGTAGCGCAAGGAAGGAAAAGCTCCGGGTGGAAGCATCTTCATGCGTTCCAAAAAGACTGCCGTGGATGGCACGGAAGTCCACATGGTGAGCTGCTTTTCCTGAATGAACTTAGCCGGCGCCATGAGTTGACGGGCGGGCACCGGGTGAAGCGAGGCGCCGGCGTTCCAGCATGTGAACATGTCGTGGATGGAACCGTCGAAGCTCAAGTTGTAGGCTTTCGAAAAGCGATCGCGAGGGCCGAATCCGTAGACTTCCTGCATCCCGGCGACCAGAGCATGGATCGCGCGAACCGGAACCACCACTCCCTTGGGCACACCGGTGCTGCCCGAGGTGAAAATCATGTAAGCGCGGTCCTCCGCTTCCATCTGGCGTGGGCGATCCCGTGGATCGTATGCGGGAAGATCGTTGAAACTCGACAGCACCATGGCCGGCGCGGCTTTCAGAGCACTGCCGGTGAGGGCTTTCCTTCCCCCCTCATCCGTGATCAACGCCACCGGTTGGATAATCTCGAGCAGAGTGGCCAGGCGCTCAGCGGGGAGTTTGGGGTTGAGCGGGACATACGCGTCGCCAGACCATCCCGCTCCGAGCACGCCGACGTAGGCTTCCAGGCTCCGCGACGCGAGAATCGCGACGAATCCCCGGGGCCGCGCCGGACCTTGATTTAGCCACGCTGCGGTTCGCTGCGACAGGACCGCAAGTTCAGAGTAAGAAACATTCCGGTCGTCAACGCACAGCGCAAGTCTCGAACCATCGGACTGTGCGTGGCGGAACATCGGCTCACTGAAATTGAAATTCGTCATCTTGATCCTATTTGACCCTTCGAGCGGGTCGACCTTATCTTGACCTTTCGAGCATGGTTTGCTTTCTTGCGACAGGTACGGCCGGCGTCTGCCGGTCCCATTGCTTCAGGAATTCGACGTTGTATGCAGCCCAGTCGCGTTCCGAGGAAGAGTATTTCGGAGTGGCGTACTCCAGATGCCGGTTTTGATCGGTGTTGATCACCGGCCGCCTCTCCAGAATCAGCCGGTCGACCGCGGGCTCGCTCAGCAACCGGCCTTGCAAAATCCGATCCATCAGATCCCGCGCATACTCTAAGGGCACGCCTCCGTTTTGGCTGAGCATCGACGCCAAACGCTCGCGCTGGGTCGCCTGCGGATCTAATGGATGATTGGCGGCCAGCACCATTCCGGCTCCGTCATAGTTCCAATAGGAAACATAAGGAAATACCGACCGAACGCTGGCGATCGCGCTCGCGATTTCCTCCGGACCGATCCGGTGCAACTGCACCCACTGCTGGAGCACGCCATCCTCGCGAAGATGCCGGCGCGCGAGCCGATAGAACTCCTGGGAATACAGGTTGGTTGCGCCCGAGAACCAGATGGTGGTGAGGCCGACCGTGATGAGGTCATAGCTCGCGTCGGCGCTGGTCAACAAGAGGTTGCGGCCGTCTTCGAGCGTGCAATGCACCGCCGGATCGTCGAGAACACCGCGATTGGTGCGGCGAAATTCCGCATTGACAGCCCGCACGATGCCCGGTGAGAGTTCCGCGATATCGAGTCTCTCAAATCCCAATTGCCTCAGGACCGCCGCGCCGTGACCGGTCCCCAGGCCGATCAATAGGGCCTTGTTGAAATGTTTCGCGAACAGCGAGGGAAGCACCGCAGTCCCCACCTGCTGGGCCTGGACCACGCCATCGGTCTGGTCATCGTTGCCCTGGAGCTTGCCGTTGGTGAACAAGTTCATCACGACGTTCCGGGAAGATGTGCCGGAACCGGTGCGCTTCTCGACCACGGTGGTGAAGCCCCCTTGAATGCTCTCGTCTTGAAACACCATCGTGTTGCTGACCACCGGCGCCGGACTGGCGGTGGATGGGACGGTCCAAGCCGCCACATTCTCTCCGAAGTACATCGATGCGCCTGACGTGAGGTATCCGAAATTCCAACGAGTCATGTAAACGCCGGCCACGAGCATTGCGGCCAAAGCCGCAGCCCCGAAGGCGTTCCCTAGTCGCTTCCCGGACTCACGAATGTTCGGATCGCGGAATTCGAACACCAGCCACAACGCCGCGATGAGCAGCGTGACGATCTTCAGCGACAATTCCGAGCCGAGACGGTTTACCAAAACGAACGTGGAAAGCAGGGCTCCGGCCAGGCAGCCTAAAGAATTCGACGCGCTCATATAGCCTGCGAACCAGGCGCTTTCTTCGCCATCGCTTTGTGAATCAGTAAGCAGCGGGCTCTTGAGCAGCGTCGGATAGATGAGCCCCAGCGAAACCGCGGACGGGACAATTAGAATGCAAGCGATCAGCAGGCGATACAGCTCGCGCGTGTAGAAACCCGTGGCGACCCACGACGGCGCGAGGACGAAAAGCGCGGGCGCCAGTGGCCACGCCGCAAGCTGGATCAGCAGCGCAAATGCGCTGACAAGTAACACTCGCGCGAGTCGGATGCTGGTCGATCGATTTGCGATCCACGATCCTCCCCAGAGTCCGACGAGCACGCCGGTCAACATCCACGAAAAAGCGTAGATGCTTCCTCCGACGACGGCTCCGACGAGATGAATCCAGAGGATCTCCAGCGCGAGGAAGACGCAGCCGGATAAGAAGGCCGCGAGCAGCAGGTGCGAATACGCAGGTTGCCACTGTCGCCTCAACGGTGCGCTGATCGACTCCGTCGCACGCATCGGCGATGCAGCACCTCCGCGAAACTGCACGCGAAATTGAACAACGACAGCGACAGCGGCGCAGATTGCAAAACACAGCCACATCGCGCCGCGCAGCCCGATGACCGGAAACAACAGAAATGGAGCCGCGAGCGACGCCAGTACCGCGCCTGCGAGATTGGCTGAGTACGCCACGGACCAGCGTTTGGGAGCGTCCACATCGGCATCGTCCAACGCCTGCGCGAGCAGGGGAAACGACGCTCCCATCAGCGCGGCAATCGGCAGGACCAGAATGCATCCGCAAAAAAACCGGACGAAGTATTTGCCAAACTCGCTCGCGGCCAGATTCTGAAGCGGCGCGAGCATCGCCATGGCGCTGGGAAAGCCAAACGAGAACACCACGCAGGCGCATCCGGTCAACAGTTCGATTCCTGCGTAAGCGCGCAGAGGATTTCGCACGGACCCGCGCTTCAGGAGGGTGCCTGCGGCCAACCCTCCCACCGCGAAGCCCAGGAAGTAGGTGAAGATGATTACCGCTGAGGCCGAAGCTGTCGCCCCCACCAGCAGCGTCACGTACTTCTCGAGCACCTGTTCCGCGATCAGACCGCTGAACCCGGTCATTCCGTAGAGCACCAGGAGCGAGGTGACTCGCGATTTGATTTTGGGCGAACCTTCGGCCACCCTATCTCATCGGATACGGCCGGGTGATTATGGTGGACAAAGACCGCTATGGTATCCAGCAGCATCCGTTCTCCTAGACCCGCGAACCATCGGCAGCGGGCGCCCGGAGCTCGATCAGCGTCAGGATTCTGGCGATCGAATCGAAATCCTCCTGATCGAACCCCTGCTCGGCGAAATCGATACCGTAGCGGCCTTCCAGGAACACGACTACTTGAAGGATGTCGATCGAATCCAAGCGTCCCGACAGCACCAGCGAATCCGAATCCGTAAATGGACCCGCATCATCTTTCTGCCGCAGCAGCGATCTCACCAATTCCCGCACAGCATCTGGATCAATCATCATTCACCTCATTCATCGTCAAGCTGACCATCCGGCGAGGCGGGTCAGGAACAGCAGGTGCTCGCGAATCGGCACGGTGCGCCGCAAGTCGTCAAACACCGAAACAAAGCAAAAGAACAGGATTACTCTCGCGATCGGGAGCAGACGTGTTCTTAGAAAGGACCCCTGGAGATCCCGCGGAGCACTTACTTTTCGAATTTGAGAAATGCCGATTCCGATGCTCAGCAGGGTCGCGTAACACATGAACACGTGATATCCGGTCACGGCGCGCCACAGTCCCAGTTCGCGCACTACATCGATATCGCGCACGAAATGAAACAGCGGCACACCCAGGCCGACCGCCACCCACGTGGCGAACAGCATCCGGACGCGGGGATGCTTCTTGAAGCAGCGCATATACACCGGATAGAAAAAGAAATCGGCGACCAGTTCCTTGAAGTAGTAGTAATATCGATTCCAAAAATCGACCACGGTGCGGGCCTCGAGCGGCCGGTACGAATTGCGCAGCAGCCGGAACCCGGCCAGCCGGCAACCGGCGACCACGGTGTTTCCCCACAGCGCGAGGCGCAGTGCGGAATCGAAGAAACCGTCGAGCAGACTCGCCCAGCACAGGTACCACGCGGGCGGATGGTGCGCCGTGCTGGCGGCGATCGCGTCCGTCAATTTCGGAACGCCAATGGCCGCCGACGCTGTGTCGAGAATCGCCCAGACCAGCGAAAGCAGAATACTCCACGCCAGAAGCTTGAGCCCTTTCAATTGCACAATGGCGCGTTCCTCCGGATTCCTGGCTTCCATTCGCCGCATCGCGGAAGGGCGCTTGAAAAAAGGAGTCGTCGAGGCGAACACGGTCGGGAAGAACGAAAAGAACATCGCGGCGTTTCTCCAGAAATAGCCCGGCCACAAGGTTCCTGGCGACGAGGTCTTTGGTGAAAGAGCCGTGTCCGTCCGTTCCGGGAGGGCGCGATCAGTCAGGGCAAACGAAAAGATCCACAAGCACGCAGAAAGCGCCTCTACCAGGGGCCACAGCACGCGGGAGCCCGGCCCCGTGGGCGCAACCAGCGCAGCCGCCACGGTAGCGCCAAAAACGCCCAGCAGTGCCAGCCGCGGGCTCCGGCCCACCCAGCTTTTTGGCCACCGTTGAACCACCGTCCACAACAGCGCCGCCACCGCGACCGCGAGCAGCGTCCCCGTGATCCTTTGGGTCAAGTTGAACTCGCCCTTTACCATCGAGGGGATCCAGTAAATCCCGCTGATCGCCATCAACGTCCACGTATGCCGCGGCAGAAGGAAAATTCCCGCCAAAACGACGATCACCACGGGGTCCCGCACACCGCGAACATAGAACAAGACGGCGGCGCAGGCAAGCATCGCGATCTTTCCGGCGGTAGTCTGCGCAAACGCGACTATCCGCGGGTCGGCTTCGATTCTCGGGATCAGCGTTTGCGGCGCGCGTTGAGCGGGCGCTTGCAGTGGAATTGTATGCGTCGCCATTGTCGGTTAGTTCTCGCCGTCGAGCGGCTGGAAGCGCCGATCTTGCCTAAGGCGCCAGCGAAATCCGATCCGGCGCCCATGACCTTTTATCGGCCGTAAACCCTCAGAACATAAGGGTCCACGCGCAGTGGCATCGGGGGAACGCCCTAGCAACGGTACGCCGGGTCGCAGAGGGAACCAGCTCCATCGCCGGGGCTTCCGAGCGGATTGGTCGCTGTAGGCGCTCATGATTTACGATAAGGAATCGCGAATGAGTGAGCCGACGTTGCATCACCTGGGGTTTGTGGTTGCATCCATCGCCGACTCCGCAGAGCGCTTCACTCGATCGATTCGGGGAGCCTGGGACGGGCGGATTATTCACGACCCCTTTCAGACCGTCCATGCGGCTTTCCTCCAGCAGCCGTCGCCCGCGGAGGCTCTGATCGAACTGCTGCAGCCGGACGGGCCGCAATCGCGTGTGGCCGCTTTTCTAAAGCGCGGCGGAGGGCTTCATCACCTGTGCTACGAGGTCGATGCGTTGGACGAGCAACTGGAATACAGTCGTTCCGAGGGCGCTGTGGTGACACAAAAACCGGTGGCAGCGCCGGCATTTGACGGCCGACGTGTCGCCTGGGTCTATACCCGCGACAAACTGCTGTTGGAGTACCTGGAGCGCGGCCGTCCGTAGCCATCCATCGACTGACCGGAGTAAGATCTTTAGAACCTGGGCGATAGAGTAGCTTAAACGCCGCGGCGCGCAGCAACAGACGGGTCTGGAACTGGCTTCGACCTCAACGCATCGCGGCGCGGGCGATGTAGCTCTTCTGCGCGCTGCTCCAGCCGCGGACGACCCGGCTGTACCATGACACACGCGCTGCCTCGCGGGCCGATACGTCCGACCTCTCGCCAGGATCGCGCTCCAGGTCGAACAGCCGAACCCTACCCGATCCGGTCTCATAGATGAACTTCCAGCGGCCGTCGCGCAGGCCCAGGAGTCCCAAAGAATAGTCGGTGAAGAACAGCGCCATTCGCGGCGTGGGATCGGGCGCGCGATCAAGCCCACTATCAAACATGCTGCGGCCCTGGTAATTCCCGGGCGGCGCGATGCCCATCAGGTCAAGGATGGTCGGCGCCGTGTCCACCAGACTAACTACTTTGCGCACGCGTTCCTGTTTGCGCAATGCGCCACGCAATGCTCCACTCGACCACCCGGGCGCAGCGATGAGAAACGGCACGTGGACGTTTTCCTCATACAAGAAAAACGTGTGGCCGTAATTCCCCTCGTGCTGCCGGAAGGCCTCGCCGTGATCGCCATAAATCACCCAAACGGTATTCTGTTCTAACCCCCGCGCGCGCAGTCCTTCCACCAGCGCGCCCAGCGACACGTCCCCGTAGTGCAAGGCATTGCGGTATTGATCGATTTCGGCCGTCCCAACAAAGGGGCCGTGTTCCGGAGTCGCATACGGATGATGGCCTGCGATGGGCAGGTAGGTGAGGAAGAAGCGTTGCCCGCGCGGCAAATTGTCGATCCATGCAAGCATCCGCGCCACGGTGGCGGGTTCGTCCACGCCGAAACTCGAGTTGTGATTGCCTGCGATGTCGCCGGCATCTTCGAGCGTCTGGTAACCCCGGTTTCGAATAATCGACTCCATCCCGAGATAGCCGAAGCGCCCCGAGTGGAACATAGCCGTGCGATAGCCCGCGTCGCGCAGAACCGAAGCCACCGACCGGCAATCTAAATGCGCATATTCTTCCGGCTGGCTGTCGAACGCGGGAAAGGTGGAACACAGGACTGAGAACAATCCTTTGATGCTCTCCGGGTAGGCTGCGTACGCATTCTCGAAAACCAGCGCTTTTTGCGCGAGGGCGCTGAGATTGGGCATGGCTTCGTTCTTGTCGCCGTAGAGCGAAAGATATTGGGCGGCAGTCGATTCGAGACTGATCATCACTACGTTGAGCCCCTGCGCGGCTCCTCGAAACCGCGAAAGATCGTCGCTTGCATCCGCACTGAAGCCAGCGCGGAAACTCGGGTCGCGCCATTCGCGCCATTCGGTCGCTCCCGCCGGCGCCGTGACGCGAGGCATTCCCGTTCCTATAAGCGCCGTAACCACGTTGCGGTCCATTCCACGGGTGTCTGCCCGGCTACTCGCCATCGGTCCGACCAAAATGATCGCCAGGGCGCAAACCACGCCCAATCCAGCGAACGGCCGCGGCACGCGGCGTATCAGCCACGGTAGGCCCGCGGCGGCCGCAAGGACGGACATCACCAGCAGGATATTGGTGGAGGTCACATAGGCCCGCATGGAATCGGCCAGGGGCCCACGCGCCGCGCGCAGCATGGGCCGCGTCAATGGCGTCGAAACCACGCGCCCTACCGGAATATTGATTGCCGTGTAGATCGCGATCGCCCAGTAAGACGCCCAGGCAAGTCGAGTCGCTCCGAGTCTTTCGAACTTGATTTCGAACAGGTCGAGCGTGATTTCGAACGCGCCGAACGCCAGCGCGACCGCCACGTCCTGCCAGACATACGCAAGCAGCGACCAACTGGTTACCGGCGCGGCATGGTCCCACACGATAACCAGCTTGGCCAGGACGAAGACCAGGAGCAGGCTGGCGCTTCTCATGTTTCCGTCCTTACTCGATACACAAGGGTGAGACGCTTGAGCAGCGCGGCGGAAATTACGACTCCTGTTCCGCGGCGGCGCCAGATCCAGTCATGCACCAGAACGACGCGGGAGGGTGGGCCGCGATAAATTGCCGCGCGGTTGCCATCCAGGCACAACGGAATCACCGTAAGATCGCAATCGCGAGATTCGCCAGGCACATAGCGCTCATGCCGGAGCTGGATGTTCCCGCTGAGGAGTCCGCGCGCGGTCTCCAAGTTATCCGCGTCGGAATCGACGATGGTGAGATGTGCCGACGGGAGCAGTTCTCTCAGGATCAGAGCGGTCCTCGGAAAAAGGCCGCCGCCGATAACGATTACGCTGCGAATATTCTGCAACTGCGGCAGCAGAGTCTCAAAGGCCCGCCGATGTGTCCGCAGGACGAAGCGCTGCAACCAGGGCGACCGCAGCACGAGCCGCTCGAGAGCCTCCAGCGGCCGGACATCCAGCCACCGCATGAGAGAGGGCCACGGACTCGTGGCTACGCCGGGCTCGCGGAGGCTCGCCAGCTCGGTCCAGTGAATCGCCGGAGCCGCGTGGTGTTCGGCGTGGTATCCGTCGTTGAAGCATAGGAAGTTGTAGATGCGCCCGTAGTGGCTGGTGGGCCGTCCCACCGAGTGTTCCCAATGCCCCTGCATCGCGCACAGCGCCAGACCCACAAGATAGCCCGGAAGATAGACCAGTAGAAAGAAACGCGGTTCGAGCGACGCCAGCGACGTCCACAGGCAAAGCACCAGCGCCGTTTCGATCACCAATCGACGCGAAACCCGGAGTCGCCATTCGACGCCCGCGTGATGCGCGAGGTGCCGGTCGCGCCACAGCGTCTGCGGGATTCCCAGGAGAACGCTCAGCGCCGCGGAGAACACGCGGTTCGCCCGCGCCGATCGGAAGAACGGCCGGTGTATGAAATTATGCGCGATCGTGTTGGAGTTCCACCACACTCCCAGTGCAAGGACCGGCGCCACACGCCATATCACCAGGATCGTCGCGTGCAGCACGGCCAGCGCCACCAGAGTCGAGTCGCGGCGCGAGAACCGCCAGATCCCCGTGCGCGGGTATTCCCATACGACGGATGCCATGCAGTTCAGCGCCCCTTGAAGTCCAAAAGGGCTTTAGCCATGGGCTGGTCGGAATTCATCTTGACCAGACCATTTCCCATCGGATAAACGTCGGGAGTCTTGGCTTCCTCGTCCGCCTTCCTGACGCGGACTCGGTTGAACCAACTCGTCCCAAACCCCACCACCTGGCGCGTGGCGGCGATGGATTTCAGGTCCGCCCATTCCCGGCGGGCCAGTGCGTCATTCAAGTCCTGCTGGGCGATATCGGCTTTGGCTTTCGATAATGCCAGGTAGAGGTATCCGCGCTGCGGCTCCCCATACACGGTCGAATTGTCGGGGGTTTCCTTGGCTGCGATGAAGACCCCCGAGATCCGGATGCGTTCCGGTTTGTCGGCGCTCGGTTCGAACGTCACCTTGTCCACCAGCGCGTATACGCCGAGCGGACCGCTGGCGTTTACGACTCCCACCCATGCCGTCATCGCGAGAATCGGGGCGACCACCGTCACCCATCGAAGTTGAGTTTTCATTTCCTGCCTCCTTCCGCCCTGTGCCTTCACCGTCATGTTTTCGCTTTCCGAGTCTGTCAGCCTCACCACCGCTCAGCCCACCAGCTACCATATGACGGCGCTGCGAACGATTTTCTTCCATTTCTCGCAAGGCACGTGATCGCCGCTCAATAAAAGTATGTCTCTAACTATGGAAGAATGCAGGATGGCCGGGCTGCCAGGTTTCGGGGAGAAGAAGGCCAAGAGGGTCGCCAATGAACACAACCAAAATTGCGGTCGTCATCACAGCCGGCCTATTCTGCCTCAGCGCGGATCGCGCGCCCGTGGGTTGGTCCGTCTGGGGTGGCGATCAGGGCGGCACACACTACTCGACGCTGACCGAGATCAACGCGTCGAATGTTTCCAAACTCCGCGAGGCATGGAGCTGGAAGACCGGCGAATCCGAGCTGAAGGAATACGGCACGCGGCCCGGGATGTTCGAGAACACGCCCCTGATGATCGACAACGTGCTGTACGTGACCACACCTTATAACCGGGTGGTCGCGCTCGATCCGGAAACCGGCGCGGAATTGTGGAGCTACGACCCGAAGTCGTATGTCGACGGGCAGCCGCCCAACGGAACTGGCTACGTCCACCGCGGGATCGCGGTTTGGCAGGATCGGGGGGGCAACGCGCGCCCTGACGGGCGCGCCTCAAGTCAGAACGCACGCCCTGACGGGCGCGCCTCAAGTCAGAACGCACGCCCTGACGGGCGCGCCTCAAGTCAGAACGCGCGCCCTGACGGGCGCGCCTCAAGCCATGGGCGCATTTTTCTGAACACGCGCTATCGGCTGATCTCCATCGATGCGAAAACCGGCAAACCGGCGCTCTCCTTCGGCGACAACGGCGTCGTCGACCTCAGCCAGGGCCTGGTCTGGCAGATCAACAAAATGCACTACACCGAAACGTCGCCGCCGGTGGTGTACAAGGATCTGGTGATTGTCGGAAACGGTGTCGGCGATCGGTTGTCGTATAAGAACGATCCGCCCGGCGACGTGCGCGCTTTCGATGCGCGGACGGGCAAGCGCGTGTGGAGCTTCCATACCGTTCCGCAGGCGGGCGAATTTGGCAACGACACCTGGGGCGGTGATTCCTGGAAGTTCACGGGTCACACAAATGTTTGGGCGCCGTTCACGCTGGATGAAAAGCGCGGGTTGGTGTACTTGCCCGTCAGTACGCCGAGCAACGACTTCTATGGCGGAAATCGCCCGGGCAACGGTCTGTTCGGCGAATCGCTGGTTTGTCTTGACGCATCCACGGGCGAGCGGAAGTGGCACTTCCAGATTGTGCACCACGGCCTATGGGATTACGATCTGGCGACGGCCCCGACGCTGGTGACCATCACGGTTGAAGGCAAGAAGATCGACGCGGTGGTGCAACTCACCAAGCACGGATTCGCATTTGTGTTCGACCGCGTGACCGGCAGACCCATCTGGCCGATCGAGGAGCGCGCCGTGCCGGCGAGCGATGTTCCCGGCGAGCACGCTTCGCCCACCCAGCCCTTCCCCACCAAGCCTCCCGCGTTCAGCCCGCAAGGAGTGACACTCGACGACGCGTTCGACCTGACTCCGGAGCTCAAAGCGGAAGCGCAGGCTGAAATGAAGAAGTACCGGTTGGGGCCGTTGTTCACGCCTCCGTCGTTGCAGGGGACGCTGGGGCGGCCGGGCGTCATCGGCGGCGCGAATTGGGGGGGCGCGGCGTTCGATCCGGACACGGGAATGCTGTATATCAAGACCACCAATTCGCCGGCGATTTTCCGGGTGAAGAAAACCGATCGCTCCGCGGCGAATCCTCGCGCGTCTGAGGTGGACGCGGAGTGGAGCGGCGATCTGGGCGCGCAGGCAACCTTTCACGGAAGACTTCCGCTCACCAAAGGTCCCTACGGCGAGGTGACTGCGATCGATTTGAACCACGGCACGATCGCGTGGCGACAGCCGTTCGGAGACTGGCCGGAGCTTCGCGAGAATGCTGTGCTGAAAGGTGCAAAGCTGCCGCCGGTGCTCGGAATTGGCGGGCCGCAAGGCGGCATCGTGACCAAGGGCGGACTGTTCTTCGTCGGCGGCGAAGACACTTCCTTGCACGCGATCGACAAGTCCAACGGGAAGGATGTGTGGCAGGCTCCGCTGGGTGGGCGCTCCTACGGGACACCCATGACGTATCGCACACGCAGCGGGCATCAGTTCGTGGTGATCGCGGCGGGACAGGGAGCGGACGCGCGGTTGGTCGGGTTTTCGCTTCCCAAGTAGTGACCCGTAGGGCCGCTTCGTTACCATCCAACGCGCGACCGTTGGTATGAGTTGCAGGCCTATAGACGAGGTTCCGTCGCAAGGCCCAGCCGCCGTTTCATCTCGTCGTGAGAGATCGTCTCTCCCGGCTCGGCCATGATTCGAGCAACCATCTCCTCGTCGACATCCTCTTCGGGCGCGTCGGCCAGAAGACGGGCGAACTCGTCATCACTGATGGATTGAGCACGGGCCAAAAGAGTCAGGAGTGCATGCACTCGCTGCGGCGGCCAAGTATCGATGATTTCGCGAAGCCGGTCGAACTGCGGCGGCAAGGCATCGATGATTTCGCGAAGCCGGTCGAGTTCACTCATTCTTGTCGCCACTCTTTGGCAGTAAACTTCGCAACACGCTCAGGAAAATTGGTACGCCCGGTAAGATTCGAACTTACGACCTCTTGCTCCGGAGGCAAGCGCTCTATCCAAACTGAGCTACGGGCGCGCAACCACAAGTGTACCGCTTTCGGCGAACACGCACTCCTGACGGTCGTGCCTCGACGGTCGTGCCTCGGTAATACTCGTGGGTCACAGCACGTCGGCAAATCCGCGCTTCAAGTGCCGGAAAAACAATCCGCCGAGCACGAACACCGCGACCGAGTATGCGGCCAGCACCGCCAGTTCATGCCACGACGGCCACAACGGCGATAACAGACGATACCGGTAGCCACGCACCACCCATGACATCGGGTTGAACATAACCAGCCTATGAAACGGGCCGGGAATTTGGCGTTCCGTAATCATGATGGGCGTCACCCAGAACCACAGCGTCATCACCACGGTGAGCACCTGCGCGGTGTCGCGCAGATACACGTGCAGACTGGACACGAACCATCCCACGCCCACCGCCAGCAGTCCGATGAAGAACATGTAGATGGGCAGCATCAGGATCTTCAGCGTGACGGCTTTCAGAAAATACTCCGCGCACGCGATCACCAGCACCAGCGCGATCAGATGGTGAATGAGCGACGAAAGAAAAATCGAAACCGGCACGACCTCTGCCGGGAAAACGGTTTTCGTGATCAGATTCGAATGCTCAATCAGCGAGCTTGCCGAACGCACCACGGTGTCCTGAAACAGCAGCCACGGCAGGAATCCGCAGAACATGTACATCAGATAATTGTTGGTGACTTCGCCCGGCTGCATCTTGACTCCCAGGCAAACCTGAAACACGAAATAGTAACTGGCCAGCAGAGTCAAGGGATGGATCGCGCCCCACACCCAGCCTGCGGCCGACCCCACATAGCGCTGTTGAAAATCGCGGCGGACCAGTTGCCCGATCAGCGTGCGCCGCTCGACCAGGTTTTTCAGGAAATGCCGTCCGGGAATTCGCTTCATGCTTGTGGGACAGCCAATTTTGGCTGCGACCGCCTTTCAAGGCGGTTTCGTTCTTTCAAAATGCCACCTGGCTCGGGAAATACTTGTCGATCAATCCCTGATAATACGGCCGCAGCTCCTTGGCATCCGGCTTCGCCGCGCTCTTCGAATACAGATCGTAAGGATTGAACGCCTTCACCCACTTGAACCCCTCGCGATCGCGATCGTTCATCAGGAAATCGTAAGCGCCCTCGCGATGGGCCGGATAAAACGAGTGATACCGGACCATGTACAGCGCCGGCTCCGGCAGATACGGCTTGGCGATGTGGTAGAAATATTCGTCGTGACCCCAGGACATGTCCACCTGGTCGAGTCCCCCGCCCTGCTCATAAATCCCGTTCGCGCTCTGATACGCCGGATTGTTCGCATCGGGATTCGCCGCGAAAAATTCGTGGAACACGATCTTATCGGAATACGCGCAACCGGTCGGAAAAGTATCTCCGACCACGGCCCACTGCGGCTCGCCCCACAGGCACATCACTTTGCCGAGATCGTGCACCAGCCCGGCGAGCTGAAACCAATCCGGATGGCCGTCGCGGCGGATGGCTTCGGCGGTCTGTAGATTGTGCTCGATCTGGCTGAGATCGGTGTCGGGATCGCTGTCGTCGACCAGCGTGTTCAGATATTCGAGCGCCTCCCAAATCCCCATCTTCCGCTTGTTGAGCGGCGCGTATTCCTTGTGTTTCTGAAGGACGAAATCACGCGTTTGATGGGTGTGATTGAGACGATAAAACTCGCGCACGCCGGGCGTGGTGTTAGCGTAATTGCGAAAGTCAGTGGTCTCGCGATTGGGATCGTAGCGCTGCTGGACGAAATCGTCCCACTGTTCGAGATTCTGGAGGGGGCCCTGCATCCATCCAGATTAGCAAAAGCGCTGGTTCAGGAGACGAGTTCCGCGATGCCGAAGTTGCGTGAACCGAGATCCCCGCCCTGGCGGGCGGGGCGTGAGGTAGCGCGCCGCTCCATTACAGTCGCGGCTCGGTACGCTTTCTGATCTCCTGAAATCATTGGCGTGAACTCCATTTTTCCGCGGCCTGCTAAACACAGCGTCAGAAGTATTTGCGCATCCGCTCCCTGATGGTCGCGGTTCTGTTACGGAACCGCGCGCGTCAGCAAGCGGCCATTCGCAAATACTTATGACGCTGTGTTTAGTCGACTCCGAACGCAAGCAGCACGTTGCCCGGACTGCCTCCGCCCAGCGCCGCGTAGCCCGAGGTCATGAACAGCATTCCACCCACCACCACCGCACCGGGTCCGTTGATCCCGCCGCCTTTCGCGGCGACGCCGTTGACGGTCGTGTACTCGTGCGCTGCATTGTACTCCCAGATGATTTTGCCGTCGGCCGACGCATACGCGCGCATGATCCCGTTGCTCGACGCCGAAAAAACCACGCCGGGGATGGCGGTGACCGCAGCCGATTGCGCCTGGATGCAGTTAAAATCGCGATCGCCTTTGCACGGAATCGGCGGAGGACGCGTGGACCACACCCGCTCGCCGTTCTGGATCATCACCGCGGTGAGGCCGCCGGCTTGTTCCGGGCCCCAACTCGCGTCCGCGTTGGCGAAATACACCAGACGGCCATCGGTCGCCGAACCCCACTCGATCCCGCCCAGCGCGCTGCCTTTGCCGATGCGATCCTGCCACATCACCGCGCCTTGTTTCTCCGGATCGAGCGCCCATCCGATGCCCGACTTTTGCCCGATCACCAGAACATCGTGACCGTTGGGCAGCGTGCGCAGAATCGGTGAGCTGCCGAAATCGAAATCCGGGCCTTGATCCTCCGGGCATGTTTCCGAACGGGTCTTCGACGTATTTGAGCAGTTGCCGACCACGAACGCATCGTTCTCGGTGAGCTGTTTGGTCCAGACGACACGACCCGTTTTGAGATCGAACGCCATCACTGCGTCCGAGGCCGGCGCGGCGGGTGCGGTGTAGGCATCGCCGGTAGCCGCGTAGATCAGCCCGCGCTTCGTGTCGATGGACGGCGCGGACCAGATCGCCGCGCCTGCCGGGCCCCACAGTTGCGTGCCGCGCGAGGTCTTCTTCAACCGCTTCGGCTCCTCGGGAATCGTGTAGGTTTTCCAGATTTGTTTTCCCGTTTCGGCGTCATAGGCGACCATGCTGCCGCGAAAGGTGCAGCACTCGTACGCCGGATTCCCGCCGGCCAGTTCTTCGAGCGACGCGACCGGCACGTACAGAATTCCATTGACCAGCGCAGGCGCGCCGGTGACGCGAGCGATGGGATGAGGGTCCGCGCGCTGAGCCCAGATCGGTTTTCCCGTCTGCGCGTCCACCGCGTATACGTTCGCCTTCACGTCGCCGAAATACACCGCATAGCCGCCTTTGACCGCACCTATACTCGGCGCCGTTCGCACCCCGCCCGATGCCTTGAAGGACCAATACACGCATCCCGTTTTCGCGTCGAGCGAATACACAAACCCGGTGTCGGCTCCCACATAGACGCGTCCTCCGGCGATGGATGCCTGGCCATACATCGAGCTCGCGTTGGGAAATCCGAAAGCCCATTTCAGCTTCAGCTTCGGCGCCTGATCCACGGTGAGGCCGGCCGCGGCGGCCGATTGAAATCGTGAATTGCCCAAATCGGCGCCCCATCCGTTCCACGCCGGCCCCTTGGTTGGATCCGCGAATGAACTCGCCGCGCATCGATTCGGCATCGCCGACGCGTCGCCCGATGCCGACGCACCCAGTGGCCGGCCCGCGATGTATTCCGCGACTTGCCGCCGCTGCTCGACGCTCAGAGTCCCCGCTTGCTCCACCATCGCCCCGGACGTCATCGCATCCAGAATGGATTCCGGCGTGCGCTGCCGCAGTGAGTCGCGACTGGGAGCGCGGCTATCGGCGGCAGGAGCAGAATGGGTCACGTGACATTGGGCGCAATGCTCCTCGAACACGGCAATCCCGCGAGCACCCTGCGCCGCCGCAAATGGTACACCAACGCACAACGTCACGCCAACATAAAGCGAGAGGATCGCAACCCGTTTCATTTCAGCCTCCGCAAACGCTGTCCAGGCGAGGTGCAACGAAGCACTTCGGTTCAGGCATGCCGTTACACAATCTAGCATGGATGTTTCTTGCGGGGTTTCGAGACAGATGAACGCGTCCCCCACCCTGACGGGTGGGGCTGGAATCGAAACCGACTGCGTCCCCCACCCTGACGGGTGGGGCTGGAATCGAAACCGACTGCGTCCCCCACCCTGACGGGTGGGGCTGGAATCGAAA
>Ga0182024_10008487_pt1 | contig 21624 bp, 21 predicted proteins | sample P32metaG_FD_120480 | JGI IMG/M metagenome (GOLD analysis project Ga0182024, IMG submission 120480) | Permafrost microbial communities from Stordalen Mire, Sweden - P3-2 metaG (Illumina Assembly) | ecosystem: Environmental > Terrestrial > Soil > Wetlands > Permafrost | place: Sweden: Stordalen...
GCCTTAAGGCGGAGGGAGTCGACGTCGTATTCGGCCTCCCCGGTGGTGCGAACCTGCCTACCTACGACGCCTTCTACGACGCCGGGATCCGCCACGTGCTGGTCCGCCACGAGGCCGGCGGCGGCCACGCCGCCGAGGGCTATGCGAAGGCGACCGGCAAGGTCGGCGTCGCGCTGGCGACCTCGGGTCCGGGCGCGACCAACCTCGTCACGCCGATCGCCGACGCGATGATGGACTCCGTGCCGGTGGTCTTCATCACCGGCCAGGTGCGCACGGAGCTGCTCGGCACCGACGGCTTCCAGGAGGCCGACACGCTCGGCATCACCCTGCCGATCGTGAAGCACTCATTCATGATCCAGCATCCGCTGGAGATACCGCGTGCGATCCACGAGGCCTTTCACATTGCGCGCACGGGGCGTCCCGGCCCGGTCGTCATCGACATCCCGCAGGACCTCTCGCGCGCCGAGATCCCCTACGAGCCGGTGCTCGACGTGTCACTGCCGGGGTACCAGCCGACGATCGAGGGCAACCAGAAGCAGATCCGCCAGGCGGCGAACGCGCTGGCGAGCTCCCGGCGCCCGGTGATCTATGCGGGTGGTGGCGTGATCAACTCCGGCGCGGCGGCGGAGCTGGTCGAGCTCGCGACGGCCGACCGCTTCCCGGTCACCTGCACGCTGATGGGCCTCGGCGGCTTCCCCGGGACGCACGCGCAGTGGCTCGGCATGCTCGGCATGCACGGCACCCGCGCCGCCAACTACGCGATGGACGAGGCCGACCTGATCTGCGCGGTCGGGGCGCGCTTCGACGATCGCATCACCGGCAAGCTCGCCGAGTTCGCGCCGCACGCGAAGTTCATCCACATCGACATCGACCCGGCGGAGATCTCCAAGAACGTGCCGGCGCACATCCCGATCGTGGGCGACGCGCGCCACGTGCTGCGCAAGCTGGTCGCCGAATACCGGGCGCTCGAGACGGATTCCTCGCGGCTCGCCGACTGGTGGACGAGGATCGAGGCGTGGAAGGCCGAGCATCCCCTGCGCTACGAGGACAGCACCGATGCGGAGATCAAGCCGCAGTTCCTCATCCAGGCGCTGTATGAGGCGACCGGCGGGGAGGCGATCGTCGTCTCCGACGTCGGCCAGCACCAGATGTGGACGGCCCAGTACTACCACTTCACGCGCCCGCGCCAGTGGATCAACTCCGGCGGCCTCGGCACGATGGGGTTCGGCCTGCCGGCCGGGATGGGGGCGAAGGTGGGCTCGCCGGACGAGACCGTCTGCGTGATCGCGGGCGATGGCTCGATCCAGATGAACAGCCAGGAGCTCGCAACCTGCGTGCAGGAGCAGATCGCGGTCAAGGTGTTCATCATGAACAACGGCTATCTCGGCATGGTCCGCCAGTGGCAGGAGCTGTTCTGGGATCACCGCTACAGCCAGGTCGACATGGGCGAGCACCCGGACTTCGTCAAGCTCGCCGAGGCCTACGGCGCGACCGGCTTGCGCTTCACCGACAAGGCGTCGCTGGTGGAGGACATCCGCGCGGCGATCGCGACGCCGGGGACGGTCGTCGCCGACGTCCGCGTGACGCGCGAGGAGAACACGTATCCGATGATCGCGCCCGGCGCCGCCGCTCGCGACATGGTGGGGTGATCGCAGATGGGTGAGCCAGGAACCAAGGCACCGCTCAGCCTGGAGGAGCTCGATGCCGCCGTCGGCCTTCGCACGGGCCGCAAGCACGTGCTCTCGATCCTCGTCGAGAACCGCCCCGGCGTCCTGACACGAATCGCCGGGCTGTTCGCGCGGCGCGGCTTCAACATCGAGACGCTGACTGTCGGGCCGACCGACGACGAGAAGTTCTCGCGGATCACGTTGACGGTCGACGGCGCGCTGCACCCGATCGACCAGGTCACCAAGCAGCTCCACAAGCTCGTCAACGTGCTGAAGATCCGCGATCTCGAGCCGGCCGGGACGGTCACGCGCGAGCTGGCGCTGTTCAAGGTCACCGCGGAGGCGCCGGCGCGCAGCGAGATCCTCGAGTTCACGGAGATCTTCCGCGGGCGCGTGGTCGACACGACCAAGCGCTCGGTCACCGTCGAGGTCACCGGCAACAGCGAGAAGATCGACGCGTTCGAGCGCGTCGTGCGCGCCTACGGGCTGATCGAGATGATGCGCACCGGCGAGATCGCGATGTCGCGAGGTCGCACGGAGACGTAGTGGCGAACGCGGGCAGCTCGACCGCGGCGTCCTCGCCGCTCGCCCCGCCCCCCGGGCCCTTCGCGCTCCCGCCCATGCACCGCAGTGCCCTCGCCGCGCAGCTGGCGCGGGCACTGCGCGCAGCGCGGCGGGACGGCGACGGCGTCGCCGCGGTCAGCTGGCGCCTCGCCGACGGCGTCGACCCGAGCGCCGTCGTGCTCGCCTCGCGCGCCGCCGGCGAGCCCTGGATGTGCTTCGAGCAGCCCGAGCGCGAGCGCTCCGTGCTCGCCGCGCTGGGCGCCGTGACGGTGCTCGAGGACAGCGGCCACCAGCGTTTCGAGCGCACCGCCGCGCGCTGGCGCGATCTCGTCGGGCGGGCCTGCGTGGAGGAGCCCTCCGGCGGACCGGTCGGCGGCGGCCTGATCGCCTGCGGCGGCTTCGCCTTCGCCCCCGACGGCGGCGGCACGCCGCAGTGGTCGGCGTTCGCGCCGGCCTCGCTGGTGGTGCCGGAGATAGCGCTCGTGCGCCGTGGCGAGGAGGTCTGGTGCACGGTCGCGGCGCTGGTTTCACCGGACGACGTCGCCGCCGAGGCGATCGAGCGGATCGAGCGCCGCCTCGGCGGCCTGCGTGAGGCGCCGCCGCCGCTGCTTGACCCACACCCGGCCGAGCGCCATCGGGTCGCGGGCGCGATGGCGCCCGAGCATTACGAGGCCGCGGTGGCGCGCGCCGTCGAGCTGATCGGCGACGGGCACATCGAGAAGATCGTGCTCGCCCGCGAGGTCGACGTCCACGGAGGCGGCGCCCACGACGTCGCCGCGATCTACGGGGTCCTGCGCGAGGCCTTCGCCGGCTGCTTCGTCTACGCCGTCGGGCGCGGCGAGGCCACCTTCATCGGCGCGACGCCGGAGCTTCTGCTGCGCCGCGACGGGCTGCGCCTCAGCACGGTCGCGCTGGCCGGCTCGATCGGGCGAAGCGCCGACCCCGCCGTCGACGACCACCTCGGTGAGCGGCTGCTGCGCACGGCGAAGGAGCGCGAGGAGCACGCGATCGTGGCGCGGAGGATCGAGCAGGAGCTGCGCCCGCACGCGGTGTGGGTGACGATGGCGGAGGAGCCGGTCGTCGTGCGCGTCGCCAACATCCAGCACCTCGCGACGGCGATCCGCGCGCAGCTCGCCGCGCCGGTGGCGGCTGTCTCACTCGCCGGCCTGCTGCACCCGACGCCCGCGGTCGGCGGCGAGCCGGCGGCCGTGGCGCTGCCGCTGATCCGCGCGCTCGAGGGGATCGACCGCGGCTGGTACGCCGGCCCGCTCGGCTGGACCGACGCCAACGAGGACGGCGAGTTCTGCGTCGCCCTGCGCTGCGCCCTCGTCGAGGGATCGATGGCGCGCTGCTACGCCGGCGTCGGCGTCGTAGCCGACTCCGACCCGGCGGCCGAGCTGACCGAGACCGAGGTCAAGCTCGCGGCGCTGCTGCCGCTTCTGAGCGGCTGAGCCGGGGGCGCCGCTGCCCGCCGCTCGGCTATCGCCGGAGCGGCCGGCGCGGGTCGGGCGAGGACCATGGGAGCGCGCCCGTGTCGCTCAGCGCCCGGCGGAGACGGCGGCGCTGACGGCGGCCCAGACGCGCGCGTGCAGCGCCAAGCCCGCGGCGCGGTCGGTGCGAACCTCGATCAGCCGCGCGCCGGCGGGCGCTGAGGCGAGGCTCGTGCGGAGCTCCTCGAGAGACGATGGTCGCTCGTAATGGAGACCGTAGAGCGTCGCCGCGTGCTCGAGGTCGATCCCCGGGGGCGTCGCGATGTGCTGCTCGTAGACGTCGTGCTCGTGTGCGATCGGCAGGTAGTCGAAGACCGCGGAGCCGGCGTTGTTGATCGCCACGACGCTCAGCGCGATGCCGAGCCGCGAGACGGCCAGCAGGGCCGAGAGGTCGTGGGCGAAGGCGACGTCGCCGATCAGCGCGAAGACGGGGCCGGCCGCGACCGAAGCGACGCCGAGCGCGCTCGAGAGCGTGCCGTCGATGCCGTTGGCGCCGCGGTTGGCGAGCACGCGCGGGGAGTCCGTGCGCGCCGTCCAGAACCACTCGATGTCGCGCACCGGCATCGAGGCGGCGGCGAAGACGGTCGCGTGCGCGGGCAGCGCGAAGCCTAGGACGCGGGCGACGTTCGGCTCGCTGAGCTCCTCGCCGAGCGTGCGCTCGACGGCTGCGTCGGCGCTAGCGTCGGCTGTTCGCCAGCTCGCAAGCCATGCGGCCGGGGCCGGCGGCGGCGCCTGGAGCGCCGCGGGGTCCGCCCGCAGCACGAGCTCCAGCACCGAGGCCGGGTCCTGCCAGCCGCCGTGGGGGTCGACGAGGATCTGGCGGGCGTCGCGCAGGCCGGCGAGCCAGCCGCGCAGTGTCTTCGACGTTGGCAGGTCGCCGACGCGGATGACCACCTCGGGTGCGTGAGCGCGCGCGAACTCCTCGTCGCGAAGGAGGGCGTCGTAGTTGGCGATTGCGCTCTCGCCGGCGCGCGCGCCCGAGAGCGGGTCGGCGAGCAGCGGATACCCGCATGCGCGCGCGAGGTCCGGGATCGCCGGTGAGAGGCCCTGGTCGTGGCGGCCGGCCACGATCAGCCCCCGCGCGGGTGCGGCGATGTGCTCGGTGAGGGCGGCTGGACCGGGCGCCGGGCGCGCGACGCTCACCCACGGGCGGCCGCCGCTTCGCCCCCCGGGTGCCGCGCCGATCGGCGCCAGCGCCACCAGCGGATCGCGCAGCGGCCAGTTGAGGTGGACGGGGCCCGGGCGCTCTGCGGTCGCCGCGGCATGGGCGCGGCAGGCGAGCGCGCGGATCCAGGCGACACGCTCGTCGCTGAGCTCGTGGTTGCCGACGTCGAAGAACCAGCGGACCGCGCCGCCGTAGAGCTTGACCTGGTCGATCGTCTGGCCGGCGCCGATCCCGCGCAGTTCGGGCGGGCGGTCGGCGGTCAGCACGATCAGCGGCACACACGCCTCGGACGCCTCGATCACGGCTGGGGCGAAGTTCGCGGCGGCCGTCCCGGAGGTGCAGGCGATCGCCACGGCGCGGCACGTCGCCTTGGCGACGCCGAGGGCGAAGAACGCGCTCGCGCGCTCGTCGATGTGGGAGTGGGCGCGAAGGCGGGGGTGGCGGGCCAGCGCGAGCACGAGCGGGGTCGAGCGCGATCCGGGGGAGGTGCAGACGTCGGTGATGCCGCAGCGCGCGAGCTCGTCGACGAAGGCGGCGATCAGACGGTGGGGGTCGTCGGCGGCGCTCACGTGCGAACCGTACCGGCGGGCCGCGGGGACTTGCCGGTCGGCCCCCGCTGGCGCTACCATGTGAAGCATGGTAGCTGGAGGTGCACGGTAGTGGAACGGCACGAGCCGATGCTCTCGCAGCTGCGTCGCGGAGTGCTCGAGTACTGCGTGCTCGCGGCGCTGCGCGAAGGCGAGCGCTACGGCTACGAGCTGGTGGCGCAGCTGGGGGCCGCGGACGGCCTGTTGACCTCCGAGGGCACGATCTACCCGCTGCTCGGGCGCCTTCGCAAGGACGGCGCGGTCGCGACGACATGGCGCGAGTCGACCAGCGGACCGCCGCGGCGCTACTACAGCCTGACCGCGGCGGGACACGACACGCTCGAGCGTTTCACGGGCGAGTGGACTCGCTTTCGCGACGCGGTCGATGGGATCCTCGAAACGGGGGAGGGGAGATGGAAGCGGGACCTGCGCAGCGCCTCGTAAAGCGGTATCTGAAGGACCTTCGCGGCGCCAGCCGCGGCCTCTCGCGGGGCGAGCGGCTCGAGCTGGCGGCCCAGATCGAGGAGCACATCGGCGCCGCGCTGGCGCTCGTGCCCGCGCCGAGCGAGGCCGATGTGCGCGACGTGCTCGAGCGCCTGGGTGAGCCTGCGGAGATCGTCGCCGAGCAGTACGGAGCGCGTCCCGCGCGCCGGGGGATGGGAGCGCAGGCGGTGACCGCGATCGTGCTGCTCTTGATCGGCGGCTTCCTCGCGGGGATCGGGTCGATCGCGGGCGTGGTCCTGCTGTGGACCTCGCAGGTGTGGACGGTGCGCGAGAAGGTCGTCGGTACGCTGCTTGTCCCCGGCGGGCTGGCGACAGCGCTGTACCTGTCGCTTCTGCTTGGCGGCGGCGAGGAGTGCGGCGGGCTCGTCTACCACTTCAGCGGCGTCAGGCACGCCGTGAGCAGTTGCACTGGCGCGACGACGACGCTCGACCGCGTGCTCGCGATAGCGCTGTTCGCATTCCTGCTGCTCGCGCCGGTCGGCAGCGCGATCTTCCTGATCGTCCGGGCACGCCCACAGCCTGCCTGAGCGGCGGCCGCGCCTGCCAGACTGGGCGCGTGCCGACGCCGATCGTCTTCCTGCACGGCTTCGCCGGGAGTCCGCGCCACTGGGATCGCGTCATCGCCTCGCTGGCGCCCCGCCGCTTCGAGCCGATCGCGCTCGACATCACGACGGCCGACCCGCTGACGCCCGACGGCGTCGCCGCGCTTGTCGCCGCCAGCACGCCGGAGCGCTTCATGATCGCCGGCTACTCGATGGGCGGGCGCCTCGCATTGCACGCGGCGCTCGCGATGGCGGACCGCGTCGCGCGGCTCGTGCTCGTCTCGGCCAGCGCCGGCATCGAGGACCCGGTGGCCCGGGCCGCGCGCAGGGCTGCCGACGACACGCTGGCCGACTCGATCGAGCACGCGTCGATCGACGCATTCATCGAGCGCTGGGCGGCAGCGCCCCTGTTCGCCGGAGATCCGGGCTGGGTAAGGGACGAGATTGCGCTCGAGGAGCGCCGCTGTGCCCCGGTCGCGCTCGCACAGTGCCTGCGCACGCTCGGACCGGGTGCGATGGAGCCGATGTGGGAGCGGCTCGGCGAGCTTCGCATGAAGGTCGCGATCCTCGCCGGCGCGCGCGACAGCGCCTACGTCGCCGCCGGGGGCAGGCTGGCCGCCGCGATCGCGGATGCAAAGCTGACGGTGGTGCCGGGCGCCGGCCATCGCCTCGCGCTAGAGGCTCCGGTCGCGATCGCCGACGCGCTCGGCCGGGGCTAGACGCCGAGCCCAGGCGCGCGCGGGACCGCGATCTCGCCGTGCTCGACAGGCAGCTGCGAGGGACCCTCGAACAGCTCGAGCGTCGCCAGGCCGCATGGCGGCAGCGGCGCCAGCGCGGCGGCCGCGTGCAGCGCCGCGGCGATGCCGCGGGGGCCGTCGTAGGTGGAGGCGAGATAGACCTCGGCTCCGGTCGTGCGGACGAGGCTCGCGGCCGCGAGCAGGCCGCCGATGCCGCCGCAGCGCGAGACCTTCAGGCAGACGGCGTCGGCGACGCGCGCCGTGAGCGCGCCGGCGCTGGCCGCCGTCTCGTCGATCGCGATTCGCACCGGCACGCGCGCGCGCAGCTGGGCCGTCGCCTGCAGGCCGCTGACGGGCTCTTCGACGAGCTCGAGCCCGTGGTTGGAGAGCACCGCCAGCAGCCGCTCGGCCTGCTCGACGCTCCAGGCGCCGTTGGCGTCGAGGCGAAGCTGCGGTCCGGGGCCGATCGCCTCGCGGACAGCGGCGACCCGAGCTTCGTCATCGCCGAGCCCGACCTTCAGCTTCACGCATGAGTAGCCGGCGGCCACCGCGGCGGCCGCGGCGGCCGCGGCCTCGCGTGGGTCCTCGGCGGCGATGCTCGCGTTGACCGACACCGAGGCGGCCGGAGAGCTGGTCAGCAGCTCGCAGACCGGACGGCCCGCCCGGCGGCCGCCCATATCCCACAGCGCGAGATCGATCGCCGCGAGCGCCTGCGGCAGCTCGTCGGCGCTGCGACAGGCGTCGAGCGCCGTGACCCCTGCCGGCAGCGGATCGGCGAGCACGCGTCGGTAGGTCTCAAGCGCGGCGAGCACGCGGGCGATCGGGACGCCGTCGTAGGGCTCGAGCGGCGCCGCCTCGCCGTAGCCGACCAGGCCGTCATCGCCGGTCAGGGCCACCTCGACCAGCTCGCGCGCATGCAGCAGCCCGTAGGCGGTCGCAAGCGGCCGCGCGAAGCGCAGCTCCACGCGCTCGAGCGAGAGCTCCATCAGCTCAGGCGAGCACGCCCGCGCACAGCAGCAGGCAGAAGAGGAGGGCCAGCTTCGCGGTGCGGCCGAGCGCCTGGTTGAGCGAAGGGCCGTCGACACGCGTGCGAACGACCTGCACCACACCGAATGCGAGCGGTGCCGCGGCAGCGGTCAACAGCAGCCAGGGCGAGAGCGCGCCGGCAAACCAGGGCACCCAGGAGCTCACGAACGCCGCGGCGACCATCACCGCGAAGAGGGCGCGCGTGCGCTCGCGCCCGAGCTTCACCGCGAGCGTGCGCTTGCCGGCGCGGCGGTCGGTGTCGATGTCGCGGGCATTGTTGACGACGAGGATCGCCGCGATCAGCAGGCCCACGGGCACCGCCAGCGCGAAGGCCTCCCAGGGCAGTCCCTTGCGCTGCACGAAGTAGGAGCCGGTCACGGCGACGATCCCGAAGAAGAGGAAGACGAAGATCTCGCCGAGGCCGTCGTAGCCGTAGGGGCGCGGGCCGCCGGTGTAGAGGATGCCGGCAAGGATCGAGGCGGCGCCGACCGCGAGTAGCGCCCAGCCCGCGACGGCGATCAGGTAGGCGCCGCAGAGGACCGCGGCGCCGAAGGTCAGGTAGGTGGCGATCAGCACCTGGCGCGGTGGCACGAGGCCGCCGGCGGTCACGCGCACCGGTCCGATCCGCTCGTCGGTATCGGCGCCGCGGCGGGCGTCGGAGTAGTCGTTGGAGAGGTTCGTGCCGACCTGGATCAGCATCGCCCCGAGCAGCGCGGCGATGAAGGCGAGCGGGTGGAAGGTGCCGTAGTGGATCGCCAGCGAGGTGCCGACCAGCACCGGCGCGACTGCGGCCGGAAGCGTCCGCGGCCGCGCTGCCATGAGCCAGATCCTCACGGCCGGCGCGGGAAGCGGGAGAAGTCGGGTGGGCGCTTCTCGATGTAGGCGGTGCGTCCCTCGGCGGCCTCCTCTGAACCGTAGAAAAGGAGGTTGGCGTCGTGTGCGAGCTGCTGCAGGCCGGCGAGCCCGTCCTCGGACGCGTTGAAGCTCGCCTTCAGCAGCCGCAGTGCGAACGGCGACAGCGCGAGCATCTCCCGGCACCAGGCGACCGTCTCGTGTTCGAGCTGCTCGAGCGGCACGACGGCGTTGACGAGCCCCCACTCGAGCGCCTGGCGCGCGTCGTACTGGCGGCAGAGGAACCAGATCTCCTTGGCGCGCTTCTGGCCGATCTGGGCGGCGAGGATGCTCGCCCCGTAGCCTCCGTCGAAGGAGCCCACGCGCGGGCCGCTCTGGCCGAAGCGGGCGTTCTCGGCGGCGATCGTGAGATCGCAGACGACGTGCAGGACGTGGCCGCCGCCGATCGCATAGCCGGCGACCATCGCGACCACCGGCTTGGGGGTGCGGCGGATCTGCACGTGCAGGTCGGTGACGTGGAAACGGCCGACCGCACCGGGCTCGGTCTGGTAGCCGCTGTCACCCCGCACGCGCTGGTCGCCGCCAGAGCAGAAGGCGTCGGGGCCCTCACCTGTCAGCACGATCACACCAACGCTCGTGTCCTCTCTCGCGCGCGCGAACGCGTCGCTGAGCTCGACCACGGTCTGCGGGCGGAAGGCGTTGCGCACCTCGGGGCGGTTGATCGTGATCTTCGCGATCCCGGGCTCGGCCGAGAGCTCGTAGCGGATGTCGGTGTAATCGCCGCCCGCGACCCACTCGACCGCATCACTGCCGCTCGCTGGTCTCGACACGGTCGCAAGGCTAGCCTGTCGGCGTGCGAGTCGAGGCCTGGTTGACGCGGTCGGCGCGGCGCTTCGGCGATCGCATCGCTCTCGAGACGGCGGATCGCAGCATCAGCTACCGCGAGCTCGACCGCCTCGCCGGCGCAGGAGCGCGCGAGCTGGCGGTCCGGCCAGGCTCGAGCGTCGCGATCGCGCTGACCCCGGGGGTCGACTTCGTCGTGGCGCTGCATGCGTGTCTGCGTGCCGGCACCGTCGCCGTTCCGCTCGACCTGCGCGACCCGCTGAGCGGCGGCCTGGCAGCCGGAGTCGATGCCCTGATCGACCGTCCCCTGGAGTGCCGCGCGGCGCCGCTTGAGGCGCTGGGGCACGCGCTCGAGGCGCCGGCCGTGCTCGTGCGCACCTCGGGGAGCAGCGGCGAGCCCAAGCAGGTGCCCCTCAGCTACGGCAACTTCCTCTGGAGCGCGATCGGCTCGGCTGTCGCGCTCGGGCTGGACCCACGCGAGCGCTGGCTGTGCACGCTGCCGCTTGTGCACGTTGGCGGCCTCTCGATCGTGCTGCGCAGCGCGATCTATGGCAGCACCGCCGTCGTGCACGAACGATTCGAGCTCGCCGCTGCGCTGGAGGCGCTGATGGAGCGCGAGATCACGCTTGTCAGCGTGGTCGCGACGACGTTGCGCAGGCTGCTAGATGGAGGCCTCTCGCGGCCGCCGGCGCTGCGCTGCGCACTGGCCGGCGGCGGGCCTGTTCCGCTGGCGCTGCTAGAGCGGGCCCGCGCGGCCGGCGTGCAGGTGAGCCAGACCTACGGGCTGACCGAGGCCTGCTCGCAGGTGGCCACCCAGGCCCCCGGCGCGGGAGCGGCGGCGGCCGGGCCGCCGCTCTTCTGCACCCACCTCGAGATCACCGCCGACGGTGAGATCCTCGTCCGCGGGCCGACCGTCAGCCCGGCGGTGCCCGGCGGCGTGCTCGCGACGGGCGATCTGGGCGAGCTCCTGGCGGACGGCTCGCTGCGCGTGCTGGGCCGCAAGTCCGACACGATCATCTCCGGCGGCGAGAACGTCTCCCCGAGCGAGATTGAAGCCGTGCTGGAGGAGCACCGAGCGGTCGCCGAGGCGGCGGTGTACGGCGTCGCCGACGAGCGCTGGGGAGAGGCGGTCCACGCGCTCGTCGTCGCGCGCGTGCCGGTCGGTGAAGCGGAGCTGCGCGCGCACTGCGCGGCGCGGCTGCCCGCCTACAAGGTGCCGAAGGCGGTCGGCTTCGCCGGCGCTCTCCCACGCACGGCGTCCGGAAAGCTGCAACGCCACAGCCTGCCGGTTGACGGTGGGGCGGCGACTACATAGGGTCCCGCGCATGCTGCGCTCCCGCATCCTGATCATCGCGCTCGCGCTCGCGGGGGCCATCGCGGTCCCTGCACTGGCCTCCGGCGACGCCCGCCGCGTGGTCGGCGACTGCACCAAGTCGCAGGTCCGCCCGGCCACGATCGTCGTGGCCTGCGCCGACGCCAACCTGCAGCTGACCCACCTGCGCTGGGCCTCCTTCGGCGCCGCGACCGCGCACGCCAGCGGCAGCTACTACATCAACGACTGCAACCCCTACTGCGCGGCCGGCCACTTCCACTCCTACCCGGTGAAGGTGGTCCTCTCGCAGGCCGCGGTCTGCCCGGACAAGCACGACGACTACCGCGAGGCCACCGTGACCTTCACCGGCAGCCGCCCGTCCGGTGTGAAGTCGTCCCACACCACGCTGAGCCTGCCCGGCTGCCCGCCTCGCCCATGAGCGCCGAGCGCCCGCCCGAGGGCGATGCGCGCGACCACGACGCCGAGCGCGGTGCGCTGCACGACTGCTGGGAGGGCGCGGCGGCCGGCTGGGGGCGCCAGGCGGCGGCGTTCGGCCAGCAGAACGCCCCGGTTGCCCACTGGATGATCGACGCCGCGGCGCTCGCGCCGGGGCAGCGTGTGCTCGACCTGGCGGCCGGGCCGGGCGAGGTCGGCTTCCTCGCGGCGCCGCTGATCGAGCCCGGCGGCACGCTGATCTGCAGCGACCACTCGGCGGGGATGGTCGAGGTGGCGCGCGAGCGCGCGGCGGCGCTCGGGCTGCACAACGTCGAGTTCCGCGTGCTCGGCGGCGAGTGGATCGACCTGGAGCTCGCAAGCGTCGATGCCGTGCTATGCCGCTGGGGCTACATGCTGATGGTCGACCCGGCCGCGGCGATGCGTGAGACCCGGCGCGTGCTGCGAAGTGGCGGTCGTCTCGCGCTCGCGGTCTGGGACACGCGCGAGAGCAACCCGTGGTCGGTGATCCCGACGAGCGTTCTGATCGAGCACGGCCTCGCGAAACCGCCGGTGCCCGGGACGCCCGGCCCGTTCGCGATCGCCGACCGGGAGCTCTTGGAGGCGATGCTCGAGGAGGCCGGCTTCACGGACATCTTGATCGACGCTGTCGAAGTCCCGCGCAGGGCGCCGGACTTCGACAGCTGGTGGGCGATGCACCTCGACCTTTCCGCCGCCGCGCTGGCTGCCTTCCGCCAAGCCGATCAGACGCAGACAGAGGCCGTCGAGGCCGAGCTCGTCGCGCGCCTGCACTTCTACACCGCGCCGGACGGATCGCTGAGCGTCCCCGGGCGCACGCTGGTCGCACGCGCACTGGCTTGAGCGCCGCCGCCGTCGGCGACCCGATAGCCTGCCGCCCATGATCTACGACGACGACGCTGACCTCACGCTCCTTGCCGGCAAGACCGTTGCAATCATCGGCTACGGCTCGCAGGGCCACGCTCACGCCCTCAACCTGGTCGACTCCGGAGTCTCGGTCGTCGTAGGGCTGCGCGAGGGCTCGGAGTCGCAGAACGCCGCGCGTGAAGCCGGGCTCGAGGTCGCGGGGATCGTCGAGGCCGCGAGCCGCGGCGACATCGTGATGATCCTCGCCCCCGACGAGCTGCACCACGACGTCTGGGCAGAGCTGCGCGACGGCATCGCCGACGGCAACCTGCTGCTGTTCGCGCACGGCTTCTCGATCCACTACGGCGAGGTCGAGCCGCCGCCGGGCGTCGACGTCGCGCTCGTGGCGCCCAAAGGCCCCGGCCACCTCGTGCGCCGCCAGTTCACCGAGGGCTCGGGCGTGCCCGGCCTCGTCGCCGTCGCCCAAGACGCGACCGGTAACGCGCGCGCGCTCGCGCTCGCCTACGCCAAGGGGATCGGCTGCACGCGCGGCGGCGTGATCGAGACCAGCTTCAAGGACGAGACCGAGACAGACCTCTTCGGCGAGCAGGCGGTGCTCTGCGGCGGTGCCTCGGCGCTGGTGCAGGCCGGCTTCGAGACGCTCGTCGAGGCGGGCTACGACCCCGAGATGGCCTACTTCGAATGCCTGCACGAACTCAAGCTGATCGTCGACCTCATGTATGAGAAGGGACTCGCCGGAATGCGCTTCTCGATCTCGAACACCGCCGAGTACGGCGACTACACGCGCGGGCAGCGCGTGATCACGGCGGCGACTCGCCAGCACATGAAGGAGATCCTCGGCGAGATCCAGTCCGGCGCCTTCGCCCGCGAGTGGATCGCCGAGAACCGCGCTGGGCAGGAGAACTTCAAGCGCATGCGGGCAGAGCAGGCCGCGACGCAGGTCGAGGACGTCGGCCGGGAGCTGCGCTCGCACATGGACTGGATCAAGCCGACCTTCTGATGCTCGCCTACGTCTTCTGGCACCGACCCGCTGCCGGGGTCGCGCCGGAGGCCTACGCGGAGCTGCTCGAGCGCTTCCATCGCTCGCTCGCGGCACACCCGCCGGCCGGCTTCGTGCACTCGGCGTGCTTCGCGGTGCCCGCGCCGAACTGGCTCGGCGAGGAGCCGGCCTTCGAGGACTGGTACGTGATCGAGGACTTCGCGGCACTCGGCGTGCTGAACGAGGCGGCGGTCGGCCGCGGACACCTCAGCGCGCACGACGCGGCGGCGCGCGCCGCCGGCGAGGGCACGGGTGCGATCTACCGCCTGATCGAGGGCAGCGCCTCGCTCGAGCACGCGCACGTGGCAGCGTGGATCGACAAGCCGCGCGGCGTCCCCTCGCCGCTGCTGGCGGCCTTGCTCGGCGACGGCATGGACGGCGAGCGCGCCGGCCTGTGGCAGCGCCAGCTCGCGCTCGGCCCGGCGCCGGAGTACTGCGTGCTGGCGGCCGAGGCCCCGCGCGGCGTTGCCGCGACCCGGCTCGCCCGCGGCTGGCACGCGACGATCACCGAACGCGCAGCGCTCGCTGCGCGATGACGACCGCCGCGGCCCTCATCCTTCCAACGACCGAGGACACCGCATGACGCAGGCATCACCAGGCACCGACGCGATCACGATCCCGCCCGCGCTGAAGCCGCTCGACGGGCGCTTCGGCGCGGGCCCGTCGAAGGTCCGGGCCGCACAGCTGGACGCGTTGCACGCACAGGGCGCCGCGCTGATGGGCACCTCCCACCGCCAGGCGCCGGTGCGCGGGCTGGTGGCGCGCGTGCGCGCTGCCCTGCGCGAGCTGTTCTCGCTGCCTGACGGCCATGTCGTCGCGCTCGGCAACGGCGGCTCCACGGCGTTCTGGGAGATCGCCGCGTTCGGCCTCGTGCGGGAGCGATCGCTGCACCTCGTTAACGGCGAATTCTCGAGCAAGTTCGCCGAGGTGACACGCGCCGCCCCGTTCCTGTCCGATCCGATCGTGCTGGAGGCGGAGCCCGGTGGCGCGCCCGTCCCGGCGGGCTCGCCGGATGCAGACGTGCTCGCGTGGGCGCACAACGAGACCTCCACCGGGGTGATGATCGAAGTGGCTCGCCCGGCCGACGCCGGCGAGGCGCTGGTGGTGGTCGACGGCACTTCGGGCGCAGGCGGGCTGCCATTGGATGTCAGCGCCGTGGATGCCTACTACTTCGCGCCTCAGAAGAGCTTCGGCTCCGACGGCGGCCTGTGGTTCGCGCTGCTCAGCCCGTCGGCGCAGGAGCGCACGGCCGAGATCGCCGGGTCGGCCCGCTACATCCCTGCCTTCCTATCGCTGGCGGGAGCGCTCGAGAACTCCGCCGCGGAGCAGACCGCCAACACGCCGGCGATCGCGACGCTGTTCCTGATGGCCGAGCAGCTCGACTGGATGCTCGCGGCTGGCGGTCTGCCGTGGTGCGTGTCACGCACGCGGGAGTCCTCCGGGCACCTCTACGGCTGGGCCGAGAGCCACCCGCTCGCGGAGCCGTTCGTCGCCGATCGGGCGCTGCGCTCGCTGGTCGTGGGGACGATCGACTTCGATTCGTCAGTCGACGCCGCAGCCCTGGCGGCCACGCTGCGCGCCAACGGGATCGTCGATGTCGAGCCCTACCGCAAGCTCGGCCGCAACCAGCTGCGCGTCGCGATGTTCCCGTCTGTCGAGCCCGACGACGTACGCGCGCTGACCGGCTGTATCGACTACGTGCTGGAGCGGATGGCATGAGCGTGCGGGTGCTGGTTCGCGAGGACGTGGGGGAGCCGGGGCTCGCGCTTTTGCGCGAGCACTTCGAGGTCGACACCGGCTTCGATTGGACGCTCGAGGAGCTCGGTGAGCGAATCGGCGACTACGAGGCGATCCTGATCCGCTCGGCGACCAAGCTGACGGCCGATCTGATCGAGCGCGGTGAGCGCCTGGTCGTGATCGCGCGGGCGGGCGTGGGCGTCGACAACGTGGACGTCGAGGCCGCCACGCGGCGAGGCATCGTCGTCGCGAATGCGCCGCAGTCAAACGTCGTCACCGCCGCCGAGCACACGCTGGCGCTGCTCTTGGCTCTGGCCCGCAACATCCCCCAGGCGCACGCGTCGCTGACGGCGGGCCGCTGGGAGCGCTCGAAGTTCTCGGGCGTCGAGCTCTACGAGAAGCGACTCGGCATCCTCGGCTTCGGCCGCATCGGTCAGCTCGTGGCGACGCGCGCGCGCGGCTTCGCGATGCGCGTGATCGCGTTCGACCCGCTCGTCTCGGCCGAGCGCTACCGCGAACTGGGGGTCGAGAAGGCGGCGAGCGTCGACGAGGTTTACGCGCGCGCCGACTTCCTCAGCGTCCATCTGCCGATCACCGACGAGACGCGCGGAATCATCGACGCCGCCGCGATCGCCAAGATGCGCGACGGCGTACGCATCCTCAACGTGGCGCGCGGCGGGCTGATCGACGACGCGGCGCTCCAGGCGGGGCTTGACAGCGGCAAGGTCGCGGGTGCGGCGCTCGACGTCTTTCCGAGCGAGCCGATCACCGACTACCCGCTCTTCCACGGCTACGACAACGTCGTGGTGACGCCGCACCTGGGTGCCTCGACCGCCGAGGCGACCGACCGCGCGGGTCTGCAGAGCGCCGAGCAGATCGTGCTCGCGCTGACCGGCGGCGCCGTCACGACGGCTGTCAACATTCCCGCGGTCGGCCCCGAGGCGATGGCGGCCCTGGCCCCGTTCCTTCCGCTTGCCGAGCAGCTCGGGCGGCTCGCGATGGGGCTCGCCCACGGCAGCTCGATCGAACGTATCGAGGCGACCTTCCTCGGTCGCATCGCCGAGCTCGACACGCGCCTGTTGTCGCTCGCGGTGATCACCGGCGCGATGCAGGGGCGCACCGAGCAGGCGGTCAACTACGTCAACGCGGCGGCCTTCGCGGCCGAACGCGGGATCGTCGTCGAGGAGACCTCCAGCCGCGAGGCCCAGGACTTCAACGAGCTGATCCGGGTGACTGTCCACACCGGCGAGGAGCGCGTGACGGTCGCAGGCACGGGCGTCGGCCCGGGCCACGTCCCGCACCTCGCCGAGGTCTGGGATCACCGCTTCATGGTCGAGCTCGAGCGCAACGTGTCCGTCTTCCGCTACCGCGACGTGCCGGGCATGATCGGGCACCTCGGCACCGTCTTCGGCGCCAACGGCATCAACATCTCCGCGGCCGCGGTCGGACGCCAGGCGGACGGCCACCACGATCAGCGCAACGACCTCGCGGCGATGGTGGTGATGACGAACGAGGCGGTGCCCGACGCCGTCGTGGCCGAGGTGCTCGCGGCGGCCGAGTTCGTCAGCGGCCGCAGCGTGACCCTCGAATGAGTCAGCTGGGGCCGCGAGCGCAGCGCCAGGCGGCGGCGTTCGCGCGACACGACCCGCTGTGGCCGGCACAGCTCACCGTTGCCGCGGCGATCGCGCTGAGCCTCGACCTGCCAAGCACCCTCACGATCAAGCAGGTCTGGCTGCTCCCCTCGATCGAGGGCGTACTGCTGCTGGCGCTGGTGGCGAGCACGCCGTGGCTGCCGGCGCGCCACCACAGACGCCGGCGCAGTGTCGCGCTGTCACTCGTAGGACTAGTCAGTGCGAGCAACCTCGTCAATCTCGCCCTGCTCGTGCACGCTCTGCTGAACGGTCACGTCAACAACGCCCATCAGTTGGTGCTCGCCGGCGTCGAGATCTGGATCACCAATGTGCTCCTCTTTGCGGTCCTCTATTGGGAACTTGACCGTGGCGGCCCGTTCGACCGCCACGGCGAGCAGCTCCAGGCACCCGATTTTCTCTTTCCGCAGATGACGGAGCCCGAGCTCGGCGGGATGAACTGGCTCGCCGGCTATGTCGACTATCTCTACACGTCGTTCACCAACGCATCGGCGTTCAGCCCCACCGACACGATGCCGCTCAGCCCGGCCGCGAAAATGATGATGCTCGTGCAGTCGGGAGCGTCGCTGGTCACGCTCGGCATGGTCTTCGCGCGCGCAATCAACATTCTCGCGTGACAACCGCGGCGGCCGTGCTCTAAGCTTTTCAGCGCATGGCGTTCCCGCTTTCCCTGGCCCTTCTTCTCCTCCCCCTTCGGGGGGAATAACGCGTGGCGGCCGCGTAGCCGCAAACCGACTGAGAAGAAGCCGCAGGAGAAGCCCGAAAGGAACAGGGACATCATGGACACAGAATCTGACCGCGTACTGATTTTCGACACGACGCTGCGCGACGGCGAGCAGTCGCCCGGCATCTCGTTGAACGCTTCCGAGAAGCTCGAGATCGCGCAGCAGCTCGCACGCCTCGGGGTGGACGTGATCGAAGCCGGCTTTCCGATCGCCTCGCCCGGCGACTTCGAGGCCGTCCAGGGGATCGCGCGCACGGTTCAGGGCCCCGTCATCGCGGGCCTCGCGCGCACGCAATTCGCCGACATCGAGGCCGCGGCGCAGGCGGTACGCGACTCCGAGCGACCGCGCATCCACACGTTCATCTCGACGTCGGACATCCATATCGTGCACCAGCTGCAGACGACGCGGGAGGACGTGCTCGGGCAGGCGCGGGCCGCGGTCGCGCACGCGCGCGAGTTCGTCGAGGACGTCGAGTTCTCGCCGATGGATGCGACGCGCGCGGAGCTCGAGTTCACCGCCGAGGTCGTCAGTGCGGCGATCGAGGAGGGCGCGACGACGATCAACATCCCGGACACCGTCGGCTATGCGATGCCGCATGAGTACGCCTCCTGGCTCGAGCGCCTCTACGAGCTCGTGCCGGCGCTGCGAGACGTCGTGCTGTCGGTGCACTGCCACGACGATCTGGGCCTGGCGGTCGCGAACTCCTTCGCGGGCGTGCGCGCCGGCGCGCGCCAGGTCGAGTGCGCCATCAACGGGATCGGCGAGCGTGCGGGCAACGCGTCGCTCGAGGAGATCGTGATGCTGCTGCACACGCGGGCGGCCGACATCGGCCTGCGGACCGCCATCAACACGCGCGAGATCGCGCGCACGAGCCGGCTCGTCTCGCGGCTCACCGGTTACGTCGTGCAGCCCAACAAGGCGATCGTCGGGCGCAACGCCTTCGCGCACGAGTCGGGCATCCATCAGGACGGCGTCCTCAAGGAGCGCACGACCTACGAGATCATGGAGGCCACGAGCGTCGGCCTGGCGGCCAACTCGCTCGTGCTGGGCAAGCACTCAGGCCGCCACGCACTGCGTCAGGCGCTCGAGAACCTCGGCATCGAGGTCCAGGGCCAGGCGCTGAACACCGCCTTCAAGCGCTTCAAGGAGATCGCCGACCGTAAGAAGACGGTCACCGCGATGGACCTCGAGGCACTGGTCACCGACGAGCTTCGCGAGGAGATCGCGGGCTACTCGCTCGAGGGCTACGAGCTCGAGGCCGGCACCGCCCGCAAGCCGCGCGCCGCCGTGACACTGCGCACGCCGGCTGGCGAGATCGTGCGCGGCGAGTTCCACGGCGACGGCTCGGTCGACTCGGTCTTCGGCGCGATCAACGCCGCGAGCGGGGTCGAGGCGGCGCTGCGCGAGTTCCGAATTGACGCGGTCACGGAGGGCCAGGACGCTCTCGGAGAGGTCTCTGTGGTGCTGGTGCTCGGCGGGCGCTCCGCGTCCGGGCAGGGCGTTGCCACCGACGTGGTCGAGGCGGCGGCTCGCGCCTACCTGCGTGCGCTCACGACGCTCTCCCGCGGCGAGCGTGCGCCGGCCCCGGCGGCGGCGGATCTCGCGCCGACGTCGTAGATCCCGCCGGAGCGCAGCAATGCACTGTCCGTGATAACGTACGCTTGTATGGCGCTTCCGGCCGACCACGATCTCTACGACCCGACAGCCGTCGGGCCGCGCGTGCGCGCCCTGCGCGAGGCGATGAGCCTCTCGCTGCGCGAGCTCGCGCTGCGCTGCGGCGTCAGCTCGGCGATGCTCTCTCAGGTCGAGCGGGGCGAGACCAGCCCGACGCTGCACGTCGCCGCGCGGATCGCGGCGGGCCTGGACCTACGACTCTCTCAGCTCCTGCGCCTCGACGAGTCGGGATCCGTGACGATCGTCCGCTGCGGCGAGCGCCGCGTCGGCGGCAACGCCGGTCAGGGCCACCGCGTCGAGGTGCTGACCGCGTCAAACCCCGGTCAGCGCGCCGAGCTCTCGCTGCACACGCTCGCGCCCGGCGCCGTCACCGGCGGCTCGGGTGATCCGCCGATGCACGAGGCCGGCAGCCGCGAGACCGCGCTGGTCGAGGCGGGCGCGGTGGTGCTTCTGTGCGACGGCCAGCGCTACGAGCTCGCGGCCGGAGACTGCGTGACCTTCGACGCTGACCTGCCCCACCACTTCGAAAACCCAGGGCCCGGCGACGCGCGGTTGCTCGCGGTCGTGTCCGCCGGCCTTCGCCGCAGCTAGCGGGACGACAGAGGAGGCCGACATGGCAAAGACGCTGCTCGAGAAGATCTGGGAGGCCCACGAGGTCGCTCCTGGGCTGCTCTACATAGACCTGCACCTCGTCCACGAGGTGACGAGCCCGCAGGCCTTCGAGGGGTTGCGGATCGCCGGTCGCGGCGTTCGCCGTCCCGACCGCACGGTCGCGACTGCCGATCACAACGTGCCGACCGACGGCACCTCCCGCGCCGAGGCGATCAAGGACGAGCTCTCGCGCGTCCAGGTGCAGACGCTCGAGCGCAACTGCCGCGAGTTCGCCATCCCGCTGTATTCGATGGGCTCGGAGCGCCAGGGCATCGTCCACGTGATCGGCCCTGAACTGGGCGTCACGCAGCCGGGGATGACGATCGTCTGCGGCGACTCCCACACAGCGACCCACGGGGCGTTCGGCGCGCTCGCCTTCGGCATCGGCACGAGCGAGGTCGAGCACGTGCTCGCGACTCAGTGCATGGTCCAGAACAAGCCGCGCTCGATGCGGATCCGCTACGAGGGGGAGACCGGCTTCGGCGTCACCGCCAAGGACCTGATCCTCGCGACGATCGGCCAGATCGGCGTCGACGGAGCCGTCGGCCACGTGGTCGAATACAGCGGCTCGGCGATCTCGGGCCTGTCGATGGAAGGCCGCATGACGATGTGCAACATGACGATCGAGGGCGGTGGGCGAGCAGGCATGGTCGCGCCCGACGATGTGACCTTCGAGTGGTTCGAGCGCGTCGAACGTCCGGGCGCCGGCTCGGGTGCGCAGCTTGCGGCAGCGATCGAGGCCTGGCGCGAGTGCACCAGCGACGACGACGCCAGCTTCGACCGCGAGGTGATCGTCGAGGTCGACGCGATCTCGCCACAGGTCACCTGGGGGACCAACCCCGGGATGGTGATCGGCGTCGCCGGACACGTGCCCTCACCCGATGACTTCGACGTCGCCGCGGACCGCGATGCCGCCGAGCGCGCGCTCGCCTACATGGGGCTTGAGGCGGGGACCGCGGTCGCCGACATCCGCCTGGACCGCGTGTTCATCGGGTCGTGCACGAACTCGCGGATCGGCGACCTGCGCGCCGCCGCATCGATGATCCGCGGCCGCCGCGTAGCCGAGCATGTCAACGCGATGGTCGTGCCCGGATCGGCGCAGGTCAGTGCACAGGCCGAGGCCGAGGGCCTCGACGAGGTCTTCCGCGCCGCCGGCTTCGACTGGCGCACCGCGGGCTGCTCGATGTGCCTGGGCATGAACCCCGACATCCTTGCTCCCGGCGAGCGCTGCGCCTCGACCTCCAACCGCAACTTCGAGGGGCGCCAGGGTCGCGGCGGGCGCACCCACCTCGTCTCCCCGGAGATGGCCGCTGCGGCGGCGATCGAAGGGCATTTCGTCGACATCCGGACCTGGAGCTGAAGATGGAGCCGATCAACGTGATAGCCGGCGGCGTCAGCGACCTCGATCGCAGCGACGTCGATACCGATCAGATCATCCCCAAGCAGTTCCTCAAGCGGATCGAGCGCAGCGGCTTCGGCGAGTTCCTCTTCTACGACTGGGCGAAGGAGCCGGGCTGGAACC
>Ga0182024_10008488_pt1 | contig 21623 bp, 14 predicted proteins | sample P32metaG_FD_120480 | JGI IMG/M metagenome (GOLD analysis project Ga0182024, IMG submission 120480) | Permafrost microbial communities from Stordalen Mire, Sweden - P3-2 metaG (Illumina Assembly) | ecosystem: Environmental > Terrestrial > Soil > Wetlands > Permafrost | place: Sweden: Stordalen...
ACTGAGCCCTCGTCGTTCAATAATTATGAGGCGAGCACGGCCTCTAGCGTGATCTCCGGAACCGAGGCAAGCGCCTTGCTGACCGGGCAGTTGGCCTTGGCGCCGACGGCGGCCGCTTCAAAACCTGCCTGATCGATGCCGGGGACGTGGCCGACCACCTTCAGCGCGATCGCGGTGATGGTGGGGGCGCCGTCGACCATGCGCAGCGTCACGGTGGCGTCGGTCTCCACCGAGTCGACCGGTGTGCCGGCGTCCGCGAGCCCGGCCGATAGCGCCATTGAGAAGCATGAGGCGTGTGCAGCTGCGATCAGCTGCTCAGGGCTGGCGCCCTCGCCATCCTCGAAGCGGGACTTGAAGGTCACATGACCTTTGATGCTGTCGCCGGCAACAAAATCGCCGCCACCGGTCTTAAGGTCGCCCTTCCAGTTTGCATGGGCCTTGGCTGGCATCTGTCGGTCTCCTGAGGTCGAGGTTGGAATCCAATCGGATTATCAAGGTCGCTCGCCCTCGGCGCTTCGAAACGCGATCCGCGAGCACAAGTGGCACAAATCTCGCTCGAGGCCCCTCCAGCCAGTCTGCGGCTGGCTACCACCAAAAGACAAACTCCCGCCGTATAGCAGGAGTTTCTGGTGATGGGCACGGGTGGTTTCGAACCACCGACCTCTCGCGCGTGAAGTCCATTTCACCGGTTTTCGGCTGTTTCATCTGTCGCGCTAAGCCACCGATTTGCAGGGAAAATGGTGAAATTCGCGGCGGCAACTGCTCAGCCACGAGTTCGAGAGCAACACCACGGGGTTGCACGTGCATACCTGGCTCAACCGTGCTCCAGTGGGCGGAGATCCGCGCCTGCTCGAACGACTGATCCGCAACCTGCTCAACAACGCGATCCAACACAACATCCCCAGCGGGCGCGTCGACGTGAGCACCGAACGCCGCGCCGGCCACGCCGTCCTCACCGTGGTCAACACGGGTCCAGTCGTACCCGCCGGCGAGATCGAGCGACTCCTGCAACCCTTCCAACGTGCCAGCGCCGACCGCACCGGCCACAGCGAGCGACTCGCCTCGGACTCTCGATCGTGCAAGCGATCGCGGACGCCCACGGGGCCAAGCTGACCGTGAATCCACAGCCAGAAGGCGGTCTCGTCGTCGAGGTGAGCTTCCCACGGTCTCGCCACCGCAGCGACACATCGACCCCGCCCGCCAGTCCATTGCGCGCTTCCCCCAAGGTCCGGGCAAGGTCACCGTTGGTCGCTGATCGTCGCGTAGGTCTCAAGTAGCGCCCGTTCCGAGCGATCCCAGGTGAGTTCGCGGCCGCGCTCGTGAGCACGCTGTGACAGCTCGGCACGCTGGTCGGAATCCTCGGCCAGCGTGGCGATCTGGTCGGCGAATGCGGCTGGGTCACCTGGTTCCACGAGCCGCGCCGCGCCAGCGGCGGTTCGCCGGGCTTCCAGCAGGTCATACGCGACAGTGGGCTTCCCGAGGGCCAGGTACTCCGTAAGCTTGATCATCGTCGATCTCTGATTCAGAGTGGTCGGGGGCGCCGGGTCCACGCAGATGTCAGCCTCCTGAATCAACGCGCGCACACGGTCCGGCGTCACCCACCCCGTGATCGTGACGTCTTCGCTCACACCCCACTCTGCCAGTGCGGTCTCCAGCGCCGGCCGCGCATCGCCGTCTCCGACCACCGTCAGGTGCACGTCGAGTGCCGGGGAGCGATGCTTCAGCAGCGCCAGGATCTCCGCGATGTCGTCCACACCGTCCTGATCGGCGATCGACCCGACGTACGCGAGCCGTAGTTGCGACAGGCTCCCGGCTCGCGACTGCACAGGCAGCGTCGTCCATTCGCGTGGCGGGCCGTTGCGCACCACCGTCACTCGTTCGGGGGGCATGTGCCCGCGAGCACACGCGATTTCAGCGTGTGACTCATTCGCGGCCAGTACATGCGTGGCGACGGCGAAAGTGAGCCGTTCGCTCACCTGCGCCAGCCGCACCAACGGGCCTGGGCCGAACTTCGCCTCGACCAACTCCGGCCCCAGATCATGGTGGTCGAAGATCACGGACCGACGCGCCACCCTGAACAGCGCCCCGGCGCCGAACAGGAAGTCGGGCGGGTTGTGCAGGTGCAGCACAGTGCTGCCTCGCAGCAACCTGATGACAGCAGCGCGGTGGAGCGCGACCCACGCGACCAGGTACTCGAGCAGCAGCGGCAGCGGGCCCGGTCGCGCGGACGTGAAGGCTCGGAAGCGCCTGACCTCAACGCCGTTGACGCGTTCGCGCGCCGGCTGGCCGCGGCCGCGTGGAGCGATTACCTCGACGCAGTGACCGGCCGCGACGAGTGACTCCGCTTCCCGGCGGACCCTCGAGTCCTGTGGGTACAGATTGTTCTCGAGCAACATCGTGATGCGCTCACGGGTGTTCCTATTCCGCATCGATCCGCACTGGCAGCCCGGTGCGCAACGACTCCACGGCGGCCAGCGCTGCCTGACTGACGTTCACGAGATCCGCGAGTGGCACAGGTGGCGTTCCGGTGCGAACGCCGGCGACAAACGCGGCGACCTCCTCCCGGTGGCCCTTCTCCTGGCGTTTCTCTGCGTGCCGGTGCTTCCCGGCCGGACCGTGCAACTCGAGCGCCCGGTAATCGTCGAGGACTCCGATGCCGCACGGACCGAACGCCTCCAGCCGTTCCTTGCCGATGCCCGGCGCCGACCGAGCGACGTACGTCACGCTTCCGACCGAGCCGTCCGCGTGCTTGACGCTGACGATCACGTTGTCTGTGGTCTGCAGAGCAGGCGCGGTCCGGGCGTACCCGGAAGCGTGAACCTCGACGATCGGCGAGCCGGCCAGGAACTGCAGCGAATCCAGGAAGTGACACACCTCGCCGATGATCCGGCCTCCGCCCTGCTCCAGGTCGTGGACCCAATGCTCGCCCGGAACCTCGCCAGCGCTCACACGATAGGCAGCCGTGATCGGACCTTCGGCGCCGCCGCGGACGAAGTCCCGCAACTCGATCAGCAGTGGGGAGAACCGACGGTTGAAGCCGACCGCCACTATGCCGTTCGACTCATCGGCTGCCGCGATGACAGCCTGCAGCTCTTCGACGGTCATTGCCAGCGGCTTCTCGCAGAACACGTGCTTGCCCGCCATCAGGGCATCCGTCACCAGACGCGCATGTGATCCGTGTCGGGTGGCGATCACGACGGCGTCGATCGCCCCGTCCTCGATCACGGCCTGCTCGCTGTCGGCCATCCGCGCGAACCCCAGATGCTGCACGGCGGAGCTGGCGGACGGGCCACTCCCGCCGCCGACCACCTCCAGCCGGGCGTCTGCGGCTCGGAACGCCGGTACGAGCACATCGCGCGCGAAGCTACCGCACCCGATGAATCCGACCGCCACCGCGCCCGACGTGGCGGTCGCGCTGGTCACATTGCGAGCTTGCACGGCAAGCTTGCCGTTGGCCAAGGGACCGTCAGCATCCGGATACCGGAGCAGGATCGCGCCTCGCGGGCGCTTCCCCGCATCGGCTGTCAGTCGTTCGTACGCCCGCGCCGCTTCGTCGACCGGGATGACCTCGTCGATCAGATCCTCCAGCGACAGCAGCCCGCGCTGTTGAAGCCCCATCACAGCCTCCATGTTGCGCTGCTCGGTCCAACGAACGTAGCCGAGCGGATAATCCAGCCCACGCTCCTCGTACTCCGAGTCATACCGTCCGGGACCGTAAGAACGGGAGACTCGGAACACAAGCTCCTTCATGTACAGCGGGCCGCGGGGCATCTCGATCGGGACATCCCCGACCAGCGTCAGCGCGCCCCGATCGCGTGCGATGTCCGCGCCGAGCCGGAGCGGGTCGCTCGTCCGTGCGGCGGCGGTGATGATCGCATGATCGACCCCGACCCCGCCGGTCAACGTCTTCATCCGGGCCCGCACGTTCTCATTGACTTCCAGACCGTGGTCAGCGCCACCGGCAACGGCGTCCTGAACGCGCTGCGGATCGATGTCGAGCGCGTACACCTCTGCGCCGGCAGCCCGCAGGAGGCGGCACGTGAGCTGTCCCACCAGGCCACAGCCGATCACTGCCGCGCTCTCGCCGACCGCGACGTTCGAGACGCGGATCCCGTGTAGGCCGATCGCCGCAACCGTCGTAAGGGCCGCAGCGGAAAGGGGAACGTCGTTCGGAACCTTCGCGCAGAGATTCGCCGGGACGCCGACCAGTTCGGCATGGTTCGCGTGACCGGCGCCGGCGCACGCGACCCGATCGCCCGGTCGGAGGTCGCGGACGCGCGCACCGACCTCCACCACGACTCCGGCCGAGCTGTAGCCGGCCGCCCCCTCCTCACCGAGCTTGCTCCGGACGGTGTCACGCGTGTTCTTGACGCCGTCTCGCAACGCCATCTCGACGGTCTGCTTGACGAGCTCCGGCCGCTCGCGTGCTCGCGAAGCCAGTGACCGCTGCCCGGGTTCGAGCCGGGCGCGCTCGGTGCCCGAGCTGATCGCCGAGAACGCGTTGCGGACCAGTACTCCGGCGGGAGGACACGGGGGTGCCGGCACGTTTCGCACCACCGTGAGGCCTGATCGATTCTGTAATACCTGTCTCATGTTCGCTCCAGTACGGCGGCACCGGGAGCTGCGAGTTCTTGCTCGCCGAGGAGGTCACCGTACAAACTGACCAGCTTGCGCTCCTCGACGCTCCAATTGAACCGCTCCTCGGCGTGCCTGCGAGCCTCGCGGCGTCGCTCCAGATAACGGGGATCGTCGATTACCGCGGTGATCGCTGCGGCGATGCTCTCCGGCGAGGCGGCATCGAACAGCTCGCCCACGGCTGGGTCGCCGAGTGTCACGACGCGTCGGATCTCCGGAAGATCGCTGGCCACGACGGGGATTCCACCCATCAGGTACTCGTGCAACTTGTTTGTGTCGCCAAGTCGATCGTTCACCGGGATCCCGTACAGCGGCACCAGGCCTACGGTCGCGGCGGCCGCAGCCCCAGCCAGTTCTGCGAACGGCATCGCCGGCAGCAGGTGAACGCGGCCTCCGACTCCATACTCGCGCGCCCACTCGCGGATACGATCGCGCTCGGACTCCCAGCCGAAGCCGATGATCGCGAAGTGGACGCTCTCATCGAGGTGGCGCAGTGCCTGGATCGTTTCCCGGAACGGCCGCCCCTCGGCCGAGATCCGGCCGACGTACAGGAGGATCCGCTTGCCTTCGGGATAGCCGGGATCACGCGCTTCGGCTTGTTCCTCCAGGAGCGGGACGTTCGCCAGCACCGTGATATCGCTGCGGCCGTAGTTGTGCGTCAGCGCGGCGGCCCGGGCGTTGTTCGTGGTGATCACGGCGTCGCCGTCGTGCACGGCCAGGCGCTCCAGGAACCTGCTTCCCTGCTGGACGACCTTCGCGGCGAGGCCCTCGTTGTAGGTCTCGGTCCACAGTTCGTGCGCGTCATACACGAATCGAGCGCCGCGGATCCGGCTCGCGAGCCATGCCGGAATCACGACGTGGATGTCGTGTGCGTGGTAGGCCCGCGCGTTGGTGCGCAACACCTGAAACCACACCCGCAGTAAAGCGTATAGCCGCCGGGTCACCGACTTGCCCCGGTTGCGCCACCCGAGCGGCACCTCTTGCACGTCCACTCCGGATGGATCGCGCCACTGTCGGAACCGGTCGATGTCGAAGGCGGTTCCGATCAAAGCGACGCTGCGTCCGCTCTGCACCAGTGACCGCGCCTCTTTCCACACGCGCGCGTCGAACTCCAAATCGGAGATCACGGATGCGCAGACGTCATATTTGCGTGCGCTTGTCATATCGGCACGATCTCGTAGCTCAGCGACACGGGTAGCTCGGCTTCGGTCATGGCAGTCACGACCAGGGCGGGCACCCGCACGCCATACTCCTCGGACACCCAATCCTCCTCGACGGTTACGGCGTCGGCTCCGGTAAACGTGACTCGCAGCCGCCGCCCGTCCAAGCAAAGCTCGACATCGGTGTCCCCGACAAAGCTTGCTTCACAACCCGGTGCCAGGTGCAAGCGGGATTCGATCCTGCGTGTGCCTTCTCCGGTTACGGTGTCCATTACCTCCACTGTGCTGGTCAGCTTGTCAAGTGTCATCTTGCGGCGGCAGACGACACTCGCGTCGCCGCGCCGATAACCATCGTGCCAGCCAGCGAGAACCGTCGCATTGGCTGTCGTTTCCCAGGTGTCTACGTCGAACCGTGCATGTTGCGGCATCGTGAACGGCGACCCCGGCGGCAACGGGTGCATGTCCAGACCGTCGACCACGGTCACGTTGTGCGCCGCCGCTGAGCGAAATCTGTCGCGTGCCGCCGGGTCGGCCGTGTAGACATACGTGCCTGGGTCGACGATGAAGGGGACACCGTAGGACAGCTCGTACGAGGACAGATCGTTGTGTCCGTGACCGCCGTTGCCCTTCTGACCGACGTCGCCCCAGCGGACCACGACGTGTATGTCCTCGTGGTGGAGCACATACAGGCCGCCCGCCGCGAAACGGGCCGTGGGTGGCTTAGCGACGCGCTCGCGCGCCGCCACTCGCTCCCACGCAGGCGTCCCGAGGATCCACGCCACGTCTTCGTCCGGCGGCCCGTCGCCCGCCACCCGCGGGATGTCGAGCATCGCACTGCCGAGGTCCAGGAGGTGGTCGTGCGTGGCCGGGCGCGCCCATCCTGCAGGCAGGACGCGGCCGCTGTCCTGATCGCCGAACACCGGGCTGCGTCCATTCGGATGCCGGACGGAGCGTGACACCTCGAGCATCCGGATTATCTGAGCCCTGTAGTTGGCCGAAAGGGACTGTCTGGTCCCGTCCGAGATCGACCAGGCCAGCAGGAACATCTCCAGGACGAGGCCGTGATACGGCAGGGAAGCCTCGAAGGCGACGCCGTCCGGCAGGACCTGCTTCACCATCTCGCGCTCCATCTCTCGCTGCCCGAACCGGAACCAGCCCTGAGCCACCGGATCCCCTTCGAGACATGCGCCCAGCACGAGCAGTCCCAGCACGTCGGCGAGATAGTGGTTGCTGCGTAGCAGCCTGCTTCCCTCCAGGTTGGCGGCGATGTGACGGCCGTGCACCTGAAGCGATCGAACCACCGACTGACGTAGGGCCGAATCGAGCGGCCGCCACGGCTCCAGTGTGCCGATCGCCCAGATCCAGTTGACCGCACGGATCGCGATCTCCATGGAATTGACCCAGTTGATTCCCTGGCCGGGAGGGTTCTGATCAAGCCAGCCGACGAGCTGGGTCTCTATCTCCTGGGCGAATCGCTCGTCCTCGTACAGACGCGCGGCGCGGGCCAGCGTCAGGAACTGGTGACCTCGGCTTAGCTCCCAGGGCACCTTCGCATCGCTGTCGTCCGACAACCGGGTGGTCTCGACGTCCTGGTAGAAGGAGACAGGCCAGCGGTAGCCGCTCTTGAAGTCGGTCTGCCAGTCGATTTCCCCCGTCAGCTGGACGAGACCCGAGCCGAGATAGTCGACCTTGTGCGCCCGCACATCCTGGGCCTCGCCGAGGATCCGGGCACTCGCGGCTCGGAGCTCGGCGGGGAGATCCGCAACGACGCCGAGCTCGATCGCCGGGGGCCGCAGGATCGCCTGTGCTGCCGGCGCGGCCACCTGCTCTGCATACCGGCGTCGCAGACGGCGCAGCCTCCGGGGCTCATAGGCCTTCTCACCTACGGCCAGCCCGAGCTGGATCGGTCCCTCCGTCCGTGCGACGGCGACCGCTCTGGCAACCCGCGGAGCCGCATTCGCTAAGGCAAATGCCACCTCCGGCGGACGCGATCGCTTCATTGCGATCTCTGTTCGGCTGCGACCGGGCTGGAGTGCTCATCGGCGGGCTCCTCGCCGCCGGCACCGCCGACCAGCGATGACAGCAGCACGTCGGCGACCCTACTCGACGCCTGCCCTGTCCACCCCACCGGCGGATGGAGATTGAGCGGCGCCGTCGTGAGCCAGCCGGGAATCTCAGCGATCGCGTCGGGGTTCATGCCCAGCAGTCGGTTCGTTCCATTGGCGACCGTGATTGGCCGCTCGGTGTTTTCGCGGAGCGTGAAGCACGGGACACGCAGGAACGTCGTCTCTTCCTGGACACCGCCAGAGTCGGTCAGAGCACCCATCGCGTCGGCCTCCAGCGCGAGGAAGTCGACATAGCCAACGGGATCCACGAGTCGGAGCCCGGGCGTCTCGACCAAATGCTCGGGAAGCCGCGAGCGTGTCCGCGGGTGCATCGGAAAGACGACCGGCAACTCGCGGGCCAACTTCGCCAGCGCTTCCATCACAGGGACGAATGCCGGCCCATCGACAAGAGCCGGCCGGTGCAGCGTAACGAGCAGGTAACGCCGGCGCTCGACGCCGAGGCGGCTGTGGATCGTCGATGCCGCGATTCGTGGTCGGACGCGGACGAGGGTGTCGATCATCGTGTTGCCCGTGAAGAACACCCGCTCCGCGGAGATGCCCTCGGCCGCGAGGTTCACCTTGGCCTCAGGACTGTGGATGAAGCACCAGCGCGAGATCTGATCCACCAGCAGGCGGTTGATCTCCTCCGGCATCGTCCTGTCGAAGCTCCGCAGTCCTGCCTCGAGATGCGCGACATCGATCCCGAGCTTGACCGCCGCGAGGGCCGCCGCCAGCGTCGAGTTGACGTCGCCTGGCACGATCACCACTTGCGGCCGTACCTCGACCAGCACCTCTTCGATCCGCTCCAGCGCGCGACCCGTCTGGGATCCATGCGACCCGGAGCCGACTCCGAGCAGGTAGTCCGGCTCGGGAAGGCCGAGATCCTGGAAGAAGATGTCTGACATCTCACAGTCGTAGTGCTGCCCCGTATGCACCACAACGTGCCGCAGCTGAGGCGCCCGCGAGCGCATCTCCTCCACGAGTGGCGCCATCTTGACGAAGTTCGGCCGCGCGCCGACGACGTAGACGACGGCGGGGACGGTCGTGTCGACCGCGTCTTGGGCGTCGGGCTGCCGGTTCCCTCTCACTGCGCGGAGGCTACGACCCCCGTCGTCTGCCTGCCAACGGCCCTTTAGAACAGGCCTGAGGCCCGGCCCGGTGTTGTCTCCTAGCCGTTAGGGCAGTTCGACTTGTCGTCGGTCGAATTTCGGCCCACCCGGACGGCGTGTCTTGGCCAAGATGGCCTTCCCGCGCCGATTCAACCCGGCATCCTTAGGGTCGACGTGATTGCGCCTTTGCACATCAAGAGCCGACCGTGCCGGTCGCTGCTCCGAATCGGGACGACGGTCGAACAAGCTCATGTGCGGAATCTGCGGCTTCGCTGCGCGTGATCCGCGAGCGTTCCCGCTCGATCCCGGCACGCTGCGCGGGATGTGCGAGGTCATGCGTCACCGCGGCCCCGATGACGACGGTCAGCTGATCGAGCCTGGGGTTGCGATGGGTATGCGCCGTCTCAGCATCCTCGATCTCGACACGGGCGCCCAGCCGATCTCGAGCGAGGACGAGAACGTCACCACCGTCTTCAACGGAGAGATCTACAACTTTCAGGACTTACGCGCGAAGCTGGCCGGCCGCCACCGCCTCGCGACCCGCGGCGACACGGAGACGATCGTCCACCTCTACGAGGATCATGGGCCGCGCTTCGTCGAGCACCTGACCGGGATGTACGCGATCGCGGTGTGGGACCGCCCGCGCCGGCGCCTGGTGCTGACGCGGGACCGGATGGGCGTCAAGCCGCTCTACGTCGCCGAGACGGCTGACGGCCTCGCGTTCGCATCCGAGATCAAGTGCATGATCGCCGGCGGGCTGATCACGCCCGAGCTCGATCCGCTCGCGGCTGAGCTGTTTCTTGCCTACGGATACGTGCCGGGACCGCACACGCTATTCGCGGGCGTCCGCAAGTTGGCTCCGGCCACGACCCTGATCTGGGAGGACGCAAGGATCGTCGCGGAAGAGCCGTACTGGCAGCCCAGCTTCGACGCTCGCGGCCCGGGGCGGCGCAGCTGGCAAGACGACCAGGAGGAGTTGCTCGCGTTGCTCCGCAGCTCGGTTCGCGGTCAGATGGTAAGCGACGTGCCGCTCGGCGTGATGCTGAGCGGCGGTCTTGATTCGAGCCTCGTCACCGCCTTGATGACCGAGGTCAGCGACCGACCGGTCCAGACCTTCTCGATCGGCTTCGCCGGCCATTCTCAGAGCGAGCTCCCCGACGCTCGGCGTGTGGCCGAGGCGCTGGGGACGGATCACCACGAGCTGGTGACCGAGGCGGCCGATCAGCCAGAGATGCTCGGGGACATCCTCTGGCACCTCGAGGAGCCCGTCGCCGACCTCTCGATCTTCGGATTCCGGCAGATCAGCCGGCTCGCGCGCGAGACCGTCACAGTCGCGCTGTCAGGGCAGGGCGCCGACGAGATCCTGGGTGGATATCGCAAGCATCAGGTCGCGTACGGCAGCCACATCGTTCGGCAGCTACCGCCCGTCGCCCGCTCGATGCTCTGGCGAAGCGGGCTCCTTGACGGCGGCTCGACCCGCGCACGAGGCCTGCGGGCGCTGATAAGCGACGACCCGGCCGAGCGGCTGCTGGCGATGAGCCGTGTCCTGCCGAGCAGCGACCGCGCGCTGGTCTTCGAGCCCGGCTTCATGTCGCCCGCAGCCGAGCCGGCGATCCGGGATGCGGTCCTCCAGCACGTGCCCAACGAGGACCTGTCGACCCTGACCCAGACGCTGTACCTCGACACCAGGCTGGCGCTCGCCGATCAGCTGTTCCTCTATTTCGACAGGATGTCGATGGCGGAGTCGCTCGAGGTTCGGGTCCCGTTCGCTGATCACCAGCTGGTGTCGTTCTGCCTGTCGCTTCCGGATCGGCGCCGCGTGTGGCTGATGCGCCGCAAGGAGCTGCTGCGCCGGGCAAGCCAAGGCCTCGTCACCGACCAGGTGCTGCGCAAGAAGAAGCAGGGTTTCTTCAGGTATGCGATGGGGCTGTGGCTGAGCCACCACCAGGGTTTCGTCCGCGACGTTCTGCTCGACGAGCGCGCCCGGAGCCGGGGCCAGCTCCGGCTCCCCGCCGTCGCCCGTCTGATCGACGGCGCCGGGCATCTCGGCATCAAGGCCGACCAGCAGCTGCTGTGCCTACTCTTGCTCGAGGAGTGGCAGCGCCTGTTTGTCGACGCCGACAGCTACGCCGCCACACGGACAGCAGCGGCGGTCACGGCATGACCGGACTCGCGCCACCCATCTTCCCCGACGGTCAGCCGGAATAGGAGCGCGCTCATGTGCGGCATCTGCGGAATCCTGGCAACGACCGATAAATTCGAGACCGGCGAGCGCTGCGTCGAGGCGATGCGGGACGCGATGGTCCACCGCGGCCCCGACGACGGCGGGCTGTGGCGCTCCAACGACCAGCGGGTGGCATTCGGTCACCGCCGGCTGTCGATCGTCGATCTCTCCGCGGCGGGTCACCAGCCGATGTCCAATGAGGACGGCACCGTCTGGATCACCTACAACGGCGAGGTCTACAACCACGCCGCGCTCCGCCGCGAGCTGCAAGCCAAGGGGCATGTCTACCGGTCGCACACCGACACGGAGACGATCATTCACCTGTACGAGGAGGAGGGGCGCCGCTGTGTCGAGCGCCTAGAGGGAATGTTCGCCTTCGCAATCTGGGATATGCGCCGGCGCGAACTCTTCCTTGCGCGCGACCGGATCGGCGTCAAACCGCTCTACTACGCCCAGCCCGCCGGTGGCTTCGTGTTCGGGTCGGAGATCAAGGCGCTGCTCAAGCACCCGGCGATCGTGGCGGACCTCGACGAGGAGGCGTTCAGCCACTACCTCACCTTCATGTGCACGCCGACCCCGAGCACGATGTTCGCCGGCATCCGCAAGCTCTCGCCGAGTGAGCGGATGACCGTAACCGCCGACGGCCGGATACACAGCGAGATCTACTGGAGCCCGTTCTCCGCCGAGGTGTCAGGCCAAGTGGACACCATGTCCGAGCCGGAGATGGAGGAGCGTCTGATGGTCCTCCTGCGCGAGTCGATCGCGAAGCGCATGATGGCAGACGTCCCGTTCGGTGTCTTCCTGTCTGGGGGGGTCGACTCGTCGACCAACGTGGCGCTGATGTCCGAGTTGATGGACTCGCCGGTCCAGACGTTCTCCGTCGGCTTCAAGGAGCACGAGCAGTACAACGAGCTCGATCACGCGCGGGCCATCGCGCGGCGGTTCGGCGCCGAGCACCACGAGGTGATCGTCGACGTCGATGACCTGGAGGGCTTCATCCCGGACCTGGTCCACCACCAGGACGAACCGATCGCCGACTGGGTCTGCGTCCCGCTGTATTTCGTCTCCAAGCTCGCCCGCGACAACAATACGATTGTCGTCCAGGTCGGCGAAGGCTCCGATGAGCTGTTCCACGGCTACACCAGCTACATCCGACAGGCCCGGCTGCGCCGGCAGCTGTGGGAGCCGCTGCAGCGCGCGCCGCGCCCGGTACGCCGCGCGCTTGCCACTGGGGCCCGCGGGCTCACCCACCGCCTCGGCCGCGGAATCCAGTACGGGGACGTCGTAGTCGCGGCCGCCGAGGGCGAGCTTCCGTTCTGGGGAGGGGCGATCTGCTACCGCGGCCGCAGCAAACGGCAGCTGGTGTCCAACGGGCTGGTCGACCGCTACAACTCCCACGACGTGGTGCAGCGGATCTGGAATGAGGCCGCCGCAGGCGCCGGTGACCCCGATCTGCTCCAACGGATGACCTACCTGGAACTGAAGCAGCGACTGGCGGAACTGCTGCTGATGCGCGTCGACAAGATGACGATGGCGACCTCCGTCGAGGCCCGCGTGCCATTCCTCGATCACGACTTCGTACAGTTTGCGCTGGCGCTGCCTCCGCATATGAAGGTGCGCGGGAACCTCGGCAAGTATGCGCTCAAGAAGGCCGTGGACGGATTGCTGCCGCACGACGTGGTCTACCGGCCAAAACAGGGCTTCGGCGCCCCGGTATCGGAATGGTTCCGAGGCGACTTTGGTCGGCGTGCGCAGCACGAGATCCGACACTCGTCACTCGCCGGGCGCGGTCTGCTCGACTATGACTTCATCGATGAGCTATGGGGCCGACACTTCGCGGGCCGGGGTGATTGGGGCGGGGCGCTGTGGAACATCTACAACGTGAGCAGGTGGCACGACTACTGGATTGCCGGTACGGCACTGGCATGATCGAGCGGAGGAGTGAACATGGATCAGCTGGCCAACGGTGACGGGTTCGATATAAGACGGGTGCTGATGATCGTGCGCCGGCGTTGGTGGCTGGTGCTGCTGTGCGCGGTGGCGGTCACCGGAGCGACATACGCCTTCACCAAGTCGACGCAGCCGCAGTACACGGCCAGCGCGTCGCTGCTGCTGCAGCAGACCGACCTGGATCAGGTGCTGCTGAGCCAGCCGTTGTCTCAGCCGACGGTCGATCCCACCCGGGAGGCGGCTACGAACGTCGCGGAGGTCGCATCGTCGCAGGTGGCCGACATGACGGCCGCCGCGCTGCATATACCTGAGAGGACGATCGCGAACGAGCTCGCCGTGAGCGCGGCCGGGCAGACCGACGTCGTGTCGATCTCGGCGACCGATCCTAGTCCTCGTGTCGCCGCGAATCTGGTCAACACCTATGCCCAGCAGGCGATCATTTTCCGCCGCCAGGCGGACCGAGCGCAGGTGCTTCAGGTCCAGCGCGCCGTCCAGGCCCAGCTCGACGCAATGTCACCCGCAGCGCGCCGGGGCGCCAACGGTCAGTACCTGCGACAACGGAACTCGGAGCTCCTGTACCTCGCCGACGCGCAGACCGGTAACGCCGAGATCCTCAACGCCGCCAACCCGCCGACGACGCCGAGCGTCCCGAAGACGAAGCGCAATCTGATCCTCGGCTTGCTGTTCGGCCTCGTGCTTGGCATGGGCGCGGCGGTGGGGGCCGAGCGGATCAGCCGCCGGGTCCAGATCTCCGGCGAGTTCGCCGACATTCACGGACTCCCAGTTCTGGTGAACGTGCCGTTCAGCCATGGTCTGAGCGGCGGCTCGACGCAGCCGCTGGAGGAGAGCGATCGAGAGCCGTTCCGCATGCTGCTCGCGAAGCTGCGGTACTCGAACCCTGGCACGAACCTGCGGTCGATTCTGGTCACATCGGCGGGCGCGGGGGAAGGGAAATCCACGATTGCCTGGCAACTGGCTGGAGCCGCGGCGGTCGGCTCGTCACAACGGGTGCTGCTGATCGAGACCGACCTGCGCAGACCGGTGCTGGCCGAACGCTACGGCCTCCGCGCCGCGCCGGGTCTCGCGGACGTCCTGACCCAGCAGAGCTCCATGGACGACGTCATCCAGACGGTCACGGTCGAGCGCGATGGCAACAGCGCCGGTCCGAGCAAGACGATCGACGTGCTCGTTGGCGGCCCGGCTACTCGTCAAGCCAGCAGCCTGATCGACAGCGGATTGATGACTCAGATCCTGCTCAGCGTCGGCAAGGTCTACGACCTGATCGTGATCGACAGCCCGCCGCTGCTCATGTCGGATGCGGTCCCGCTGCTCAGTAAGGTCAGCGGCGTGCTAGTCGTCTCCCGCGTCGGGGTTACGACGCGGGACGAGGCCGCGATGCTGAGGGACCAGCTCCGAGCGCTGCACGCTCCGGCCCTGGGGCTGATCGCCAACGGCGTCAAGGGTGGGCTGGGCCAATACGGCTACTACGGCGGTCGCAACTACCACTGGGACAGCCCGAACGTTCGCGATCCGAGCGGACGCATCATCGGCTCGCGGACCGGCGGCTACACCGTCGCCACAAACAACATGGCGCCGGGACCGCAGAGCCCTGCCTCGTTGCGACAGACACGCCCCGCGGGACTCGAGAGCGATGTCGGTTCCCGGATCGGCGCCTACACCGTCGCCGCAAACAGCATGGCGCCGGGACCGCAGAGCCCTGGCTCGTTGCGACAGACAAGCCCCGCGGGACCCGATGAGAGCGACGTCTCGCTGCTGCGCCCCCAGCTGCACGAGGGTGGTGCCCCCGCAGCCGGCCCGGAACTCTCCGGCACGGCGAGCGAGAGCTCGCACGCCGGTTCGCCACCGGGTCAGTCTCCTGGTCTGACGCCGGCGGGCGACGCCGACACGGGCAGCGACCGCAGCGCGGAACCGGGTGCCGAGGCCGGCGCGAACCGCGGTGCGCCACGTCGGCGGCTAGCCCCTGGGTCGAGGCAGAAAAAGAGCCGGTGAGCGCGGCCGTCGCCACGGAATCGACCGCGGCCACGCTGTCGCCGATCCCAGGGTCGGCCGTCGGTCGCTGGGTGGTCCTGGCGGCGAGCGGCCGGCGAGCTGCTGAGTCGTTCGCACACGAGCAGGGGATCTCACCGGCTTGGATCCTCACCAAGCACGAGATCTTCGCCGACCCCCGCGAGCTCCGCCAGCGGATCACGACCGCCGGGATCGACGGCGCACTCGTCCACAGCGTCGACTGGCAGCGCCAGCAGAACCCTCAGCTGTATGAGTTCGCGCTGGCGGCGATGCCGGTCAAGGAGCGGCTGATCGCCGACGACGCGCAACGGTCGATCCACCGGCTCACCCCCGCCAGATCCGCGCTCCGGGCCGCCCGGCTGCCGGCTGATCTGGCGCGAGCCGGTGTCGGGATCAGCGCGGAGGCACTGAGGGCTACGTGGAACCGCAAGACCAACACGAAGGGACGGGTGCGGGTGCGTTCCGACGGTGGGACGATCCTCGCGATCTGGCCGTCACCCGGCGGCGACTTCGGCGGCTCGATCACGCACATCACCGGGATCCTCAACGGGTTCAGACGACAGGGCTTCCAGATCGGGCTGCTGACATCCTCGCCGCCGCCTGGGCCCGTGCGCGCCGTGATCGACGACCTGGAAGTGATCGACGCCCCGACGGCGGCAATGCGGCTGACCGGTGACACCGTCATGATCGACGCCAATCGGCGCCTTACCCAGGCCGGGATCAGCTTCGCGCAAACGTTGGCGCCGAGCTTCATCTACCAGCGCCACTCGCCGTTCATGCTCGCCGGCGCGGAGCTCAGTCGCGCTTGCGGGATTCCGCTGGTGCTCGAGTGGAACGGCTCGGAGGTTTGGGTGCGCAACAACTGGCAGGTGAACCTGCCCGTAGAGCGGGTCTTTGATCCGCTGGTCATTGCGGCCGAGCGCGCCGTGCTCGCGGACGCGCACGTTGTCGCCGCGGTATCGACGGAGGCGGCCGACATGGCGCTGAACGCAGGCGCATCCCACGAGCGCACCATCGTCCTCCCGAACGCGGTCGACATCGAGTACGTCGACGCCAGCCTCAGCGGTGGTCAGTTGATGAACGGCCATGTCGGGCCACTGCTTGGCTGGGCCGGCTCGTTCGGCCCTTGGCACGGTGCCGAGATGGCCGTGCGAGCGCTTGCTCTGCTCCCGGCCGACGTCCAGCTTGTGATGGTCGGTGACGGCGACGAGCGGGGCGCTTGCGAGAACCTGGCCGACGGCCTGGGGGTCTCCGATCGGATCGAGTTCACCGGCGCCATCTCCCGGCCCGAAACGATTCGCCGGCTGGCTGGCTGCGACCTGTTGCTATCGCCGCATGTGCCGCTGCCGGATACGCCGTTCTTTGGCTCGCCCACCAAGCTGTTCGAATACATGGCGCTCGACCGCCCGATTGTCGCCAGTCGGCTGGCCCAGATCGGCGAGGTCCTCCAGGACGGGGTGACGGCCCGGCTCGTGACGCCGGGCGTACTCGAAGAGCTCGTAGACGCGATCCGCGAGGTCCTCGACTCGGAGGACCAGGGTCGCGCCCTCGGGCACGCGGCGCGGCGGGATGCCGAGTCTAACCACACGTGGGAGGACCGTGCGCGGTCCGTCCTCGAGCACCTGGACAGGGTCCAGTCGTGACCCTGTCAGCGATCTCCGCCGCCGCCCAGCCGGTTGCGGCGGGCCGCGAGGAGGTGCCGTGTCAAGATCGTTGAGGTCCGCCAGGCAGCCGGTCCTCGCCGCGCTAGGGCTCGGGGCGGTCGCACTGGCCATGGGCTGGGCCGTGACTCAGCACTCGAAGTTCGCGCTCGCCCTCCCGCTCGCGGTGGCGTGCGTTTCAACGCTGCTGCTGTTCGCCGAGATTGGCCTACGCGCCCTGTGGGTGTGGGCCCCGCTCGCTGTCGTCACATATCCGTTCGGCGGTCCGAACGTCAATATCAACTTCGGCCGGATCTGGATCCCCGGGTTGCTGGCACTGCTGTTCATTCTCCCGCGACCGCGCGTGCGCGCGCGAGCCAGCTCGGGGATGTTCGCCGCGTTTGCCCTGCTGGTGCTGGTCCTCGGCATCCGCATGGCGCTGACCCCGGGCTCGAGAGGCGATTATGCGTACGGCATCCGCGTGTGGATCGACTCGATGGTACTGCCGCTGATGCTCTTCGCCGTCGTTCGCCGCGTGGTCGCCGTCCAGCCCGAACGGGCGGAGCGGATCGCGTTCACACTGATGCTCGCAGGCCTGCTGCTTGCCTTGATCGGTATCGGCGAGCGTATGCTCGGATTCAACCTCGCATCCTCGATCAAGGGGGCGGCGGTCTTCTACGACCCGGCGGTCGATGCTGTCCGGATCTCCGGCCCCTATGAGGCACCCGAGCCGTATGGGCTTGCGCTCGTCCTGTGTCTCGCCGCGACCCTGTTTTGGCTGCGCGTCCGTCCGCGGCCTCGGAATGTGAAACTCGCAACCCTCGCGGTCATCGCGTTGTATGCCGTTGCACTCTTCTTCAACTACTTCCGGACGGGGTGGATCAGCGCGGTGGTAGTGGTCGCTGTGTCGCTCGGTCTGCGCCCGCGACGATTCGGCCGCACGGTGATGACCGTAGCGATCGTCGGCGCCGTGCTTGCCCTCGCCTACACAGAGCTCCAAAGCGTTTCCACAGTCGCCACGCGGATCGACAACACGCAAAACGTCTTTGCACGCCTGGGCGCGTACAAGCAGGGGATCGAGATGTGGGAGACGCATCCGTGGTTCGGGGTCGGCGCGAACCGCTACCAACGAGTCGCCGCGCAGCTTCCGCCGCTTTACGTCAATGGTGTCCAGTCAGTGCCGGACCCCCACAGCTCGTTCGTGCTGGTGGCCGCGGAGGACGGGGTCGTCGGGCTGCTGGCGTTGCTGGCAGCGACGTTCGCGGTCTGGCGCCTCGTGCACGATTACCGACGGCGCTCGCGCTCGCATGAGGATGTGATGTTCAGTGCAGCCCTCACAGCCGCGACGCTCGTATACCTTGCCTATTCACTAACGCTGGCGATGCTCACGTTCGGACCGTCCAACCAGCTCTTTGCAGCCATACTCGGCATCGCGGCGGGCAGGCTCGATCGCCTCGCCGGCATGCCGCAGCAAGGTCGACTGCACCCCGCACCGCTGCGGCGTCCTCAGCTGAGCGACGTCCCGCAGCGGTCGGCTCACGCGAGCGCGCCGCAGCAAACGCTTAGCAGGACCTGATGCGCGCGGTCGTCACGCAGCGCGCAGGTTGGCGTCTCCGTGTCGCTGGGTTGAAGGACTCCCGTATGCTTGCCCAGGGGGCCGGCTTCGCATTTTCCGAGGCGACGGTCGCCGGCCTGGGAGCGATCTCGACCGCTCTCGTCGCACGTGACCTGTCAACGCGTGACTTCGGCAGCACGACGTTCGCGGTCTCGTTCCTTCTGTTCACAGCGCTGTTCTTTGATTTCGGCCTTTTTCTGCCCGCGGCACGCCTGACCGCGGTCCAAGCGGCCGCCGACCGCGGCCGCACGGTCGGCGCCGCGTTGGTGCTGTACGTCCCGGTGGGGCTCCTCTTCTCGGCAGCGATCTTCGGGCTCTCGTTCTTCGTCAACGGCTGGTTCCACGTTGACGCGGGCTATGCCCTGAGGCTGATCGCACCGCTGGCACTCCTGTACCCGTTTCGCACACTTGCTACCTACCTTGCCCAGGGTGTCGAGCGGTTGCACGTCTACTCGGTGACAAACGTCCTGGGTCAGCTCCTGTATGTGGTAGCGCTCGCCGTCCTCCAGTTGGCCCATGTCAAGTTCACCGTCTCGCTGGTGCTGCAACTCCGGGTGGCGAGCATCGCAATCTCGACAGTCATCTTCGTCGTGTGGCTCTCGCCGGTCTTCCGCGGAGCTATCAGCCTTGTGCCCCGCTTCATTGAGGATGCGCGGGACTATGGATTTCAGGTGTATACCGGTGCGGTGCTGAGCATGGCGACCTACAACATGGACGTACTGATGGTGGGCGCGCTCACCAACGCGAGACAGGTGGGCTACTACTCGCTTGCCGGTTCGGTCGCCTACATGGTAGGCCTACCCGTCTACGGCGTCTGCAAGGCCCTGTTTGCGCGGCTCACCTCGGCGCCCAAGATCGAAACGCGCTGGCTCATCTTCGCGACCGTGACCGGAGTCGCCGGCGCGGCGGCCGTGAGCATCCTCGCCTACCCGGTGATCCCCCTCGTGTTCTCGTCGCGATACAGGGGCGCGATCGCACTGGTCCTGCCATTGGCGTTCGCCGAGGGCGTGCGTGGGGTCACCAATGTCTATAACTCGTTCCTGTCCGCCCACGGCCGGGGCCGGGATCTCCGCAGCGCGGCGCTCGTCCTGACGGCCAGCAACATCGTCTTCAACTTCGCCCTGATCCCGCCGTTTGGCGCGCTCGGCGCCGCCTGGGCCAGCTTCGCCGCGCTGGTCCTCAACCTGATCGCGCACGTGGTGCTGTACCGCCGATCGCTGTGGATCTCGCCCGCGCTTAGTCGCGGGCGGATCAACCAAATCGTGAAAGCGGCGGCACAGAACACGATGCGATCCATCTCACGGCCACAGCGTGGGTAGCCGATCTCAGCCATCAGGATGCTCCATCGTGCGCAGATCCTGGAGATCGTTCAGCAAACTTGCGGCAGCGTGATCCCGCCGACCAGATCACCGCTTGGACTTCGTGGCTAAAACTGACCGGAACGCGACCGAGCCGCGCGTAGGGCCGAGCAGCGCCTGACCGTAGTAGATCGTCGACGGCCAGCTTGCGTGCAGGCGGTAGTTGTTGAGCTCGAATTGCGGATGGTCGACCGACCCGTTCGGCTGCTGCCAGAGGTCGGCGACGTGGGCCGAATACATCAGTTTGCCGTCGAGCCACCATTGGACCAGGCCGACGTCGCTGTTCGGGGACCACACCGCATGGATCAGCACGTCGTACCAGTGGTTGCGGCGCAGCGGGGTCTTCCGGTAGATCCAGTGGCTCGCCTGGAGCGGACAGGCGTTGTCGCCGCCGAGCACTCGAAACGCGAGGTACGGGAAGCGGTCGCCGGTGTACTGGATGACAGTCAACGTAAGCTCAGCGACCTGGCAAGCCGACGGCCAGTCCGCCTCCGGGTGAGATTCGAACAGGATGTTCCATTCGCCGCGGGTGTTCCGGTACGCGCCACCCCCCGGGAACATCACCGCGAAATGGATCCAGTCCGCCTTGCCGTCAACACCGAAGTTGCGTGAATACGCGTTGTACAGGTAGGTCCAATCGCCGTCCGTCGCGCCGACCGACCACCGGGACGTAGGAGTGACGGTCTCCTGGTAGACGTCGCCCTCCTGCCCCAGCGGGTCGGGCACCACGCGAACCACCCCTGGCTCCGTGACGCCGTTTGGCATGCGCGACACCGAGTGCGTCCCGCCCGAATCGAAATACTGCCAGGGCTTTAGATCTCCGGTCAGGTTCGCGTCGCCAACGAAGTACGGAGCCGATGAACTGCTTCGTGCCCTACCGGTGCGGCCGCCGGCGGATAGCAGCGGCGATGCCAGAAGTAGCCAAGCCGCGACGCCAGTCAGCGCCGCAGCCCCCACAGCGATGCGGTTACTGAAAGCCGTCATGCGTTCGTAGGGACCCTAACACCCGGACTCAGCCCCCGATGGCTTGCGTTCGTCCGTCCCACAACTGCGATCGGCCGGCGTCCGGCTATAGGCGGCTGCCTCGGCGAGTCAGGCCGGCCACTCCAGTAGCTGTAGCTGAGCTCGCGGTCGGCGCGGGACGTTCAGCCTGCTCTACGTCGGGCGCCCAGCTGGTGTCCAACATCCGTCCAGCACGGGAGCCACGGGAGCCCGAACATCCGTCCGCGCACGCGGGCACTTGCTCTGCAGCGCCTGCCTGTCGCCCGATCACCTAGAGAAATCGATGACGAGCGGAAGGACCAAGGACACCAGATGCGAGCGACCCGCCTGGCTGCGCTTACCGTGGCTGTGGCGTTTGTGGTTTCGGCGGGGGCGCAGGCCAAGCCCGTCAGCAATGACTTACACCGTCACGCCCACGCGGCCCACGGCGCCCGCAAGGCGCCTGAGAACATTCAGCGGCCGAAGATCGTTGGCGTGGTGAACGTCGGTCATGTGCTGAAGACCAACGGTGGGCGCTGGACTAACCGTCCGAGCCATTACTCTTATCGGTGGTCCAGCTGCGCGAAGAAATCCCGCAACCACGCTTGCAAGACGATCACGGGCGCGAAGCGCTCGACCTACCGGGTGGTCAAGCAGGACGTAGGCAAGATTCTCAAGGTGACCGTGACCGCGCAGAACGCGCAGGGCGCGGCGACCGTGGCCGCGCGGACCACCAGGACGGTCACGCTCGCCCCACGGACGAGGCACCGTTCCACGAGCCAGCCCCTCAATCTGGCGCTGCCCATGATCAGCGGTCC
>Ga0182024_10008489_pt1 | contig 21622 bp, 15 predicted proteins | sample P32metaG_FD_120480 | JGI IMG/M metagenome (GOLD analysis project Ga0182024, IMG submission 120480) | Permafrost microbial communities from Stordalen Mire, Sweden - P3-2 metaG (Illumina Assembly) | ecosystem: Environmental > Terrestrial > Soil > Wetlands > Permafrost | place: Sweden: Stordalen...
CACGAGATCCTGTTGACCGAGATCGAGGTGACGACGCGCGACGGCGCCAGCCAGTGGCTGTTGCCGCTGGCTGTGCTGTGGGGCGACGAGCCGTCGGCGGCGCTGCCGAACCGCCTGGCGCTGGCACGGGTGCGACGTGGCCCGCGCCTCGGGCTGTTGACCGATGCGTTTTCGCTGCCGGCCTTCGCGCATTGCGTGATCGCGGCTCTGGCCGAAGGCCGACAGTTCGAAAGCGCAAACGGCACGCTTGGTTTTGCGTCGACCGATTCCGGGCGCGAACTGCTGCAGGCCGGCGCCGCCGCCGAGGTCAATTGGCTTGCCGCCGAGCAATCCAATAGCTCGCTGACCATCGGCGACTCGGTGATGCTCAAGATTTTTCGCCGGATCCTGCCCGGCGTGCATCCCGAAACCGAGATGAACCGCTATCTCACCGCCCAGGGCTTCGCCCATGCGCCGCCGTTGCTCGGCGACATCGTCCGGGTCGCGAAGGACGGCACGCCGCACACTTTGGCGATCGCGGTTGGATTCGTTCGCAACCAGGGCGACGCCTGGTCATGGATGCTCGATCACCTGACGCGCGCCCTCGACAGTGTCGCAGCGTCCGAACCGGCCAAGGAGTCCGAAGCCGATCTGTTGAGCGACTGCGAGGCCGTTGCCGCGGCGATCGGCCGCCGCCTCGGCGAGATGCATGCGGTGTTGGCCCGGGACACCGTAGATCCGGCCTTCGCGCCGAAGATCGCCGGCGACGAAGACGCCGCCGGTTGGGCGCGCAAGGCCGAGCAACGGCTGGACAAAGCCTTCCAGGCGCTCGAGGGCAAGCGCGACGGCGATCGCGAGCAGGATCAGGAACGCGCCACGCTGCTGCTCAAGTCGCGAGCGCGTCTGGCCGCTGCGGTGCGGGCGCTCGCCAAGTCAGGCTCCGGCACTTTGATGACGCGCGTTCACGGCGATTTTCATCTCGGCCAGGTGCTGGTGGCGAGCGGCGATGCCTACATCATCGACTTCGAGGGCGAGCCGGCTACGGCGATGGCCGAGCGCCGCGGCAAAAGCAGCCCGTTGCGCGACGTCGCAGGGTTGCTTCGCTCCATCGATTACGCCGGCGCCACCTTGATCGACCGCAAGAGCATCGGCGCGATGCCGGTCGACGAAGCGCTGCGCGAGCGCTTGATTGCCGAGTTCCGGACGCGCGCCTCGCGTTCGTTCCTGAAGGAGTATTGGGCAGCCAAGGGCTCCGGCGCGACGGCCGCGGAGCGGGCTCTGCTCGACCTCTTTCTCATCGAAAAGGCGGCTTACGAGATTGCCTACGAAGCTTCCAACCGGCCCAGCTGGATTGGCGTGCCGCTGGCCGGGCTTGCGGTGCTGGCGAGCCGCATTCTCGACAAGGAAGATCGCCGTGGCTGATTTGCATCTCAAGAGCTCCTGGCCGCTGGATGCCGAATCGGTGCGCGCGCTGGCGCTCGGCAGCCACGGCAATCCCTTTGCGGTGCTTGGCCCCCACGACACCGAGGCCGGCCGCATCATCCGCGCATTCTTGCCGGGCGCCATGACGGTCGAGGTGCTGCGGCAATCCGACGGCGCCGTGCTGTCGCGGCTGGAGCCCGCCGGCGACAGCGGACTGTTCGAAAACATCCTGCAAGACCGCGCGCCCTACCGGCTGCGCATCACCTGGCCGCAAGCCGTGCAGGAGACCGAGGATCCTTATTCGTTCGGGCTGTTGCTCGGCGACGTCGATCTTCATTTGTTCAATGAAGGCCGGCATTTCGAATTGGCCGACTGTCTCGGCGCCCAGTATCTCACGATCGGCGGCGTGCCCGGCGTGCGGTTTGCCGTGTGGGCGCCCAATGCGACCCGCGTCGCCGTGGTCGGCGACTTCAATTCCTGGGATCGCCGGCGTCATGCCATGCGGGTGCGCTACGGCGCGGGAATCTGGGAGCTGTTCTTGCCGCGCGTCGCTCCCGGCTCGCATTATAAATACGACATCCTCGGTCCGGGCGGCGTTCAAGTGCCGTGGAAGGCGGATCCCATTGCGCGACAGACTGAGGTGCCGCCGAGTACCGCCTCGGTCGTTACCGAGCCCGACCAGCATCGCTGGCATGACCAGGCCTGGATGGAAGCGCGCGACACGCGGCAGCGACCGGATGCGCCGATCTCGATCTACGAGGTTCACCTCGGCTCCTGGCTCATACCGGACGAGCACGCGCATCCGGCATCGCTGTGGGATTTCGCGATCGAGCGCCTGATCCCTTACCTGGTCGACATGGGCTTCAGCCATGTCGAGCTTCTGCCGATCACCGAACATCCGTTTGGCGGGTCGTGGGGTTATCAGCCGCTCGGCATGTTCGCGCCGAGCGCGCGCTACGGTCCGCCGGAAGCCTTGCGGCGATTCGTCGACGCGCTGCATGCCGCAGACATCGGCATCATCCTGGATTGGGTGCCGGCCCACTTCCCAACCGATGCGCATGGTCTGGCCCGGTTCGACGGCACCGCGCTGTATGAGCATCTCGATCCCCGGGAAGGATTCCATCGCGACTGGAACACGCTCATTTACAACTTCGGCCGCCGCGAGGTTCAGGGCTTCCTGATTGCCAGCGCGCTGTATTGGCTCGAGCGTTTTCACGTCGACGGCCTGCGCGTCGACGCGGTCGCCTCGATGCTTTATCGCGACTATAGCCGCCAGGCCGGCGAATGGATTCCGAACGTCCACGGCGGCCGCGAAAATCTGGAGGCGATCGGCTTCCTGCGCCACCTTAATGCCGTCGTCGCCGAGCGCTGCCGCGGCGCCATCGTGGTCGCCGAGGAATCGACCGCATGGCCGGGCGTCAGCAGGCCGATCTCGGCCGGCGGGCTCGGCTTCTCCTACAAATGGAATATGGGGTGGATGCACGACACGCTGAACTACATCGAGAAGGATTCGATCCATCGCCAGTATCACCACAACGATATGACGTTCGGACTGCTCTATGCATTCACCGAAAACTTCATCCTGCCGCTGTCCCACGACGAGGTGGTCTACGGCAAAGGATCGCTGCTCGCCAAAATGCCGGGCGATCGCTGGCAGCGATTTGCCAATCTTCGCGCCTATCTGGGTTTCATGTGGGCGCATCCCGGCAAGAAGCTTCTCTTCATGGGCGGCGAGTTCGCCCAGGAACGGGAATGGAATCACGACCGCTCGCTGGATTGGGGTCTGGTCGACGATGCCGCCCATGCCGGCGTTCAGCGCGCCGTGCGCGACCTCAACCGGCAGTACGCGTCCGAACCGGCGCTGCATCGGCGCGACGCCGAAGCCAACGGCTTTGCCTGGGCGGTCGGCGATGATCGTGCCAATTCGGTGTTCGCATTCCTGCGCTATGCCGAAAACCAGCCGCCGGTGCTGGTGGTCTGCAACATGACGCCGGTGCCGCGGCACGGTTACCGGATCGGCGTGCCGCTTGGCGGCGGCTGGCGCGAGATCTTCAACAGCGATTCCGGGTTTTATGGCGGCTCGAATGTCGGCAACGAGGGGCGGGTTGCGGCGCACGCCATTGCGGCGCATGGCCAGCCGCATTCCGTCGCGCTGATACTGCCGCCGTTGGCGACGATCTATTTGCGCCACGACGGTTGAAGCGATGGCGCCGCTGCCGGCACAGCTCGATCGCGGTTTGCCTTATCCGCTTGGCGCGACCTGGGACGGCCTGGGCACCAACTTCGCGGTGTTCTCGGCGCATGCCGAGCGCATCGAGCTGTGCCTGTTCGACCCCACCAGCCGCCGCGAACTCTCGCGGCTGAGCCTGCCCGAATGCACCGACGAAATCTGGCACGGCTATCTGCCCAACGCGCGGACCGGACTGATCTACGGCTATCGCGCCGACGGCCCGTATCGTCCGCAGGACGGTCACCGTTTCAATCCCCACAAGCTCCTGCTCGACCCCTATGCGCGCCGCTTCGCCGGCACCTTGCGCTGGTCGGACGCGTTGTTCGGCTATCGCATCAATTCGCCGCGCGTCGATCTCTCCTACGACCGGCGCGACAGCGCGCCGGGCATGTTGAAGGCGGTGGTCACCGACGATGTGTTCGACTGGGGCGACGACCGCTCGCCCAACATTCCATGGTCGAATACCGTCATCTACGAAACGCACCTGCGCGGCATGACCATGCTGCGGCGCGACATTCGCGCCAATGAGCGCGGCACGTTTGCGGCGCTGGCCGACGTCAACGTCATCAAATATCTGAAAACGCTCGGCGTCACCGCGGTAGAGCTGCTGCCGATTCACGCTTTCGTGCAAGACCGCAGCCTGGTCGAACGCGGCCTGAAGAACTACTGGGGCTACAATTCGCTCGGCTTCTTCGCCATCGAGCCGCGCTATCTGTCTGACGGCTCCCGCAACGAGATGCGCGTCGCGATCCGGCGGCTTCATGCCGCCGGCATCGAGGTGATCCTGGACGTGGTCTACAACCACACCGCCGAGGGCAGCGAGCTGGGGCCGACCCTGTCGTTTCGCGGCCTCGACAACGCCAGCTATTACCGCCTGGTACCGGACAATCAACGCTACTGCATCAACGACACCGGCACCGGCAATACGCTCAATCTGTCGCACCCGCGCGTGCTGCAGATGGTGATGGACTCGCTGCGCTATTGGGTGACGTCGTTTCACGTCGACGGCTTTCGCTTCGACCTGGGCGTCACGCTCGGCCGTGAAGCGGGCGGTTTCGACCCCGGCAGCGGCTTCTTCGATGCGCTGCGGCAGGACCCCGTTCTGACGCGGGTGAAGCTGATCTCGGAGCCATGGGACCTGGGTCCGGGAGGTTACCAGCTCGGCCATCACCCGCCGGGCTTCGCCGAGTGGAACGATCGCTTTCGCGACAGCACCCGGCGGTTCTGGCGCGGCGATGGCGGCGAGCGCCCGGAATTCGCGGCCCGCCTGGCGGGCTCCGGCGATCTGTTCGACCGGCACGCCCGCCGGCCCTGGGCTTCGATCAATTACGCGGCGTCGCACGACGGCTTCACGCTCGCCGATGCCGTGAGCTACACGGAGCGCCACAACGAAACCAACGGCGAAGACAACAGGGACGGTCAGGCTGAGAACCATACCGCCAACTGGGGCGTTGAAGGTCCGACGACGGACCAGGCCATCGCGGAGACCCGCGGCCGGGTCCGCAGGGCCATGCTGGCCACCGTGATATTCGCCCACGGCACGCCGCTGCTGCTCGCCGGCGACGAGTTCGGCCGGACGCAGCGCGGCAACAACAACGCCTATTGCCAGGACAACGAGGTGTCCTGGCTGGACTGGGACATGGCGGCTTCCGCCGAGGGACAGGAGCTGACCGCCTTCGTGGCCAAGCTCATCGCGCTGCGCAAGGAGCACACCGCGCTCCGCTCGAGGCATTTTCTGCACGGCGAGCGCGAACCGGCGCCCGGCGTTTTCGACATCGCGTGGTTCGACGAAACCGGCGAGCTCGTCCCGGACGCGGCATGGAACGATCCGGAGCGCCGGCTCTTGTCGCTGCGCCGCGCCACCAAGAACGCCGACGGCACGGTTTCGATCGTGACGCTTCTGCTCAACCCGACGGGCGAGGAGCGCGAGTTTCAATTGCCGGAACCGAGCGTGCCCAGCCGCATTCTCATCGATACGGCGCGCCCGGCCAACGATGCGCATGATCTGAAAGATCGGACGCTCAACGTCCAGTCGCACAGCGCGGTGCTGACGTATTTCAAGCTGGAGCGGCCAACGCAATGAGTGCGGCGGACTGGCGTCTTTCCTTCGGCGCGAACCTGATTGAACCGGGCCGCACCAGATTCCGGATTTGGGCGCCGGCGCAAAAAGCGATGTCGGTGGCGCTCGACGGCAAGCCGCCGTTGGCAATGCGCGGCGGCGATGCCGGCTGGTTCGAGCTTGACGTCGATTGCGGCGCCGGGACGCGTTACAGCTATGTGCTGCCCGACGGCAGGCGCGTTCCCGACCCGGCAGCCCGGGCGCAGGCCGGCGACGTGCACGGCGCCAGCATCGTCGTCGATCCGCAGTCGTATCAATGGCGCGACCAGGAATGGCGCGGCCGGCCCTGGACCGAGGCCATTGTCTACGAATTGCACGTCGGATTGTTTGGTGGATTTGGCGGCGTCGTCCGCGAGCTGGGCCGGCTTGCCGACCTCGGCATCACCGCAATCGAATTGATGCCGATCGCGGAGTTTCCCGGCGCCAGGAATTGGGGATACGACGGCGTGCTGCCGTTTGCGCCGGAATGCAGCTACGGGACGCCCGACGAATTGAAGGCGTTGATCGATGCCGCCCATGGTCGCGGCCTGATGGTGTTTCTCGACGTTGTTTACAATCACTTCGGCCCTGACGGAAATTATCTCGCCGGCTACGCCCCGCAGATGTTCCGCGACGACGTGACGACCCCGTGGGGGCCGGCGATCGATTTTCGCCGCGACGAGGTCCGGCGCTTCTTTACCGACAATGCGCTGTACTGGCTGATCGAGTATCGTTTCGACGGCCTGCGCTTCGACGCCGTGCACGCCATACCCGAGCCGGACTGGCTCGATGAAATGGCCGCCGCGGTGCGCAGGACGGTGGAGCCAAAGCGCCACGTTCATCTGGTGCTGGAAAACGACGACAACACCGCCGGCCATCTGACGGGCGATTTCGACGCCCAGTGGAACGACGACGGCCATCATGTGGTGCACGTGCTGTTGACCGGCGAGCAAACCGGCTATTACCGCGACTATGCCGAGGAGCCGGCGGTGCGGCTGGCGCGCTGCCTGCAGGAAGGCTTCATCTACCAAGGCGAACCGTCGCCGCATCGCGGCGGCAAGAAGCGCGGCACGCGCAGCGCCGCATTGCCGCCGACGGCTTTCGTGTTTTTCCTGCAAAATCACGATCAGATCGGCAACCGGGCATTCGGCGAGCGGCTGACCGCGGTCGCCAATCCGGCCGCCCTCGAAGCGGCCATCGCGTTGCAGCTGTTGTGCCCGCAAATACCGCTCCTGTTCATGGGCGAGGAGCAGGGCAGTGCGGCGCCGTTTCTGTTCTTCACCGATCACAACCCGGACCTGGCGACAGCGGTGCGGGAAGGCAGGCGGCGCGAGTTCGCCGGCTTTCCGGAATTTTCCGACCCGCAGCATTTAGCCCGCGTTCCCGATCCGAATGCGTTCGATACCTTCGAGCGATCCAGGCCGCTGGCCAACCCGACCCACGCGGGTGTTCGCGAAAGCCTTTATCGGGAGCTGCTGGCGCTTCGCCATGGCGAGATCATCCCGCGGCTCGAGGGAACGCGCAGCCTCGATGCCCGCGCCGCGGGACCGGCCGCCGTTCTGGCGCGCTGGCGGCTAGGCGACGGATCGGTGTTGGAGTTGGGCGTGAACCTGGGCGCGGCGCCAGCCGAGATGCCGCGGCAAGCCGGCAACCTCCTGTTTGCGACTTCGGAAGCGGCCGCACGAGCCGCCACGATGGGTCGGCTGGAGCCCTATTCGACCATCGCGGTGTTGGCCACGCCATGAACGACGCGGCGGTTCGCGATCTTGCCCGCCATGCCGGCGTCTCGGTGCAATGGACCGATTACGCCAACAAGCGGCGTCGCGTTCCGCTCGATGCCATCCGCCAGATCCTCGCCGCCCTCGGGCTGCCATGCGCCAGCGCGCAGGATGTCGCCCACAGCCGCCATGTTCTCGACCAGCCGGAGCTGCCGCGATTGCACACGGCGGTCGTCGGGCAGCCGATCGACCTGACGCTGCCGGGAACGGATCACCCGACGTCTGCACGCCTGTTCCAGGAGGACGGTGCCGTCGCCGACCTTCCGGTGCGCCGCGCGGCAAGGGGTTTGCGTTTACCGGCCATCGCATTCGCCGGCTACCATGCGCTCGAGATCGGAACGGCGCGTATCGCGCTCGCGGTTGCGCCTGCCCGGTGCATCACGGTCGAGGACATTGCGCCGGGTGAGCGCGTCTGGGGGCTTGCCGCGCAAATCTACGGCCTGCGCAGCCCGGGTGATTGCGGCATCGGCGACATGGCCGGCGTCGCTGCGCTTGCCGAGGCGTCTGCGCGCCTTGAGGCCGACGCGCTGGCACTCAGTCCGGTGCACGCTCTGTTCGCCGCCGACCCCCGTCACTTCAGTCCTTATTCGCCGTCAAGCCGGTTGTTCTACAATCCGCTGCTCGCCGATCCGTCGCCGCTGTTCGGCGAGGCCCGCGTCGCGCGGGCAAGAACCGAGGCCGGGGTCGGCATGTCGGCGCGCGAGCGCGAAGCTGCCGCGCTGATCGACTGGCTGGAGTCCGCCCGCGCCAAGATGGCAGTGTTTCGCTGCCTGTTCGAGGATTTTTCGGCCACCGATGCCGCGGGCGGCACGGAGCTGACGGCTGATTTTGCGAAATTCCGCGCCGCGCGCGGATCGCCGCTCGAGGACCACGCCGTGTTCGAAACGCTCCATGCCGCCCGGCTGCGGGCGGATCCCGCCGCTTGGGACTGGAGACATTGGCCCGCGCAATTGCGCGATCCCGGCAGTGCCGCCGTGCGTGCTTTTGCCGAGAAGCATGCCGATGACGTCGTATTCCATTGTTTTCTGCAATGGATTGCCGATCGCTCCCTGGGCGCCGCACAACGACAGGCGAAGCGCGCGGGAATGCGGATCGGCCTGATTGCCGATCTCGCGGTCGGGATGCACGGCGGCGGCAGTCACGCCTGGACCAGTCAGAACGATATCCTCGGCGGCCTGCAGGTCGGCGCGCCGCCGGATTTGTTCAATCCGAACGGCCAGAACTGGGGCCTGACCACGTTTTCGCCGCGCGCGCTCCGCAGCAGCGGATTTGCCGCTTTCCTGGCGACGATGCGTGCCGGCATGCGCCATGCCGGCGGCGTGCGCATCGATCACGCCATGGGTCTGATGCGGCTTTGGGTGACGCCGGACGGCGCCAAGCCGAGCGCGGGCGCCTATCTGGCCTATCCGCTCGACGACATGCTGCGCCTGACGGCGCTCGAATCGCACCGGCATCGCGCCATCGTCATCGGCGAGGATCTCGGCACCGTGCCGGCCGGTTTTCGCGATCGTCTAGCAGGCGCGGGGATCTATGGGATGCGCGTGCTGTGGTTCGAGCGCGACGAAAAAGCTTTCGTGCCGCCGCGCGCCTGGCCAGCCGACGCGGCGGCGATGACCTCCACCCACGATCTTCCGACCGTCGCCGGCTGGTGGCGCGGCAGCGATATTGAGACGCGCGCGGATCTCACGCTGCTCGGCGATGCCGCCCGAGAACGGGCGATGCGGAGCAAGGACCGCGCGGCGCTCTGGAACGCATTCCGATCGGCCGGCGCGGCCGACGGTGCGCTGCCGGCCGCAGACCAAGCGCCGCGCGTCGCCGATGCCGCGGTGAAATATATCGCCGACACGGCGGCGCGGCTGCGGCTCCTGCCGCTGGAGGACGCGCTCGCGGTCGCGGAACAGTCCAATCTTCCGGGCACGGTCGACGAACATCCGAATTGGCGCCGCCGGCATGATGGCGACGCCGCGGCGCTGCTCGATCGTCCCGACGTGCGCACCAGGCTCGAGCCGCTGGCCAAACGAGCGGAGTCATGACCGCGCCGCGCGCCACCATGCGGCTGCAGTTTCATCGCGGCTTCAGCTTCGCCGACGCCCGGCCGCTGCTGCCATACTTCGCCGCGCTCGGCGTCAGCCACATTTACGCGTCGCCAATCCTCACTGCTCGATCCGGATCGATGCACGGCTACGACATTATCGATCCTACGCGCATCAACCCCGAGCTTGGCGGCGAGGACGAGTTCCGGCGCCTGGTCGCCGCGCTGCGCCGGCATGAGCTCGGCCTGATCGTCGACATTGTGCCGAACCACATGGCGGTCGGCGTCGGCAATCGCTGGTGGATGGATGTGCTGGCGAACGGCCGCGCCAGCCGCTACGCCAAGTTTTTCGATATCGACTGGCGGCCGCCCAACCCCGCCTTGGCCGATAAGGTGCTGCTGCCCGTGCTCGGCCGGCCCTACGGCGAGGCGCTGGCCGCCGGCGAGATCACGCCCGGACGTGACGGCGAGCGGTCGGTGGTCCGCTACTTCGATCACGTGTTTCCGGTAGCGCCGGCCGCAGACGACACCGCCGATATGTCGGCCTTCGACCCGCGCTCATCGGCCGGGCGCGAACGGCTGCATCGGCTGCTCGAAAGCCAGCACTACCGGCTGTCCTGGTGGCGCACCGCCAACGACGAGATCAACTGGCGGCGTTTCTTCGATATCAATGAATTGGCTGCGGTCCGCGTCGAGGACGACGAGGTCTTCGAAGCGGTTCACGCCACCGTCTTTCGGCTCTACGCGGACGGTCTTGTCGACGGCGTGCGGGTCGATCACATCGACGGGCTGTCGCAACCCGAGGCCTATTGCAGAAAACTGCGGGCCCGCCTGCGCGAGCTGGAAAGCGCGCGGCCGCCCGGCAGCCCGGCGGGCCCCGCCTATCTGGTGGTGGAAAAAATTCTGGCCGCCGATGAAGCCCTGCCGAAGTCTTGGCAGACCGACGGCACGACAGGCTACGATTTCATGGACCAGGCGGCTGCCTTGCTCCATGGCGCCCATGGCGAGCAGCCGCTGAGCGATCTCTGGCAGCGCATCAGCGGCCGATCCGGCAATTTTGCCGATGAGGAAGAGCTGGCCCGGCGACAGATTTTAGCACGCAGTTTCGCCGCGCAGCTCGGCGCTTTGGTGCAGACGCTGTGCGACATCGCCGATCGCGATCTGGCGACGCGCGACTATGCGGGCGCGGCAATCCGGCGCGCCTTGATCGAGCTGCTTGCCCATTTTCCGGTGTATCGCATTTATGCCGGCGTCGATCACGCCTCGCCATCGGATCGCGCGGTGCTCCACCGCGCGGTGGCGCGGGCCAAGACGACTTGCCTTCCGGGCGATGCCTGGCTGATCGATAAGCTCGGCGAATGGCTGTCGGGCAAGCGCGTTCGCGCCGACCTCGACGCGCTGCAAGGCGTCGCGCTCGCGCGCTTCCAGCAATTGAGCGCGCCGCTCTGCGCCAAGGCGGTCGAGGATACCGCCTTCTATCGCTACGGCCGGCTGATATCGCGCAACGACGTCGGCTTCGATGCCCGGCGTTTTGCGCTGCCGGTCGCCGCGTTTCACCAACGCATGGCGGCCCGCGCGGCGGAGTTGCCGGATGCCATGCTGGCGACCGCGACCCACGATCACAAACGCGGCGAGGACGTCCGCGCCCGTTTGGCGGTGCTGAGCGAAATGCCGCACGCGTGGTCGAACCATGTCGAGCGATGGTTGGCGCTCAGTGCGGCGGATTGCGCGGCGAGCGAGGACGGTCCGATGCCGAGCCCGGGCGACTTGGCAATTCTGTTTCAGACAATCGTCGGCAGTTGGCCGATGGCCATGCAGCCGAATGACCGGGCAGCGCTCGCGGCATTCTCGAAGCGCATTGCCGCCTGGCAGGAGAAGGCGCTGCGCGAAGCCAAGCTGCGCACCGACTGGTCGGCACCCAACGAGGCCTACGAGCGCGCGGCGCGGCATTGTGTCGATCGGCTGTTCGGCGGTGAATCCCCGCTTCTCGCCGAAATCGCCGCGTTCGCCCAGCGAATCGCGCCGGCCGGCGCCGCCAACGGCTTGGCGCAGGTGTTGACCAAGCTGACGGCGCCCGGCGTGCCGGATATCTACCAGGGCACCGAATACTGGGATTTAAGCCTTGTCGATCCCGACAATCGCTCGCCGGTCGATTTTGCAGCGCGGCAAAAATCGCTCGGCGCGACGGCGGACGAGGCGGCGACGCACTGGACCGACGGCCGCATCAAACAGCATGTCATCGGCCGCATTCTCGCAGTGCGAAAGAAACTGCCGGAAGTTTTTTCGGCAGGGTCGTACGTCCCGCTGCAAACCGCAGGAGAGCAGGCTGACCATGTTGTCGCCTGGGCCCGCCGGTCGGGTGATGCGGTCGCTATCGCGGTATTTTGCCGATTTTCTGCGGGCCTTTTGAGCGAAGACGGCTCATTGCGCATTCCGGCTTCGCGCTGGCAGAACACAAAACTTGTCGTCCCGACGAACCTCCAGGGCGTTTTTTCGCATGCGCTGATGCCGCAGCAGGCGTTGGCAATTGGTTCCGATTTTTGCGTTGCACAAATTCTGCACCAGCTCCCTGTCGGCTTTTTGGTCAAACAAACAGGGTGATGGCGACGCCCGCCGTCGCTGCGGCGCGGTGTGACACTTGTGTACAAATACATGTTGGTTATCCGACATATCTTGTGGAATTATCCCGCGGCAACTAATTGATTCGAGCAATCGCGGCGGCGTGGAATGCAGACACGCAGCATGGAACGCACGGGAGCCGGGGGGCTTCAGAGTGAGGGGCACCCAAAGCGGATATCCGAAGCGCAGCGGCCACTACCTCACGGTGCGTAGGTAGCGACAAAAGTGGCCAGTCGGAGTTGCGACCGACCCGCGATTTTTCTTTTTCCAGTTGAACCAGCTGAACCTGCCGGGCCTGTTGCCGAGACCGTGCGCGCCATGTGCCCAAGCCGAGGTCCTGCGGACTGCCGCGGCACGAGGAATGCGGACCAAAAAAAGAGGGCTGGTTGGACCAGCCCCCTTTTCAGCGGGAAAGCATAAATGTCCCGGCGCTAGTCGGTCCTGTGAATGATGATCTTCTTCTCGCCGGTCATGTCGTCCTTTTTCTTGATGACCGTTTTGTCCCCGTCATCGTGCCGGATGATGGTTTTGCTGTCTTCGGCTCGAACGGTCGTGGTGACTGCCATAGCTCCGCTGAAAACAAACGCCGCGGCCATAGCAAACATAATCACGCGCATTGGTTGTTCCTTCTGGATGTGTCGCACCCTCACATAATGCCGGCGCACTCCGTCGGTTCCGCGCGGCGTGAGGGTCAGGGTTTCCACGCAGCCGGGCCGCGGCGTGGCCAAAATTCCGGCTTGGAACAGCAAGCCGCGAGAAGCGTTATCGTGACGCTTGCGTCGCGGCGGGACGCGCCCATCGCACAAGAAAGCAATAGCCCCGAGTTGCACTGCTGCTCGGGGCTATTCATTTTCGCGTCCTCTGCACCTGACGAGCAAACTCGTTCTTGCGCCACGCCACTGAAAAGAGGCCCCGGCGATGGTGCGACCGGGGCCTCACGACCTTGCCCCGGACTGTTCAGAACAAGGCCGGTTGCCGGACTCTCAACCCCGACTCGGCAAGCCGGTTCCTGCCTTCGACGTCGCAGCGGGGTCGCGACGTGGTGCAGTTCGTTCATGGATTGCAAAATACGCACCGGCCGGATGCCTTAGAGCGGCCGAGGCGACCTGCGATCCGTTCATGAACCAGACCGCCAATAGGTTTCCGGCATCCCACCCGCAACGGTGGCGAGAATCGCCTGGAACGGCGACGCGCCGGGCGCTGTCGCGGGGCCCGTGGGCGCTACCCCGCGTTTTGTGTTAATCTCGCGTTTACCAAACCGATCACATAGTCAACGAATCGTGGGGGACGGGGCGGGGTGCCAGCTCGGATGTACAGCGGCGCCCCGCTTTTATTTTGCTGGGCTTCTGCCGGAAAGGCGGCCCCGGCGTTGCGCGCCGGCCTCTGGTTGGTCAAGCCGGGATAGCGGACTTCCACGACATCCAGATAGCCGCTATCGTCATAATCGGGGGCAAGCGGCTGGAGGATTCCCGGGTGAGACGGATCGCCGCGCTCATTGGCGCGCTGGGGCTTTTCGCCTGCACGTCGCCCATGCTCTCCCTCCAGCAAAAGCCGACCAAGGAACAACAACTTGCCGCCAATGTTCAGGTCAAGGCCGCCGTTGACGCGCTGACCGACGAGCTTCGCCAGATGTGCTCGAGAGACGACCTGCAACCCTACTACAGCAAAACGCCCTGCCTACCGGCCGAAACGACGATTGAGCAAATGGCGGACGAGTCTCGCATTACCGATGCCGAAAAAGTGGCTCTCAACAAGGTCCGCGTCGAAGTCGCGCAGATCAACAAGAAAATGGACGACATCATCCGGCAGTACGATCCCAAGAACGCTGACGCCATTATTACCCGAAGAGAGCGGGCCGTGACCGAGCAGAACGATCTGGCGCTGGAATTTTACGAAGGCCGGACAACGCGCGGCGAGTATAATAGACAGCGGGCGGAAATCACCAAAAGGCTGAAGGATGATTGGACGTCGCCCGGCAGATAAAAGCGGCCCTCGCCGCGCCACGGCTGGCGGTTCCGCAGGCCGATGCTTCTCGACAAGCGCGCGCACGTCGGCCGGCGTGACCCGCTGCATGACGTTCGGGATTTGCCAAGGCCGGGGGCAGGGGCCGCGACCAGTCCGCACGCGGACGCGATACCGGTGAGACGCCGCTGCAAGGCTGCGAGAGGGGAAACCGGGTTGCCGGCTGTCACCGCAGAAGCCCCGACCTTGCGGTCAGGGCTTCGCATGCCTTCGCGTCGAGAAGGGGCTAGCTAAACGACGCCCCGGCACGCCTAAAATATAGTCCTCTCGCGGCGGATGAGAAGCAAAACTGCAAAGGAAAAGGCCCTAATTTTTGCCAGGGCTTGGGGCCGATCGTCGCGGGGCGGCGCATAACCGCCGCGCCTTCGCCGCGGCTTTTATTCTTTCGTTGGGTCGGTTTTAGGCGTCTCTTTCCTAGTCCGCGTCGCCAGACAGCCGACGACCACAAACGCCAGGATGACGGCAGCAAAGATTTCCAACTGCAGGCTGTCCGTCATGCTTTTTCTCCGTTGCCGGACTCACAACACCACCCCGGCCAAGTCGTTCCTGACGTCAACGCCGCACATCGAGGGGCCGCAAGCGCCAAAAGCAAGAGGCCGCCATATTGGGCGGCCTCACGACCGGTCGACGCCGATCAGCAGGCGTACTGCGTGCTAGCAGCGGACGCAGCGGCAACCGCCATAGGGGCCGCAAGCCCAGGTCCAGCCGGGGCCGCAGCCGTGGCCGCCGGTATAGCCGTTGCAAGCTGCCTTCTTGATGATCGGAGTCGCGTTTTGCAGCTGCGCGTGGATATTGGCTGCGCCCGGCGCCTGGGTCTGTGCGTCGCCGGACACGATCATGGCTGCAAGCGCGAACGCCACGCCTGCCAACGTGAATGTGAGTTTTCTCATAGCTAGCCCTCCCGTTTTATAAGCCCGTCAATCAATAGACGGTGACAATGACAGCAACGGTCGCAACAGTACCTGCCCGCGGACAAATGACAAGGGGCGGCGCCGCCGTTGAGCTGCCGCAACCCAGCGTCGCTGACGAGATGCGCCAGGAGCATCGGCGGCGGGCGCTCGGCGAATAACCGGGGCCACGCGGGCGGGGGAAGACACACCGTCTCCCGGCCACGCGTCAGCTCGAAATCGCTCCGCTGAATGTCGCGATTGAATGAGCTGTTAACGGACTCAACTTGCGATGCTGTCGGGAAGATTGGTGGCTCGGGCTTACCCGATGAATGCCCGTATGATCCTGAGCATGATGAGGACACCGCGGAAGCGGCCTGATGGAAAAGGCGTAGCGCGGGGCCGGCATGCGCTTGCCCCGCGTTCTAGACTGCCAATAAAGAAATAGCCCTGACGAGGGGGCGCGCCTGGGGGGGCAGGGGTCAGGGCTCAGGAACGGGCAGCAAAGCTGATTATTTTTTGTTGGATTGCCTGCTGCTTAGCTTGTCGCCGAAGCTAGGTGGCGCTGACATCGCCAGTCTGTTGTGACCTTCGCTCTAGTAATGCCGCTTGTGTCCAAGTCCGCGCGAGATCGTGCAGGCCCTCCTTGTCTTCGTCGGTTTTGGCGTAGGCGGCCGAAAGGATCGCTTCTTTAGCGTATTGCCAGAACTGATCTACGATCGTCATGGGCACGCTCACAATTGCCCCGTCACACCAATGTCTATATGCGCTCCTCGGCGGAACCTGACTGTTCAAAATTGTACATCCTGCAGATCACGTCACTGCGGCGTAATCACACAGCACGTTGTCTGAATTGTGAGGGTCCCCCCCGAGCACCTTTGCCGTGGAGCGCTGCGCTTCGCAGTACGCCCCGCCTCCAATGGTAGAGCCCCACATCGGTGGTTGCTGGGGAGCATTCTTCGCGATCGCCGGGATGCTGATTTTTTCTGCGCTCGCTGGCTTTGAGCCGAGCTATATTCCAGTGTTCCTAACAGTCGCCATTTTTTTCATTCTGCCAGCCATGCATTTTAGTTTTCAAGAGAAACGACATCGCAAGGCAATTTTGGCGGAGCTTGAACGCCTTCGGACTGAAAGGACATCCCGCTCACCTTGACCAGCTTGGGGGCAAAGTCTTCAACTGAGTGGCCCGGCGAGCATTTGCCAGCCGGGCCATTTTCTTGAGTGACAGCAGCCCGCGCCCTCGCGGATACTACCGGGTCATTCCGCCATCGTTCGCGGCTTTGCCGGTGGAGTAGTGAGGTGCGTCCGGACGTGCGCCGGCCGTAGACCCGTCGCGTGTGCTGGGCGAGCCGGTGTATCCGCCATCGTTTGCGGCTTTGCCAGTGCTCTGCGCGAAAGCTGTGCCAGAGGCCAGGGCAGTGCCGAGCGCAAGCGCGGCGAAGCCCATCGTGATTTTGAGACGCATGGGGTGTTTATTCCTTGTTTATCTGCTGTTTATTTGTTGTTTATAGTCGCTGCAAATTTGCAGTGACCCATGGCCCAAGCAGCCGCGAGTACAATTGGTTCCCAGTTGCTCCGACCGCGGGCCGGTTGAGGCCAGCGCTGTGTAGCCTTTGGGTGGACCGCCTCAGTTGTCGGCTTTCGGCCGACAAGGCACGCGCTCAATTGCCAGCACCAAGCGCAGGAGCACGCGAAGTCGGCTGTATCCGAGCGCCGCATGCCGCCTGCGCCAATTCCACAGCCACTCGCTGCCACGTCATTGAAATGGAAGATCAGGTGCGCGAGGCGTTTCGCTTTGCGAACGCGCTCGCGTTAGCTTTAGAGGGCGTCAACAGGATGACTTTTATGGAAGACAAGACCAAGGGGGCGCGCTACGCGCGCTGGCCTTTGAGATGTGCGGCGCTACCGAAAAAGTCGTGAAACGATGGGAAGCGCTATTCGAGCGATCGAACCGCGAGCGAAATTAGCGCAACTAATTTGGAGGCGCGGGGCCGGCAGGCGCTTGCCCCGCGCCCTCTGCGACGGGGCTCACCAAAACCGCACGTCACGGAATTGCAAAGAGGTCCCGGCGCGTGTGGTCACGCCGGGGCCTCTCTGTTTGCCGGCTCAGACAGAGGAAACCGGCCGAACAAAGCCTAGGGGTAGTCTCGTCGCGGCTATTTGAGCGCCGTCGAGATCGTCGAGAATGTGGCCTTGACATGGGTGCCGAGGCCGGTGATCACCGGGATGACTGCCACCGCTATTCCTGAGGCAATGAGGCCGTACTCTATCGCTGTCGCGGCGTTTTCGTCTTTCAGGAACTTGATGATGAGGCGCATAGCCAGATAATAGATTTGAAACCTTGTTGGAGGCTTACGATGTAGGGCGAATCCCCCTTAACGGCGGTTTATGATCCGGGGTCAAAATTACCCCACTGAGGGGCTGGCCTCCAACGCCGCATCACGTACCTTTGCGCGACTCGCTCGAGGCCGCCCCCAGCATTGAAGGGCTTTATTCTGCCCGGCATTGGACCCTTTCCAGCATCAGCGCCAAGCGCAGCGCGATCGATACATCCACTTATTGATTATATTGGCGACCCCGGCTGGATTCGAACCAGCGACCTTCAGCTTAGAAGGCTGTTGCTCTATCCCCTGAGCTACGGGGCCGTAAGGTTTTTTCTGGCGGGGTACCTTTTTGGGTACTTCTAAGCTTGCGCCCGCTTTGATGGCGGCTGGAATAGCACGACCATGTTTCGGGAGCCACATTTAGGGCACCGCAGTCGGCTCTCCAGGCGCGACAGGGGAAAAGCCCGTCCGCGCGTGCAGACCAAAGTCTCCATGTCCAACTCCTTGCGGTAAATGCACTCGCGGCTGGATTTCGAATGCGCGCCGTCCTCGCGGCCGTGCGAGCAGCGCGCCGTCACGCGCCAGCCAAGGGAAATGCCTCGCCGATAGTCTCCACTGCCATGAAGAACAAAATGCGAACATAGGCGGCCGGAGTCAAGAGGACAAAAAAGGCGCGCCCGCATTAAGCGAGCGCCGATATAGGGCATGAGCGGCAACGCATAGCCACGCTTCGGAGCGATAGAACGCTAATAAGGTTGGTGCTCGCGCGAATTGCGGACGGCATAGCGATATTGTTGGCGGTTCTGCTGCTCTTTGCACTCACTAGAGCGGCCGCCGGTGAAGCTGTAATACTTTTACTTCTGCTTGCACTGCTAGTGTTGCTGATTTGGCTTCTTAGCCGAGGCCTAAAGCGATGGCTGGTGAGCACAGTGAGAGACGATCCGGTTTAGCTCAGTCGATTGGACATTTCAGGCTTTCAACAAATCCTTCCTTCGTCGAAATTGTATTGCCGTGCTTCCCACATGCGTAGTCTGTCGTTAACGTCTTATCCTCCCCTTGCGCAGGGTCGCCACAAAGGTTGTTATCAACTTTAAAAGAGCACGATATTTTGCCGTCACAAAGTCCTTGGACAGCTGAAACGGCATCGCAATGCCGTCCCGTAGTACCTTTATAATCCGATGTGGTTATTGTCAGCGTTTCTTGCTGGGGTTGCTGCGCAAGGACCTGCCCGGCGATTGCGAAAGTCGAGATCAGAACTAACGTTACAACACCTCTGTACATAATCATTATCTCCCAGGGCTCGAAGAAAACCGAATTTAACGAACTGGTTTTCAATTGTAAATGAGTTTAATGAACGCAATGATTGAAAATCTGGTGTGTCCGCTATGTAGGCGCGGCGGCGGCAAGCGCCAAACTCCCCGCGCCTATCAACCTGCGATGGGTTCGAGCCGATCGGTGCGGGCGGCTTCCCCCTCGCTAAGGGAAGCATGTGAAGGTGGAGCCGGCTTCCGGCCACGGCTATATTGCCGTGGCGAACAGTCCATGACCCTCTTGAAGGCTGTGCTGAAGGCGCTTTCGGATTCGTAGCCGAGCGACCGGGCAATGACGGAAATGGGATCGCTGGAATTCGCCAGCCTGTCCCCGGCCAACAGCATTCGCCAGCGCGTCAGGTATTCCATGGGCGACGCCCCAACCGTCTCTTTGAATTTCAGGGCAAAGCTCGATCGCGACATGCCGGCCTGCTCCGCCAGCTCCTGCAAGGTCCAGCGATGCGCCGGATCGCCGTGCATGGCATTGATCGCCGCGCCCATCTGTTTGTCGGCGAGCGCGAAGAGCCACCCGACGCCGCCTCTCAAGCCTTCCGCCAGATGCAGCCGGAGCGCTTGAACCAGCATCATGGAGGCGAGGTGTTGGGCGACCAGAAAGCCGCCCGGTTGCGGCTCGCGCAGTTCCTGCCGCATCCGCTCCATGGACCAGCGCAGCGTCGCCTTGTCGGATTCCTTGCGGATATGGACGATGGGCGGCAGCATCCCCAACAGGATGCCGGCATGTTCGCCGCTCAGGGTGAAATGACCGCCGACACACGAGAAATCCCCGCCGCCATTGATCACGGCGATGCCGCCGTTCAACGGGGTCGGAAACAAGCTGCGGGCGTCGACAGCCGCCAAAGCCAGATCGCTTGCCACGCGGAAGGGCCACCCACGCGGCAGCAGGAAGCAGTCCCCGGTCTTGAGCCGAACCGCGTCGGCAACGCCCTCGACCGACAGCCAGCACGCGCCGGAAACCACCGCGTAGCATTTGATGCCCTCGTGCCGGCCGAAATGGATCGACCATTCTCCGCCCGCATCGAAGCCGCCGAACGTGTAGCTGCGCGGTTTCAGCAGCGACAGCACATCTGACAGCGGGTCCATCGGCCATCCCGGACGATCGCGAAGATAATACGGACGTTAAAGCATAGTCCGTCCTCGCTCAATGACCTACCTGGAGAACAACGGGATCGCGAATGCGGTCATGAAACGAAGTGAAGGAGAAGTCGTCATGCGTGTGTTCGTCACCGGTGCTACAGGCTTTATCGGTTCTGCCATTGTCCAGGAGCTCATCAACGCGGGCCATCAGGTGCTCGGCCTCGCGCGCACTGATGCGGGCGCCAAGTCGCTTGCCGCCGCTGGTGCCCAGGTGCATCGCGGCGATCTTGAAGACCTGGAAAGCTTGCGCGGTGGAGCAGCCAAGTCGGATGGCGTCATTCACACGGCCTTCATCCACGACTTTTCGAGGTTCGCGGCAAACTGCGAGATCGACCGGCACGCCATCGCGGCGCTCGGCGCCGCGCTCGCTGGCTCCGACCGCCCCTTGATCGTCACCTCCGGGACCGCGTTGCTGACGCCGGGCCGCCTCGCGACCGAAGACACTGCGCCTCCCTCCGGCTCCACGGCGATTCCCCGCGTTTCAGAACAGGCAGCCCTGTCGATGGCGTCGCGTGGCGCGCGCGTGTCGGTGGTGCGCCTTCCGCCGTCGGTTCATGGCGATGGCGATCACGGCTTCGTTCCGATCCTCATCGGCATCGCGCGGGAGAAGGGCGTTTCGGCGTATGTGGGCGACGGCCTCAACCGCTGGCCCGCGGTGCACCGGCTCGATGCGGCTCATCTCTACAGGCTCGTGCTCGAGAACGGTTCCGCAGCAGCCCGGTATCACGGGGTCGGCGATGAGGGCGTACCGTTCCGGGACATCGCCGGCGTGATCGGCCGCCGCCTCAACGTGCCGGTCGTCAGCAAGACCCCCGAGGAAGCCGCGGACCACTTCGGCTGGTTCGCGCATTTCGCGGCGATCGATTGCCCGGCCTCGAGTGAGCGGACTCGGGAACTGCTGGGGTGGTCGCCGAAGCAGCCCGGCCTCATTCCCGATATCGACCGGCCGCGCTATTTCGAACCGGTCCGAGGTGATCAGGCGGCCGCGCCGGCGCGCGTTCCTGCCCAAGCCGTACACCGTTGAGCCATTGACGCAAGCGGGGGGCGACCTTCCAGGGACATGAAATTTGGTCGTGCTCATTCGGCGCGACCACCGGGAAATGCAAGAGCGGCGGGTATGACTCGCCGCTCTTGCCATTTCGCCGTCCCGGATTGCGGTTTTATTGAAACGCTTGTTCCACAGGACGTTTCCGGGCCGGCACGCGAACTGTCAGTTGGTTCCGGAAATGACGGAATAGATAATCCAGCCGCCGCAGGCGATGCTGACCAGACTTAGAAAGAATTTGGCAAAGACCGGCGCCCATTTCTCTCCCAGCAGGCTCTTCCAGAGATTTCCCTGAGAAGTCATTTGGAACGCAATGTCGCCAAATGTACGGCTGGCAAAAAACGCAACCCCCATTGCAATAAAGACAACGCCGAAGGCGATGCTGACCCAGTTCATGAAAGTCATGGGTGATTCCTTTCGACCGGTTTTTTATCGCTTTGCCCGCCGCCGGGACGGTACGCAAGAGGGATCGCGCTGTCCTCGCGGGTTATCAGGTAGGCCGCCGCCGCACGCCGTGCAAATCTTGCCGGGCCGCCGGCTTTGAGGCTTACGCCTTGGGAATCTTTTTTCTTCCGGGTCATGAACGCGTCTTGCCGGGCCGGCTACTAAAGCCCGCGGCGATCTCGCAATCGCCGCGCCGCGGGCGTCGACGGCGCCGGCGCGGGTCGCGTCGTCGTCGGCAGGAAGGTTGCGAATTGTTTAACGTCGAAAGGCGCGTTCG
>Ga0182024_10008490_pt1 | contig 21622 bp, 14 predicted proteins | sample P32metaG_FD_120480 | JGI IMG/M metagenome (GOLD analysis project Ga0182024, IMG submission 120480) | Permafrost microbial communities from Stordalen Mire, Sweden - P3-2 metaG (Illumina Assembly) | ecosystem: Environmental > Terrestrial > Soil > Wetlands > Permafrost | place: Sweden: Stordalen...
GTCGTCGGGGTCGTGCCGTTGGTGGTGTAGTAGATCGTAGCGCCGCTGGTCGCATCACTGATCGTCACCGACTGGGCGGCGGTGTAGCTGCCGGCGGCGGGCGAGAAGGTCGGTGTCGCCGCCGATGGCGGTACCGTACCTAGCAAGCCATAAACATCAATTTCAGTTTCCGTTCCCACATACACTTTCCCGTTGGCAATTGTGGGTATCGAAAATTTAACTCCCCACCCGGCTTGGTCACGGCTCGAGTTCGTCGAACTGGAGTACAGCGTCGTCGCGACATTGCTGGCGTTGTGGGCTTGCAGTACCGCCGGACCCGCTCCATAGGCTGCCGAATTGATGCTCCAGACGATTCCTTGAGTTGTGCCGGACGCCGAAATCGCCGGAGTCGCCCCAGGGAACCCGTATTGCTCACTGGACACCGTGGGCGTGGTCGACAGTAACCCATTGACAAGGCTGAAAGATTTCAAATTGTCATTCTGTCCCCAGAAATACACATTTCCATTCCAATAGGCGGGTGAACTCAAGACTCCAACGTCTCCGACGGCGTTAGTCAGTTCTTGGACGGCTTGGTCCCCGACGACGTTATATCCGCCGAGGTTGTCCCGGTTTAGCAAATAAATGGTGCCCGCCTTGCCGGCCTGCACGAGAAGATGCGGATACGTCCCCGTTGTCTGTGTCGGAAGAATCAGGACGCCGCCCGCTCCGACGTCACCGTCCGTGTTGTTATCCACGGCTTGCCCGTTCGTCGTGAATTCGTCTGTAACTGTAAGAACGCCATTGGTCAGATCGAGATCTAGATGACTGTCGCCGTAATCCATGTTCTCGTTGTATGGCTTCGTTGCTGTATAGTCGCCATTTCCTGTGGTCACGAACATTCGTCCATAGGGATGATTTACGGTGTCGAGTTGGTCCGCGGCAAGGCCGGCACCCGACATCCAAATACCGCCCGCGTAGCCATTCGGCGTAGAATTAAAGACACCGGTCTGACTCAAGTTGCCGGCGTTGTAAGCCATGATCCAACCATGCCATGGCGATATGTCCTCATGCGCCGAATAAGCGATGTAGACGATGCCGTTCAGCAGCAGCAATGCGGGGCGCTGGTTTTCCTGTGGCGGGTTAAAGGTCACGGTGCTGGCTACATTGTCTATCCCTATGCCGGAGACGCTCGCGGAAATTCTCACGGGTCCACCAAACTTCTCGAGGCCGGTAGTTACATCCAGCGCATGCAGTCGATGCACTTCTGAGCCACCCTCAACGCTCGCGCTCACCAAGTACAAGGTATTCGAAGTTGGGTCTATTACAGGTGTTCCGGTAATACCGACTTCCGGGACGATGTCGGAGTCCACCGGCCAAGGAACCGTAGTCGCACCGGCGGCCGCGCCATGTGAAGTGGCAAGCATCGATGCCTGCCATAGCGGGGCCGCATTGATGCCGCTATTAGAGTCCGCATCGAAGGCATAGACCGAGTCATGCTCAGTGGCGATGAACAGGACGTTGTGCGCAACGCCATTGACGGTGATATTGAAGAGATATAGCGGCTGCGCATAAACGTAGCCATCGACTGGCTGTGAGAACAACTTACCAAACTGCGTTGCGTTCACATTCGACGGGGTCAGGATCGTCTCGTTGAGATTCCGCCCGGTGCGACCAATGTCGTATTGCGCGGTCGTAACGTTGACCTGGGCAGTGGCGACTGATGCCATCGTCACGCCGGCCATCCAAGTCAATGCGAACAGTGCGCGACGCAATCGGTGATGTTCGCGACGATCATGGAAAGTCAGAGGAAACAAATATTCGTAACACCGCGCACCGAAACACATAAACTATGTTTCCGTAAATTCAGGGTCGGGCCGTGTGATTATTCACACGATCAAAAAATGATGGCAAGTGATCGGAGTAAAAAGTCGCCTTGCACATCAACGCTGCTTGGCCTGTGATTGCCGGGACTCTCGAGATTATTAGACTACATTGGGACGGTCGAGAGTATTGTCCGAATCACGCGCGCGAGAATAACAAAAAGCCGGCCGATTGGTTCGCTCGCGACCAAAAGACCTTGAATAATGTCGTTACATTGAGCGGTAATTGACATAACTGCGGGACGCTTGTCGAGCGTGCATTGAAGCACTCGAAGTCTATGTCAAATTGAAGCCGGAGCTACTCATGTCGCTATTCGGCGACTAGCCGTCTTACTTGGGTCCTAAATCTGACGATCTGGAGCAAACATTCGTGCGTCTTTCCTTGTGAGAGATTCTTTGAATCTCAACGCGTGTTTTTCTATGCAGTGCCACGACAAGAATGCAAACAAAAAGGTGATCAAGCCGGCCAGCGCAATCATTTGATAGGGAGAAATCCCCCTTACGGTAGCTGCGACCGCTTGCTGCACGGGGTATGCATAGATGTAAATCCCGTACGAATAGTCCCCGCCGGGGGAGAAATGACGCCCACGAAATGATGGAACCAGCGCCAGGTATACGACCAAATAGGCGATGGTGATTCTATACACAATACCGAAGAGAAATGGATTAAGACCGGACGCCACCAGGACGATGATCATCACGATGGCTATGGACTTGGAAACCACAATTTTGCGTTGAAGAAGCCGGAAAGTAGCTCCTGCAAAGAATAATCCCCCTAACAGCCAGTACGGTTCGACGCCGACCAACTCCTCTGTAGGAAAAATAAAATGGGCCATATCCCCGAAAATACCGAGGATAGCCGCCCCGGCGCACAAGACGATAAACAGGCGACTGCCGAATTTGCGCCACAAACCAAGCGCGATCCACCCGATACCGAGGAATAGATACATCGTAAACTCGATGGGGAGCGTCCAAAGGGACGAGTTGACTCCACCGCTAGCGAATGGCACCGACTCAAAGGCGCCCGGGAAAGTAGAATCCACGCCGCGAATCAGCACGCAATTCTTTAACAACGAGTGCCAGGTAGCCCACTGAGAGAAAAACGATGATGGGCTCGCAGACGTAAACCAGAGGCCGACTATGAGCACTGTCAGAATTTGCGAAACCCACAAGCCCGGATAGATCCGCAGCGCGCGCGCTGCGAAGAACTCAACGATATTGTTTCGAGACAGTAGGCTTCCCGTAACGAGAAACCCGCTCGTCACGAAAAACACGTCCACCGCGATAGTTCCAAGCGTAATTCCAAGTTCGCGAACGAACGGCTCGATTTCTTGATTTCCGGTTGCGAGAGTAAAGCTGTGGCCGATCAACACCGCCGACGCGGCCAACAACCTCATGATATTGAAATTATTGTCCCGGCCCGACGTGTAATCGTTCAGCCTTCGCACGGTCAAAGCTCGCCGCTTATGAGTCGGACCCGAAGATTCCCATCGTCTGAATAGATAAGAAAAAATCGATCCGCAATCCGGGGAAATCCACCGTCAAGTTTTCGCATCACTCGTTCAATGACGGCGAGCCGCGCTTCGTCACGCCCTCAGTACGCACCAACGTTGCTTGAACCAGCATCCAGTAATATCACCCAGGTTGATCGGGACTTTGGAGGCAAACGCAAGGTTATAGGCCGGCACCGATCTTCGCTAGACCCCAGCGTATGGTTTTGACGAGGGCCTTCGCGCGGCCGCGGGCCGGCGCATCCGTCGGTGCCGCGCAGTGTCCTCTTCATCGATCGCTACGGCAATCTAAACTAGAGCAAGTTTGAGCTCCTCGTGCACGGTTGCGGTGCGGCGACTGATGTGCGCATATGTCTCTCCGCGCGGACGCAGGCCATGCCAAATACATGACAGACGGGTTATTTAACCGCGCGGAAGCATACTTTGGACTTCGGGGAAGCGGCGGTTTTGCGGCCAAAGTATGCTGTAGTGAACGAGGTCCCGCAAGAAATGCGGGATTGCAGAGCGCATTCGCAGCAGGGCGACTCGCTTTAGCAATCCGATCGCATGCGCTGATATCGCGACGATGTCGATCGCGACAGCGCGACTCGTACCGAAGGTCATTGCGAAATATCGGCGTCGCGATTCAAACCAATAAGCCGGCATGCGCCTAGGGCCGGCGTTGCGCTCATCCACCTTGGTGCTTTGCCCCGCAATGTGCATCACCCGACTCTGTGGCGCGTACCAGGTAGGATAGCCCGCCTGTTTCGCGCGAAAACAGAAATCGGTTTCCTCGAAGTAAAGGAAATAGTGCTCATCGAAGCCGCCTATTGCGTCGAATACTTCAGGTCGAATCATCATTGACGCCCCGCAGACCCAATCGACAGGTTGTGGCCTTCTGGTCATGTGCTGCGCCACCACCCATCGCCGCAATAAGCTCGTAACGACACCAATTTCGAGTCGAGAATTCAATTCGCTCAATAAGGATGGGAATCGAAAGGCGATCGGCCAATCGCTGCCGTCCAAATTCTCAAAGCTGCTGCCGGCAATCCCGACATCCAGATGCGATTCAAGGAATTCAACCAACGAGCGTATTGCGCCCGGTCGCACCTGCGCATCCGGGTTCAACAAATGCACATAGGCCGGCCGGCCACTGTCGTAAGCGCGTAGAATTCCGAAGTTGTTTCCGTAGGCGAAGCCGCCGTTTTTTGGGGCCAAGACGCAGGTGACCCACAAAGACCAGTCATGAGCCTCGACTGCATGAGAAATGGCCGGCAAGTCCCCCGAGGCATTGTCGACGACAATTGCCCGAATCCTCATTCCAGTGGCCAATCGTTCGGCTTGAATTGAACTCAGGCTGTCTATCGTGAGTTGCGCCGACCTGTAAGTTACTATAATTACCGCGATATCCAACTCAAGCACGGTGCCGCTCCGCTGCTCGGCTCCTAACTGGAGCACGCGGTACATTCGAATTTACGCACGCGAGTTTGCGATCCGGCATGGTCAAATCCTGATCCTGGTTATCGGCCACACGGCCAATATGATGCTGCTCACGATATAAGCGCATATTGCGACGCCGCACACAAACACTATCTTGTAGATTTCGAATTTCGGTATCAGCATTTTTTTCTCGCTCTGCAGCCAAAGGTAATATATCAGTGGCGGTAAGCCGCTCAAGGCAATCCCATAGATAAATCCGATAAACCCTAGGAAATAATATCCCGCAAGACTCGCGATGAGCATTCCGATCGCGCGATATACGTTACCCATGAGCATGACGCGCGATTCTCCGCTGGCGATCAACATATCTTCCGCCGGAGATGCCAATGCCAGTAGCGTTGCTCGCAGCATGAACGCCTGTAGGATCACGCCCGCCAGGGCATAACGCGAATCGTAGAGCACGGTAATCAGCAAATGAGCGCCGCCACAGATCGCTGCAGGAACGAACAATATACTGATGAACAACTTTACGTTCTCGGTGTAGTACTTGCGCGAGAACGAGCTCCGGTCGTCGCGAAAATTATGGGCGCAGCGCGGATAGAGCACCGTTTGACTGATCTTGTAGATCAGTGATTCGATCGGACTGGCGATATTGCCCGCGAGTCCGTATACCCCTAGCATCGATAAGTCGAACAGCCGCAGAAACACGATCTTGTCGAACTGGCTCAGGGCCAGCGTTATAAGACTGGACGGCATCGTATATTTGGAGAATCCAAGCAATTGGCGGGCGGCTGTCATGTCCAATTGCAGCTTCGGTCTTAACTCAGGAAACACTACGTGGGTCATTACGGTAATGAGCGCACGATTTAGCAGTATGGCGTATATCAATCCCCAATAGTCCCGGGAATAGTGGCAATAGATCACCGCGAACACACTGGATAAAAAAGTCGCCAGCAGTTCAGAGTACATTATGACGCGCGAGCGCTTGCGCCGGATCGCAATCGGAAAAGACATGGATTGCAGTCCGGCCACAATGAACGAAATCGAAAAGAAGCGCAGCGGCGCAAGCAAACTCGGCGCGTGGTAGATGTAGGTGCAGATCAATGGAGCGCACAGGAAGAGGACGGCAGTATTAATAGCGGCGCGGCTGATTTGCAGCGTCCAAGCGGTGTTTAGGTACCTGGGTTCCTCGCCGTCCTTGTCGCGGATGAGAAACAGCGTGGTGTTGGTGTCGGCTATCATCTCGACGACGAAGCTGATCGACACCAGCATCGTGATGATTCCGTATGCTTCCGGTCGCAAGATTCGGGTGAGAATCATGCTGCTGCCCAGCTTGATCAGCGCTTGGGCACCGAAGCTGAAGGCCGTTGCGAACAGATCTCCCTTCAGATTGACAAGCTTAAATATTGGCACTTACCGCTGCTTCGGCAACCGGCCGCGATAGGCATACGCCGCCGCGAGTCCTGTGAGCACATAGAAAATTTTCTCGAAACCGTTCAGGAGACTGGCGGTGCCAATTGTAAAAAGAGTGCCTAGAATGCAGGCCACCAGGCAGGCGCCTAGCGAGGCGAAATCCAAATCAATTCGCGCCATCTCTTTCATTCGACGATAGGCCTTGAACAGACCCACTAGCATAAGACCCACAAAGAGCGAAAGTCCGGCGAAGCCATAGTACAGCGCAACCCCCGCATAGGCATTGACGATATCGATAATGCCCTCGCCCTGACGCAGATCCTCCATTTTGACCGTCGCCAATGGATCACCGAAAAACGGGTGCTGCTGAATCAATTCCCATGATCGCCCGGCAAGCCGCTGGCGGTAGTCGACGGATTCGTCCTGCGTAGAATGCTTTATGAAAGGCAATACGTTCATGAATTTCTCGCCGATTGGCGTAAGACTCAGCACGCCCGCAAGCAGCAGGCCGGAAAAAGCCGCTTTGGTCAGTCGGGGCAACACCCGCGGACCCAACGCCGAGAAGGCGAAATAAATCACCACCGCACCCATCCATGGTCCGCGTGACTGCGTCGCCAGGAGTCCAAGCAATAGCACGAGGGTAACGGCTATCCGCGAGCGCGCTGACTTCACGCGGGACCGAAGATACAGCCAGAAACCAAGAGCGATTGCGATAAGGTACCCCAATGAAAGCGCATGCCCAGCGGAGGCTTGCGCTCGAAGTAACCCGCCGCGAAAATAATAGAAGTCGGATAAACTGCCATAGGCGGCGTATTCGACCCAGTTTCTACTCAAGCCTCCATAAAGCAACCAAGTGCGCAAGGTCTCAAATACGGCCAGCGCCGCCATGATTGCGCTGGAGAGGCAAAACATTGCCAGCGCTTCCGTCATGGCGCCGCGGCGACAGCAAAATCGGCTGATGACGTAATAGAGCACGTAGATATCTACGAAGAATAGAAACGCGCGTCTGAGCACATTAGTGGGGGAGTCCAGCAGAATGCTATGGTCTGGCAAATCGGGAGGAACATAAATTACAAGTTGGAGTACTCCAAATCCAAGGAGCAAGAAATCCATCGCCCCCAGTCCGCGAATATGCTCTGCGTCTTGCGTTTTTCGAAGGCGCCACGCCGTCGGGATGAGAACGCAAAAAGACAATAGCCGGTAGTTATCGAGAGAAAATAGTTCCTTGATCCCCACCACCGGGATAGTGACGGGTATCGGTGGGATCACATGCAACAGCAGGAGATACAGTGCGACTGGGTTCGAATCCTTGCGGCCAGCCCATGCAAGCAGGGGTGCCGCCACGAGAACAAACAGCCAGAAACTCGGGCTGACGAAAGCGGTCACGGTCAACACAAGCCATATGTTGCGTCGGCGCGAGAAATCTTGCTCCGAGCTGAATGTCAGAGCGACCGATTTGCCAAGGCGGAATATCGTCGCCGCGATTACCAATACGACAATCAGCGCTTTGAAATTAATGCTCATGCTTGCGTTTCACGAAATAGCATCCCGTAAGCGGCCTGTACGAAAATTTTCGGCGGCAGGCGTGCACGAAGCGTTCACGCAAGTCGTAACCCCGGCATCGCGTGGCTAGGTTTCTATCGCAATGCGATCCTGCAATAATTTGAGTTCACGCACCAACGGCGCGGGACTAAATCCAAAGGCTTCGGCGAGTACCTTGTAACGCCAGCGCCAATCGAGTTTCTTGAGAGCCATCAAATTGTTCTTTGCCGCGTTTTCCATAGTCCATCTTTTCAGCGCAGCGGCCAGGACTTCAAGCCCCTCGGTGCGGCGAATACTCCCGAGATCAAGAGTTGCGCCCGGCCATAGCAATTCGTCCGTACCCGGCCCGCGTGGCGCGATACCAGCTACCGTAGCACCGCATCCCAGCGCATCCACCCATCGGCCGGTCAAATATTGACGAGTTGGATGCGTGTAGTCTTCTGGATTGACAGAGTTCGAGAATGCGAGAATGTATTTTGAATTTCCGTAAACTTTCATCAGGAATTCTAGATTCTGCAAGGGCGATAGCCCATTCATGCTCGGGCGCCCCGCATATTTAATACTCAGGGACTCCGCGGCCTGGGTCACAGGGAGGTCATCATCCCATTCCGGTGGTTGTCGGCCCACGCGCGTGATGTCCCATTCCCGGTGAGAAGCTCCGCGTCCAAGCCGTAATGCGTCAGTCCCCCAGGGCAACCACGTGGTCGGTACGCCGGTGATCTTTTTCCAAGCATCCAAATCATCCAGCGATGTGACAAAAAAATGATCAAATGGATTCGATAGCCGAATTGACATGGGGATGTGGTCGAGCCAGTAAGAATCAATGATCCAAGCCGCCAGAAATTTGAATCGCCTTCTCCAGTCCTGAATATCGAGCACCTTCAGTAAATCAGCCGGGCCAGGGCAGATCATGAGACAGGATTCCATGGCGTTGCCGCGTTTGGCTCTTCGATTGAGAACTGACAATAGCTTTCGTGTTCTTGATGGTGTGCGCCGATCCAGCTTTACCACCCTCGCATCCAGCAATTCGGAGGCGAGGGTCACCATATGTTGAATTGGACTCCATCCGATTTCATCGGGCACTAAATTTGCAATCAGCACATGATCTCCACTTGCCTTGCCGGAAGTACTAATCTCCACGGCTTGGTAATAATCTCACGGCGGGAACAATAGAGTCGCGAGGCCTTTTGCTCCGCTTCGGCTCCATCAATGAGCCGAGTAGCCGGGCGCACGAAATAGCTCAGCCAGCTTGTGGGCTTCTGTGTCGATCGAATGCCGTTCAACCACACTACGATGCCCTGCATCGCCGATTTTCTGCAGCTGCTCCATCGGAGTAGACAAGCACTCCTCGATCGCATTCGCGATCTCATCGACCGAGCCGGCGGGGAAAAGCCAACCGTTCTCGCCTTGTCGCACAAGTTCCGGTATCCCCGCAACGTAGGTTGTGAGCACAGGGCGACGTAAAGCCATCGCCTCCATGATAACGACGGGCAAGCCTTCGGCAAAACTCGGCAATACCAGCGCACGCGCGGCCAGGATTTCGTCGCGAACCTCGCTACCACTGATCCAGCCCGTAATTCTGATGGATTGGCTAAGCCCATGATTTGCGATCAGCCGTTCGAGCTCGCCGCGCATTGGTCCGTCGCCTGCCAGGACCAATTCAATTCTAATGCCCTTGACGGCCAAATGCGCAACTGCTTCGATTAATAGCAGCTGACCCTTCGCTTCGGTGAGGCGCCCCACACACACGAACCGCGCCGTAGCCGGGCTGCGGGTAACCTCAATTTCGTAAAATGCTCGCTCGAGGCCACAGTGAACGACTTTGATCTTCGGCCAATCCCGATGTTGGGAGCGCAGATAAAGTTGGCTGCGCCCGAAGCTGCTTATCGCCGCAACGAAGTTGGATCGATGAATCTTTTCGTCCAAGCCCATGGGTCTTTGGAATTCGTCAGGCCCGTGGACTGTGAAGCTGAACGGTGGGCCGCCGAGAGCATTTACGAGCATGGCAACCTCGGTGGAGTTTGTACCAAAGTGCGCATGAATGCGCTGAGCGCCGAATTCGCCGAGCCACGGAATGATCCGACACGCTTCGGCGAGGTAAATAAAATGGTAGGGCAGCGGACGATCCGAGTCCCGCGCCATTCGTACCGCCAGAGCAAGTGCACCGAAAAACCGCGAGGGTGAGCATAGCAGGGCGCGAAATGTCGGCAAAATTAGTGCTAGAGGTCCCTCGCGCAGTACGTACTTGGTGCGGTCGCGCTCCAACCGGTCTTCGGGGTCGGGAAGGGTTTCATCCCAGCCATGCAATGCGATTCGTTGAACCTCAAAACCCTGGCGCTCGACGGCTTGGATTTCTCTGCGGATGAAACTATGGCTGACTTTGGGATAATGGTTGATGAAGTAAGCAATTTTCAAGGCGAGTACTACTTATATTCGATCAGCTGTGCTTGAACGCCTCGGATCTTGTCCAATTTGAAATTCAATTGACCGAACATTTCCGGAAATTTACTCAGCACCAAGGCGCCGCCTCTCCACCAGTTCTCGCGCGGCGAGCGCGTACCGCGCAGACCGAGACGGATCACTTGGAGTGGATATACTATGACCGCAATTAGGGTCCACCATCCGACCACGAGCGCGAGGGCAAGTATGGCAATGGGAACCCAAAGACCCCAGAACCATGCTCGCCTGTACTCTCTGACCCAATGCAGCTCGGGCGGAGCGCCGTGCAATTCGACGCCCTGCGCGAATCCGTAGCCGCCACGAATCATGCGTCGCCACCACTGGCTGAAACGATACATCGCAGCGTCGTGAAGAGTCATGTTTTCATCAAGGCGCCAAATTCTCCACCCCGCCTGACGAAGACGAACACAAAGCTCCGGTTCCTCGCCGCAAATCAGGCTGGCACGGAAGCCGCCCACCTGTTGAAATGCCTTGGCACGCATCAGGGCGTCCCCACCGCAAAACTTCGCGTCGCCTATCGGGTGATCCGTCCATTCGATATCGCAGAGCAGATTGTAGATGGATTTATTCGGGTACCGCTCGCGTCGAAGTCCAGTAATTACCGCGAAGTGCGGTCTTTGATCCAGAAACCGCCGCCCGCTGTCCACCCAACCTTGGATGACCTCGCAATCACCATCGACGAAAAACACATATTCGAGCGCTGGCTGCAAGCTCAGCAGTAGGTCGAATCCTTCGTTGCGAGCGCGGGCAGCGGTAAACGGGATGCGAAGATCAAGCTCCAAAGCTGTCGCTCCCAGACTGCGACTCATGGCGACGGAATCATCGCTTGACCCTGAATCCACATACACGACGTGTTCTGCAACGCCACAAACCGACATGAGACAGCGCTTCAACCGATCTCCCTCGTTACGGCCGATCACCACGACGCCAAGTGCGCCGGAGGTATGAGTCCCAATCGAGTCCGAGGGAAATTCAGCGTTCATATTCAAATCGACGCAATACGGCACGTGGGCGTGCATGCGTCGTTTGCGCCCTTTGCTTAAAATTTTGTCGCCGCACGCATATCACTATTTTATGAAAATACGACCAGGTTGGTCGCTCGATCCACCATATATTCTGACCTGTAAATGTTCCGACCGATATAGCGCAAGCATATCGACAATATCAGTCGATCGCCTTGCGCCACATTTGGATCCTGCGTCAGGGAAGCGACTCATCGTATCGCAATCCTTGGATGACGGCCTAATTTGCGATACGCCAATTCTTCGTCGACCCGCGTGGTGCCAATCGCTTTCAAGGCAATGCAGACGATCCAGACTCATGAAGAAGAGCTAAGTGAGCACGCCCGCAGTTTCCATAATCAGACACAGCAACATTCCATTGCTCCTTTCGCCTCGCCGGGTACTAAATAACGTTGATTGTGAGCCACACGGGGTTAGATGGTGGGGCGGCATCGGCATCAATGGACCACACATCCTCCGTTAGGCGGAATCCGTTAATAGCCAAAAAATCCTTACATGGCGCATTTTGGGGTGTGGCTTGGTAACGGCCAACGATGCGTTGCACGCCGCGTTGCCGGGCGATTTCCTTGAGGTGGTTCATAACGCCGTGCTCGATGCCATAGCCGAAGACGCGGCAGCTGAGTACGAACGCTACTATATGGATTTCGCTCGCATTGAAAGCCACGACTGCAACGCAAGTAGTCCCCATATCACCGAAGCGGTCGCCTGTCTGCCCCAACAAAATCAGATGATCCGGCGATTCGTGCCAGGCACTTACTTCTCGGAACGTCGTGCGGCTACCTTCGAGGTTGAACTGATTTGTCCGATTAATCAGTTCGGAAACGCGCTTCAAGTCATCGCTTTGGGCACGCTGAATGCTCAGGCGCAAATCTAGCGAACGGAATAGCTGCGCGCGCTCTTCGGGTGAACTGATATCCGCCTGGATAAATGACTTGCGTGCCTCGCGTTGCTTGTACATCAGCGTCCTGTCCATGTCCGGATCATCCTCAAGGAGCTGCTCCCACAGCGCGATTCGCTTCCAGGTGCGTTCGTCGGCGGCGTCGAGGCAGAGGGTCTCGGGGTAGCTCAGACGCATCAGTTCGCGCTCATCCTCTCTATCGTCGATGAATATGTAGTCCTTGATTTTGAGGTTCAGAGCACCCTGGATTCGCTGCATTCCGTGTACCTTGGGTTCCCAACTAATAGCCGAACACACGAAATCTTCGTCATTCAGTGTGCCTTGCCGCCAGTGCACATTGGCGGGATCATTTTTTGAATTGATTGCCAACACTACTCCCTTCGACTTGAGGGACTTCAGCGCGCGCTGTCGCTCCTGGTAATGAGCGACGGGCGCCTCGCCGATCACGCCTTCCCACAGAGTGTTATCGAGGTCGCAAACAACAACCTTTCTCTTGAGTAGCCGGGCGTTTACATAGATCAGGTCGACATAGTGCAGACCAAGAACTTGCCCAAGGACAGCAGGGTGCTGCAAGGCGGTCTTGTAGAAGAAGGCGCCAGCCTTGATCTCGCCGATCCCCTCGACCAAGCGCAGCTCATCAAACATAAACAGATGATGATAGCTTTCAGAATTCTTGTTTCGTATATAGGCCCTCAGCAGGGCGTCGATCCTGCTTCGCGCGCTCGCGCGATTGCGAGCCGTAGCCTTGGCCTTTACCAGGCGCTTGGATGCGCTCTCCTCGCGTACCACGGTCGCTGAGTTGTGGATATGAATGGGACAGTCGAATAGATCGGCAAGTAGGTCGATCGTGCCGCGGGTATCGTCCCAGGCGCGCTGGACCAGTTCGCCAACGGCCGCTTCTCCCATCATCGCATTCTTCCAATCCAGCAACTGATTGTATTCCAACGAAAATTCGTAGCTGAAGGGACTGAAAAATATCAGATCGAACTTCTTCGCACTGAAAACGCGAAGTTCATCGCGCAGCAAAGCGGGGTTCTTCGAGGTGGCGTAGTCCGGGACCAGGCGAATGCCAACGTCCAGCAGGTCTGCGACAATGAACGGAACGATATCGAGAAACAGGCAGTCGCCGACAAGAAGAACGCGCTGCACGTTATCAGAACTGGCGGTGAGGATACGCGTTACGTCGTCCAGAAAACCGGAGAATCGAGACCAAGATTTCGTGGATAGTGCCTTGGCGAGCACGGCCTCCAAGCGCGTACGCAAGGCCGTAAGGACGTGGCGTGTCTCGTCTTGCGCTCGCTGCGCGTCGACGTCGGGGACGTACAGCGCCTTGACCATCTCGCCAATAAAGAGGTGAAGAAAGGTTACGTCCCCGAGTTCGAAATACTCGGTTGCGTAATCTGCAAATACCTGAAACTGCAGAGCAAGGTAGTCCGTGCGGGTTCCCTGATAGTTCTGCATTTCCGCCTGCCACTTTGGCATGTGCTCGAAGGCCTGCGCGACTCCCTCGGCAATTTGCGTGGCGTTGGCGCGCAACACCCTTGCAAGTTCTGTTTCCCCACGCCTCGAATCGCGTCTAACTTGCATTTGACCGCCGCTCCGTGCGAATGGGTTTTGTGACCACACGATTACCCGCTTGACTCAGATTTACTCAGCGACCGCTTTCGGTGCGCCACTGATTAATTGCGTATTGCTCAGCGATATGCTGGCACACCATTCGAGGATTTAGAAGACAATTTCCGTAGCCCATTCCAGTCACTGGCTTGCAAAGCGGCGTGCGGCAATCAAGCGATCAGCAGCACATTGAACGAGGTGAATTGCCGGCCGGCGCTAACCTATAAGATCAGCTTGGAGGATGTTCATTGCTTCCGCTGACCGTAACACGACATGAGCGCAGTTTTTCCAGGCGACAGTGTTGTGCACTCACTACGATCTTGTTGTTTCGATCCCTGAGCGCTCAATAGTCGTCCGGCATGAGGCTGTATTTGCTTAAGATCTGCGTTAATCGTACCAACCTTGTGAGGGGCGTCACAGGTTTACACGGAGATCGCCAACCAGAAAAGCTAAGCATGCACCAATCGGTGGCACCAACCCGCCGCGACTCGGCGGGTAAACGTGAACTGCACCACACCCAGGGGCCGTACCCGCGGACGAGGTAGGGATGCACTGCGAGCGCGTCGGGCTCTTACGTGAAGTTCATCGTATGTCTCCGAATAGACCGATTACCTACCCAAGACGCAGTTACCTATCTAAGTTACGAAATACGGATAAACTTACGCCCCAGAGCTGGTTGAACACGAAATTATGAAATCCACGTTGCCTTGCCGAGCGTCGGTAGTACATGAGTGCTGAGCTGCATATTGGGTCCGATTGCGCGCCGACTGGCGGTTTGGCAGATGCACTTTATTTTGATTCCGGCGAGCGCCGACTTTTTGGTTGGCTGCATAGGCCTTCGGCCGGAACGATGGTCGATCTCGGTCTCGTGATTTGCAAGCCTTTCGGTTACGAAGCGATTTGCTCGCATCGCGGCCTTCGAGCCTTTGCCGAAGCAGCATCCGCGCTCGGCGTGCCTACCTTGCGATTTGATTATTCGGGCACGGGCGACTCGGCAGAAATTGAGCCTGAGGCCGATCAACTGGCTGTCTGGTCGCGCGACGTGGTGGCGGCCATCTCCGAGCTGCAGCGCCGTACCGGTGTCCATCGCGTCTGTCTGCTTGGGTTTCGCCTGGGTGCGCTACTTGCCACGCTGGCCGCCGGACAATGCGCTGCCGTGAACTCCCTCATCCTGGTCGCACCCTTAATCAGTGGACGGCGTTATCTGCGGGAGCTGCGCACTACCCGTCTGGCTGCTTCGATGGGCACTGTTCCCGCGAAATCGGCAAGCGATGCACTCACGGAAATCCCGGCAGCGAGCGCCGGCTCGATCGAAGTCAGTGGTTTTACATTTTCGGCGGCGACCCTCGCGGCACTCGCGCAGGTCGACCTGACCGCCAATGGCGCGCCGCCGGTATCTGACATACTCGTCATTGACGGCAGTAGCTTTCCGGCGGCACGCGGATGGGCCGCGCAACTATCGGAACTCGGAGTTCCGACGAAATACCTGGCGTTGCCGGGCTTGGTCGAGATGATCATGACCGCACCCCAATTCGCGGTCATTCCCCGGGAGATGATTGCGGCGATGCGTGACTGGCTGCTGCAGCAGCTATCTGGGCCGTCGGTGCAGCCCGAAAATGGCGCAGGCCGGTATTTGGATTCCCCTCCGGTGCCCTCCCCCTTTGCAGCTATGTCTTTGCGGGACGATGGGCCCCCGCAGCAGGCACCTCTGACCGAGCACCCGGTATTTCTAACGTCCGAAACAGTCTTGTTCGGTATTGTCACGGAGACGCGTCAGTGTGAAACGCGGCGCCGCGCCGTCATTATGCTCAACGCCGGGGCCGACCATCACATCGGTCCCAATGGCTTGTACGTTGGTCTGGCCCGGCATTGGGCTCGACGCGGGTATGTCGTATTGCGGATGGACCTGGCCGGCCTTGGGGATAGCGGTACACGTCTCGGACAGCCGGACAATGAAGTTTTTCCGCCGGCGGTGCTCGACGATATGCGAACGGCGATAGAGTTTCTTCGTGGTCGCTATGGAGTGGGTGATATCACCCTGTTTGGGCTGTGCTCCGGTGCTTATCACGCGTTACGCGCAGCGGCTGCCGGCATGCCGGTGAATCGCATCCTCATGGTGAACCCGCAAAACTACTTCTGGAAGCAGGGGATGACGCTCAATGATCTACAAATGGCGGAAGTCGTTCGCAACCCAGGAGTCTATCGCCAGCAGGTGTTTTCTGGTTCAGCTTGGAGAAGGTTGCTCACCGGCCGGGTAAATATTTGGCGAATCGTCAAGATCTACCTCCACCGCCCTCTCCTGGCTTTGGAATCCACTCTGCGGGATCTGGCTAGGTACATGCACGTGCCCCTGCCCCACGATCTCGGTTCGGAACTCCAGGAAATAGATGCGCGAGGAGTAAGGGTGGTTTTCGTGTTCGCACGCGGCGAGCCGGGCATTGATCTGCTCAAGATTGAGGGCGGATCGGCAGTCACGCGGCTCGGCGAGCGGTGTCGCGTTCACATCATTGATGGCGCCGACCATATTTTCAGCCAAAGCGGTCCAAGGGCGATAATGAAGAAGGTCCTAAGCGACGAGCTCTCTGCCCGAGCTTATCCGAGCGCCGGCCGCGCCGAATTGGAGGGGAGCCATTGAAGTGCGCCCCGCATCTGCGGGGCCGCCGGCTGCGGACATAGGCCAATATCTGATCGACCGGTTCCGCGGCTAGTGCCCAAAGTCGTTACAATTGCGGCACTCAAAGCAAAGGAGTCAAACGGATGTCGGTTAGATCCACGATTACGGCACAGTTCGAACAGGTCGCTCTCGAGCAGAAGAGAAAGCTAGCCGGGCTCTCTGACGCCCTCAAGCTCCTGGATTCAGGACTCGACTCACTCAGTTTCGCTCTTATAGTCGTGCGCTTGGAAGAATCACTAGGCTTCGACCCATTCGATGTGGCCGACGACATCAAATTCCCCGTCACATTTGGCGACTTTGTAAAGCTTTACGAGAATCATTCCAAGTAAAGGCAAAGGGTTTCGACCGCCTAGAGTGTCTTTGAACCGTTCCAAACAGCTAGGAGCGCGCCTAGGCCCTAGCCTAAGCGTGCGGCCATACGTTTGGCGGCGAATTTCGCGCCATAGGCGAATCGCAATAAGGGGCCGAAACTATTGGCAGCGGCCGCACCGATGAAGTAAAGACCCGGCACAGAGGATTCGAAATGCCGGTTCAACTGCGGTGCCTCGCCTACTTGGCGTAGGCGCGCTCTCACCGACTCATGAATAAACTTGAGTCGTGATACGGCGGCCTTATATCCGGTGGCCGCAATCACGTGCTGAGCATCGATGTGGCTGTCCTCCCTTCCGGTTTGGCGCAGCACGAGGCGCACCTGCCCTTCGTGAGGGTGAGCGTCGGCGACTGTCGCGCCCAAGTGCATCGGCAGGCGACCAGCGACCGCATCGCGCACGAACCAGCAGGGAGCAGGGCCGAGATGCCGCTGCACTACCCTGACACGCAAAGATTGCGGCATGGCGTGAAAGACCAGCGGAATGTCGGTACACATGCGCGAACGCCAGCCGATGCCCAGACCCGAGCGCGGTGCTTTCAATCTCTGCAAAAATGGGCGCGGATCCTGCGGCGGATCGTGAAACTGAATCGTCTGTCTCCGAGCGATGAGTTCTACGTCTGTCCCAGCCTCGAGGAGAAGCGCGGCAATATCCACGGCGGAAGCTCCGGCCCCCAGCACCGCCACTTTTCGGCCTTTAAATGCGCTTAGATCGCTGTGCTGCGAACTATGGGTAATCATCGCGCCGGGAATTGCTGCGAGCAGGGGTGGTAAATAGGCGAAATTCACAATACCGGCGGCAACCACTACCTGCCGTGCATGCACGATCTCGCCGGCCGCTGTGGTGAGTTCGAAGTGTCCCGCCGACTGGGTGAGAGAGGTCACTTGGACGTTTTCCAGTTCCGGTACATAGCGGCGCTGAAACTCCAGACCATAGGCAATGAACGTTTCGATAGGCACCGGGACGCCGATATCCGCATAAGGGATTGCGCGCTCTGCGCAATAGGCCTCGAGAGGAAATTGGGACTGTGGATCATAGAGACCCGACGCGAAGCCTTCCGACTTCAGGTGCATCCCTTGCGGCATATGATTTGACCAAGAATGCATCGGCGACCCAAAAATCCGCACGCTTCGCCTGCTGTCTCGCAAGTGCGCCGCCAGCGACAATCCATAGGGCCCGGCTCCGATAATGGCAATGTCTACCGCAGTCACGGTCAAACCGCACTCCCAATAAAGATTAGTCCCATCCATTCCCGGTCGAGCCGTTTACACGACAAACCTCGAATAACGGCGACAGCAACCTGTTGAAAGTATACCGATTGCCTGTGAGCGGCACAGATCGAGCACTGAATTGCGAACAAGCTCACAAAGTGACAGCCGGGTTACCGAATGGTGATGGAACTGACGTAAGTTATGGTATACGACGCGTGATCCTAGGTGCTGCCAGGATTAACGGCGCAGTGGATCGCAACGAGAGCTCAAGGAATCTTAGTTTTTGGACAGACCCCAGCCGTCAGTGTTGATAGCGGCAGCTAAGTGGTGGGCGTTGTCGGCTCGTTTGGCCACGGCGCTCCACCGTCATGGCTGCCAAGTGAGCGCTGTGTGCCCTGCTGCACATCCCTTGACCCATGTTTCCGGCATTCAGCATATCTACCGTTACGGCGGAATATTCTCCTTGGGCAGCCTTCGACGCGCTCTGCATACCTGCAGACCGGACATCGTCATACCTTGTGATGACGGCGTAGTCGCGCAGCTGCATGCACTGCATCGGCTTGATGCCTCGTTAAAGCCTCTCATCGAGCGTTCTTTGGGACCCCCAGAGAGCTACTCAGTGGTGGACAGTCGCTTCAAACTTCTCAGTACGGCAATGGAACTGGGCATACGCGTGCCGAAGACGCAGAGAGTTGCAAAGTCCGAAGACCTCGTGGCCTGGCACGCAAACGCTGCGACCTCGGCTGTACTCAAGGTGAACGGGGAGTCCGGCGGCAACGGTGTCAGGGTTTCCCATTCCCTTGATCAGTCACTGGCTGCGTGGCGAGAGCTTCGCGCACCTCGCAGTTCTGCAACCGCGTGGAAGCGGCTTGCTATCGATCGGGATCCGCTGGCTCTATGGTCGCGTGCACAGCATAGCGACGGCGAGGTGACGGTCCAAGAGTTCATAGCTGGGCGTCCCGCGAATTCCATGTTGGTATGTTGGCGTGGCGAGCTGTTGTCGATGGTGTCCGTCGTCGTCGTAGCGTCCCAAGGCCCGACGGGCGCAGCAACAATCGTCCGTATGATTCAGAATGAACCCATGAAAAAAGCCGCCGAACTTCTGGCAAGTCGGCTGAAGCTGTCTGGCTTCTACGGTTTGGATTTCATGATGCAATCCGGCACGGACCTGCCTTACTTGATCGAAATGAATCCTCGCTGCACTCAGTTGGGACATATCGAGTTCGCCGGCGACGGTTGCCTCGCCGGTGCCTTAAGTGCGGCTCTGCACGGTGAGCCGCGCCCCCCGTTTCAGAGTCCGATACGGGGCAGCACGATAGCCTTTTTTCCTCAGGCGCTTGCTGCGGGGGAGGTGTGTCGGCCATACATTGACGCGAGTCACCACGACATACCCTCCGACGAGCCGCAACTGATGGGCGAACTCATGTTGGAATCCTGGCCGGAGCGTCAGTGGCCCGCTCGTCTCTACCATGCGTTCATGCCGATTGACCGAGCAGATCCGATTCTGTTCGAAGACCTCGACACCGCCGCCGTAGCGGCCATTCGCTAATACGCGTTACGGTCGTTCAACACGATTGGCATTACATAAGCTCCCTACCAAACTTTTTTGGCTCATTATCGGCATCGCCCAGCGCTATGGCACTGCGGCAAGCCAGCCACATCGGGGGAGGGAGATGGATGCCGGCGACCGATTGCGCTCCGAGACCTGCCGGCCTCCGCCGGCCAATGCTCCTACCGCGTTTGCGACATCAGCGAGTTTCCGCCCTCCACGCGATTACCTTTTCTGCCCAGTAGTCGGTTCAACCCATGATAGACGCGTCTGGCGAACTGTACGGGACGGGGCAAAGGCGATCGTAGGAACGCGACCTTGCGGACGTAGTGCGGCACTGTCCACTCTGCGCTCGATCCGGCGGGGAAGAAAATCGTCTCGCCGGCGCTCACGTGACGAGTACGAGACCCGTCCTTGATGATGACGGAGCCTTCAACCACGTACACGGTCTCGTCGGTGTCATAGAACCAGTTGAATCTCCCGGCCGTGCAATCCCACATCCACGTCGAGGCGCAGCCATCCGCGCTCTTCGACAGCAGTTTGTTGTTTGTAAGCGGCTTGCCTTCCAGTATCCAATCGGCATTGATCAGTCCCGGGGTCAAATTTAAATTTCCGCTGCCAAACTCAATAACGTTGCCAACGTCCATGGTCTCTCCTTAACGGCCATCACAGAAATACTATGAATCCTCTCGAGCTGTTTTGTCTTTCTCGGCCGCCGGATTCCATGGCGGTACTATGACCATAGATCTGGCTCGATTCTGTAGGCGCTTGGACCAATCGATGCGGGACGAATCCCACGCGGGCGCAAGGTTGCGCGGCCGCAGCGTGGTGGAGAAGATCCGCTCGATAGAACGGTTCAAGCAAAAATGCAGACGGCATCACGACCGACGATGTCGTAACGCTGGCCGATGCCTGCCGCCACTTAGGTGCAGGATCGCACCATCGCTGGCTGGCGTCAATTATTTCTTCCGCCGGCAAAGCCACGCAATCACGTGAAAAGATCGCCAAGATCCAGCGCACTCTCTCGGCCATGGAGTACCTGTCCTCAGGCACCTTGCTCAAGCGCATGAAAATCTGCGGCAACCCCCGCTGCCACTGCACGAGCGATCCTGCGGTCCGTCACGGCCCGTACTACGAGTGGAGTTACCTGAAAGGTGGCAAGCTGCGCCACCGCACACTCACGCCCGAACAGGCCGATATCGTGCGGCTTGCGATCGCAAACCAACGCAACGCCAAGAAGCTAATGCGAGCCTGGGAGGCTCAGACCCTGCACTTGATCGTTAGTGATGGTGGGCGGTACAGGGATTGAACCTGTGACCCCTGCCGTGTGAAAGCAGTGCTCTACCGCTGAGCTAACCGCCCGCTAATCGGCATCAAAGTATGACATCGGCCACCAGTTAAGACAAACGGCATGGCTTCTGAATGGCCTCTGCTAAACTCTGCGCCCCTCAATATTCCCAGACTAGGATCATGACTGTCCGCACCCGATTTGCCCCCAGTCCAACCGGTTTCTTGCATATCGGTGGATTGCGGACCGCTTTGTTTTGTTGGTTGTACGCCCGGCGTCATGCAGGACAGTTTGTCTTGCGGATCGAGGACACGGATTTGGAGCGCTCGACTGCCGAGGCCATTCAGCAAATTCTCGACGGTCTAGAGTGGGCCGGCCTCGACTATGACGAGGGCCCGTTCTTTCAGACCAAGCGCTTTGAGCGCTACAAGGAAGTCATTGAGCAGTTGCTTGCCGAGGGCAAAGCGTATCGATGCTACTGCAGCAAGGAAGATCTCGATCAGATGCGCGCGCAGCAAATCGCGCGCGGAGAGAAACCCCGCTATGACGGACGCTGGCGCGAGCGCAACGATGCGCCGGCGGGCGTGGCGCCGGTGGTGCGCTTCAAGAATCCGCTTGAGGGTGAAGTGGTTGTCGATGACGTTGTGCACGGACGCGTCATTTTCCAGAACTCAGAGCTCGACGATTTGATCATCGCGCGTTCGGACGGCACGCCTACTTATAATTTCTGCGTGGTTGTGGATGACATGGACATGCAGATCACGCATGTGATCCGGGGCGATGATCACCTCAAC
>Ga0182024_10008491_pt1 | contig 21622 bp, 19 predicted proteins | sample P32metaG_FD_120480 | JGI IMG/M metagenome (GOLD analysis project Ga0182024, IMG submission 120480) | Permafrost microbial communities from Stordalen Mire, Sweden - P3-2 metaG (Illumina Assembly) | ecosystem: Environmental > Terrestrial > Soil > Wetlands > Permafrost | place: Sweden: Stordalen...
ACCCTGCCGGCGGAGTTCCGCGAGGGCCGCGAACCGCTCGGCGATCGACGCCTCGCTCGGCGCCATGCCGGAGCCCATCACGCGCAGGTTGACGACGTCGAGCGCATCGACGGCCAGGTTGCGCAGGTTGTCGTGAACGGCCTGCGTCAGCTCGGGCGGGCTCTGCGCCGGATTCCACGACGCGTCGGCGCCGCGCTTTCCACCCACCTTGGTGACGATGGTGAGGCCCTCGGGATAGGGATGAAGCGCCTCGCGGATCAGCTGGTTGGTGACGTGCGGGCCATAGAAATCGCTGGTGTCGATGTGGTTGACGCCGCTCGCCACCGCCTCGCGCAGCACGGCGAGAGCGGTCGCGGGGTCCTTCGGCGGCCCGAAGACGCCGGGGCCGGCCAGCTGCATGGCCCCGTAGCCCATGCGGTTCACGGTGCGGTCGCCAAGCGGGAAGGCGCCGGCGGCGGTGATGTCGGTCATGGCGGGGTCTCCTGAGGTTGCGGTGAAGCCAATATGGGCGCCGTGGCGCTGCGCGATAATCCCAGGCAGCCTGCACGGGCTGTGCGGGCCGCTTCAGGGACCGACGTCGACGTCGGGCTCCTCGGTGTGAGAACCCGCGCCGCCGTCGTGGAGGCCGAGGGCCGACGCCAGTTTGTCGTTCCAGCCGTAGGCGTCGAGGACGAAGGTCACCTGACCGGACTCGTCGGCGTAGGCGGTGTGGTAGAGCAGCCGCACCGCGATCGCCTCGCCGAGTTCGACCTCGCGAGTCTTGCCCGACCCCAGCGCCTTGCTGAACGCATCCGCCTTGCCGGCCTGGCCGGCGAGCAGGCGGGCGAAGCCGACGGCGTTCTGCACACGGACGCAGCCGTGGCTCTTGTGCCGGTTTGGCAGGGCGAACAGCGACTTGGCGGGGGTGTCGTGCAGGTAGATCTCGTAGGCGTCCTGCACGTCGAACTTGACCAGCCCCAGAGAGTTGTGGGGCCCCGGCTGCTGCACCACCTGGCCATCGACCACCCGCATGTGCTCGCGGCTCAGGTAGCCGCGCCCCTTGGTGAAGATCTCCTTGCGGGCGATGTCCATCGGCACCCGCCAAGGCGGATTGGCGACCAGCCGGCGGAAAGAAGCCTGGATGCTGGGGGTTTCGTGGCCCGGCTTGCCGTCCACCACCCGGGTGGCCCACGGCGGGGTATCCGGCCTCAGGTAGGCCAGGAAGCAGGCCGCCGTGTTGACATCGATGCGCGTCGCCGGCGGCGTACGCGCCAGCCACCGCCGCCGCTCGAGGTTAGCGGCGAGCTGGCGCGTGCGATCGGCCGGCGCCACGGCGTGATGCTTGGCGGCGTCTGCCGCCGGGGGGCCCTCACCGGGCGGGCTTTCGGTGGGCGCGCTTTCACTGGGCGCGCTCTGACTGGGCGCGCTCTGACTGGGCGCGCCGGACTTCGGCGCAGGTTCCTGCGGCGCGCCTTCCTTTGGCGCGTTGTCGTCCGGCGGCCTTTGGACGGGCGGGCTCTCGGCAGGCGGACTCTGGGCAGGCGGGCTCTGGGCAGGCGCGTTTTGGGGAGCCGGGCTTTCGGTCGAGGCCGGCTGGTCAGACGCGGACGCCGGCCCCGCCTGGCAGGCGGACCCCTGATAGGCCGCGGAGAGCGCCTTGTACTCGGCGTCGGAGGGCGGTAGCGAGGCCAGCCAGTCGGCGAGCTTTCCACCCGCCAGCGCCTGCTCGAGCCCCGCGGCCAGGTCGACCTCGTTGCGCTCGAGCGTAAAGACCTTCTCGATGGTCCTGGGATCGACGTGGCCACACGACAGGGCCCGGGCGTAGCGCAGGGCGGTGAGCGTCAGGCCGATGTCCTTCTCGACGGGGGCGGCGCCGGGCGACGTCTTGGGAGCGAAGGCGACGTGGTCCAGACCATGCCGGCGCGCCTCGCCGAGGCCGCCCGTCAGCGCGCGCGCCATGTCCGGGGTCCAGGCCGGACGCCAGCTTCTCTGTTCGTAGAAGCGCAGGGCGACAGGATCGGACAGCCCCGCGAACTCCGGGGGCACGGTGGGTTGCGGCGGCGGCGGATTGGACGCGGCGGCCTGCGCCGGCGGCGCCTGGGGGTCCGTGGAGCGCGCGTCGCAGCCGGCGCCCAGGACGGCCCAGGCGGCCAGGCCGAACGACTGGCGGCGGTTCAAAATCCGGGCAGCGGACACAAGCGACACTCAGGGCCAACGCGCGCCAAGCTTATCCGGGTGCAAACCTGCGACAAGATTGCTCACCTTGATTTAACGATTCGTCTGGTATCGGTTAGTTTCCGTCCACTCTCGGCGCCGCGCCCTGGCCGGCGGCCTCACACCTAAGGCATGCCAGAAATCTCCCCGAACCCCAGACGCCGTTTTCTCCAGGCTTCCATCGCTTCGGTCGGCCTCGCCGCCCTTAGCCGCCCTTCCCTCGCCAGGGCAACGGTCATCTGGCCTGGAACCGACAATTTGGCGATCGCCATCGCCGCCCGCGCGGGGCTGGAGCGCGCCGGCGCACGCGTCGCCCGCCGCGATGTCGTTGGCGTCGCTGATTTTTCCCAACCCTCGAGCGCGGCGCGGCTGCATCTGGTCGACATGGCGAGCGGCCGGGTGGACAGCTTGCTGGTCGCCCACGGCCGCGGCTCGGATCCGGAGCGCACCGGCTGGCTCAGCCGGTTCTCCAACGACCCGGGTTCGGACGCGACCTCCGAGGGCGCCTATGTGACGGGCGACTACTACATCGGCGCGCACGGTCCCTCGATGCGTCTGATCGGCCTGGACCCGACCAACAGCAACGCCGAGTCGCGTGCCATCGTCGTCCACGCCGCCTGGTACGTCGGCCCGGAGATGCTCCGGACGCACGGCATGCTCGGTCGCAGCGAAGGCTGCTTTGCGGTCAACGCCGCCGACCTGCCCACCGCGCTGGTGCGCCTCGGCCCCGGCCGCCTGCTGATCGCCGGCAAGGTTTAGCGGGCGAGCACGTCAGGCTTCCTTCCGCGGGCGGGTGATCTCACCAGCAGGTATAGCCTCCGTCCGCCACCACAACAGCGCCGGTCATCAGGCTGGCGGCGTCGGAGGCCAGGAAGGCGGCGATCGAGGCCACCTCCTCCGGCTCGCCCAGCCGCCCCTGGGGCGTGCCGTCGATCCAGCGCCGGTACATCTCGCCTTGCGGATCGGCGAAGGCGTTGATCGGCGTGCGGATGTAGGTCGGAGCAACGGCGTTGACCCGCACGCCGCGCGGCGCCCACTCGGCGGCCAGGGATCTCGTCAGCTGGTGCACGGCGGCCTTGGAGGCGTTGTAGTAGCTCTGGCCCTGCGGCCGGTTGACGATGAGCCCGCTCATCGAGCCGATGTTGACGATGGCGCCCTTCCCCCTCGCCAGCATATGGCGGCCGAAGGCGCGGGCGCACCAGAAGGTCCCGTTGAGGTTGACGTCGAGGACGTTCAGCCAGCGTTCGTCGGCGACGTCCTCGGCCGCCGTCTCGCTGCGGGCGATGCCGGCGTTGTTGACCAGGATGTCGATGCGGCCGGCGCGGGCGGCCATGTCGTCGGCGACCTGGGCGACCCGCGCCGAATTGGTGACGTCCATGATCACGCCCTCGACCCGATGGCCGCGGGAGGCCATCAGCGCGATGGCCTCGTCGATCGGCCCCTGGACGAGGTCGGCGATCGTCACCTCGGCCCCGGCCTCGGCCAGGGCCTCGACGACGGAAAGCCCGATGCCGCCGGCTGCGCCGGTGACCAGGGCGACGCGGTCGTCGAGCCTCAGACGGTCCAGGTACATTTTCTCTCGCTCCCTTCGGTTCTCAGGACCAGAAGCACGCCGAGCCGGCGATCGGACAACTGTCGGGATTCAGACCGATATGGAAGAGACCGCGGCCGCCTGGAACTCGGCGCGGGTCTGGTCGATGATCTCGCGCGCGGTCTGCACGTGGGTGACGCCGGAGACGGAATGGCCGGCGCTCCAGATATCGGTCCAGCGGCGGGGTCCCGGCGTGGCGGCGCCCGCCCCGTACTGCTCGCGGGCGCGGGCCTCGCCCATGGATTCATCCAGCCGGTCGGGATCGAGGCCGGCCGCGCGGATCGACGGGGCCAGCATGTTGGCCGGAAGCCCGGTGAAGCTGGAGGTCTGCAGCACATCGTCCATCGAGGCCTCGACCAGCATCCGCCGGTAGCGGTCCGAGGCCATGCTCTCCGAGGCTGCGATGAACCGGGTGCCCATGTAGGCAAGGTCGCAGCCGAGCACGCAGGCCGCCGCCAGCGCCCGGCCGTCGGAGACGCCCCCGGCCAGCACCACCAGGCCGTCGAACATGTCGCGCACGGCGCGCACGAAGGCGAAGGGGTTCAGCCAGCCGGTCTGGCCGCCGGCCCCGGCGGTGAGCAGGATGAGGCCGTCGGCGCCCGCCTCGATCGCCCGGGCGGCATGGCGCAGGCTCGCCACGTCGGCCAGCACCAGGCAGCCGGCGTCGTGCAGCGCCGCCACCGCCGGCGCGGGCGAGCCCACGCTGGTGATCACCAGCTCGGCGCCGTGACGGGCGACGCAGGCCAGGTCCTCGCCCAGCCGCGCGTCGCGCATGATCAGGTTCGGGCAGAACGGCGCGGCGGGGCCGTCGTGGTCCGCCAGGCGCGCGCGGATGTCGGTGAGCCAGGCGTCGAGCTCGGCGGTCGTGCGCGCGTTCTTGGTGGGAAAGGCGCCGACGACTCCGGCCCCACATGCCGCCACGACCAGATCCGGACCCGAGACGCGCAGCATCGGGGCCGCGATCAACGGCAGGGCGAGGCGGGCGGAAAGTCGCGGCGGGAGGCGCCCGCCCCAGGCGATCACCGGCCCGACCACACCGGCTTGCGCTTCTGGGCGAAGGCGGCGAGCCCTTCCTTGCGGTCCTCCGATTGGAGGGCGGGGTTGGCGTATTTCATCTGCTCGCGCCACGCCTCCTCGTCGGTCCAGTCGGCCGAATGCCACATGATCTGCTTCGAGGCGGCCAGGGCGGTGGGACCGTTGACCAGCAGGGCCTGGGCCCACGCCAACGCCTCGGCCAGGGCCGCGCCCTCCTCGACCACCCGGTTCACCACCCCGTGGCGATGGAAGAACTCGGCGTCGCGGAACTCGCCGGTCAGGGCCAGTTCCATGGCCAGGTGGTAGGGCATGCGCCTGGGCAGGCGAAACAACCCCCCGCCGATCGCCACCACATTGTGCCGGACCTCGGGCAGGCCGAAGCGGGCGGTGCGGGCGGCCACGATCAGGTCGCAGGCCAGGCACAGTTCGAAGCCGCCGCCCACGGCGAAGCCCTCCACCGCGGCGATCACCGGCTTGGCCGGCGGCCGGGCGAACAGGCCGAAGCCTCCGCGGCGGGTCGCCGCGCGCTCGCCACGCGCCGCCGCCTTCAGATCAGCGCCGGCGGAAAAGTTGCCCCCGGCCCCGGTGATCACGCCGACGAACAGGTCGTCCTCGGCGTCGAGACGGTCGACGGCGGCCTCCATGGCTTCGGCGCTCGCCGCGTCGAAGGCGTTGCGCGCCTCCGGCCGATTGATGGTGATCACCAGCACATGGCCGAAGCGCTCGGTGAGGATCCGCGGGTCTTCGCTCATGGGTGGGCTCTTTTGGAGTGGATTGAGAGAGGCCTCGCCCCGCTGCGGCCCCCCTCCCGGCCTTCGGCCGTACTTCCCCCAAAGGGGGGAGAGAGGCGCATCTCTCCTCCCCCTCTGGGGGAGGGAGACCCCGAAGGGGTGGAGGGGGCAGCAGCCGCGCTACAGCGCAAGGGTGAAGCCGCCGTTCACCGGATAGACCTGCCCGGTGATCCAGGGGCTGGCGTCCGAAGCCAGGAACAGCACCATGTTGGCCACGTCGTCCGGCCGGCCCGGGCGGCGTATGATGTACTTTTCCATCTGCCGCTTCAGTCGCTCGGGGTCGCCCTTGAGGGTACGCTCCACCGCCGGGGTCGCCGTCAGAGCGATTGCGACGGAGTTGGCGGTGATCTGATATCGACCGAGCGTCCTGGCGACCGAGCGCATGAAGCCCGCCGCGCCGGCCTTGGCGGCGGCGTAAGGCTCCATGCTGGCATCGCCCCACCGGCCGGCGTCCGAGATGATCGTCACGATCCGGCCGGGCGCCTGGCGGGCGATCATGCCGGGGATGACGGCGGCGGTGCAGTTCATGACGCCGTACAGGTTGACGCCTATGAAGCTGTTCCAGACTTCGGGCCCGGTTTCCCAGAACGGCTTGCGCAGTTCCGGCGAGGGATTGGCCCCGGCATTGCCGGCGTTGTTGACCAGCACCCCGATCGGCCCAAGCTCGTCGGTGGCCCGGGCGACCATGGCCTTGACGCCTTCATGGTCGGAAACGTCGCCCTGCAGGGCCAGGGCCTTGCCGCCGGCGGTGCGGATCTCCTCGGCGACCGCCTCGGCCCGTTCGAGCACATAGTCGTTGCACACCACGGCGCCGGCGTTGTGGGCGGCCAGGTGCAGAGCGATCTGGCGCCCCACCCCTTGGCCCGAGCCGGTGACCAGGGCGACGCGCCCCGCCAGATCGAGGATGTCGGTCATACGTTTCTCTCCCGTCCTTTCCAGTAGGGGTCGCGGAGCTCGCGCTTGAGCAGCTTGCCCATGGTGTTGCGTGGCAATTCCGCCACGATCTCGAGGGTCCTGGGGCGCTTGTAGGCGGCCAGAGTGTCGGCGCAGTGGGCGAGGATTTCCTCGGGGGAAGCCAAGCGCCCTGGCTTGAGTTCGCAGAATGCCTTGACCTGCTCGCCGAACTCGTCGTCCGGAACGCCGATGACGGCGACGTCCTGCACCGCAGGATGGCGGATGATCGCCGCCTCGATCTCGGCCGGATAGAGGTTCACGCCGCCCGAGACGATCATGTCCTTGGCGCGGTCGGTGATGAACAGATAGCCGTCCCCGTCCACGCGGCCGACGTCGCCGGTGCGGAAGAAGCCTTCGGCGTCGAGGGTGTCGCCGTCGAGGGGCCTGGCGTTGAGGTAGCCGCGGATCACCATCGGCGTCCGGACCCAGATCTCGCCCTCTTCTCCCCGCCCCAGCTCGGCGCCGTCTTCGGCGCGGATGGAGATGGTGACATGGGTGTGCGGCAGGCCGCTGGAGCCGGGCTTGAGGGTCTGCATCTGCGGCGACAAGGCGGTGATCATGCCGACCTCGGTAGCGCCGTAGCCTTCGGAGAGGACGGGGCCGAAATGGCCGATGATCCACTGCTTGAGGGAGTAGGGGACGGGCGCCGCGCCCACGCCCAGGCTGCGGATCGAGGAAACGTCATAGCGGCCGAGGACGGCCGGCGGCAGGCCGGCCACGCGCTTGTACATCGTCGGGACGCCCGTCCAGACGGTCACCCTGTGCTTCTCAATCAGGCGCAGGGCCTCCTCGGGATCGAAGCGGCGCAGGAGCACCAGGGTGTTGCCGCGGGCCAACGATCCCCACACCACGGCGGGGCCGGCGCCGTGGTGCATGGGCAGGGTGACCAGCTGCACGTCGCCGCGCTGCTGCGGGCGGCTGCCGGCGACGCTCTGCTGGTATTCGCGGATCTGCCGGGCGACCTCGGGATCGTCGCGATCCGGCCGTGCGCCCATGACTACGCCCTTGGGCAGGCCCGTGGTGCCAGAGGTGTAGAGGATGAGCGGCGGATTGCCCGCGGCGAAGAGAGGCTCGGGCGGCGCCTCGGCGACGAGGGCGCTGTAGGGCGTGAACCCCTCAGCGACGACGTCGATCGAGACGGCGAACTTAAGGTCCAGACCTTCGAAGGCTGGGACGAGGGCGGCCGGATCGGCGTCATCGCAGATGATCGCCTGCGCGCCGCTGTTGGCGAGGACGTAGCGCGTCTCGGTTGGGGTCAGCCGCCAGTTCAATCCAAGGATGCGGCAGCCCAGCTTGCCGGCCGCCGCACTGACGATGGGCCATTCAGGGCGGATCTGCATCCGCGTGACCAGGATGTCGCCGGCCCGCAGCCCGAGGCGCCTGAGGCCATGGGCCAAGCGGTCCGCCTCCTCGTTCCAGCCCCGCCACGTCACCACCCGCTCGCCCTCGATGAGGGCCGGCGCGTCGGGCCGCTCCTCCGCCCAATATTCCAGACTACCCGCCTGAAGCGTTTTCCGGGGCGCGTTCATGGGACAAGGCTCCGGCGGAGGGAGGCGACGAATTCATCGCGCAGAGGGGCGAGGTCGATGGACTCGGGCGCCAGCAGCCACTGGCCGACCGCGCCGCGCAGGGCCGCCAGGATCAGGATCGCCTGGGACCTGGGATCGATATCCGGCCTCACCTCCCCATTCGCGATGCCGGCTCGCAGACTGATTTCGAAGCCCTTCGCGCTGCGGGCGTTGAGTTCGGCCAGCCGGTCCGTGACCAGGGCGTTGCTCAGCCCCTCGCCAAGCAGGACGAACAGGGCCCGGGTCCGCGTGTGGTCCTTGCCGGCGCTATCGAAATAGAAGGCGGCGGTTCCCAGCAGGCGGTCGAGGCCAGGGTCGTGATGTTCGGCTCGAGCCAGGGCGCGGCCGAAGAGTCCGATCAGGTGGGCCGCCAGGGTGACGACCAGCCCGCTCTTGCCCCCGAAATAGTGGGCCGGAAGCCCGCGGCTGTAGCCGGCGGCCTCGCCCACGTCGCTCAAGGTCATGCGCTCCAGTCCACGCTCGGCCACCAGCCGGACGGCCGCCGCCAGGAGCCGTTGCTCGGCCTCGTCCCGCCGTTCGGCCTGGGAACGTCGTTCTGGGCGGGCGGTCAGCGTTCTCATCCCTGCTTCTCTAACCTGCTTCTCTAACAATTTGCTTGCTTACATACAAATTACATGTTGGTTTCGCGGTCAACGGGAAATCTCGCCAACGGGCGATACGGTGAGGAGGCGAGGAAGCAGACATGAGTGACCCGGAACTGTTGAAGCCAGGGCTCTATCGGCGCGCCGGCAGCCCTGCCCGGCCGGATAGTCCGGCGCTGCTCGGCGGCGCCTGCGCTTGTGGCCACGTGTTCTTTCCCCTGCAGGCCTATGGCTGCGAGCGGTGCGGCGGGACCGATCTCCAACCTCGAACGCTCTCGGGCGCGGGACGGCTGCTGGCGGCGGCGCGGGTTCACCTGCACGCCGGCAAGGGCCGCGAAGCGCCGTTCACCGTCGGGTCGATCCGGCTCGAGGACGGCCCGATCATCCGTACACTGATCGTGGACGACGAGCCCCCTCCCCGCCCCGGCGCCGCCATGGTCAGCCTGCTGGCGCCGGTGACCAACCCAGAGGGCGTCGTGAGCCTGGACCTGCGGTTCACGGCGGAGGCCTGAACCCATGGCCATGACCTTGAAAGATCTTCGGCCGGTCTATGTGGCCGGCATCGGCTTCCACCGCTACCAGTTCCTTTCGGAAACGCCCTACGTCACCCTGGGCCTCACCGCCGTGCGGGCCGCCCTGACCGACGCCGGCCTAGCGTGGCCGGCGGTGGAGTCGGCCTATTTCGCCAAGGCGCTGCTGCCGATGGCCCCCGGGCGGGCCATGCTGCGCCATCTGGGCGACCACGGCCTTTCCATCGTGCACGTGGAGAACGCCTCGGCGTCCGGCTCGGCGGCGTTCCGGCACGCCTGCATGGAGATCGCGTCGGGGCTCGCCGACATCGCCCTGGTGGTCGGGGTCGACAAGCCGATGCCGGTCGGCCGCGCCGAGTCTTTGGCGCGGATCGGCAGCCTGGCGGACGACGCCATCGCGCCGTTCACCCATTTCGCCCTGCTGGCCGACGCCTACGCCCACCGCACGGGGGCGAGTGTCGAGGACATCGCCCTGGTGGCGGTGAAGAACCATCGCAACGGATCGAAGAACCCCTTCGCGCAGCACCAGAAGGAACGGACGCTGGACGAGATCCTCGGCGGCAAAAAGATCGCCGGAGGCTTCACCTCGCTGCAGTGCACGCCGGTCGGCGAGGGCGCCGCCGCGGTGATCGTCGCCTCGGAGGAGGGCTTGCGCCGGCAGGGTCTTGGGCTGGACCGCGCCGTCCGCGTGGCCTCGTCGGCGGCCCGAAGCCAGCACCTCTACGACGACGCCACGCGCTACGACGCCATGCTCACTCAGGAGACCGCTGGGATAGCCCTGGCGCAGGCCCAGATTTCAGCCACCGAGCTGGACGTCGTGGAGTTGCACGACGCCTTCACCGTCGAGGAGGTCGAGTATGTCGAGGCCATGGGCCTGTGTCCCGACGGCCAAGCCGTGCCGATGCTGAAGGAGGGCGCGTTCGACATCGCCGGGCGGTGCGCGGTCAGCCCCTCGGGGGGCCTGATCTCCATGGGCCATCCCATCGGCCCCACCGGCGTGGGCCAGATCGGCGAGATCACCCGGCAGCTGCGCGGCGAGGCCGGGCCTCGCCAGCACCCGAGCGCCCGCACCGGCCTCGCCCACATGGTCGGTGTCGGGGCCGTCTGCTACGTCCACGTGTTGCAGAGGCCGTGACGCTACGAGCCCCGCGCTGCGGGATTTGAACCAGGCGGGGCTGAGGAGACATATTCAGCGTCAAGGGGTATAATCGCTCCGCACCACCCCCGGGGAGGATCGCCATGGCCGCCTTGCGCCCATTTCAGACGCTTCGTCTGTCTCACACATTGATTTTCGGCCTCTTAGCCGCCTCAGCGCCACTCGGCGCCGCCCTGGCCAGCGGCGGCGGTGGGGGCATGGGCGGAGGCATGAGCGCCCCGATGGCGCCCAGCATGTCCACGCCGCAATACGACCCGGCCCAGGAATACCGGGACGGGATGGCCGCCTACCAGGCCGGCAAGTTCAAGGACGCCGGCCGCTCGTTCGAGCACGTCACGCAGGCGGCGCCCGGCGAGGTGACCGGCTGGCGCATGCTGGGCCTCGCGCGGACCGGGGCCAATGACTACAAGGGCGCCGCCAAGGCCTTCGAAAAGGCGCTGAGGATCGATGCCAAGGCGGTCGACACGCGGCGCGACTACGCGCTCGCCCTGGCGCAGATGAAGATGGCCGACAAGGCTTCGGCCCAGCTGGACATGCTCAAGAGCCGCGCCGCCGCCTGCAACGACACCTGCCCGGAGGCCGCCGACCTGAAGGCGGCGATCTCGCAGGTCGAGGCGGCCCTCAAGCCGCCCGACGCCGCCGGGACGGGACCGGCCGCGTCGATCGCGCCCACCGGGGCGCTGCTGTCGGCGGCGGCGGGCGACGGCGCCTATGTCGAGGCCGTCAGCCTGATCAACGAGCACCGCTACAACGACGCGCTGGCCGCGCTCGACAGGGCCTCGGCGGCGTTCGGTCCCCACCCCGACATCCTCACCTACAAGGGCTATGTCTGGCGCAAGCTCGGCCAGCTGGACAAGGCCGAGCAGTATTATCGCGCGGCCCTGGCCATCGCCCCGTGGCACCGCGGCGCCACCGAATACTTCGGCGAGCTGAAAGTCATCGAGGGCGACATGGCCGGGGCCCGGGCGATGCTGACCAAGCTTGACCGACAATGCGCCTTCGGCTGCGCCGACGCGGAGGATCTGCGCCGGTGGATCGACCACGGCGGCGACCCCGCCTCCTGAGCGCTGGAACGCCCAAGCGCCTGGCCGAACTCTCTCTTCCCCGCTTGGGGGAAGTACTGGCGAAGCCGGGGAAGGGCGCGCGCCTGGCGCGGCCTGCGCAGCGTCGCCCCCTCCACCCCTTCGGGGTCCCCCTCCCCCTGTGGGGGAGGAGACGCATCCGGCCCAACTCCCTTCGCCTGCTCGCAGTCGGCGTCCTGGCGCTCGGCGCGGCGCGCGCCGATACCGTCGCGGTTCCTCTGCGCGCCCTGCGGTGGACGGCGCCGGGCGCCGACGCGGTGCGCATCCTGACGCGACGGCCGGTCGAGTGCCTGGCCGTTCCGGGCGACTCCGAGGCGGCGTACCGGGTCGAGGTTGGGCGGGCGGCGTTCCGCGATCCGCTGCTGCTGGGCGGCCAGGCGGCCCGGGCCGGGGTCGCCTGCGAGAGCTGCCACCGCAACGGCCGCACCAACCCCGACTTCTCCTTTCCTGGGCTGTCGGGCACCCCCGGCACCGCCGACGTCACCTCCTTCGTGTTCAGCACCCACCGGGGGGACCATGTCGACGACCCCCGGCCGATCCCCGACCTGGGCGGCCCCAAGGCGAAGCTGAAGGTCGACCAGTCGCCGGCCTCCCCGGCCCTGAGAACCTTCATCCACGGCCTGGTGGTCGAGGAGTTCGAGGGCGCCGAACCGCCGCGGGCGGTGCTCGAGGGCCTGACCGCCTATGTCCGAGCCCTGACCCCCGCCGCCTGCGCGGGCGGCGGGTGGGAGAGAGTCACGGCCCAGGCCGCTATCGCCGACGCCCTGCGCGCCGCCACCGCCGCGCGCGCCGCGCTGTCCCACCAGGACAGGCCCACGGCCCTGGTGATGATCCAGGCCGCCCGCGCCCAGCTGGGTGATCTCGCCGAACACTTCGACGGTCCCGCCCTGGCGGGCGAGCGCCTGCAGCTGACGCGCGCGAGCTTCGAGCTGGCCGACATCGCCGACGCCGTCCGCCGCGCCGACCCGGCGACCGACGGACGCGTGGCGGGTTGGCTGAAGCAAGCGCCAGAGTGGCGCGCGGCCCTGCTGAACGCGGAATCGCGCTCCCTCTACGACCCCGGCCGCCTGGCCGCGGCGCTGGCCACCGGAGCGCCGGCGTCCCGCCGGCCCTGATCAGCCGCGCCCGGCATCCAACGGAAGGCAACAGCTGGCGGGACGCCGACGGTCCGGGCTAGGCCGGCGCCCCCTCCTCCCAGTCCAGGGTGCGTTGGACGGCCTTTTTCCATTGGGCGTAGTCGCGGTCGCGGCGGGCGGGGTCCATGTCGGGGGACCACTCGGCGTCCTTCTTCCACTGGGCGCGCAGCGTCTCCAGGTCGGGCCAGAAGCCGACGGCGAGACCGGCGGCGTAGGCGGCGCCCAGGCACGTGGTCTCCGAGATGCTAGGCCGGACGACGGGGACGCCCAGGACGTCGGCCTGGAACTGCATCAGCAGGCTGTTGGCGGTCATGCCGCCATCGACCTTCAGGATATCGAGCGGGCGGCCGGAATCGGCCGCCATGGCGTCGACCACCTCGCGGGTCTGCCAGGCGACCGCCTCCAAGGCCGCGCGGGCGATGTGGCCGCGGGTGACGTAGGCGGTGAGGCCGGCGATGACGCCGCGGGCGTCGGGGCGCCAGTGGGGAGCGAAAAGGCCTGAGAAGGCCGGCACCAGCGAGCAGCCGCCGTTGTCGGCGACGCTGGCGGCCAGGGCCTCGATCTCGGCCGCGGAGGAGAAGAAGCCCAGGTTGTCGCGCAGCCACTGCACCAGGGCCCCGGTGACGGCGATCGAGCCTTCGAGGGCGTAGGCGGCGGGTCCCTCCCCTACCCGGTAGCCGACGGTGGTCAGGAGGCCATGGTTCGAGACCACCGGCCGCTCGCCGGTGTTGACCAGCAGGAAGTTGCCGGTGCCGTAGGTGCATTTGCCCTCGCCCGGAGCGAAGCAGGTCTGGCCGAACAGGGCCGCCTGCTGGTCGCCGAGAGCCGAGGCGACCGGCACGCCCTCCAGGACACCGCGCGCCTCGCCATAGACCTCTGCGGAGGAACGGATCTGCGGCAGCATGGCGCGCGGGACGCCGATGGCGTCCAGCAGGGCGTCGTCCCAGTCCAGCGTCGCCAGGTTCATCAGCATGGTGCGGCTGGCGTTGGTGACGTCGGTGATGTGGCGGCCCGTGAGCTTCCAGATCAGCCAGGTCTCGATAGTGCCGAACAGCACCTCGCCGCGCCGCGCCGCCGCGCGGGCGCCGTCCAGATGGTCGAGCAGCCAGCGGATCTTCGGCCCCGAGAAATAGGTCGCCAGCGGGAGGCCGCAGAGCCCGCGGAAGCGGTCCTGCCCGCCCTCGCGGCCCAGTTCCTCGGCCAGCGGCGCAGTGCGGGTGTCCTGCCAGACGATGGCGCCGGCGATCGGCCGGCCGGTGGCCTTTTCCCAAAGGACGGTGGTTTCGCGCTGGTTGGTGATGCCCACCGCCGCCAGGTCGGCGGCGGCGATCTCGAGCCGGCCCAGCGCTGCGCCGACCACGGTCTCCACATTGGTCCAGATCTCCAGGGCGTCGTGCTCCACCCAGCCCGGGCGGGGATAGATCTGGCGGTGCTCCATCTGGGCCTGGGAGACGATGGCGCCGGACGTATCGAAGATCATGCAGCGCGAGGAGGTGGTCCCCTGGTCGATGGCGGCGATGTAGCGACGGCTCATGGTCCCTCCCCAGCTGCTGCGACGGCTCTTGTCCGCAGATGACGCAGATGGACGCAGATAGAAAGACTCACCACAGAGACACAGAGATCACGGAGAGGCCCGCGCCGCCGACGAGCCCGGCGAACCTGCCGATCCATATGATCCTATCGCGCGCGAAGCGCGCCATATCAGCCGGCCAAACCCTCGCGCGGGACGAGCGCCTCTGTGTTCTCTGTGTCTCTGTCGTGAACCTTTCTTCTATCCGACGGCCAGGTGGTGGAGGACTATGCCGCTGGTGGTGGCGACGTTCAGGGAATCGAAGGCGCCGGCCATGGGGATGGCGATGGTGTCGGCGCGGGCGAGGATGTCGGGCGGCAGGCCCGGACCCTCGGCGCCCAGCAGGACCGCCGGCCTGGGCGGGCGGGCCAGGGATTTCAGCGGCGTGGCGCCGGACGGGCTGAGGGCGAGCGGCGTGTAGCCGTGGCCGCGCAGCAAGGCGATGGCGTCCTCGTCGGGGGCGAGGCGGGCGAAGGGCAGGCTGAGCGCCGCGCCCACCGAGACGCGGATCGCCTTGCGGTAGAGCGGATCACAGCAGGTGGGATCGATGAGCACCCCGGCCGCGCCGAAGGCGGCGGCGTTGCGGAAGACGCCGCCGATGTTGTCGTGGTTGGCGATCCCGAACAGAACCACCACCAGCGCCTCCGGCCCGGCCGACGTCAGCAGATCGCCGGGCGACATCGGGGCGGATCGCTCGCCATGGGCCAGGATCCCGCGGTGGATGTGGAAGCCGGCGATGGCGTCCATCACCGCCTGGCCGGCCGCGTAGACGGCGACGTTGTCGCCGAAGACGGCGATCAAGGGGGCGAGCTTCTCCAGCCGCTTCTCCGCGATCAGCAGGCTGCGGGCGCGGTGGCGGCGGCTGCGCGCCAGCACGTTCAGCACAACCTCGCCCTCGGCGATGAAGCCGCCCTCGCGCCCGGCGAGATCGCGCTCGCGCACCTCGCGGAACGGGGCGATGCGGGCGTCCAGGGGATCGTCGATGCGGATGATGGCCAAGACGTGGGCTTCGCCGCCTTGAGCGAGCGCGTCAAGAACGCCGTGCTGGCGCCTGGCCGAAGGCGGAAGGAGGATTTACCGCGAAGACGCGAAGGACGCGAAGAAGATAGAAAAAGTTCGACTTGGCGCTTCGCGCTCTTCGCGTCTTCGTGGTGAAAGGAAAAATCGACGATTCGCAGATACGTCCCCCGAGGAACTCCAAGATGCCCGCTCCCTCTCGCTGGCTTGCTGTGGCTGGCTTCTTCGCCCTGACGCCTATCGCCGGCGCGGCGCCAGCGCCCCATAGCGTCGCCCTCGCCGCCGGGTACAAGGCGGCGTTTCTGTGCAGCGGGGTGTTCGACGCGGGCGAGACGGAGGCGGCCGTTGCGGCGGACGACCTGGAGGGGACGTATCCTGAATACCAGGAGGCGGTGCGCACGCTGCCGGCGCGGATCGACCGCGAGGCGAAGACCGTCAGCGTGGCCTTCGACGACCATCTGCCGCCGCGAATCGCCGCCTGGCGGCCAGGCCTCGGCTGCGCCCAGCTGCCGATCGGAGCGGGGCCGGAGGCCATCGCCGTGCTGCCGCAGCTGGAGGCCCGGCCGCCCGCCGGCGATCCGGACGCGCGGCGGTGGCCGGACGGCGACCGCGACGCCACAGTGACCGCGCCGGCCGACGAGGCCCGGCGGCTGGACGCCGTGGTCGCCAGGGCCTTCACGGCCGGCAGCTATGGCGCCGGGGACAAGACCACCGCCGTCCTGGTGGTGAGGGATGGGAAGATCATCGCCGAGCGCTACCGCGACGGCTACGACCTGCACAGGCCGCAACGGACCTGGTCGGCGGCCAAGAGCATCACCGCCAGCGTGCTCGGCCGGGCCGCGGCGCTGCATGTGCTGACCATCGACGCGCCGGCGAAGGTGCCCGAGTGGCGTCACCCGGGCGATCCCCGCGCCGCCATCACCCTGGCCCAGCTGATGCACATGAACAGCGGCCTGTTCACCAACGGCCCCGGCAACCGCACCGACGAGATCTACGTCGGTGGCGGGGCGGTGACCCAGGTTGCCACCTCAATGCCGCTGGAAGCGGCGCCCGGGACGCGGTTCCGCTACGCCAACGACGACGTGCTGCTGGCGGCGCGGGCGCTGCGGGCCGAGATCGGCGACGACCGGCGCTACCTCGCCTTTCCCTACCAGGAGCTGCTGTGGCGGATCGGCATGGCCCACACCACCCTGGAGACCGACTGGCAGGGCAACTACGTGCTGTCGAGCCAGGTGTGGAGCACGGCGCGGGACCTGGCGCGGCTGGGCCTGCTCTATCTGAACGATGGGGTATGGAGCGGCGATCGCCTGCTGCCCGACGGCTGGGCGCGGTTCGTGGCGACGCCGGCCGGCGCCCAGCCGGAGCCCGCCGGCGCCGACCGCCTGGGCTACGGCGCCCTATTCTGGACCGCCGGCGAGCGGCAGGGCCTGCCGGACGGAACCTACGCGATGCTCGGCAACCGCGGGCAGTGGGTGGTGATCGTCCCGGCGCGCCACATCATCATCGTGCGCCGCGGCTTCGACTCGATGGGCGGGACGCAGTTCGACGGCCGTGTCTTCGCCCAGGAGGTCCTGGCGGCCACACAGTAGAGTTAGTCAGGGACTTTCATTGAGACGTTGCTGGTGGTGGGATAAGACCCGCGGCCGATGGACGGGGCCGTGCGCGCCCGAGGAGTACTCCCATGACGCTGCAGCTCAACCAGACCGCCCCGGACTTCACCGCCGAGACCACCGAGGGCTCCATCCATTTCCACGACTGGGCCAAGGATCACTGGGTGGTGCTGTTCTCGCACCCCAAGGACTACACCCCGGTCTGCACCACCGAACTGGGCGCGGTCGCCAGGCTGAAGCCGGAATTCGACAAGCGGGGGGTCAAGCCGATCGGCCTGTCGGTCGACCCGGTGGACAACCACGCCGGCTGGTCGAAGGACATCGCCGAAACGCAGGGCATGGCCCCCAACTTCCCGATGATCGCCGACACCGACCTCAGGGTCTCCAAGCTTTACGGCATGCTGCCGGCCGACGAGACGGGCACATCGGAGGGACGGACGGCGGCCAACAACGCCACCGTGCGCAATGTCTTCGTCATCGGGCCGGACCTGAAGATCAAGCTGATCCTGGTCTATCCGATGACCACCGGGCGCAACTTCGACGAGATCCTGCGGGTGATCGACTCCATGCAGCTGACCGCCCGGCACCGGGTCGCCACCCCGGCGGACTGGAAGCAGGGCGAGGACGTGATCATCACCCCGGCCGTGAGCAACGAGGAGGCCGCCACGCTCTTCCCCGGCTTCAAGACCCACAAGCCTTACCTGCGCACAACGAAACAGCCCAGTTGATGGGCCGGCGAATGGGCGCGCGGCGATGATATTCGAGCAGGTCGCCACCGGGGGTTGCCAGTCGTACCTGATCGGCTGCCCGGAGACCCGGGCCGGGGTGCTGATCGATCCGGAGCAGCGCCAGGTCGATCGCTACCTGGGGCTCGCGGCCCGCGAGGGGCTCCGCATCCGCTATGTCATCGACACCCACACCCACGCCGATCATTTCTCGGCGGCGCGCGAGATCGCCGCGGCCACGGGGGCGCCGGTGGCGGCCCACCGGCTGAGCCCGGCGCCCTATATCGACATGCGCCTGGAAGATGGCGACATGCTGCTGATCGGGAGGCTGAAGCTGAAGGCGATCCATACGCCGGGTCACACCCGCGATTCCCTCTGCCTGGTGGCGGAGGATCGAGTGTTCACCGGCGATACTCTGCTTATCGAAGGGACGGGGCGCACGGACCTGCCCACCGGCGATCCCGACGCCCTCTACGACAGCCTGTTCAACGGCCTGCTGCGGCTGGATCCGGCCCTCGCCGTCTATCCGGCCCACGACTACAAAGGCCGCACGTGCTCGACGATCGGCCATGAGCTCGCGGCCAATCCGCGCCTGCAGAACCGCGACCGGGCGGCGTTCATCGAGATGATGAACCATCTCAACCTGAGCGCCCCCACCCATTTGACCGAGGCCCTGCGCACTAACATGAGCGGCGGCAAGACGGTGGCTCAGATGCTGGCCGAGGCGACGGCGGCGACACCGTTCATGGCCATGAGCGAGCTGGCCGACCGGGTGGCGACGGGCGCGCTGGGGCTGATCCTGCTGGATGTCCGGGAGAAGGACGCCTACCTCGCGGGCCACGTCCCGGGGGCCCGGCACCTGCCACGCGGCCAACTCGAGCTGAGGGTCAACAGCGAACTGCCCGATCCCACAGCGCGGATCCTGACCTGCTGCGAGTTCGGCTACATCTCTACCCTGGCGGCCCAGACGCTGCGCATCCTCGGCTTTCGCCGCGCCGCCGCCCTGGACGGCGGCATGAAGGCCTGGCGCGAGGCCGGTCTGCCGATCGAAAGCGGCCCGGCGAGTTGACGGCCGAGCCCGCCGCGACGCCAGCGAAGACCGTGGCGGTGATTGGGGGTGGGCTGAGCGGATCGCTGTTCGCCCTGAAACTCAGTCGCGCCCGTCCGGATTTCGCGGTGATCGTCATCGAGAGCGGACGGCGACTCGGCCCGGGCCTGGCCTATGGCGCCTGCGCGCCGCACGACCTGCTGAACGTACCGGTAAGCCGCATGGAGGTGGGCCTCTCGCCGAGCTTCGCCGCGTGGCTGGAGGACAGCGCCGCGGCCATGGCCGCCATGGCGCCGGCTCTGGTCGAGAGCGGCGGCGACCTGCAGGCGGCGTTCGCTCCGCGCGCCCTCTTCGGCCAATACCTGCAGGCGCGGGTCACCGAGGCCCTGACCCTTGGCGGCGGCCGCGGATTGACGGCGGTGCGCGGCGAGGCGGTGCGGCTCCGCACGGGGTCATCACTCGACGTGCGGCTCGCAGACGGGCGCGACATTGCCGCCGACATCGTGGTGCTGGCCACCGGCAACCTGCCGCCGCGCACGCCCGGGGGCCCGGACGCGTGGTTGTACGACAGCGACGTTTTCGTTCCAGATCCCTGGGCGAGCGACGCCCTCGACGAGGTGCGGGCCGACGATCCGGTCCTTTTGCTCGGAACTGGCCTGACCACCGTGGACATCGTGCTGAAGCTGGATGCGGCGGGCCATCGCGGCCCGATGCTCGCCCTCTCGCGACGGGGGCTGACGCCCCAGGTCCACGTCGCCGGCGGCGCCTGGCCGGCCTTTCTGGAAGACGCGCTGCCGGCCTCGCCACGCAGGCTTCTGCGGCTGTTCCGGGACCAGGTTGAACAGGCCCGGCGGGCCGGAGTTCCCTGGCAACGGGTGTTCGACGCCGCTCGCCCCGCCGTGCCGGCGGTCTGGCGCGCCTGGAGCCTCGGCCAGAAGCGCCAGTTCCTGCGCCGCCTGCGGCCACGCTGGGATGTGCACCGCCACCGTATGGCGCCGCGCGTGGCGGCCAGCTTCGAGGCGCTCATCGACCAGGGAAGGCTTCGCGTCGCCGCCGGAAGCGTCACCGCCTATCGCCGGCTGGCCGGGGCGAGGGGCGACGGCGTCGAGGTCGCCTATAGCGGTCGCGGCGGCGAGGGACGGTTCATCGCCCGCCATGTGATCAACTGCACCGGACCCCGGCGAGACCTCGCCCAGTCCGGCCTGCCGCTGCTGGCGGGACTGCGCGACCAGGGGCTGGCGACGCCCGACGCCTTGGGCCTGGGACTCGAAACCGACGACGGCGCCCTGCTCGACGGCGCCCGCCGACCGTCGGCGCGGTTGTTCGCCCTGGGGGCGCTGACCTGTCCCAGCTGGTGGGAGATCGTCGCCACGCCGGAGATCGCGGTACAGGTGGATCGCCTGGTTGCGAAGCTGGCGCACGAGGGCGACCTGGCGCCGGAGGATCACCCGCTGGCGGCCGAGGACTTCCTCGACCTGGGGGCGGGAATCTAGAGCGTGTCGCGCTTTACGTGACGGCGGTCGCCCGCGTGGGCGCCTGGGCTGGTCCCAGGGCCTCGGCGACGGGCCGGTCGGCATAGCGCCGAGCCAGGAATGCGCAGACGATCAGCTGCAGCTGATGGAAGAGCATCAGCGGCAGCACGATGAGGCCGAGCTGCGGTCCCGCGAAGAGCACGCTGGCCATCGGCAGGCCGCTCGCCAGCGACTTCTTGGAGCCGCAGAATTGCAGGACGATCTCGTCCCCGACGCTGAACCGCAGAATTCGCCGGCCCACCAACCAGGTGATGAACAGGGCCACGCCGAGCAGCGCCGCCAGCAACAGGCAGAGGACGGCGAGATCCCGTAGCCCGATCTGGCGCCAGATGTGCTCGGCCATGCCCTTGGAGAAGGCCACGTAGATGATGAGCAGGATCGATCCCCGATCGGCGAACCCGAGCACCCGTCTGTTCTCGAGCACCCAGCCGCCGATCCAGCGCCGCAGGAGTTGCCCCGCCACAAAGGGCGCCAGGAGCTGCAGGAGAATGTCGCGGAACACCCCGAAGGAGAGCTGGACGCCGTGGGTGTGCAGGACCCAGGCGGCCAGCACGGGGGTGAGAACGATCCCAAGCATGTTCGACACCGTGGCGGCGCACAGGGCCGCCGGGACGTTGCCGCGCGCGATCGACGTGAAGGCGATCGACGACTGCACGGTGGAGGGCAGGACGCAGAGGAAGAGCACACCGGTGACGAGGCCGGGAGGCAGGATGGCCGACGCAACACCCTTGAAGCCCAGGCCCAGGGCCGGAAAGAGCGCGAAGGTGCTGAGCAGAACCGCCAGATGCAGCCGCCACTGCCGCAGGCCGTTCCACGCCGCTCGCGGCGACAGGCGAGCCCCGTAGAGGAAGAACAGGAAGACGATCCCGGCATCGGCGGCGGCGCCGGCCACCGGCGCCCACCGTCCCTCGGCCGGCGCCAGGGCGGCTATGGCCACGGTGGCGAACATCAACATGATGTACGGGTCGATCAGCCGCCCTATCCGGTCCAGCACGCCAGCCTCCTTCGATAGTGAATCCGGCTGCGACTAAAGCTTGATGACGTTCCAAGGAAACGTCTGAATCGCGCTCGACCTATGAAATGTAGCAAGAATCGACCGCCCGGCGATCGGCGCCGTTGCGGCAAGTCTTCTGTTCGGCGGGCTCCTGAAAGTCAGTCCCTCGCCATCCCGGCGGTTCTGGCGATTGCTCGCCGCCCGCGGTCGTGAAGGTTTTGGCGCGGGTTCGGCGCTGGGGAGAGATCGTTGAGTTCGGGTCGCCGGAGAACCGAGGCGATGGGATCACTGGCGGGGAATGTCTGGCCGAGCGCCTCATCCAGGAGACGTTCCAGGTCGGCGACCGCTCGCGCCGCTGGGCCGAGCATGCTTTCTCTGCGAGCCATGACCTGCTAGCGCCGCTCGTCGCTGCGGCTGGCCTCGAACAGGAACCATATGCGGCGCTCGGCCTCGTCGATCCAGACCTCGATCAGGCTGGCCGTAGCCAC
>Ga0182024_10008493_pt1 | contig 21620 bp, 17 predicted proteins | sample P32metaG_FD_120480 | JGI IMG/M metagenome (GOLD analysis project Ga0182024, IMG submission 120480) | Permafrost microbial communities from Stordalen Mire, Sweden - P3-2 metaG (Illumina Assembly) | ecosystem: Environmental > Terrestrial > Soil > Wetlands > Permafrost | place: Sweden: Stordalen...
ATCGGACCTTTGCCGAACTCTGGCATCAGGATGTTCGTGGATTGCTTCCGCGTCAGGTCCATCAGGATGAGCGGATAGAAGTAAATGTAGGCATCCACACCGATGGCGTGCGCCTCGTCGGCTTTCAAAGCGGGAACGGGACCCGCCGCTTGTAAAGTTGCGCTCATGTTGCATCCCCTATTTTCTGTCTCTACGGCCGCTTCGCGTCGCCCCCGCAGCCTAGTGATTCAGCATCGCAGGTTGATTTGCTCCAGGGAACTAGCAGAAGTTATAGGGGGCCTGGTTACATTTCACAGTTGCGCGAAGTGCTCTGGCTTTCGACGGGGTCAGGCGTTCGCAGGCGGCCCTATTAGACCGCCCGGCCTGGTCTCTGATCTATACGGCACACTGGCGTGGATCGCGGTACCGTACTGGATTTGCGATTCGATTGAAAGCGTTCCCTGCAGGATCTTCAAACGCTCCTCCATGCTGATAAGGCCAAGCCCTCGGCCCGTCTTTGCCTCTCTGATGTCAAAGCCCGCGCCGGAGTCTCTAACCGTGAGATGAATCTCATCTGGCGTTCCCCACAATCGCACTTCAAAGTGCCGTGCCCCACTGTGTTTTGCCGCGTTATGCAGAGCTTCTTGCAGTACTCGGAAGAAGCAAAGAGAAATGTCGGCCGATAAAGGGGTTGGCAGATCGCGGGTTTCGAAGTCAATCTCCACTTTCTGTTGTTCGCCGAATTCGTTGCAGAAGCCTCTCATGGCCGCAGCAATACCCAGGTATTGCAGCCTCGACGAGTGCAACTTGTGCGACAAGGATTGAATATCGGCCGTTATTTCGGAGGTCAGCTTCTGCAGCTGCCCTATACGACTAGGGAGATCAGACGAACGAGCAGGGCTTTGTTGGAGTTGTGCTAGCTCGATGGCCAACAGTGCGAGACGCTGGCCGATGTCGTCGTGAAGCTCTCTGGCGATTCGGCTACGTTCCTGTTCCTGTGCCTCAATCAACTTGCCGCTCACGCTCGCGAGAGCCGCTTCCGCCAGTCTGCGCTGCGTTATGTCGACAAACGCAACCACGGCGCCAACAACCTCCTGACCTCTCCGCTGCGGATAGCACCAGTATTCAGCGGGGAAACTCGTTCCATTTGCCCGCCATAGCACCTCATCGTCTACGTGGACTCCTTCCCCCGTGCGCGTTGCATCGAAAATTCGACATTCGTCAACGGTTAACAATGTCCCATTCCCACGATGATGGTGAAGCAAAGAATGCATCTCCCTGCCGAGGATTTCGTCTACATGTTCATATCCCAAAGCGCGAAGGCAGGCTGGATTGCAAAATGTACAGCGGCCTTCGAGATCAATTCCATAAATGGCCTCGGCGGTCGAGTCGAGAATCAGACGGAGTTTGTCCTCGCTCTCACGCAGGTGTCGCTCGGCGCGTCTCTCTTTCGCGCGCTGCCTCAGGAGTTCCAGGATCAGGAAGCCCTCTGCAAGCAATAGAAGAATGCCACACACCACATAGCGCCCATAGGCCTCCCAGAGAGTGGGCTGTCGGTTCAGCACGACACTCCCAGCTGGGAGGGCACTTTCCTTTAACCCCCATCGCTTCAATGCTCTCCAATCGAAGATGTAAACGCCCTTTGCTTGCATGAGGGGGATGTCGCGCACCTTTTCGCCTCTGAGGATTCTCATGGCTGTTTCAGCGGCAATCCGGCCCTGCGCTGCATAACTGATCAAGTAGCCCCCGACCGATCCTTGTCCAACAAGTGTGTCCGCCATAGTGTAGACGGGCGCGTTCGCAGCGCCGATTACCATCGGAAGCGACTGTGTACCACTGAAAAAGTGGTGCCCAGTCGCATCTTGGGAGATGGAACCAAAAAGAATGATCGTGTGGCTCGGTGTATTTCTGAGCTGAGCGAGCAGAGAGCCCATCGTGAAGTTATCGAGATAGGTAAACTGCATTCTATTTTCATATCTCTGCAGACTTTTATGAATTATCTTTTCTGCTTGCCTGTCGAGGAGCGCAGTGCCGTTGACTACTACAACCCGGTTGATATAGGTCTGGAGTTGGAGAGCCGCATCGAGAGTTTTTGCTGGTTCTGGGACTAACCACGTGCCGGTAAATTGCGGGTCATGCTTCAGATTATCTGTCGGCTCTTGAAATGAGCCGCAGATAACAACTGGAACATCGTGAAAATACTTGGTGTGCGCTTCGATCATGAACTGAATGGGGGTTGGCCCGCAGGCGATGATCACGTCAGGCTGATAGCTTTGATATTTCTGGATGTACCACTCGCGAAAGTTTCCCTGGGAAGCCGAGTCGAAAAACAAATTCGTATCCATGTACTCCGTGTAGAAGTCAATGTGATAGCTGGATTGCTTTTCTAGAACGTCCCGAATTTCGCGGTCAGCGAGCGAGACGGCGGGCGTGCCAAGCCCCTGCTCATACAAAACAAGAACGCGACCAGGATCCTGGCCGCTGAGCGGCCTGGATCCTGGCACGAACATAAAACAGGCAAACAGAAATACGGCGACCTTCCCGGTGCGGCGTCCTCGCTTCACGGTTGAACAAGCGGGCTTTGGGTTATGGAAATCTCCCCCCGGTGAACGGTCCACCCGTGGGACGATAGACCTACCTTTGGTCCTCATGAAGATGCCGTCCTCGCTTCATGAACTCCTCGTAAATCAACGTAGAACCTGGGTTTGACCACAATGTCACCTGGTTCAGCCTATTGGTCCGCCACCTGCATGGTCTGATTCTGATCTATGGGGCACATTCGCGTGGATCGTGGTACCGCGCTCTAGTTGCGATTCGACGGACAGAATTCCATTCAAGAGCCTCAAACGCTCCTGCATGCTGATGAGGCCCAGGCCAGGGCTCGCTTTTGCGGCCTCGATGTCAAAGCCCACGCCGGAATCGCTGATCATGAGATGAATCTCATTCTGTGTTCCCCACAATCGCACTTCGTAGCGCCGTACTCCACTGTGTTTTGCCGCGTTATGCAGAGCTTCTTGCAGTACCCGGAAAAACCAAAGCGAAACGTCTGACGACAAGGGGGTTGGCATATCATATGTTTCGAATTCAACTTCCACCTTCTGCTGTTCGCTGAAATCCCGGCAGAAGCCTCTCAGCGCCGCAGGGAGACCCAGGTATTGCAATCTTGACGAGTGCAAGTGGTGAGACAAGGATTGAATATCGGCCGCTATCTCGGAAGTCTGCTGCTGTAGTTTGAGGATATGTTCTGGGAATTCAGAATTATTCGATGAGCGTTGCTTGAGTTGCGCTAGTTCGATGGTCAACATTGCGAGACGCTGACCAATATCGTCGTGCAGTTCTCTGGCGATCCGGCTACGCTCCTGCTCCTGCGCCTCAATCAACTTGCCGCTCACGCCTGCGAGAGCGGCTTCCGCCAGTTTGCGCGCTGTGATGTCGAAAAACGCGACTACGGCACCCACAACCTCCTGCCCTTTCCACTGGGGATAGCACCAGTATTCAGCGGGGAAACTCGTTCCATTCGCCCGCCACAGCACCTCGTCGTCCACGTGTACGCCTTGCCCGGTGTGCATTGTCCGAAACATCGGACACTCCTCGACCGGGAATGGCGTCCCATCTGCTCGAGTCTGATGAATCAGAGGATGCATATCCTTGCCCAGGACTTCATCCACTCGGTCATACCCCAAAGCGCGTAGGCAGGCTGGATTGCAGAAGGTACAGCGGCCCTCGAGATCAGTTCCATAGATAGCCTCGGCGGTCGAGTCGAGAATCAGGCGAAGTTTGTCCTCGCTCTCGCGCAGCGCCTCCTCGACCCGCTTCCTTTCAGTAATATCGCGAACCACGGTGACGCCGTAGGTACGATCCAGCTGAACAAGCCTAAGATTGATTTCGACCGGGAAAGTCGATCCGTCTTTTCGACGGTGGAGGCTCTCAAAGGTCAAAAAACCTGATTGGTCGAGCGCTTTCTCAATTCCTGTCACGAAGGACTCATCCAAATTGGGATCAACATCGGAAACCTTGAGACATAAGAGTTCGGCGCGAGTGTGGCCAAGGTCATGGCAGCACTTCTCATTCACATCGAGGAAGCGCAATGTTTTCGGGTCGACCACCTCAATCGCGTCGTTCGACTCGTCTATCAGTTTTCGGAACAAGCGTAGCGATTCTTCGACCGGCCTCCGTTCAGTGATGTCCACTGCCATGCCCAGCATGCGCTGGGGTTCTCCATTAGCTCCGTAATAAAATTGTCCGGTGGCGGCGACCCAGCGCACCGAACCGTCAAGCTTAATAACGCGGAACTCCGCCGCATAGGGTTTCCGGCTCTGTTTGGCATCTGCGATCGCTTTCGCCACCAATTGACGGTCTTCTGGGTCTACGTAACTATAAAAATCCTCCTTCCGCCCGACGAAGGCATCGGACGGAATTCCAAACAGGGTCTGCAGGTCCCCGAACCATGAATTCCGGCCGGTCTTCAGGTCCCATTCCCATCCTACCGACTTGCCGCTTTCCATTGCCAGACGAATGCGATCGTTCGCTAAACTGAGTTGTGAAATCAGTTCGCTCTTGGCGAAATGCTCCTTTATAAAGGCAACGCCAGCCAGACACACGATCGCGGCGATCGCGACGAGTAGGCGGAACGTACGGATACCAGCGGGCTCATTCTTCTGGAACAGCTCCCAAACCAAGGGAATAGAGATCATGACAACAGCCAGCATCGCCCACGCCGACCCTCGTGAGCCTCGGCCGGTATCGAATTGGCCCGCTCTTACTTCGGCTTTTGTTATCTGATGTGCGCGTACCGGCACCCAGACAAACCAGGAGGCGGATGCAGTTAGGCCCAAACCATACATCTTTCCGTAGACGTACCCTCCAGAGTCAATGGCGCTGTTGGCAACCGAGGAACTTAGTGCGTACAGAGCCGACGCGCCCAACAAATGGAGGTAGATCATCTTCCAGGGGTACGGCACCCGCAAGCTCAGAATGGCCACAACCGCAACCAGCGTCACATTCTCTACCAGGTACAGGATGTCGAATCGCAGCGCGTAGGTAGTGGTGTTGGAGAACAAATACTGGTAAGGAAAGACAGCGTAAAAATACAGGAAGCTCCAGAAAAACAGTAACAGAAGAAAATTCAGAAGTACTCGATGTGGTCTGGGGGTAGATAGGTTCGGGATGGAAAGGGCTGCCGCCGCCATGAGGGGTACTATGTGCAGAAACAGCACCGGATCAGCGATCGAATTGTCGGGCACTTCAGTGTGCAAACCAAATTCGTGATAGAGAAAAATCCACTGGTCTAGCACCCATAAGGTATAGCCAACGGCAAGGAGCACCCAGAACGGCCGGCTCCCCAGCGTGTTCTGGATTCCATTGCGGATGGCGAAACCGGTCGCCAAGAGCAGGAGAAGAAAATAGCTGATACTGCCGTAAGACAACAGGGAATCGCCCGGTTTTGTAGTGAACGAAACAACGGCCCTGACGACCAAAATGGCAATGAGAGCTGCCGGCCAGGAAGGAAACCTTAAGCGAACGCCGAGATTTGACGAGACTCCCTCCATCACGCTTACACAAGACCTCCTCTCTCACCGGAATACCGGTCAAACTACCCTCAAACCCCAGCTCATCGGCCGAGAACCATAGCAGCACAAACCGCCGCAAGGTGTATACGTCACTGAGGTTAAACGGCTCTCGCCGGTTGCCAACGTGAAAACCTCCAGCCATTGGCAGCCGGCGGTTAGGCAAAGCTAATTAGAGTAAAAACCCTGACGTCAAGGTCATGGAAACCCTGATTCAAAGATCATGAGAACCGAGTTAAAATTAATGTTTGATTATCGTTTGTCGCGACGTCTTCTCGTGGGAACCAAGCAGGTTTTTCGTCGTGCAAGGAGCCGCGTTGGTCCCAAAGTCCCGTCGTTCTACGAGGTCTGTTCCGAAAGCACACCACATTGAGAACGACCAGAAGGCGCCACTAGTACGGGTTCTCGTGGTAGAGGATTATGAACCCTTTCGGCGGTTCGTCCGTTCGAGTCTGGGTAAACGACCGGACTTGGAGATTGTAGGCGAGGTATCAGACGGGTTAGAAGCCGTTCAAAAGGCTACGGAACTGCAACCGGACCTAATCGTGCTCGACGTAGGGCTGCCAAGTCTGAACGGTATCGAAACCGCTCGACGCATCCGGATCCTTTCTCCCAATTCCAAAATACTTTTTGAGAGCCAAGATTCTGCACCAGAGCTAGTGCAACAAGCTCTCAGCTTAGGGGCGTTGGGCTACGTGCTCAAGGCACACGCAGCCACTGACCTACTCGCTGCTGTGGATGCGGTTCTTCGGAGTGAGCAGTTTGTCAGCCGGCCATTGATAGATCGTGACGGCCAACGCTAACGCGCGACCATTGTCGCGAAACAATCAAGCGCCATTGCCGGGAGGAACCTTCGTCGTTCTCCGAATTCAAAGGTCTGGCTTGTTGCAGCGGAGACAATCGTTCACTCAGTATTGGACTCAGAATGTCGCCCGACTCCCTTAAACGGTTCCCGATGGCGTTGCAGAAAGGTTGGTCTCCAACAGGAGAGCTCTTCAGCAGGTAGTTTTGCCAGTAGACCGTCGCTCCCTTCCTGAATAATATGTCCAGCAAGCTTGACCAGCCGAACCCGTGCAACGGGGGGACGCTTTAAACCCATCCGGTCTCCGACGACGTAGGAGGCATTCGCTTACTCAGGGCTGGGCCTTTCTCATCGGCTGGGATAAAAGAGAGGTGGGCTCTTGGATAGCATCAATGTGGAGGCCCCAGCCGCGCGGCTGGTCTGGCTTCGCGTAGTGAGGGTGATGGCGCTCAGCCTAGCTTGGGTAGCCATCGCGGTGTTGTCGTTATGGTCGATTGCCGCATTATACGTCGACACCCGGGCGCCGCATGCTCGTATCCCGCTCGCAATCGTCTTTGCTGCCGTCATAATCACGATCGTAATAACCTTAAGATCAGCAATTGCCGCATTCTTGTGCTTTTGCTGCTGCTGTGTCGTGCTGATATGGTGGTTGAACCTACGACCCGCTGGGCAGGCGGCTTGGATGCCGGACGCGGCCCGGACTGCTTGGGTCGCAATCGACGGCGACCGCGTAACGATCCACAACCTGCGCAACTGTGATTACCAGACGGAGACCAGCTACACAAATTGCTGGACCGACAGGACTGTCTACCTTTCCCAGCTAAAGGGGGCCGATTTCTTTCTTACCAATTGGGGATCCCGTTGGATTGGACATCCGATAGTGAGTTTTCAGTTTGGCGATAATGACCACATAGCGTTTTCGATCGAGGCCCGTTACAAAGTAGGTCAGTCGTATTCGGCAATCCTCGGGTTTTTCCGCCAATACGAACTCATTTTTGTCACCGCGGATGAGCGGGACGTGATTCGTCTGCGCACCAACTACCGGAAGGCAGAGGAAGTGTACATGTACCGCACAACCCTTTCGCCTGGCGCTGCCTTGAAGGTTTTTCTTAGCTATGTTGATTATTTGAACCAGTTGCGGGATCAACCAGAGTGGTACAACGCCCTCACCAGAAATTGCACAACCACACTCGACAGGCAGATTGCTGCTAACGTCCCTAATCCTCAGGCGCGGAACTATCAGCTCATCTTGAATGGCAGCCTGGACAGGTTACTTTACGCGAGAGACCGGCTGGTGACCGGTGGCTTACCTTTTGAAGAGCTGCGCGAACGTGAGCACATTAACCAAGCCGCGAACACCGCAGAGCACTCACCTGACTTTTCTGCAATGATTCGCTTCGGGCGGGTCGGGTTTTGAACCAAGCCGATCGCGATTGCTATCAGCTGTCCGCCCTTATCCACCATCAATAGAATCAAACCGCAGCAAAAAGAGCAATCGACTGATTCAAAATGTTAACTCCTCACCGGGAGTCGGTTTTCTGACCCTCCCAAAGGTTTATCCGGCCTCTTGTACTTTTGCCAGTATCGCTGCTCTCGCTGATGGCCAAATATCGGAGTGCCAGCAGAAAGACAGGCGCGTGCCGATGAGAAAGCCCACGAAAGCTGACTCTCGTCTTAACATGAACCGCTTCATTCCTCAGCACAGCTCTCCAATCGTCCGGCATGGCTGAAGCGCAACTTGTTCTCCGTTTGGGGGGGAGGCCAGAATCAATGGGGCTTGTCACCGTCGAAAAGGGGCATTTTATGAAAACACGATTCGCGCAGGACCTATCCTCTTCCAAAATCGCATTCTCCCTGATCACGCCCCTTGCTGCGCTAGTCCTCTGTGCTCCACCAGCCGCCGCACAGAACGCTGCAGTGCAGGCGCGCCTTGCCGAGATCAAGCAGGCCTCCGCGGCCAATAAGGAAGCGCTCTCTCACTACACATGGCAGGAGTCGCAGGTTATCAGTATCAAGGGCGAGGTCAAGAAGCAACAACAGTACCTGGTAAGAGTTGGGCCCGACGGTCTGCAACAGAAGAGCGAGATCAATGCCCAGCCGGCGGGTCAGCCGGGCGGTGGCAGGCTGAAGCAGCATATCGTGGCAAAGAAAACCGCGGAGTTTAAAGACTATGGCGAACAGATCGCGGACCTCGCGCGGCAATATACCCAGCCGGACCCCGGCAGGTTGCAACAAGCATTACAGCAGGGGAATGTCTCGCTTCAGTTAGGCGGAGACGAAAGCCAAGTCACGCTCACCATCAAGAACTATATCAAGCCGAATGACTCGCTTACACTCGTGTTCAACAAGCAGCAGAAGGCGATCCAGAGCATTCGGGTAGCGACTTACCTCGATGACCCTAAGGATGCCGTGACCATCGCTGCACAGTTCGCCAAACTGCCTAACGGAATCAACCACGTTTCCGGCACGCAGATCGACGGCGCCAGCAAGCAATTGAAGGTAGTGACGCAAAATTCGAACTACCAGCCGGCCTAAACCGCTATCTATTTCCAAACCTCCAACTCAGACCCGAGCTGCTCCCGTAGTTGCTGCCCTTAAGTGTTGGAGGGGGCTGATTGTCCCAGTTGCCATAGAAGGACAAGTTCCATGAGAGATCACCAACCAGCTTGATGTAGTAGGACGCGTTGGTATTCACACGGACGCGCCCCGCTTGCGAGATTCCAGGCAGGATCAACGTAGTTACGTCCAGGTCTGTCTTCTTGAATTTGAAGAATTTGAGCTCAGCTGCAACCAGCCCGCTAGCAGCATTTTGGGCGGCCTGGTTTGGAGTGTAGGTCTCATACTGGACATTCTGCCAAGCGAGGCCTCCAATTACGTATAGGCTTGTCTGATTGCTATTTTGTAAATATCGTCCTATTCCTCCACCCAGGGTGGTCTGCAGATTAATTCCCTGGACCGAACTTTGAAGGAAGGACCCTGTTCCCGAATAGAACCAGTTGTTCCAGCGCAGCAACCTCATACTGCTGGTATCTATCTGGTTCCGGGTGGAAACACTGGCACCGCTGCCGGATGCGAAACTGGAATTGAAGCTCGCTTCGCTGAGCCACCGCTCTTTCCGATACTCTACCTCGGATGCGACGTTGTACTGGGTTGCCTCGTTGCCTTTGGAATAAAGAACGCCGGTGCTAATCGTGCCACTGAGTTTCCGCCAGAAGCGCTCGTCGGTTTGGTCCATTCTGACGACTTGGGGCTGCGAAATTTCGACCGCTTTTTCAGGCGTAGAGGCGACTTCAATCGTGACTGGCCTTTCGCCGGTTGTTCCGGCGGTGGACAACGTACCGGTGTACACACTGCCACTCTCGGTTTGCACCAGAAACATTTGATTGCTTGCCAGGCTGGCTACCTCCGACCACTGCACGCCGATCGTGCCTTGAACGTATTTCAGCCGCACTGAAAGCACACCGGCGCTCAGTCCCTTAATCTCGCAGGTAAAACGATCGCCATTCTTCATCACTATGATGTCTTTGGTATCCCGCGCAAACAGGTACGAAGAGGAGAGAAGAGTGAAGCTGAAAACGATGACCCGAATATTCATGGCACGTCGGGTTCCGCACCCCGTTGTTAGCATTGCTAAAAGGAGTTTCATCCAATAGGCCGGCATGTCTGCACGGCGGTAACCATGAGCCCTTCTCAAACAAATCATTCGGGTTCATTTCTTAGAACAGCCGCCCAATCCGGAAGAAGAACCTCCCGCGGCCATAGTCGCCCACGGCGCCTCCAACTTCGACCGGCCCGAATATTGTGTTCACGATAATCCCAACAGCGACATCCATCGGTAGATTCGGTGGCTTGGAGCCGAGGGGCAGTTTGTAGGTCTTTCCCGCCTCGTAGAGTCCGATTAACTCCACGTTACTGCCCAACAAGGGGGGCAGTTTAAAGACGTCACGGATATACCCAAGTTGTCCCAGGAAATACTGGTTGGTGTACAGTTCGTTGGTATTCCAGGCGACCAGGCGCTGCGACCCCCCGAGAGAGAATGCAGGGATTCCGGTTTTATATCCATAACTGCTTCCTCCGGAGGCCCCAAGGAAAACTGAAGACGGTTGGTTCAGGCGGAGGAAGCTTTGCGTTTGGATCTCAGAGAGTGGGAACGCGCCTGGAGCGGCCGGATTAGTGGTAAACCCCTTCGTGTAAATCTGAATACTCTCACCAGACCGGGGTATAACGGGGTTATCCAAGGTGTTCAGTTGGTATTGCAGCCTGGCATCGCCGGTCGTCCCCGAAACGGTGGGCAAAACAGCCGCGTTTCCGATCTGTGGGGAAAGTTTTTCATATCCACCTTCATAACCCAATCGTAATTCGCCTGTGTTTCCAAACCCGTATCCCACATCCAGGCCACCAAGAAACTCCCGTGTCCTGTAGGTCGCGAGCAGCGTATTGCTGTTGTAGACAAAGTCCTGCGCACTGTTGGCCCCGCCGCGCGGAGCAATAAACCAATCGCTGGTCGGTGTAAATGGATGGTAGTACTCAGTAGCGGCCAGGTATTGAGAACCAAGAATCAGATCGTTACGCAGCTCAGAGCGATAGCTGCCAAAATCGAGAAATGTGATTCTAGCCCCGATATTGAAGAGAACGTTCTTGTAATCGGAGCCGTCTATGAGAATGATGGGGTACACCACTGGTGGCGCGTATGGCTTCTGCTCAGTGTGAATCTCTAGTCCCGGGTTTCCTCCCTTTTCAACCATCGAATAACCGACGTTCGCGAAGCGACCGTAGCCAGAGAAGGTCATCATCTGCTCATCCAGTTTAGCTGTGCTCACCGGCTGCGCTACGAATGTGGACATTTGCTTCTCTATAGCACGGGCCATTTCCGGTCTGGTGCCGGCTACCTGCACAAATTCCGGAATGGGTGTTGTCTTTTGCCTTGCCTTCCGGCCAGCTAGATATATCTGCCACTCAGCTTCGCTTACTGAAAAAGCAGAGAGCACCTTCGCCTTCGAAGCAGCCGCATCATATCCAGCTTTTATGATTGCGTCGGCGTCTTTGTAATCCGTAGCGTCATACTTCTGTAGCGGCACAGCCACCAGGAGATCTGCCTGTTCCATGGAGCGAAGTTCGTTCGCAGCGATCATGACGGCGATGGATTGGCCCAGCACGGCGAAGCTGGAGAGAGATGCCGTTGGGCTGATTGGAGAGGTTTCCAGGTGGATTCCTATGACGATGTCGGCCCCCATCTCTTTCGCAACGTCTATCGGAATGTTGTTGAGCAACCCCCCGTCTGCGTAAATGTGATCCCCTGACCGGACAGGTGTGAAGATACCGGGCAGAGACATTGTCGATCGTAACGCCAGTGCCAGTGGGCCACTGCGGAAAACGTGTGCCTTGCCGGAAACGAGGTCCGTACCCACACAAGCAAAAGGGATGGGGAGATCGTTGAAGCTCTTGAGCTGGGAATATGGAAGGGCTATTCGGTCGAGGATCAAAGAGACCTGTTGTCCTGTGTTGAAGCCTTCCGGAAACTGCAAACCCTTGCGCAGACCGAATTCAATACTATTCGGGACTTCATGAGCGTCTTGCTTGCGTCGAAACGAGAGATCGTTGAATGGTATCTGGCCTCTCAATACCTCATCCCAATCGATCCCGTTGACGACCTCTCTTACCTCCGCCGCAGATCTTCCTGTGGAGTAGATCCCTCCGACTAATCCTCCCATGCTGGTACCAGCAACATAGCTAACCGGAATACGGTGCTCCTCCATCCACTGCAGAACGCCGATATGGGCCAGCCCCAGTGCACCGCCACCCTCGAGAACAAGACCAAGCTTTGGGCGTCCGGTCGTATCTGACTTGGGCGTCTCCTGAGCGTGGCTGAACACGACCAAGAAGGCGACAGGCAGCAATAATCGAACGGCACTGATTTTCATGGTCGTCCCCTGCGCGTGCTATTACAGCGGTGCCTCGGAACCTGCATGAACCGGGGACTGGTCTCCTTAAATGTGCGGCCGATAACACTGTGTGTGCAGTCGATTTCTCTTATCAGCACTGCTTCCTTTTTTGCATTTTGCAGCTAGGCGCTCAGCCTTCCCAAAGTGATGTCAGCCGGAACGGATGACGTCGAACGGCAATATCCAACCATCAGGTCGCCTTTGGTCAGTCTCGCACCGGTTCCCGAAATTTGCCCGCTAATGGAAGAGTGTAGGGTTGTCATCTAACAAGCGATAGGTTATCGAGCATTCTTCTTAGGAAGAACTGTCACTTGCGACAGGTGCGCGCAGCCGGAATGTCCTATTGGCTACAGCGGTTGAACGGCGCCAATGGAATTAAGTACCTTACGGCGGGTGGCGCTCGGGCCCTATCGGACCCATTTTGGGATCATGCCGCATTCAAATAACTTATTGGCGACCGGACCGGCGACTTTCTCCAAAAAGTGCTGGCGCAGTTCCGGATCTTTGCGAAGCTGCTCGATGGCTTTCACCTCCATCGCGGAAGGCGGCTGCAGCTTCTGCGCACGCAATTGGTCGCAAGTCGACGACGTAGTGCTACAGGACCACCAACCAGGTCGGATCTCAGGGGTTGAGTTTGTTCATGCAGTCCTTCAGGAACGACCTCCGATCTGCTCCCTGTAGGCCTTTTTTGTCCGCGAGGTTCTTACAGGCAGTTGCCTTGTCCTGCTGACTCGCGTTGCCACCGGAACCGGCGTTTGCGGCCTTGTTGAGGCAGTTCTGCATGAACGTTTTGCGCTCATGGTCTTTAAGGCCCTTCTTGTCGGCGGCGTCGCTGCAGGCTTTCGCCTTCTCCTGCGAAGATACGGTTGACGACTGCGCTGGTTTGGACTGCGGTGTTTGAGCGGCGATTAACGGGGTAAGGCTCGTCGCCAACAAGAGCGACATCATCGCCGCCCATACGTAGTGTGAAATTCTTGACATGGGATTTCTCCTTCATTCGGGATCTGCTGCAACGGAAGCGATAGCGAGCGTCTAGGACCTCGTGTACCCGACCGAGCTTGCCTCATAGGTATTCTTTTCGTACGAGTTTGTGTGTCTTACACAATAAGAGACCTGAATTCGGCAGCTCGCACGTTTGGCGGGAGCGTCAACTTGTAATAAATGCCCGCCAGTATGAGGCACGCGGACGCGACCATGGACCAGATGGTCGTAACGCAGCTCAGGTAGCTATTGATTACTCTTCGCTTCACGCACACAGCAGCAACGGCACGGCACCGTCCCGCTAACAGTTCTGCCCGGGGGGCTCCCTGAAGCGCAACGATCGGCCGGCCCGACTGCATAGATCGCGTATTCCTTTGCGCGGCAAGTCTACGCTGGGAGAAGAACTTTTTCCCACTGGTAAATATGCTAGGGCGCGGCCCCGGCTGGGCTTGCTATCGTCCCTGTAACTGAGGCCAAAAAACTCACGGGCAGGCTAGTAAAGAAATTGTGAATCAGACCTGGAACAACCGTGCATTTGCTTTGGATGCCGACCACGCTGGAGCAGCAGAAGCCACAATGGCACGCGGCGAAGTTGGCTTGAATTTCTGAATCGAAAGGTCCTGCCTTCTCCGCGATGATTGCCCGCTTGGCGCGGCGATCCCGTCTGCGGCAGATTATGCAGGTGTCATGTGGCGCTTGATTGCATATTCAAGGAGTTCCGCATTCGTTTTGACGTTCAACGTCTCCATCATGCGGTACTTATGAAATGCAACGGTGCCGGGCTTTATGTCGAAAACATTTGCCACTTCCTTCATCGACATCCCTTCCGCCAGCAGCTGCAGAATCTCACTTTGTCTTTTCGTAATGTGTTTCTGTTCGCTGAAGTTCTCGCCTTGATTCAGAAGGTACGTCACAGTTTCCTTAGCAATCAGTGGTGAGAGGTACGATGCCCCCTGATTGACCTTACGGATGGCAAGCACGAGCTCGTCACCAGCCGACTGCTTAAGGACGTAGGCAGAAGCGCCGCGACGGAAGGCCTCGGCCGCTACGTCGGCCTCCATGGTCATGGTCAGGAAGACCAGCTTGACCCCTGGCAGTTTCTGTTTCACTTGGCCGCCCGCGTCAAGTCCGTTTAAGTGGGGCATATAGATATCGAGGATGATTATGTCCGGCTTGAGCTCAGCAGCCGCCGTGATCAAACGGCGGCCGTCCGTCACAATGCCAACCACTTTAAATTCGGGCTCCAGCAGACTCTTGCATGCGTCCGCCAAAAGTTGATGATCATCGGCAATCAGAATGCGTGCTGCGGGATCTTGTTCTCTCACAAGGGCCTCCGAGAAGCGACTTTGAACATGGCCCGTGACGACCGAGTGCGGAAAATCGCCAATGAGATCTCAGCCAACTGTCTGAGCACAAACAAAGATCCGGTGCGCCGTCCCTATCTAAGGTGCAGATCTGTGTTACGGATCTCCACAGCAAAGGCGGTTAATTGTATCACGCCATAGTGCGTCATGAAAACTCAACACCGAAAACGGCCTCCGCTCGTCACTGCGGAAAAGCTCCCATTCAATCTGTAATTTACGGCGTTGCCCGGAAGCTTAGCACTTTTGCAGTAACGAAACCATGAATTTTGCCAATATCCTTCGCGATAGCACGTCCCTTACGCTCTGGTCCTGGCCATTTGGTCGCGCGATGGTTCTATCGAGCCGTCGGAACACTAGGTTATACGTGGAGGCAGATTATGCACAGTCAACATCCTTCGAGGAGAATGCGGCAAAACATCGAACACGTCGCTCCTAAACCGCAGAACTGCCCGATCACCAGGCCGATGTCACGTTCCCGATTCATCTTTCTGGGCGCGCTGGCAAGTTTGCTGTTGCTCATGGGCCTGCCTACGCGGGCCCAAGAAGACTTGTCGAAAAAGCAAACTCAAATATTGGGCCGCCAGTCCGGCTTTCTAACTAACTATGCAAGGCTCCAACCAGATCCCAAAAATCCGGATTTGCTCATCTACTGGAAGAATAAGGACATCCTCAAAACTACGACTAAATTCATCGTCGATCCGGTCATGATTTACTTGCTTCCCGAGGCTGATCAGCGCGGAATCAATGCGGCCGATTTGGATAAACTGGCGCAAACGTTTACTCAAGCTATCAAAGACGAACTCACCGCAGGACAATACGAAGTCGTGACCGAGCCTGGACCGGGCGTTTTGGAGTTGGGGGTTGCACTCACCAACGTTGAGCCAACGAGCGGAAAAAAGAATGCAGCCCTGAAGGGTGCGGCAACCGCTGCTTCCATCGCGGTAGCCCCGGGCGCCAGTCTTGCGGTCCCCAGGTTAAGTGTTGGTAAGGTCGCCATTGAAGGGGAAGTGCTCAATTCGTCCGGAGAAGTTGAGGTCGAATTCATGACCAGCAAGGCCGGCCGGAGGTATTTCAGCGGGCTTAAACAGTATCAGACCTGGGGCGATATCAACGCTGCATTTAAGTCCTGGGCCAAGGGTTTCCGTCAGAGACTGGACAAGGCACACGAGTTGTAGCGGTCCGCGGGCACTGCTGAGGTCAAGCAATGATCGCGGTCAAAACCATCAGGGGCCATCATCGGTGTAGCGACAATTCTGTCTCTGTAGCAGCGACGAAGTCGCTGCTACAAAATTCGGCCAGAAAGCTTGCAGGACTGCCGCTCTCGATTGTGTACTTTGCGATTGCACTCATTCCTCCGTACCTTGCACAATCCGGATAGCAAGGCGAGTCCCGCCAATCAGGGCTCATATTCAAGTCGACGAAACTAAACAAGGCTAAACGTAAATGAACTACCACTTCACCGATTTCCCGCTTTTAATCCTTGTTCTCTCGTTCCTTCTGCTTTGGCTCTCAGGAAGGATCGGCACCTGGTTCCGCAAGAGGAATCAAAAAGCGGATGAAGCCGCGAGTGCTGATGCCGGTCTCATCTTGGGAGCGACGCTGACGCTGCTCGGCCTCATCATCGGATTCACTTTTTCGATGGCCATCAGCCGATACGAGGAGCGCAAGACCCTCGAGGCACACGAAGCTAACGCAATTGGCACCGAATACGTCCGGGGGGATGTGTTGCCTGCCGGCGACGCACAGAGAATGCGCGCCCTGCTGACCCAATATACCCAACAACGAATCTTGTTTTATGAAGCCAGCCGCGAACAGCAACTTCGCCGAGTGAATGCCGATACTGCTCAACTGGAGAAGGAGCTTTGGTCCTCGGTCGTGGGCCCGGCCAATTCGCAGACAACGCCCCTTACCGCGCTGGCCGTTTCGGGCATGAACGATGTGTTGAATTCGCAAGGATATACTCAAGCCGCATGGTGGAACCGCATCCCGTCTTCTGCATGGGTTTTAATGGTAATGATCGCTCTTAGTTGCAACCTGCTGATCGGCTATTCGACTCACCGCACTCGTACAGAATCCACTATGTTTCTGGTTCTGAGCCTGATAGTGGCGGTCTCGTTTTTTCTGATAGCAGACATCGACAGCCCGCGCGCGGGTATCATTCGCGTGCAACCGGAAAATCTTCTGACCCTCTCTCAAACATTCCATCCGCAATAACTGGAAGCTTGATGTTTATCCGTCAGGAGGGCGTTTATGGAAAAACTCTCGGACCAGGAACTATCCAGACGGCAGTTGCTACGAATCGCGCTAACCGCCACCGCCGCGAGCTTTCTGGTCGGCGGTTTGGAATTTGCGTTTCCCACCCAAGGGCACGCGCAGTCCGCACAAACTCCCGATGCAGCATTGGCCGCTCTGATGGAGGGCAATAAGCGCTTTATGTCGGGGCAGCTGATCGCTCACGAGCAGGACCTCGCCGTACTTAAGCAACATACTGAGGAAAAGCAGGAGCCGTTCGCCGCCGTGCTTTCCTGTGCTGATTCGCGAGTACCCGTCGAACTTGTGTTCGATCAGAGCATCGGGCACATTTTCGTGACCAGAGTTGCCGGAAATTTCATCACGCCGGAAATCATCGGCAGCCTGGAATATGGTGCAGCGGTGTTGGGAACCAAGGTGATTCTGGTGATGGGGCACTCGAATTGTGGAGCAGTGAAGGCGACCATCCAAGGCAAGGAAGTACCTGGACAGATCAGCTCGTTTTTCCCGCATATTCAACCGGCCGTCGATCAGGCAGGCTCGAACCTCGAAGCGGCCACTAAGGCGAACGCTAGGATCCAAGCCACACTCCTACGGGAATCCTCCACTGTGATCTCCGGCCTGGTGAAATCGGGCAGCGTAAAGGTCGTAGCAGGTTACTATGATCTCGGTACCGGGTCCGTAACGCTCTTACAGTCCTAATGTGGTGGTTCAGCCTGAAATGGAAAGAGAGCCCTCTCCGTTAGTGAGTATTCCCCCTTTCGGGCGGGAGTAATCCCGCGCGGCTCAGACTATTTATGTGCGGAACTGCAACTTCTACCAGTATGCCGGGCACCAGGGTGCTTTGTAGACTATCGCTCACGCACAGCACTTCGGTTGCGGGTCACGAGACAGAGTGCAGTCCTCAAGGAGCGTCGAAATGAAAACGCAGCTAGCCCACATGCGCCTTTTCACTCTAGTTCTACTCGTTTCCCTCTGCGTGGGGGCCTCCGCTCAGGATAACACGCCCCCGCAGGCTTATTCCGCGGTGGCCCTCGGTACCGGCGGAAGCGTGGGCGGCAAAACAATCTCATTTGATTTCCGCATCACGCAGTACACCACCGATGAAGAAGTCCAAAACTTTGCGCAACTGGTAAAGGATAAAGGCACCGACGCCCTTCGCCGCGCCCTGGAAAAGGAGGATAAGGGCCGCATCACCCCTGTAGGTTCCACTGGTAATCAGATCGCTGTCGCGCGTAAACGGCAGCAAGGCTCAGAGACGATCATCACGATCGTCACCGCGCGTACCATGCCTTTCGTCGAGCTTTATCGCAACGGACGCACTACCGACTACACTTTCGGTTACCTTCAAGTAACGCTCGACGCCACGGGCAAGGGCAGCGGTCAGATCATGGCTGCGGCCAAGATCCGCTTCGATAAGAAGAAGGGGCAGTACGAAATCGAGAGCTTCGGCAACCAGTACATCAAGGTCACCAACGTCCGCCCGCAATAACGCTGTCCTGGTCTAAGCGTTCGCACGAGCGTGACCCGCGCCGGTTGCTGTTGTGAGCGGCCCGCAAGCGTGACTCTCCGTTCCCGGTGGGATGGTCGGCACTTTTTCCCGTTGTTCTCCCGCGATCTTGACCGGCCCGCGCTCCGCGTTCATTCGTGGAGGCCAGCAGCCCATGATTGACTTGCAACATTTGCCTTGAACGCTGCAATCTCTCAATACCTACAGCCTGCCTGATCGCCTCCCCGCATACTCCGCAGCGGGCTAGACAGTGCGACCTCCTCCCCATAGCGTCCGGCAGCACACCATGGAGCGAACTTTGAGCCGCTGGGCACTACCGTCGGGCAGGCGAAGCACATCGTAGTAGAACCCATCCTCCTCGTCCCACATGCCCCCAGGCCCAGGATTTGACCCGTCGGGTGCAGGAAGAACTCTTGCAGCATTAAATCGAGCTGTTCTTTACGAAGTCGGTGTCGACTATAGAGAAAGCAATGGTGTGAAAGGCCAAATGGTCGGCGGCACTCGACCTACTTCATCTGATTTGCTTGCCGATCCAGGAATACTGCCATGCCACCGATACGCTTTGATAGTTGCCGCCAAACAAAAGGTAGACGCCGTTGTTGTAACTAACTTTTATGGTTTGGTGTGGGTTCAGCCGGTAGGAGCCTGTTACTCCGACACGAGAGCCCGTCTGCCGGGTTTTCAAGTTTTGTATGCCGTTCAAACTAGTGACCCCGCCAAACCACAAGTTACCGTCGACTGACAACCACAGCAAAGGCTTCACATCGTAGCTCAAGTGTCCTTCGAAGGAACCAATGGCCGCCTCGCTTTGAGGTTTGGGAACAGGGAGGGAATAAAATGCGGGATTCTTGGTGTAAAGCCACGCACCTCCATAGGCATCGAGCATCGTCTTGCCCCAGCGTTGGGAGTAGCCAAAATCTGGTTTGAACGCCCAGCGGTTGATACCCCAGTTGACGAGTTTGGTAGGGTCATATTGGCCAGTTGGCGCGATCACCTTGAGACTCACCCCCAGCAGGGTCGTCTGTTTCCACTTCGCAAAGCGGGGTAGCGATATCGCCGGGCCACCCTTCAGGTTCACAGATACGCGAAAGGCGGTATCCATAAGACCAGAACGGTATATCTGCATTTGCGTGCCCAGAACCGATCCTTGGAAGTGTCCAACCGCGTAAGGCAGCGACCCCGAGATGTTAGCCGATCGGCCCAGGATGCCGAACGAGTGATAGTAGCTGAAGATCGGTATGTTGTATCTGCCGGTGGCACCAGTTATCGGGATGGTCCCGTTAAAATCGACCCCGCCCGTATAGAAAGACTCGATCAGCGTGATCGCGTTGGAATTCACCGGAGTGATGAAGTAGGCGCGGGGAGCGAGCTCTTGGCCGCGCATCGCTTGCAGTGACCATGCTGCCACTACCGTTGACAGGGCGAGCTTCAACAAGATCCGCATTCGCCGAGGACTGATGTTACCTTCGGCAGATCGAGCGCGGTCGACACAGGCGGACGTGTAGAGCCGCCTGCCTGTGCCAACCGCTGCTATTACTGCCGTGCCATCGCCAGGTTCAGTCGTTCCTCCGGAGTGATGAAATGGTCGTGGGTGTCCTTGCCCAGATCGATTTGCACCCAGTTGACCTTTCCGGTGAAGACGCTAGTATTGCGGGTGTAGTCTGAGCTGACCGGTGTAGCGGTGTCCCGGCCAACATCGGTCGTCTCATCCGCAGAAAATATCATCGGAACCGTGCGCTCAACGCGACCTTCACCGACCTTCTTGCCGTCGTAATAAAGGGTAACGTTGCCGCCCTTGGCGAGGCCGCCGCCATCGTAGGCAAACTCCATTCTCACCTGGTGTTTCCCAGTTGGAATTGGCTGGGTCGCCTCGCTGGTAAAAGTTTGCAGACCCATGAAGTTGTAGGCGAACTTTGCTTTTCCGTCCTTGGTGTAAAGACTCATGCCACCGAACGCGCCGCCTTGGTGAATGATGACGCCTTCGGCTCCTTTCGATGGCACCTCCACTTCCGCGGTAATCGAAAACGACTTGTTTTTCATGACCAAAACACAGTTCTCGGTCAACCTTCCCATCCCGCCAAATAGCAGTTGCGAGTTGCCCTTGACGAGCTGGGGCCGGCCAGCCAGGTCAGCATTGAAACGCTCGATTCTGCGGTCGTCGATCGGTAACACGTTGTATTTGGTCGCCTCGATCAACCACAGCCGCTGCAGTTCGCGCAGCTTCTCCGGCATCTCTTTCGCCAAATCGTGGGCTTGGGTCCAGTCCTTGCTGCCGTCGTACAGTTCCCATACGTCGTCGTCGAGGGCGGGCAGCTTTGTCGTCATCATCCAAGGCGTCGAATGCCGGGTCACCGCACTCCATCCCTTATGGTAGATTCCCCGGTTGCAGGCCAGCTCAAAATACTGCAACTCGTGCTGCTCTGGCGCCTTGGCGTCGTCGAATGAGTATGCCATGCTGACGCCTTCGATGGGCGCCTGCTGCACGCTGTTGACGATCGTCGGCTCCGGCAGGCCGGCGACTTCCAGCACGGTCGGGGCAACGTCGATCACGTGGCAGAACTGCGAACGAATCTCGCCTTTCGCCCTGATGCCCTTGGGCCAGTGGACAATCGTCCCATTGCGCGTGCCGCCCCAATGCGACGCCACCTGTTTGGTCCACTGATACGGTGTGTCCATGGCGTGCGCCCAACCCACGGCATAATGGTTGTATGCCTCCGGGCTGCCAAACTTGCCGATCCGCTCCGCCAGGAACTCCGGGGTCTCGACGCCACTGACGCCGTTCATTATGAGCAGCTCGTTAAACGTGCCGTTCGGAGTGCCTTCGGCCGAGGCGCCGTTGTCCCCGATGATCACGTAGATCAAGGTGTCGTCGAAGATCTGGAGGTCCTTGAGGGTGTCGAACAGCCGCCCCACGTGATGATCGGTGTGCTCCAGAAACCCGGCATACACCTCCATCTGGCGTGCCAGCACCGCCTTCATTTTCGGGTCGACTTCATCCCACGCCTGAATCTCCTTCGGTCGTGTGGTCAGCTCGGCATTCTGTGGAACGACGCCCACACTCTTCTGCCGAGCGAGGATTTCCTCGCGCAGCTTGTCCCACCCCTGGTCGAACTTGCCCTTGTATTTGTCCGCCCATTCTTTGGGCACGTGGTGCGGTGCATGGCAAGCGCCGGGTGCGAAATACATGAAGAACGGCTTGTCGGCCATCAGCGCTTTCTGCTGCTG
>Ga0182024_10008494_pt1 | contig 21619 bp, 18 predicted proteins | sample P32metaG_FD_120480 | JGI IMG/M metagenome (GOLD analysis project Ga0182024, IMG submission 120480) | Permafrost microbial communities from Stordalen Mire, Sweden - P3-2 metaG (Illumina Assembly) | ecosystem: Environmental > Terrestrial > Soil > Wetlands > Permafrost | place: Sweden: Stordalen...
AGAATCGGCAAGCCGGAGGAGATTGCCGCTGCCGTACTGTTCCTCTGCAGCAGTCATGCGTCGTACATCACGGGAACAACCCTGGTCATCGACGGCGGCTACACAGCGCAATGACAAGCGCTATTGTCGACCCCTTTAGTCATGGCAAACTCTTGGAGTCTCGCGACCTCGACAGTCCACGTCCTACCCTTTTGAACATCATGTCTTCCCTATCCAGGAAAATGAGCATTACCGGGGCAATTTCCCGAGCGCTGGGGTGTGCGTTCGGCTCGCACTGAGGCAAACGCAAGCAAACCCTTATGGCGGTCAGTTCGGTACGATCTAATCTGTCGGCCTGTTCGACCACGTCGATGCGGTGCATCTTCGCTGCTCCATGCTCCCAAACATCAAAGAGGGTAGCCGATAGGTCCGGTCTCAGTTGGACCGAGCGTGCTTTTGGGCTGCCTCCTCTGGACCGTCGGCTTCAATCTCAATTTCCCATAACACTCTAAATTCCAATCTCAGTCCTCAGCACACTGTACGAATGAATACTTGAACGGTGTATCAGACGCCATAACCCGCAGGTTGCAACTCGCACTCAAGTACCTCAGCAAAACCCGCGCGCTGCCAACTAACCGATCTCCGGTACTCACAGCGTCCAACTTTCACGCGCATGAACTGCACCGTCGTGCCCTGTAGCTGGGATCGCATTCGCGGAGGAAACGAAGCGAATGAAGCCGATCGACAAAGCCATCTTTGGGATGGTGAGCGAGTCATCGGGCCGCAACGAAAGTGAACGCATAGGTGGCCTCGAAACGTGAAAACGCCGTTCTCACGCGCAAAACTGAGTGGAGAATTACCTTGCGAGAATCTTCCCTTTGACGAACGGCGGCGACAAGGGTCTCAATGGGGACGAGGCAATCCGAAACCCCACACCAATCCGATGCGCGGCTCGACCATGATTGTGCCCTTTACGAGCAGATGAAGTAACGTGAGGCGAACACAGATGCCGAGTAACCACGAACCCACTGGCGATGGCTCCGAGAGATCGAAGCCGCGTTTGAGCAACTCCAGGCCCCGCTATACCCTGGCGGAGTTGCTTGCCCGTTCGGACTATTCGCAGGCGCAGCCCCCTGAAGAACGGGAATGGATCGATGCCCCCGCCCTCACCTACGAACACTGGAAAGGCTCCAATCTACTTTCCCAGTCAGCAAAGCCTGACTACAACCCCTACCCAGTTGACCTGGTTCCCCGCGAGGAAGTGATCAGCACAGGTCGCGGTAGAACTCAAACACTACTTAGCTATTATTCTTAGTCGACGCCCCGCGCTTGAGGAGGGCCTTCGCCGCCCGGTCTGCCAAGCTCGTATTCGAGGCTCTCTCGAGAATGCTCGTGCGGCGGCGCAGCCTCGTACCCCAACGTGGATCTTGTTTGTGCCACACGCTTTCTCTTGCGCCCTGTCCTTCGGTCATCTCCAGGCAGGACGATCAGCAACATTCACTGCACTTGGTTGAGGCCGTGCAGGCATCGCACTCTGAGTCAGAAGGCACCGCTCTAAAATTGACCTCTTTCGCGACAGCCACCTTTTCTGCCCTCTACAGAAGCCGATTTCTAACTACCTAGAGAAAGTCCGGACCCGATTGTTGCGAAGAAACGGGCTATACGAGGCAGGGACGACAGCAAGTGCTTTCTCGCTTGGTGCAACAAGCCAAGCCCATTTCGGAACTGCTCCTAGACAAAGGTTCCCGATCTGGGAACTGTCATCTAACCAGCTGAATGTGGGTATGTTACCGTTCCTTTATTCAGTAAGTTCTCGATTACTCGTCGCCCCAAAGGGCGACCAACTGACGGTCGTTAATCAAGATTCCCCAGATTGATACTTGCAAAACCGAGAGCATCGACTTACTTTCCTCAACAGGCAAGGACTTGTTGACTCCCACGCAAACCGCAACCCTTCCATAGTTGTGGCGGGAAGCAGACCACACCGCAAGAGGCTTTGCGGGGTAAGTGGCTGTTTCGCCAAGCGTCTTTGTCCTTGTAAATTGGCTCGTTGTCTGGTTACTGGATGAAGGCTCAGCGCAAAGTGGTTTGCTAAGTCAGCATGGCGAAGCCTCGCGCATTTTACAAACTATCACTCTTGACCCAAATTCGAAGTATGCAACCGCAGCGTCCCGTGTGCGACGCTGCGGTTGAACGCGAGGCGCAGGGTGACTTTTAAGGCGATAGATCAACAGCTAGGCGGTGAGGTCTCTCTGCCCGGAGCAATCAAAGGCACTGCATGTGATCGCAATTGGTATGCGGTCTTCACCGTTCCGCAGAACGAAAAGTTAGTAGTGAAGCACTTTGATATGCGGGAGCTTGAGTCATTTCTCCCCACCTATGAAACCGTCCGGGTCTGGAGAAACAGGCAACGGGTGAAGCTCGTACTGCCGCTGTTTCCAACCTACCTGTTTGTGCATATCAATCCCAGGGAGCGGGATAAGGTTCTCCGATCCCCTGGAGTCTTACAGATTGTAGGCAACAAGAGGGAGTATTTCCCTGTTCCGGATTCCGAGATTGAGTTTCTACGCTCTGGCGTCTGCAGGCAGCAGATCGAACCGTTTCGCGAGCTTGTTATTGGCGAAAAAGTTCGCATTAAGAGCGGTGTCCTGCAGGGTGTTCAGGGAACTCTGGTGAGAAAGAGCGGTAGCATGCGGTTTGTGTTGACACTTGAATTGATAAACCAGCATGCTGCAATCCAGGTGGATGCCGAAGACCTGGAGCCGATACTTTCCTGAATCAGCGTTGTTGACCGTCGGGGTTGGAAAGCTGGGAACACACGCGCAGGCCCAGGCCCGAGTTTCTTCGTGGAGCAGGGATCTCTTCCACCTGCATGCTCCTGGAGTTCGTCTCAGGCGTCTCTTCTTAGTCGAGCCATCCAGGATCGAACGACATCCCACAATGACCACCAGGATTTCGGCGCGCGCCGGGATCAGTCTGCACGCCTGGTGGTGAAGTCAGTTAGTAGCCTTTGTCACGGCGAAAATACGTGCTGAGATCGGTGAATAAGGTGTCTCTCATGTAGCTGCGGCGCCCTGCAATGAAAGCGTCGAAGGTGTTCAGATGCCGATGGTACCTAAAAGCTCAGTGAGGACAGACAAGATTATCGAGGCGGCCACGAAGCTGTTTGCGCGTCAGGGATATCACGGGACGAGTACTCGACAGATAGCCCATCTTGCCGGCGTGGGTGAAAACACCCTATTCCGGCAGTTCAATCATAAAGAGGAACTTTTCTGGTCGACTCTCCGTTACCACTCTTCGGGATTGAATCTCGGCCGAGACCTGGTGGAAGGGTTAACACAATGCGATCCTCCGGAAATCGTCTTGCCTAAAATTCTTGATCTGCTTACAGATACTGGGAGCTATAAACCAGAGTTACTACGGCTGATCACGGTCGCGTTCCTTGAACTGCATTGGAAGGCTGAGGTATTCGGTAACGAGTATCTCTCGCCTCTTCTCTCACAAATCAGTCAGTATTTGGAGACGAATATCCAGCAGGGAAAACTTCGTCGTTTGGATCCCACGATACTGACAACGGCATTGGTGATGACAACGTTAATGCATCCGGGGATATCGAGGCTGATCAATCACAGGAACCCGACATATCAAAATAGTCCGGAAGCTGGTCGCGCATACGCCAGGTTCTGGCTGGATCTGCTTGCTCCAGGGTTCCCGGTGGTGCCAGCGGCGCATTCAGGCTGAACCGCATGTGGCGAAGCCCAGAAAGAGATGAATCCTCTTAGAGCGTTTCCCTATAGGTGTCTAGCGGAGAATCCGCAGCTTTCCCGTTGCAGCGTGGTTTAGATTTGAGCGTTTCCGAACCGGACGTGGGGCGTGTTGCCGAACGTCCCAACCTCGCATCGATGTGAAGCACGCCGTAGATTGGTCGCTGAATCTGTTTGGATCTGAGAAGCCCTCTTCGTCTTTATGACTCAAAAGCTGTTTCTTCTGGTGCTGCTGTCCTGCACGTTCTGCGAGGGCCAGTCGGTCCTTACCACTCCGGCGGAATCGACCCGGTCGGTGCCGGGTTCTTCAACGGCGCCCTCGACCGGTGCCGGTTCGGCGCCCATGCGGGCACCCCAGCAGACGGGTGAGAAGACCGACGGCGCTGGCGCTGGCAACCCTTTTTCGCCAGTCCCAGCACCGATTCCGGCTCCTTACAGGATGGTTGGGCCGTTAACCACGAGATCCGATTTTGAGCGATTCGCTGAAGATGGCACCGGACATCGGCTTCCCGTGTACGGGAGGCGATTATTCGACCAGGTTCCCACTACCTTCGCCCCGGTGGAGCGGGTTCCGGTCCCGGCTGATTACGTGCTCGGGCCGGGCGATGAGTTGTTGATACGGGCGTGGGGAAAGATCGACCTTGATTCGCGGGTGACGGTGGACAGGAACGGGCAGGTTTATCTGCCCCGGGTAGGGATGTTAAACGTGGCCGGTTTGCGCTATGAGCAGCTGGAGGGATATTTGCATGCAGCCATCAGCGCCCTGTTCAAAGACTTTGAACTGAATGTAGCGCTGGGCCAACTTCGATCTATCCAGATTTTTGTTCTGGGCAGTGCCCGGCAGCCCGGCGCTTACACCGTCGGTTCGTTGAGTACCCTGGTCAACGCGCTTTTTGCATCCGGGGGGCCCTCGGCAACCGGCTCCATGCGGCATATTCAGCTACGGCGCGGGAACCGGCTGCTGGCAGAATTCGATATATATGACCTGGTGCAAAAAGGCGACAAGTCGCACGATGTTCCGTTGCTCCCGGGGGATGTTATCTATATTCCTCCCATCGGCGCGCAGATAGCCATCAGCGGGAATGTCGGCGAACCCGGAATCTATGAATTGAAAGGCGAGACGACGGTTGCTGCGGCCCTCGAAGGCGCAGGCGGACTGACCAGCCTGGCGGGAGCCGAGCGAGCCTTGCTGGAGCGGATTGAGAGCCATAACAGCCGCCGGGTGGAAGAGTTCCCGCTGGACGTGGCGGGTTTCGCAAGGCCGCTTAAGGACGGGGACGTGCTTCGGATCTTTCCCCTTTCGCCCAAGTTTGAAAACGCGGTAACCCTGCGCGGGAATGTTGCCCAGCCCGGCCGCTATGTGTGGAAAGAAGGCATGCGGGTTTCGGACCTGATTCCATCCCGCGATTTTCTGATCACTCGCGATTTCTGGAATCGGCAAAATCAACCGGCCCCGCGCAATACGGATCATCCGTTCGGAACCCAGCGTGCCGGCGGATACCAGCGGACCGACGAGTCCGGCAACCAGCACACTGGCCAACTCGGCAACCAGCGCATGGACCAGTCCGGGAACCAACCCACCAACCAGTCCGGCAACCAGCGCCCTAACCAGTTCGATGACCAGTTCGAAGACCAGCCCAGCGACCAGGCAGGGGAGCAACGCAACGACATGGCCGGGGGCACCGACCAGTCCGGGAACCAGCGCAACGACATGCCCGGGGCCAGCGACCGATCCGAGAACTTGCGTACGACGATGATTGCCGCCGTGGGCCAGAATAATGCGGAGATCAACTGGGAATATGCGGTCATCGAACGGCTCGACGAGCACGATCTGAGTACCCGCCTGATTCCATTTCGCCTGGTGAACGCAATCGACAACCGAGTGTCCGCGGATAATCAGCTGTTAAGAGCCGGCGACGTGGTTACGATTTTTTCCCGAGCGGATCTTAATTTGCCCATCGAAAAGCACGCTTCCTTCGTCCGCGTGGGAGGAGAAGTTAATGCGCCGGGGGTGTACCGCGTGAATCCCGGCGAGACCCTAAGAGACGTGGTGGACGCGGCTGGGGGGCTCACACCGCACTCCTACCTCTATGCATCACTCCTTACCCGCGTTTCCGCCCGCCATGCGCAAGAGGAGCAACTCCAGCAAGCCACCGAGCAGATGCAAAGAGAACTCGTCGCGCGGTATGCGAATGCCACTCCAAGCACCGGCCAGACCGCGTCCGACCAACAGATACAGCTTAGTTTGCAGCAGGCCGCGCTGGCCAGGCTGTCTGCGATCAAGCCGGCTGGCCGGGTGGTTCTGGCCATGCAGCCGGATGCCGCAACCGTAGCGGACATCCCGGATTTCTCCCTGGAAGATGGAGACACGTTCTATATCCCGCCCAGGCTCAGCACCGTCCAGGTCGAAGGGTCGGTCTACAACGCCAACGCCTTCCGCCATCAACCGGAAAAGCGGCTGGTCGGTTATCTGAATGATGCTGGGGGCGCCACCCGGGAGGCGGATCAGAAGCGCATCTTTGTGATCCACGCCGACGGAACCGTCGTCAGCCGTCAATCCCGCAACAGCCACGGTGGCTTTGAGAGGTTGCGACTGCTGCCCGGCGACGCCATTATTGTTCCGGAAAAGCTGAGGGTCTCGTCCAAGATGACTGACCTTTTGCAGACCACCCAGTTCATGTCGCAAACCGCTCTGACCGCTGCCGCGCTCAGCGTGATCCACTGAGGGCGCCACCGATGATCGAGCAGCATTCTCCCACAATCGGGTCAGCAACTACGTCTGATGGAAATTTCTCATTGGAGACCCTCAGCGCCAGTCATGATTACGGGCTGATCGACGTCCTTACGCAGCTTGCTTACCGGAAATGGCTGATTGCGAAGGTTACTGGCATTGCTGTAGCCTCCGGTCTGGTCCTCTGCCTGGTGCTGCCCGTTCGCTACACGGCCGCCACTAAGCTCATGCCACCTCAACAATCGCCGTCATCGGCTTCAATCCTGATGAATCAACTCACAAACTCCGGGGCAGGCTCTCTGGCCGCAATGGCCGGCGCGGGACTGAGCCTGAAAAATCCTAACGATATCTACCTGGGGCTTCTGAACTCGCGCCCGGTGGCGGATGCAATCATACAGAAGTTCGGCCTTACCAAGGTCTACCGCGCCAGAGACATGACCGCGGCTCGCGAGAAACTGGCAAAATATACGGCCATCACATCTCTAAAAGAGGGGTTTATCGTCGTATCAGTTTCAGATAAGGACAAGAAGCGCTCTGCGGAGATAGCGAATACATATACGGATGAACTTCGGACTCTTACGAAAACTCTTGCGGTAACCGAGGCATCGCAGCGGCGGCTCTTTTACGAAGAGCAGTTGAAGCAAGCCAAAGAGGCGCTTGTTTCAGCCGAACTCACTTTTCAACGGATACAGCAGAGCAAAGGTCTGGTTCAACTCGATGCTCAGGCCAAAGTAATGATTGAGGGCTCCGCTCAACTACGCGCACTGGTCGCAGCCCAGCAGGTCGATGTCCAGGCATTGCGCTCGTATTCGACCGAAAATAATCCAGATGTGCAATTGGCAGAGCGGCAACTCTCTTCTCTTCAGGCGGAAGCCTCACGGCTCGCGCAGAGCAATCACTCTGCCGGGTTCGCAGAGATGGGGTTGGCGGATGTTCCAGGGGCTGGGTTGGAGTATCTCCGGGCCGACCACGAGTTGCGTTATAGGCAGGCCCTCTTCGATATGCTCATGAAGCAATACGACGCCGCCCGCCTGGATGAAGCCAAGGACGCAGCCATTATCCAGGTGGTGGAACCCGCGATCGAGCCGGACCGAAAATCGTCTCCCAAGCGCGCATTGATTATTGAACTGTTCGCGATCCTGGGCTTCTTCGGCGGATGTATTCTTGCTCGCATCCTATGGTGGAAGGAGCTTGTCCAATTCGATCCCGTCGCCACTAGGCGATTTGAAAAGCTAAGACGCGCATTCTCGGGTCAAGAGCGTGAGCGCCTGACATCATGAGCGCCCCCCAGAATCGCCATTTTCGATCTGTGCCTGTTGAGGATGGGATGGACCCTTCTGTTGTCGAGATCGCCCAATCGTCGATTACGACCGGCATTCCAATCCCATCGCTTCGCGCTAACTTTGCGTGGACCTTTGCAGGCAATGCGCTCTATGCGGGTTGTCAATGGGGTATGCTCTCGGTGCTCGCCAAACTTGGCAGCCCGTCGATTGTCGGCCAGTTCACTCTCGGCCTGGCCGTTTCCGCGCCGGTATTCATGTTTACCAATCTGCAGCTGCGCGCCATACAAGCGTCCGATATCAGCGCGGAACTCCGATTCGCGGACTATTTCACCTTGCGATCACTGGCAACCCTGCTCGGAATGGTGGCGATCATCGCTCTATTGCCCTTTGAAGGGGTCTCGTCCGGAGTGAAGGGCGTGGTTATTCTGGTCTCAGTCTCCAAATGCATTGAATGCATGAGCGACGTGACGGCCGGCCTCTTGCAGCGGGAAGAGAAATTGAAACGTGTTGCCATTAGTCTAATGATCCGTGGCGCAGGATCGGTTCTGCTGTTCTTTCTCACGTTTGCTCGTTTCCGCAATCTCGCGTTGTCAGTCGCTTCCATGTGCGGCGTATGGTTATGCGTATTTCTATTCTTTGATTTGTCGAACGTGAGAGCACTCATCGGGCGTCATGAGTCATTATTCAGGTTCCATCGTAATGACCTGTGGCAGTTGACAACTTTGGGTCTTCCCCTGGGATGGATCACCACTCTCACATCTCTGAATGCTAATATTCCCCGTTACTTCCTGACACGCGACCTGGGACTTGGTGAACAGGGAATATACTCGTCGCTTGCCTACCTTGTTATAGCTGTCGGCCTGATCATCTCAGCCCTCAGCCAATCGGTAACGACCCGTCTCGCTCGCTTGTTCGCAGACGGAGACCTCAAGCAATTTGTCCGCTTATTAACCAGGCTATCGATGCTGGGGGTCGTGATCCCAGCTATTGGAATTCCGTCCGCGCTCCTGGTGGGTAAGCCGCTCTTGACGTTGCTCTATCGCCGCGAGTACGCGGACCATGTTGATCTGCTCTTGCTGTTTATCGGAACAGCCGGTTTCAATGCCATTGGTTCATTTCTGTTTTGTGGCATGAATGCTGCCCGCCGCTATAGTCTTCTAGTCCCCGTCTACTTTGCATCGGCGTTTATCGGCGTGGCCGTATCTGCCATCCTGATTCCCCGATGTGGGCTTATGGGGGCCGGAATCGGAATGTTGCTTTCCGCCGCAGCCACAGCAATGGGTGCATTTAGAGCCCTTCATATTACGCTCAAAGAGCGAGCGCTCACACCAGCGTAGCCCTGTCGGGACGGGTTAATGATATGCCAGATAATCGTCCTGTATCGGCGCCCATGATACTTTCACAGAAGACGATTAGTCCTCAGTCGCCTTATTATAGTGCCCTGATTGGAATAATCTCATTTCTGTTAATAATACCAATTGATCTACTGGGCGGGTCTGAGCAGAATTTCACTTTACCTGTTTCGGTAGTGCTCATACCAATAGGACTATATTGCTTCTTGAAATCCAGAAGCCATGACTCCACCAGGCTTAAGCTGGCATGTATATCTGGCCTACTGTCTGTATTGATAACAACGATAATCATATGTGTCTCATATGTCGGTCAACCATCCTTGAGACCACTTGCCTCGCTGCTGTACTTTTTCGCACCATCAACGATATATTTCCTGGCTAAAGAGGTAGTGACAAAAGACGCTGCATTTATCGTATTTTTGAGGTCTTCATTTTATTCCGCAATTGCTCTCGCTCTATCGTTGACTCTCACTGTATTTGTATTTGGCGATGGCCTTGTCAGGGCTGCCGATATAGGAATCATGAACGGGACCTTTTTTTCCCTTCCACTTAGCGGGACCTATGGCGTCCACACCATGGTTGATCATTACTTTCTCATATGTATCATAGTGGCTTATTACGCGCAGTCAGGGCTGGCAACAGTAGTCGAGCAGATTATCGCATTTGCGCTCGTCGCATGTTTTATCTGTATCATGATATTGTCTTTGTCCCGAGAGGTAGTGTTGGCTCTGGTTGTAGTCTGCCTAGTATATGGTTTTCGCTATGTCAACCTTGTAGCGCTTGCTGCAATAGCCGCCGCCCTATCCCTGTGTATTTATACAAACCTTGACAGGTTAGCTGCCGTAGGCGCGTTATGGGAAACTAAAATATACATGACAGAGCATTCTCACGATATGAACGATCTATCAAGTGGACGATTGGATCTACAGAACGATGCAGTCATGCAGCTAATACGCTACCCATTGACCGGAACCGGCTTTTACGGCTACATCTTGACTAAGAAATATAGCGAGGGAAGCGAGGATGTTGCAGGCTGGACGACTCATGTTTATTATCTGACAACTGCTTGGAAGATGGGTCTTATTGGAGCGGCATTCTATTTCATGTTCTTTGCTGGACTAGTCAAACAGTCTATCCGCTTCTCGCGCAACGGGTTTCCCGGATCGGCGAAACTTTACACCATAGCGCTCTGGACATTCCTGCTTGTATTGAATATGTTATGGGACGCCTTGCTGGCTCCTGGTATTATGTGCCTATTCGCGTTCTTCGTCGGATCGATGGCCAGAGCAGAGGAGCGGCAGGTGCTCGGTATCAAGCAATAATTGGTCAGTAACTTCCTCGTTGCCTCGTCAAATCCAGCTACTGCATGGTCTTTGTGAGCAAAGAACCCACCGTTGTCTGAATCGCCGGCAATTGATACCCAACTGGAAACTCCAGTAATGCCGTGGCGCTCCGTATGAAATATCTCTTGAGAGGAAGGATCGCTTGGTAATGGATGTGCATGAGCGCACTGGGTGTCGTGTCCTTATGATTGGTTTCACCGTTCCGGATTCCACAATGGACATGATCTGTAGTACCAATCCATATACACCTATTCAGAGTCATAAGCATTCGTGGAGCATCGTGAGGGGGCTGGAGGCGAATGGGTGTGAAGTGGATCTTATTTCGTCGCTGCCTATCGCATTGTTTCCTGGCAATCGAAAGATAGTCGTACTCGGCGGCAGCTGGCAGCGCGCTGAATCCTCACTCAGTCTGACTACCACATTTGTGAACGTGATTGGATTGCGGCATATAACCAGGTTTCTGTCGGTTTCGTGGCTGGCATTTATGTGGGCCTTACGTCTGCGAGGAGTGCGAGATAAATGCATTCTCCTATATGGGTTACATAGCGCACATATATATGCTGCTCGAGTTATTAATATATTCTTTGATCTTCCGCTGGTATGCGTAGTTACTGATGCGCCTGGCGCGTCAAAAGCGACCAAATTTGCGCCTTCGTATATCCTCCGGAGAATGGATGCGTATCTGTTGAAGAGCGGTGCTAGGTCCATGAGCGGTATTGTCGGTGTTACAAGCGAGATAACAGCGATGTTGAACTTTAATGGGCCGTTTCTGTTGATGGAGGGTATAGTCTCGAAGACCGATGCGAACTCGGAGTCGAGAGATGGAAGTGCAGCAGCCCGGTTAAAAAAGAGCGATGGAAAGCTTGTGTTAATGTATGCCGGTGGATTGGCGGAGGTATCCGGTGTAGCCCAGCTCATGCAGGCGTTCGTTATGGCAAAGCCTGCCAACAGTGAACTGTGGATTGCGGGGACAGGGCCACTGGAGGCAGAAGTGCGGCGGGTAGCAGCTGGTAGTTCGGCCATTAAATATTTGGGATATGTGCCTGCCAGTGAGATAGGCGCGTGCATGGAGCAAGCTGATTTCCTGATTAATCCCAGACCTGCAGGCCAGTTGTTTACCCGGTATTCATTCCCCTCGAAATTGCTTCAGTATATGGCGACAGGTAAGCCCGTGATTAGTACTCGTTTACCTGGGATACCGTCGGAGTACTGGGACTACCTAATTGCTATTGACAATGAAACGGTGGAGGGAATGGCGGTATTGTTCTCAAGACTACTGAATCGAAAATGTGATGACCTTATTAATCGAGGGCAAGATGCTCGAACGTTTGTGATGCAGCAGAAGACTGAAGGTGCCCAAGGTGCACGGATGGCAGGCTTGTTACGAAGTATCATTCGTTCGCATTGTCAACACGGGGAAGGAACATTATGGCCGATGGATCTGACCTGAACCGATTTAGGGGAAAGGTATTATTGATTACAGGCGGAACCGGCACGTTTGGCAACGCCATAGTGGACATGGGGAGCAAGACGGGAGTTAGCGAGATCCGCGTCTTCAGCCGCGACGAGAAGAAGCAGGACGACATGCGCAAGCGGCTGAAGGACGGCGCGATCAGTTTCTATCTGGGCGACGTCCGCAACTACGATAGCGTGCTGCAGGCAATGGGTGGCGTGGACTTCGTCTTTCATGCGGCTGCTTTGAAGCAGGTGCCCTCCTGCGAGTTCTTTCCTCTCGAAGCCGTACAGACCAACACGCTGGGTGCTGAGAATGTGATGAAGGCAGCGCTGGCGTGCAATGTTGGTAAAGTCATCGTTCTCAGCACGGACAAGGCAGTGTATCCAGTAAACGCGATGGGCATGTCAAAGGCCTTGATGGAAAAGTGCATGGTCGCCAAAGCACGCATGTATGGGAACAGTTCCACGGTGTTTTGCGGAACCCGGTACGGGAATGTCATGGCTTCGCGTGGATCAGTGATTCCCCTGTTCCTCAACCAGATTCGGGCGGAGGAGCCTCTAACCGTAACCGACCCAAATATGACCCGCTTCATGATGACGATAGAAGGTGCGGTGGATCTCGTCCTCTATGCGTTCACCCATGGCGCGCCCGGAGACATCTTTGTTCAGAAAGCCCCATCGGCGACAATTGGCATACTGGCCAAAGCCCTCGCCAAGCTTCTGAACGTGCCGAACGAGATACGCATCATCGGTACACGGCACGGCGAGAAGCTCTATGAGACGCTCCTTAACCGTGAAGAGATGGCGCACGCTGAAGATCTTGGCGATTATTACCGTGTGCCTGCCGACGTGCGGGATCTGAACTATTCAAATTTCTTCAGCGAGGGAATGATGGCGGTTTCTGAAGCGGCCGACTACAACTCCCACAACGCCGAGCGGCTCGACCTGGATGCGCTGATGAAGCTCCTACTCAAGTTGAAGTGCGTACAAGATGCGCTAAACGGGAAGGTCATGTTTGCGTGAAAAGGATTCTCGTCACCGGCGGACGCGGCTTTCTAGGCCGGAACCTGGCAGCTCATCTGTCTGAGCATCGAGAGTGGGAAACAAGGGTCTTCGACCGAGGAGATTCGGCCAGCAAGTTCGAGCAATGGCTTCTTGAAGCGGATGTGATCTTTCACCTGGCGGGTGTGAATCGGCCGCAGGATCCACGAGAATTTGAAACTGGGAATGCGGAGCTGACAAAGCAGATTTGCCGGCTCCTGCGGGACAACCGGCGCACTCCAAAGATTGTCTTCAGTTCGTCAATTCAGGCCGAGTTGACCAACCCCTACGGAGAGAGCAAGGCCAAAGCAGAGAATCAGCTAAGGCAATTCGCAGCGGAAACCGGGGCTTGTGTCCGAGTTTATCGCCTGAAGAACCTGTTTGGAAAATGGTGCCGGCCCAACTACAACTCCGTTATCGCAACTTTCTGCCATAATATCGCCCACGACCTTCCCATTGCCGTATCCAATCCGGCCCATGAGTTGGAGTTGAGTTATGTGGACGATGTGGTGGCAACGTTTCTCGCGGAAGTTGATGGGGTGCAGTCAAGCGGTACGGCAGGTCAGGAAATTACAGGCTACCGCATTCAGCTCGGCGACCTGGCTGGCAGAATCGAGGCATTTCATCAATCACGGACAAATCTGGTCCTGCCGGACTTCAGCGATTGGTTCAACCGCGCCCTCTATGCGACCTATTTGTCCTACGTTCCGCCCGGCGACCTCGAGCAAATCCTCGATATCAAATCGGATGGTCGAGGAAGTCTCGCAGAATTCCTAAAACAAAAACACAGTGGACAACTTTTCGTTTCCCGAACTAAACCTGGTGTAACCCGGGGAAACCATTACCACCATACCAAGATAGAGAAGTTCCTCGTAGTCGAGGGAAGCGGTTTGATCCGGATGCGGTCCATTGAAGGGGGGCCGGTTCAAGAGTATTCCGTGACGGGAGCTGCTTTCCAGGTCGTCAACATTCCGCCGGGATTCACGCATTCGATCGCGAATGTCGGCGCGGGAGAGATGGTAACGCTTTTCTGGTCGAGCGAGATGTTCGATCCAGATCACACAGACACCTACTACCTGCCAGTCGATGTTCAGGAGCGGAGCATATCCATGGCAATGGAGCGCCCATGAAAGTCGCAACAATCATGGGGACCCGGCCAGAAATCATCCGGCTCTCGCGTGTAATAGCGGCACTGGACCGCCATACGGAACATGTGCTGATTCACACTGGACAGAATTACGACTACGAACTTAACCAGGTGTTCTTTGCAGATCTCGAGATTCGCCAACCAGACTTCTTTTTGGAAGCAGCGGGCCAGACTGCAGCCGAAACCATTGGGCTGGTCATTTCAAAATCCAGCGATGTGCTCGCCAAGGTCAAGCCGGATGCTGTGCTGATCCTGGGCGATACCAATAGCTGCCTGGCGGCTTTGGCGGCCAAGCGGTTGAAGATTCCTGTCTTCCACATGGAGGCCGGAAACCGGTGCTTCGACGAGCGTGTTCCGGAGGAGATCAACCGGAAAATAGTCGACCATATCAGCGACATCAATCTTCCTTATAGCGATATTTCTCGGGAGTACCTGTTGCGGGAGGGCATCCCGCCGGACCGAATCATCAAGACGGGAAGTCCAATGTACGAGGTGCTTCACTACTATTTGGCAGAAATAAGGCAATCCGATGTGCTTGCCCGCATCGGCACCCACCAAGGCGAGTACTTTGTCGTGAGCTGCCATCGCGAAGAGAACGTGGACGACCCGAATCAACTCGAGCAATTCGTAGGTTTGTTGAACTGGCTTGCGGAAGAGTATGGGCAGCCCATCATCGTCTCAACTCATCCGAGAACAAAACTGCGCCTTCAGGGTGTGAAAGCGAAACTGAGGCCGGAGGTAGATTTGCGACCTCCTCTTGGCTTCCTCGACTATGTCCAGCTCGAGATGTGCGCCAGGGCTACGCTGTCGGACAGCGGCACAGTTTCAGAGGAGTCATCGGTACTGGGATTTCCAGCCTTGAACATTCGCGAAACACATGAGCGGCCCGAGGCAATGGAAGAGGGCGCCGTGATCATGGTGGGATTTGACATACGGCGTGTCCGGGAAGGCCTCAGGATCTTGGAGGATCAGGCGAAAGCTGGGTTGCGCATCGTTCAAGACTATGAGGTGCCGAACGTTTCAGAAAAGGTGGTGCGAATCATTCAGAGTTACGTAAACTACGTGAATCTTACGGTGTGGCGAAAGCCACAGTCGCAGAAGTAGGTGCTTTTGGTCAGGCAATGCGGATTCTACTTCTGTCACAATTCTTTGATCCCGAGCCAACCTTTAAAGGCCTGACGTTTGCAAATGAGCTCGTGCGGCGTGGGCATAGTGTAGAGGTACTAACCGGTTTTCCGAACTACCCTGGAGGACGACTCTATCCTGGATACTCCGTGGCGCTCTGGCACAGGGAAATTATGCAGGGAATACCTATTCTCCGGACGGCGCTCTATCCTAGCCATGACAGGTCCGCAATCCGAAGGATCATGAACTATGCCAGCTTCTCGATATCGGCCGCAACGCTTGGTGCGGTTGGCATAAAGAATCCCGATGTGGTCTACGCGTATCACCCCCCTACGACAATAGCGCTGCCAGCCACAGTGTTTAGACTCCTGAGACGGGTTCCGGTTGTAGCTGACATCCAGGATCTTTGGCCAGATACCGTGATCGAAACGGGGATGATGAAGAACGCCTTTGCCATCTCCTTGTTAAACAAATGCTGCCGCTTGGCATTCCGGCAGATGGATCGAGTTGTCGTCCAGTCGCCCGGCTTCAAACGGACTCTGATCGATCGCGGTATTTCGGCAAGCAAGATTGACCACATCTATAACTGGTGCGACGAGGCGTCGATGGATATGCGCCCCCGCGATGAACGAATGATGGAAGCGTATGGGCTAGCAGGGCGATTCAATGTGCTGTTCGCCGGCACGATGGGGACACAACAGGGCTTGGCTTCGGTACTTGCCGCAGCGCGATTGTGCGTGGTGGGTTTGCCCCGCGTGCAATTCGTTTTTGTAGGCGGCGGCACGGAGCGGGAGTCCCTTCAGCAAGGAGCGAAGCAAATGGGGTTATCCAATGTAGTGTTCTTGCCCAGACAGCGGCCCGAGAACATGGGGCCTCTGCTGGCCGCAGCGGACGTTCTTCTTGTTCATCTGCGGGATCTGCCCCTGTTCAGCATCACGATTCCCTCGAAGACATCCGCGTATCTAGCGGCGGGCCGGCCAATTCTAATGGCAGTCAGGGGCGATGCCGCGGATCTGGTCAGGCAATCCGGTTCAGGTCTCTTCTGCGAGCCGGAGAACCCGGCGGCTCTGGTCTCTACCATCGGGCAGTTTGCGAGCATGCAGGAGCAGGAGAGAAACATGATGGGGAAGAGCGGCCGGAGATTCTACCAACAGAAGCTTTCGCTTCATGCAGGGGTAGAGAAGTTCGAAGCCGTGTTCGCCAAAGCTGTTGCATCGAAACGAGCTGCGAACCATTCACGGTGACGGTCTCATCCCGAACGCTTCCGTGCAGGAGATCCCCGTGCAGCAGCCAATAAGACTTATCTCTGTGCGCCAGCGTGGCTGGGCGCAGGTGGTGAAGCGCGCGGCGGACATCATAGTCGCCTTGATTGGGATCGTCGTGATGTCCCCTGTGCTGGCGGCGGTGGGGGCAGTGATATGGGCGACGATGGGCGGTCCTGTGCTGTTTCGGCAGGTGCGCCCCGGCAGATACGGGAAGCCATTTGCACTGTGGAAATTCCGCAGCATGACGGACGCAAGGAACAGTGCGGACCGCTTACCAGATGTCGATCGGTTGACCAGAGTGGGACGATTCCTGCGCGCGTCCAGCCTGGATGAACTGCCGCAATTGTGGAATGTGCTACGAGGCGACCTCAGCCTCGTCGGTCCCCGTCCGTTGCTCACGCATTATCTCGAGCGTTACACACTGGAACAAGCGCGCCGCCACGAGGTTCTACCCGGCATCACCGGCTGGGCCCAGGTGAACGGCCGCAACGCCATCGCATGGGAAGAAAAATTCGCGCTGGATGTTTGGTATGTCGACCACTGGAGCCTGCTGCTTGATGTGAGGATTCTCGCCCGCACGCTGCGCAATGTCATCCTGCGCGAGGGTATCACTGGCCAGAACCACGCAACTATGCAAGAGTTTCTCGGCGGCGGCAAATGAGAGGACCAACATGACCCGAAAGCGCATCGTAGTGATCGGCGCCGGCGGCATGGCCCGGGAGGTTCAATGGCTCATCCGCGAGATAAACGCCGTCGAACTGCTCTATGAGTTCCAGGGATATGTGGTCAGTGACTTGAACCAATGCGGCAACTACGATTCTCGTAGCGCCATTCTCGGAGACTACCGCTGGCTGGAAGAGAATCGCAGCTCGATCGACGCGGTTACCCTCGGGATCGGCACTCCTGCCGCCCGGCTTAAGGTGGGGCACGAACTCCTTGCGCTGCTCCCAGAGGTGGAGTTTCCGGCCCTCATTCACCCTTCTGTGATTCTGGATCTGGCCAGCGCGACGATTGGGCCGGGAGTCCAGATCTGCGCGGGTACGATAGCCACAGTCAACATCACGCTCGACACGTGGGCGCTGTGCAATTTTGGATGCACTCTGGGACACGAAGCAGTCGTTGGCGAGGGTTCAGTGATCCACCCGGGCGCGAACATCTCGGGCGGCGTAGTCCTCGGCAAGGGTGTACTCGTCGGTACGGGCGCACAGGTGTTGCAGTACTGCCGCGTCGGCGACGGAGCCATGTTGGGCGCGGGCGCGGTGGTGCATAAAGACGTAGCCGCCCGGGTGACGGTCGCCGGCGTACCCGCGCGAGCCTTGGTCTCTCGTTCCGCGCCATGAACTACGCCAAGGACCGCGAAGGGTCTCTGCGGGGAGGGTTTGAAACCGAGTAGTTCCCGTCCCCCGCAAGGAACCCCAAGTGAGCCCGCATCACCACCGGGAGGTTGAAGCATCGAAAACATCTTGATGAACCACGGAACTGCTTGTGACGCGGATGTTGATTTTGCCAATTGGCCCTGCTTTGCGCCAGACGAAATCAGCGCCGTCACACGCGTTCTCGAATCCGGCAAAGTAAATTACTGGACTGGCGAGGAATGTAAACTGTTCGAACAGGAATATGCGGGCTCGCTCGGCGTGAGGCATGCGATTTCACTCGCCAACGGTACGCTTGCGCTGGAACTCGCGCTGCACTCGCTCGGAATAGGTCCGGGAATCGACGTCATCACCAGTTGCCGTACCTTCATCGCCTCGGCGAGTTGTGTGGTCCGCGTGGGTGCCAGACCTATCATTGCAGATGTCGACCCCAACAGCCAGAACATCACCGTGGAGACCATCCGCGCCGTGCTCACGCCTCGAACCAAGGCAATCATCGTGGTTCATTTAGGCGGGTGGCCCTGTGACATGGACCCTATTCTCGAGCTCGCTCGCGAGCACGGCCTGAAGGTGATCGAAGACTGTGCCCAGGCACATGGTGCAACTTATAAAGATCGGCCGGTCGGTTCCATGGGGGATATCGGCGCATTCTCCTTTTGCCAGGACAAGATCATCACGACAGGCGGCGAAGGCGGTTTACTGGTGACCAACGAGGACGCGCTGTGGAAGAAGGCTTGGGAATTCAAGGACCACGGCAAGGGCTACGATACCGTCTTCCACGGACGGCACGAGCCCGGCTTTCGATGGCTGCACGATTCTTTCGGAACCAACTGGCGCATGACTGAGATGCAGGCCGCCATCGGACGTGTAGCGCTGCGCAAGCTGCCCGGTTGGGTCACCACACGCCGCGCCAACGCGCAACACCTTACCGAGGCAATCGCGGATATCGGAACTGTCCGCACCACCCTTCCCGGCTTAATCTACCGCCACTCTTACTACAAGTACTACGCATTTGTGCAGCCTAAAAGATTAGCAAGTGGTTGGTCGCGCGATCGCATCATGGCGGAGATCTCGCTACGGGGCGTGCCATGCTTCGCAGGGAGCTGTAGTGAAATAGATCGGGAGCGGGCCTTCGCAGGCGCGGGACTCCAGTGTCTGGAACATCCAACCGCCCGAGAGTTGGGCGAGACCAGCCTGATGTTCCTGGTGCATCCGACCCTTTCGGAGAACTCAATGTCGTTCGCTGCAGAGAGCATCCGCTCCGTGCTCATTCAGGCCAGATCCCCACTGTTGCAATCAGAATGATCTGATTGCGCCTGAACGGAATCCGTTGGTAGCCAAGGTCCAGCCAACATCACTGCGGCCAAAGCGTTGACCTGCACAGAGTCGCTGTGACCGTCCAAGCGGTGCTACTCAAGCCGCGCGCTCGAATTCCCCAACTCTCGATCAGTACGGACAATCGCCTCCAGCTAGTGCCCCGCTGGCCATGTCTCCAACTCGTCAAATTGTTCCAACCGTAAGAGGCCACAAACATGCTAGAGAAACGGCGTCCTTGGGCGATTTTTCTGCTCGAGCTCATCCTTATCGTCTTATCTGGCACTGTTGCATGGCTGCTGCGGTTCGATTTTAACTTTCCCCGACCGACGCTCTTTCTGCGCGCGCTGCCGCTGCTGGTATTGCTGCGGATGGCGGCGATGGCGCGGTTCCACCTGTTCCACGGTTACTGGCGCTACAGTGGAATCAGTGATGCGCTGGATGTTATCAAAGCGGTCTTGCTGGGCTCGCTCGCATTTTTGCTCATCGAGCGATGGGTACTACGCCAGACTTCTCTGCCTATCTCCTTCTATTTTCTTGAAGCCATGCTGAGCGGTCTGGCGCTGGGTGGCGTAAGGATCCTGTCCCGGGTGTGGATACAACGTTCGGAGAGGCGGGCCAAGTGGCAGACGGCGAAATCCGTGGTGGTCGTCGGGGCTGGCTGTGGCGCCGCCATGTTGTTACGCGAATTGCCGCGTAGCGGATATACGGCAGTCGCGCTGGTGGATGACGATCCATCCAAAGCAGGTGTTGCTCTCAATGGGATTCGGGTTGGGGGTCCGATCGTCCAGTTGCCCAGTGTCGTACGTCGTTACCATCCGGATGAACTAATGATTGCCATTCCTTCGGCGACGAGCGAGCAAATGCGTCGCATCACAGAAGTCTGTCGCCGGACCGGAGTCCGCTTTCGCACGATTCCAGGCCTGGCAGAGCTGATCCACGGCACCGTAACTGTCGATCAGATGCGCGAAGTCAACCTGCAGGACTTATTAGGACGAGATCCTGTCCAATTGAATCTTGATACCGTAAAGTGCCAAATTGCAGGACGCGTCATTATGGTGACGGGCGCCGCTGGTTCGATCGGTTCCGAACTATGTCGCCAACTACTGAGTTATGGTCCGGCGAAGCTGGTTTGCGTCGACCAGGCCGAGACCCCGCTCTTCTACCTGCAGCATGCCACTTCCGATTCCAAGGTGGAAAAGGCTTATTGCGTTGCAGATATCACCGATCCTGCGCGCATGCGGGAGATCCTCGAGCAACATCACGTCCAGGCCATCTTTCACGCTGCGGCATACAAGCACGTTCCGCTCATGGAACACAATTTGCAGGAGGCGGTGAAGAACAACGTGTTCGGATTGCTTTCCCTGATGGAAGTCGCCTGCCAATGCGATTGCGAAGATTTCCTGCTTATTTCCTCCGACAAGGCCGTAACTCCAACCAGCTTCATGGGCTGTACCAAGCGGATCGGGGAACTGATCGTGGCCGCTCGGCCTTCCGGCCGGATGCGTTGCCTTTGTGTCAGGTTCGGCAACGTTCTTGGCTCGCAGGGAAGTGTGATTCCGCTCTTTCAGGAGCAAATCCGGTCGAAACGCCAGATCACAGTGACTCATCCCGACATCACTCGCTACTTTATGACCATACCGGAGGCGGTGTCGCTGCTCTTGCAGGCTTTTGCCATCGGTAACAATGGCGACATTCTGGTTCTCGATATGGGCGAGCCGGTCCGGATCCTGGACATGGCGAAGACGCTGATCCAACTATCCGGCATTCCACCAGGAGAAGTGGAAATCGTGTTCACCGGCTTGCGTCCGGGCGAGAAGCTGTTCGAAGAACTCTTTTATGACTTCGAGCGACGGTTGAACACCGCCGTGCAAAAAGTATTTCGCACCCAGGGGCAGCTCGTCTCCTGGCCAAGATTACTGGCCCACCTGGAGGCGTTGCGCGCGGAAAGCGTCGCTGGTGTGCCTCATCGCATCCGTGCCGAAGTGAAAGAGATCGTTCCTCAATATCAGTGGCAGCGTACAAGCGCCGGAGAGGAGTTCCCATCGGATATACCCGCGATTTCACCACTCGGTGTATTCGATATCGCCCTGGCGAACGCAAATGATTAGCCTCTTGCTTAAGACGGGACTTGAAGGAACCGATGCGCCTTCGTATTGCTTCGCGGCCAAGATGGTTCAGACTCAATGGGGATGAGGCAATCCGAAACCCCACACCAAACCGATCCGCGGCTCGACCATGATTGTGCCTGTGCTGCGATAGGTTCGATCACTGTAGGTCGATGCCTTGAACGAATCCATCGTGAAGCCAGCCCTCAAGGTGATGCGTCGCGACAGGCGCACATCGCTTCCGGCGCCCCCCACGAGTGCCGCCTGCCGATCCCATCCGGAGTGTATTCCGGTTGAACCGCCATTGAGCGCAATGGCGCCTGCGCCCGACGTGACATA
>Ga0182024_10008496_pt1 | contig 21617 bp, 17 predicted proteins | sample P32metaG_FD_120480 | JGI IMG/M metagenome (GOLD analysis project Ga0182024, IMG submission 120480) | Permafrost microbial communities from Stordalen Mire, Sweden - P3-2 metaG (Illumina Assembly) | ecosystem: Environmental > Terrestrial > Soil > Wetlands > Permafrost | place: Sweden: Stordalen...
AGAGATTGATGGCGGCGAGATCATAACCTACTCGGGTGACTACGACTTCTACGAGCGCGAAAGGGCCGTGCGAGAGAGCAATCAGCAGGCAGCATTTGCCCGGCAGCAGTCCATGCTTGCCAAGGAGCAACGCTTCATCGATCGTTTCAGGACACACGCGGCCAAAGCGGCCCAGGTGCAGAGCCGAATTAAGGCCTTGGACAAGATCGAGAAGATCGAACTTCCGAAGAAACGCCAAGTGGTGAAGTTTGAGTTTCGTGTCCCCCCACGATCCGGCGAACAGGTGGCCGTCCTTGAGAATCTGCACAAGAGTTACGGCCCGCGTGTGATTTATGACGGGTTCAATCTCACCATCCGCCGCGGAGAACGCTGGGCCGTCATGGGGAGAAACGGCGCGGGCAAGACCACTCTGCTCAAGATGATTGCCGGGGCCAGTGTTCCAGATGCGGGAAGCGTGCGGCTCGGCGCCAGCCTGTATATGGGCTACTTCGCGCAGCAATCGCTGGACGTGCTCAATTCCGATCTCACCGTCATCGAACAGTTGCAACAGGATTTTCCGCAGGACAGCATTGGCTCGCTGCGGAACCTGGCAGGAGCATTCCAGTTCTCCGGCGAAGACGTAGATAAGAAAATCCGCGCACTCTCTGGCGGAGAAAAGTCGCGGCTGGCAATAGCGCGCATGCTCTACAACCCGCCGAACTTCCTGGTGCTCGACGAACCTACCAATCACCTGGATCTTGCAACCAAGGAAATGCTGGTGGACGCCTTGAAGGATTTTGAAGGCACTATGATCTTCGTATCGCATGACCGCATGTTCCTTCGCGGTCTCGGCTCACGTGTGCTGGAACTGGGCGGTGAGAGCGGCACGGACCGCAATCCCACTGTTTATCCGGGGTCGTACGTTGAGTACGTGCAGAAGCTTGGACATGAGGCGCCTGGGATTTATTCGTAGGGTTTGCGGGGTTGTGCGGCGACTGAAGACTGGGCACCCGGTACGTTGAGTTGGTTATCGCGGAGCGACAGAACACGAAATAAATAGTCCGCGGCTGGCCCGGCCCTGAGGTTGTTCACCACTGCTGTTGATGTTTGGCATTGAAGCGGATCTCCCCGTCTCCGCCATTAATCAGACCGGTGCATTCAGCCGTATTCCCCTCTTTTATGCCGCGTGCATTTATTTCGTGCGAGCCTGTTGGCTCACACACAATGTCGGTGATAGGGCCAGGGGCATCGATGTACAGGTGCCAAGTGTCATACGGTGTATTGTCACCCGGCAAGCTGATTTGCGTGTGGTCAAACTGACAACGGTGCGTAGCGGTGATGCGCTCGGGGTGGCCCGTACAATTGGGATCCATATTAAAAGCGTCGAAATAAGCTTTCCCACTCGGATCTGCATCATGCCACTGTGCATCATGGGTTGGCGTTGATGGCAGGTCATCAGTTTTTGTGTCCGGTTTGCTTGTCTGAGCTTTGAACATCAGAAGCAGCAGGAAAATAGCAACTAATAGGCAACCCGTTGTGATGCCAATCAGCAGTAGATAGTTCGGATGCCGATCATTTTCCTTTCGTGTCAAAAACTTGAAGACGGCCAGCCCGAACCCTGCTGTGCCTGCTGCGACGGAAGTCCAAATTGCCTTGTACGAATCCTGGAGCCAGCTTGGCAGGTGCTCGAAAAGCGTTAGACCAGTCGCCTGGGAAGCTGCCCATAGAAGGAAAATAACTATTGCGGCTGATACCAGAATGATAATCAGAGTGTCCACGAATCCAGCATGAGCTGGTTTCGACGGAGGATCTTCCGAAACTGCCGGAGTCCAAGCCAGTTGTTCGATAGCACTATGCAAGACTGCAACCATACTCTCCAGTCCAGCATTCATCTGCCCTCTGAGTTGCTCGTTCGTAGTTCGCGACCCTACGGACATAGCTTGCGCCGAATCAAAGCTTCTAAGTAGTGAGTCGCCCAGTCCACAGCGTTCAAGTGCACTTCGCGCTGTATCTTTCCATTGCGTACGTTTCGGTGAGTCCCACGCTAACCTCGGTAAGTTGCGGGCATCCTCGATTAAGCGATTTAGTACAGCAGTCGCTTCCTTAGCAGGAAGTGCGCGGTTGCTTTGCTGGGATGAATTTGTCGGAAGTGTCAAAGGAATGCTCCCTTGGCGAGTAATGTTACACGAAGATTCATGTCAGAATGCACGAATGCGACAAGCTGCCGGTAATACTTGGTATGGGGCTGGCCCACCTTTGATTTTTATTGTTAACACCATCCCAAACTGAGGCTGCCCTGAGCGGAGCCGAAGGGTGGGCACCACGGACGCGGATTTCTAATGCTTTCCGTGACCCCGCTGTTCATCGATGGCAATGGAAAAATGGAGTTGCGTCGGCGAAGCCCCTGATACCATCGTCCGAGGTACCCACCCTTCGAAAATCGCGAAGGGTGGGGCAGCCTCAGTCATTAATGGCGCCGACAAAAATCAAAGGTGGGCCAACCCCCAAGCATACGCTGATTGCACCATCAGATCAGATGGCGCTGTTCCCACCCCGTTCCAACCCCGGCGAGAATTCAGACGCTGCTTGCGTTGTGGAAAGTTCTGTGGAAGTGGAGCCAAGCAATGGCGGAACAATTAGATAAAAATCGTATCTGCAAACGCAGCGAAGTCGAGCACCTTCGTGAGTTCATTACCTGCGCAAAAAAGCTACTTAACGATGCGTGGTATTACCCGCCTAACTATGGCTATGAGTACATGGTTGCTCTGGCCCTCTATTCCAAATCTCTCACGGTCGCTGAGGCAACTCTGGTGTTGATCGAAGCAGGATACGGTGATGAAGCCTTCGCCACGACACGGACGCTGATAGACATCTACCTCACGCTTCGTCACATCGCCATCGAAGATTCTCACGAAAGAGCAAAGCGATACGCTCAGTTCTCAGCCAAGAACAGCGCGGTATGGGCTGAAGTTGCCCAAATATATTGGCCTTCAAAGGGTCTTGCAGTGCCGGAGCGAACTCAAAAAATCGCAGCTACATTTCGCAGTCCGCATAGTTGGTCTGGTAAAACGGCGAAGGAAATAGCTTTCGAGCCCGACACGGTCGATAAGGACGATAACGGCAAGCCAGTTGATGCCATGATCTGCGCTTCAGTCTCACCCTTCTGTAATCGCTGAAAAATCAGAGAAGCAGTAGAGTTCAAACGAAGGATCTGCCCTCGCTGCACGTCCAACACAATCGCACCGTCCTGGCCGTAGGTGCTGCGCACCGTGTCTGGAACCCTGTACATCCGAGGCGCCCCCACTTGCTTGATTTCTTTGTGCACTCTGACACTCCCGGCTGGTTGAAAGCCAGAAAAAGCTGAAACCTTTCGGTAAAGCAACAACTGGAGCGGATCTTATTGTCAGGTAAGAGGATGGAGGGGAAGTTCCTCGGGTCGGGGAACTCTGCATGTTCGGTTTTTGGTCCTAGCTGTGGTCGTTGATACTCGTCGCGAGCTATTCCGCGATGTATAAGGCACGGGTCTGATAACTGTTAACCCTGGGGCTTTATGGAGTCCTTCCCTCTAATTTCGAGCCTCTGGAAATACTCGCGTGAAGGAAAAGCCCGTTCGGGCAAACTCGAGGGCGCCCTAACCTGCCCTTCGCAATCGTCTCGCTATCAACCGAGGAGCGAACGCGTAAGCTCGTTCCATTCTTCTGTCAGCGACTTTCGCGAAGGAGACTTGCCGACCCTATGGTACCAATACGTGGCGTTCGACGAATCTCCTTCCTTGCGGTGGAGGTAGGCGTGCACCCACGCACCTGCCGGACCTTCGTCCTGCTGCGCCGATTCGTGAGCTTTGCTCCAATCGCCCTTGCCGTCCCACCACAACGCGGTCAATCCGAGGCTCAGCCCTTTCGGCGGACCGTCGTGCCGCATGGAATCCTGGAACTCTTCGAAGGTCATAGTGGATAGGGTAGCTCGCCGCTCATCGACACTGCATGCGAAATCTGGGCCTACGAGCCGTCAAGAAAATGGAAACAGGGCCGTGGGCTATTTTCACAATCCGTGAGAATCGAAAATAGCCTAACGAGTCTGTCGGGGAAACAAATGGGCGATCTACAAGGGGAGTTCGTGGGAATCGGCGGTGTCGGAAACAGCAAGTGTCGCGTAGGCATTCTGCGGGCGCATGATCACATCAGGGCGGCAGTCGTTGATGATCCGCCCGCCCAACAGAATGAGAACTCTCTCAAATTGCGCGAACGTCGAGAGCCGATGGGAAACTACAATGAGCGTGGATGCGGGGCGATGGCGCTGAATATTCTCCAGAACTGCTGCTTCGCCAGGAGCGTCGAGACAGGAAGTCGCTTCGTCCAGAATGAGAACGCGAGGCCGCTGCAAAAGAGCCCTCGCCAGTGCAAGCCGTTGTCGTTGGCCGCCCGAAAGTTGGCAACCTCCCGGTCCGATGCGCTGTCGCATGCCATCCGGCAAAGTGGCAACAAAAGACGACAACCCGACCGCCCGGATGGCCGCCTCCAAATCGTGCTGAGTCGACGTCGACCTCACGAGGCGAAGATTGGATGCGAGCGTTCCGTCAAACAGAACCGGCTCACGGGGCAAGTAGCAGATGTGACGGCGCAGGCTTTCCAACTGGATGTCCCGGAGGTCCACACCTCCCAGGCGGATCGACCCACGAACGGGGTCATAGAGCCTGACCATCAGTTTTCCGAGCGTGCTCTTGCCGGCCCCGTTCTCGCCGGCCATGGCGACGCGTTCGCCAGCCATGATCTGCAGCGCAGGAACGTGAAGCAGGTCTTTCTGTCGCGGGTAGCTAAACTCGACCGCGGCAAATTCGATCGTCGGATCATGATCATCGGGAAGATGGACGGAGTCAGGCGCATTTTCCAGTCGCGGACAAAGCGCCAAAGCAGACTGTACTTGCCGCACGCTGGCGAAAGTTTTCTGAGCTCTGGCGTAAAGTTCAGCGGCTCCGCTGAGAGGTTCAAACAGTTGTGTGACGAATCCATAGAACGCTACCAGACTGCCTACGCTTAGACTCCCGGCCAGGACACTCGCGCCGCCGTAACCGATGACCGCGCATAGTGCCAGGGCAACCGCCAGGGAACTCCACACGGTGAACCACACACCCGTGGTAAAGAGCTCTTGCTGCGATCGCACTGCGTGCGCCAAGAGCCGGAAAGCCCTTCGCTCCTGGCGCTTTTCCTGGCCCAGGAGTTGTATGGGAATCACCGATGAAAGGTGCTCCTCGAGAAAACTGCTCCATGCAAGGCGGTCCTCTTGGACAGCGTCGGCATCATCTCCGAGTCGCTTCCGAAGGCGCTGCCGAGTGATGAGGAACACCGGTATCAGGGGAACGACAGCCAGCGTCAATACGGGACTGAGCAACAGCATGGTACCGAGGGTGAAACCGGCAGTGAGGACCAGGCGCAACATAGCCGGCAAAAGGTCGGACCCGAAATACGAGACTTCGTCGATCGGTTCTTTGAGCGGGTACATCACTGTCCCAACTGCCGTGCTCTCGTAATATTCGGCGGAAAGCTTATCGAGGTGCCGCAGCAGGTCCACTCGCAACGTGAGGCTCATTTTCTGCGCTGCGCTCAACATCAGGAAGTTGCCCAGGCTCGTGAGTGCAGTCCTGCCTTGATAGCCGAGGAAAATCACTCCAACGGCCAAGACAAGGAGCCCCGAATTTCTCTGGGGAATCACACGATCAATAAGCCACTTCAGTACGAGCGGAGTGAGCAGCGCCAAAAGGCTACCCGCCGTAATGCACACAAAGCTGGCCGCGTGCCAGTGCATAAGCGGGCGGATCTGTTGAGCGAGCCAGCGGAGTTCGCTTGGGAACGAAGACCACCAGCGGCTTCTCTGCTCTGGGGAAACCAACACATCTCCACCAAGCAGCGAGAGTATGTAGTCGGCGCGCGTCTGTAAAGAAAATGCGTAAGTTGTTCGCCTTTCGATCAACTCGGGCGAGATTGCCAACAATCAGTTCGGTTGCTGGACGGGCGCTCCAGTTCATTTCGTCCGGAAGTTCGACAACTTACACGAGCTTACTTGCGATCATGACAATTTGCCCGACCACTTCGACATCCTGGTGATAGCGAAACACCTCAGCACGATGAAAATCCTTGGAGTAGGGATGAACAACCAACGTGCCGTTTTCAATGCCGCAGCAGGCGCACAGATACGTGCCGTCACGCTTGAGAAGCACGTACACCGGTTGCTGGCACAGCGGCTTGGATGCGAAATGCACGGGCCTCCTCCGCCGGCGATTCACTATGGCTACCAGTCCGTTCTTGAGGTAAGGGTGCAGAACATCCTGTTTACCTCCGATCCAGAAAAAGTCATCGAGAGAAACATCTTCGAGTCCGGAGAGCGACTCTATCGATTGCCGCAGAAAGAACGGCACTTCCTCCGATCGTTCCAATAGGTGCTCCAGGAATCCTCCACGATCAATGGTCTCGTCCCGGTTTTCATGGGACCCGACAGGTGACACTCTGGATACAAACTGGTCTGGCATGGGCTCGGAGCCGATATCTTCCAGGTTAATCCTCATTGCTTCGAAAAGAGTTTGGATCGGCAAGCCATAGAGCGAGCACAGAGTAATAGCGGTTTGGATGCGGCGTGGTGCCGTGTTGCGAAGTTCATAGTCGCAGAGGGAACTGGGGGAGATGTAGTATGTGTCATCCTTCAGAGTATGGGCAATCCCGCGGCTCATCTCCGATGCTTCGCGTAGTGATATGCGCTTGGTGACGCGGGCGTTGCGGAGCAGCGCGCTCACCCCGGCGTCGCGGGATATTGGGCGCGGCTTCCACTGGCGCGCTAACTCGGCAGGAACCTCCGGTGGGTCGAATCGGAGGGCAGGGCGAAGCGCGAGGTCCACTACACCAACCAGTCTCGTTTCCTGAGGTCGCTGCAACTCGACTTGTCCGTAGGGGAGTTTCGTGCTCACGGGCACGAGCATGGTGTCTCCGATGGCACGCAGGTGGCAACAAAACAGGCCCTCCGAGTGCTCGATGAGGAAATATCGGCTGGATGCACGGTTCGCTCTCGGCGCAAGATCGTCGGGAATGTTGGGGTTCACGCGTACGATGCTTCCCGGAACGAGTGCCGGGTAGGCGAGTGCGTCCTGCTGCCCGATCTTTGCATACAGAAACCTTCGATCGCTGGTTCCGCGCAAAGAACGGATTTGCCCGGGGCCAGATGACCTCAGCAATTGTCCGAGAGGTGCGGTCGGAGGTACAGGAACGTTGCCTCCTCTGTTTTCAAACCATGGAACCCAAGCATACGGATCGACCAGAGAAGAATCGAGCAGGATCGTGCGGCGCGATGGGAGCGCAACCTGGAACCGGACGATGTTTTCGAGGTCCGTCCCGAATACGCCCAGCCAATCCGGCAGTCGATACCCGGTAATGCGGCTCAGGGCAACGAACTGATGAATGCTTGGGCTGAAGCTTCCCGCTCGGAGGTCATAGTAGAAATTGTGCGGAACAAAGTACGGGGAAGAACGCCCATACAATGCCTCTGACCGTTGGCATGTCTGGGAGAGGGTAAGGCCTCTAAGCGCTAGGATGGATCGGACCCTCTCCCCGACATCCGTGTTGGGCTGCGGTTTCTCCCTGCGGCTAGTGGACACGTTCTCTCGCTGCTCTTACCTGCGAGAGGTTTCTGGTTCGCCGCCGATGATAGGGCGAACCTGCTCAGACCAGACAAGTAGGGCGCCTGGAGGTGGATCCTTTCCCGAGGCGCCTGCTGGAACATCTGCTCGCAGAGATTCAAACTCTATAGGCATGTTGCTCAGCAATTGCCACAACTATTTGCGACCTGTCCGAACCTGCGACCACAAAGGAGGCATTCCTTAACAGCGCTCGTGAGATACGGGGTTCTGACCGGCAACTCGCACTCAGGCTGGCGGTCGGGGTCTCGAACACCGATAAAGTGCAACCATCTCGGCCAGTTCAGGTTTTCGTAACCAATCTATTCTTGTTGTGGATAACAGGGCAATTTGCGGTAACATGACGGAATTCTGTAGGGATAGGCAGTACGATGTCGGCCTCGTCATCCAGCCTGGAATTTGGAAAGCGACTGAGAGCTGAACGGGAGCATTTGCGCCTGTCCCTTCGGCAGGTGCAGGAGTTGAGTCGCGGCATCGCCGCCCAGAGAAAGGATTCCGAGTACTACATCGCACACTCCTCCCTTGCGGATTTCGAGAATGGCAAGCAGATACCCAACATTTACAAGCTCTACAGCCTGAGCGTCATCTACGGGCGCCAATACGAGAGACTTGCAACCTTCTTCAACGTTCCGGTCGATGAGGCCGAAAAAGACCACAAAGCATTGAGTTTTCCGCAGACCTACCTTGTAGGAGCCGCCTCAGAATTCAGCGAGGCCGCGATAGTGTCATCCCGCGAACTCCGGGAGAGATTGCGGTTCGAACGAACCAATCTTTTGTCCAAGATACTCGACAATTGGAAAGATGTTCCTCCCGCCCTGTTGCAGCAGATCGATTGGCGCGATTCCCTTTACGGCTACATCGGAATGGAGGACCACACGCTCGACCCCATCATTCGCCCCGGTTCCTTCGTTCAGATCGATTCCCGGCAAAGAACGGTCCCACCAGTGAATTGGCATGACGAGCATGACCGTCCAATCTTTTTCTTTGAACTCCGCGATCGCTATGTATGCAGTTGGTGCGAATTGCATGGCAATCAGTTGATTCTCGTTCCGACTCCACAGTCGAGAGGTCAGGCCAGGCACATCCGCTATCCAGGCGACGCAACCATCGTCGGCCGGGTCACGGGGGTAGCCATGCGCATTGCGGAGACACGCGAGGGTCCAACCAAAACATCTCCTCTGAGCTGACTATCCAGCAGCAGACTTCCCCCGGGTGGGGAATCATGGGCGCCACCAACGTTCGATGCAGTCACTCGACAATAGGGCCATTTTCGGGTACACGGCCGGTTAGTTGATACCACCAGGTCGTTGGTTGCGAATACCTAGTTGAGGCCCGAATCAAAGCCAGGAACACGTGTGTCTTCGGAGGTTGAGCCGCCTTCAGCTTCAGCACAGTAGAGTCCCCATCGTTACGATCATTAATCTCAACAGGGTCTTATGCCAGGAACCCGGATCCGTCTCACGCGGGAAGAATTGTACAAAAAAGTGTGGGCGGCTCCGATGCGAACGGTCGCTCAGGAATTCGGGCTTTCAGCTTCTGGTCTGGCGAATGTCTGCCGCAAACACAATGTTCCGGTTCCTCCAGTCGGCCACTGGACCAAGATCGAGGTCGGCCATAAGATAACGCCCCCTCCTCTGGTTCCTGAGTTGAGCGGCAACGAAGCGGTGCACATCTACGTCCGGGAGCGACTTAGTCCCGAGCTTGCAGCATTAGCCGCTGAAATCCCGCCGAAAGTGACTATTCCCAAGGAACTCTCCCACGCCCTCGCCTTGAAAACGGAAAAGCTCTTGGCATCCGGGAAAGAGACCGAGAAAAAACTGATCGTACCGAAAGCGGGAACGGCGTCTCATCTTCTCGTGTCGCGCGACCAATTGCCGCGTGCTCTCCGAATCACGAATGCGTTGTTTCTGGCTCTCGGAGAGCGAGGACATGTCGTCTCGTGGCCCAAAAAAGACGAACATTTGACCGTCAGCGTCGACGGCGAACCCGTAGCGATCAGTGTGCGTGAAGCCATCGACAGCGAAAAGCACGTGCTGACTCCAGCCGAACAGAAGCATCCTTGGATGGCGCCCAAATGGGATTACAAGCTCACCGCCAGATTGCGGCTGTCGATCGACAACCTGCCCTATTCCTCCGGGCCGGTGCGAGGGACGTGGGCAGATGGAAGAATTCAGCTTGTAGAGAATTGCCTCGGGGACTTCATAGTTGGCGTCAAGGTTGCAGCTGCTGCCATCAAAAAGAGCCGACTGGAGCGTGAGGATTGGGCTTGCCGCCGCGAGGAAGAGCGCAAACAACGGGAGGATAAGGAAAGGAAGGCACAAGAACACAAACGGAGGGCCGAGTTCATCACGGAACTTATCGGGAATTGGGAAGAAGCTCAGCGCGTACGAGCGTTTGTGAAAGCAATGACAGAATGCTCCGGCCTGCTGGACCTGTCCGAGGAGGAGAAGCGTGACATTCAGCAGGTGGTTGACTGGACGAACGAGTATGCCGAGTCTCTCGACCCGTTTTCTGATCTTCCGGATTCCGTTGACGAGTTTGTCCATCCAGAGCGCAAATACGCCTGGCTGAAATGGTGAGGACTGCATACTCTGCTACTGCATTTGCATTTGTGCTGCTCGACAGTCCTTGCCACTTGTGCCACTGCGAGCTCGACTGAGATAGTCACGGAGCACTTGTTCCTCCGCTTCAATGTCGTGCAGTTTCGGTAGCAAAGGGTTGGCTTGTAGAGCCGGTTTCGTTTTGGCGCCTGCTTCATTATTGACCGAGAGTTTCAGGAACAGACTGTGCACGGCATTGGTTGATAGGTTCAATAGCTGTTCCATGCCTGGAAGCTGGGAGAACGTGGGAAGATTTCCGTGGAGCGATTCCTCCTCTTTGCTCAATTCGGCCAGGTACAACTGATCGTTGTCCCTGTGAAGGTTCCGAAGATCATCAACGATCTGGCGAAGTGCTTGATTTACTTCTACAGGGCGACGTGGCCCAGACATGGTCAGCTGGAAGCAAGTAGGTGTTGGATTCTGAGGATCGCACAAGTAGCAACTGGCATCGTAGGACCCATCGTCCTGTGGCAGGTCAACATACGCCTTGTCCTGATTTACGTTGTGGGGCACACTCAGAGCGAGGTCGGTCGGATCAAGAAACAGGATCGTCTTGTTGTACGCCTCGCGGACGTGTTGATCGCAATGATCAGTGGGATCTTCGTCATACTTGATGGTTATCCGGAGCGTTCCGCTATTGGCTTGCCAGCCTCTCGACCGAGGATTTGGGCAGTTGTCGCCGGTAGGCGCTCCACATGAATAGAGGTCTAATCTTGTAGCTCCGCTTGTGTAATGAAGGCGCAAGCCAATGGTGTGCTGCACTTCGCCGTTGAGATAAGTGGCGTATGTGGTGCCCAGCTTCATATTGTTCAGTCCGTCATTGGTGGCCGAGTCCGGCATGGGAAGGATCACATACCAGGCGTTCGGATCTCGGTTGCTATACCAATGCCATCCCGGTAGAGATCGGACCGGCACCAGTTGTAGTCCCGGGGAGGTGCCGCTTGTCAAAGTATTACTACTCGAGTTCGGGCCGCACTTGCTGTCGAATCCGACGCACCACAGTCCAGCGCTGAATGGAAATCCCTCCCCCGTGCTAAAGGTCGGATCGTGATGGTGAGCTACGGCCGGTGCCATCGCGATCAGGACTGGAACGCTCTTGCCTGCACTGTTTAGAAATGAGGGGTCCTGATAGTAGATCCAGGGACCTTCCAGTGATATATCCAGGCTGTTCTGAGCGAGCATTGGAGCGGCCGAGCACAGCACGACCACAAGGCATAAAGCACATGACAGATGGGATTTCATTTTCATTCCTCCGAAAGTCTCATCGCATTCCCTCTTAGTTCGAACGCAGCCCAGTAGTAGGGGTGGGCGAGTGCCGACTGCGAAGCCAGCGCCATTTCGGCGCTGTGCAGCGAATCTCCCACGTCGTCTCCGTTGAGCAACCGTCCGTAAAACTGCTTCATGAACAGCAGCGTTATCGCCGAATCTACATTCCATCGGGTGGCGACCACATTTGGTACGCCCGAACGAAGCAATGACTGACTTAGGCTCTCCGTGCCCGAGGCGCCGGGACTCAATGGCGTTCCAGTGCTGCACGCTGACAGTACCGCCAGTTGCAGGCCTTGAAGCAAGCTTGGATCAATACTGTCCGCGTTAACCAGGCGGGCCTGCTGAGTAAGGCTGTCGCGTTCCGCAAGCAACAATCCGTTCCGTTCTGGAAGCGCAACCGCGTGCCCCGCGAAGTGAAACAGTTGCGCGCGGCGGAGTCCATTGCGAACAGCCGCAAGGGTCGCAGCCGAGCCATTCAGCCACTCAGGAGAATGGAATCCGTTGGACACGACTTGTGCCTCGCGTTCTGTGTCGGGGGCAGGTGGAATGGCCTCAGCAAAAGGCGCGGAAACGCTGACGACGAGTGCGGGTGTCTCTGCAGTAATCGACGAAACTGGTTGCAGTCTTAAGGTTTCGTAGAGGCCGGGTGTGACTGCAATGCTCGAGCGCTCTGCAAGGTAGTGTCCCTGGCGATCTACCAAGGCGTCAAATGGGATGGCCGACAGGACGCCGTCCAATTCAAAAACGAGCCTTCTCCCGGGTACGAGCCGGCCCTCGATTGGGCCTATCAGTAGATCATAGAGTCGACGGGCTGCCGAGCGCAGCGCGACAATACTGGTATCTCGCGTGGAACAAAGATGCTGGAACTGAATGGCTTGCTCTTCTAGGTCCGTTGCGGGTATGGCGATCCACTGTGACGCAATGCCTCGATCATCGTATACCCACACGGCCGTGCCTTCGGGAAGCATGGCATAGACGACAACGGTCTCCTGTCGGATCAGTGGCAGCTGTTGTGCAACTATCGTCGGCGTAACCAGCAGTGGCGCATCACGCAGATCCGGTGGCACGGCGAACTCCAGATTATCCGACGCATCGGGATGCGCGTCTGCGATACGAAATTCTGCGCCCGTGTACCACTCCCAAAATTCAAGTGCGCCGCTGGCATCCTTCTGCTGTAACTTCCAGGCCACAAGGTCGCGGTAAGCGGACGCGGTTTGCTCCGTCCACTGGCGCCGAGCGCGGCTGCGCGGGAACGACCTAAGTGCCCACTCGGCAAGGAAAACGGCAGATCGAATTGCGGACCCCGCGTTACCGAGGTCCCCTTGTCGCAGGCTCAAGTCGGCTTTAGTCGTGTAGAAGCCGATCTCGGAGGGAAAACTGGGCGACCGTTCTAGATTGGCCCGCACGCGTTCCAGGTCGGAGGCTGCACGATCAAGATCACCTTGCCGTACTTCCAGTCTGGCCAGCCAAATATCCGCTTCCAACTGTCCGCGAGCGGTGGCCTGAGTTGCGGGAGCCGATCCGAAAAGAACGCTTGCTTTGGCAAACTCCTGCCCCGCCAAGTCTGGCAAATTCGCCAAGTATGCAGAGTTCGCATACCACCGATGGGCCATTGCCCGCTGCACGACGTCGGGGTGCATTTCAATGAGGGAAGTTGCCTGACGCCACAAAGCAACCTGAAGATACGGCAAGTGCAGAACGTCAGCTGCAGTGTCGAGATCGGTGTAGAGGTTGTATCCTTTCATTGCTCCGATCTGACTGGACCAAAAAAGATCCAGGCCCCTCGAGGCGATCGCGAAGCCGTTTTGGGTGTCTCCAAGATAGGCGGCCAGATCCGCTTGAAACCCCAGTCCTCGAAGAAAGAGCCCGGAGTAGCCATGTTTAACAGCTTCTCGAGTTCCTCGATCGAGAGCCTTCTGAGCAAGTCCCGGATTACCTACTAAATCAAAACAGTTTGAAGCTTCGAGCGTGGTCTGAGCGCGAATCCACTCGTAAGTGTGATTTTGAAAGCGTGCATTCATCCTCTTCAACAGCGAAATACATTGGCGACCGTCATACAGGAGATGATCAGCGTACATTTCTTCAGCAATAGCCCTCACCTCACCGGAAAAGCTGTCCGCGACCCGGAATAGCCTGCTGGCCTCCCGTGCCGACGCTTGGGCGGCCGCGTAGTCACCGTTGTCATCCGCATTCACTGCTACGGCAAGGGCCGCAACGGCGTGCGCGAAACCATGCCCGTGCGATCCGTCGAGGAGGTCGGAGAGCCAGGAATCCTGATGCCGTTCGAGGCTGACCACCGCCAATGACCGGAGGACTGTCTGAGCTTTCTGTGACTCTAGTGGGTTCGCTGCGTTTGGAAATGCTTGCGGCAGCCAGTTCCTGGTTGCAATATGCAGGTAGTCCTCGATCCGTGCATCGAGCTCTTCTGAAACAGTCGGAGAGCCAATGATCGACGCCAGGTTATCGACGGTAAGGAGAGGCTTCGCGAGACTGCTTTGCTTGCTTCTGACTTTCTCCTGTACCTCTTCCAGGCGCTTGCGAGCCTCCTCGGCCCAAGCGTCGTTCGGTTCGACTTTGAGGTAGCGCTGCCAGTCGGCAATGGCGGGGTCGTACAAATGGAATTTCTCTTCCGCGATAGCTCGGTTGAATAGAGCAGTAGAATCATTTGGGCTTTTAGCAAGAACACGCCCGAGGTGCTCAATGGCTGTGCCGTAGTCGACCTGGCGATCGGCGTTGGCCGCACCGCGCTGGCAGTAAGCACTCGCGAGATCAATCCTCGCCGACAGAAAATCCGGCCGAAGATCGATCGCGCGCTGCAAAGAGTCAATGGCCGAATCGTAGTTACCATCGAGCAAATCGGCCCGTCCTCTGGCCTCGAGCCAATCCGGGTCGTCTGGATGTCTTCCCAGGTTCTCGCCGATGAGAGCTTCTGCCCTTAATAAAGATGGTGGCTTGTCGAGATTCGATACGCCTTTGCCGAGTTCCACTCGCAGGGGTGCATATTTCGCCCCGGGGATGCGCACTTCGAGGGTTCGACGCTCCGTATAGGCCTGCGCCAGTAGTTGTTCAACGGGGGGACGGTAGACACGCGAACCCAGCCAGAGGGCGACGATGACAACTGCCAACGCGGCCAGTGCAAATGCTTGGCGCGGCCAGGAGAACCATCCTGGCCATGCCGACGTCGAGTCCTTGCGCAGCATTCGATCCTGTGTGCTGCCGTGCAAGGTCTGGGCCATCCCTTTTTGCCACTCTGGTCGCGAGCTACTCAGGCTTGCCAGCATCCGTTCTTCGTTCGAGGTCACTTCTTCCGACAGAGTGTCAGTTGCGTTTCTCAGGAGAGGTCCGCAGTGTCCGCATTGAGCAGCGTGCTTCATTAACTCTCTCGTTTTCGTCTCTGGTAGAAGACCGGCTGCTACTCTGAACCACTCAACATCTGCAACACATTCAGGGCCCGGTGCAACGTTCCTGGGTCCGCCCAGACGCGCAATCTCGTTTTGTGCAGATTTATGCATCTGCACCTTCAGGCTGCACTCCCGACAAGATTCGACGTGCCGCTGAACATCCACTATGACCGACTTTGTCAGCCACCCAGTATTCGCACCCTGATCCGGTGATTGCAGTACCAGGGCATCAAGCTCTGCATCATCGAGATGTTTGTCTGAAGGCCGCGTCAAAACCAGCTTCTCCTTATCAATACGATTCTGCGGGCCGAAATCCTTTTTGGCCCGGTTCTTTCCCACTAGATTCGGATCGGAGTTGCACCATCCGCTCCCGGACAAGGCGGGTAAGCCGAAGAATTGCGCTCTCCACGCCCTTTGGGCTCAGTCCCACGGCGGGCAAAGCCGCGATGGCTTTGGCGCTCATACCTTGTTGATAGTGAAGCCAGAAGATGGTCCGGTCCCGTTCCTCATCCGGACCGGCGGCGCAGTTCCCCAGGCAATCATCGATCTCCTTCAGCAAGATCTCCTGCTCGATAGCCTCTGCACTGCCGAGGCTGCTGCTTCCCGCGGCGGGATCCAGTTCGCTCAAAGATTCCTGGTCCCGTCCAGCTCCGCGCTTGTGAGAATAGAGAGCTTTGAAGTGATCATGGGCTACGTTGCTGGCGATCATCTTTATATATCCGCCGATCGCCTCAGGGTGTTCCTGCGCAAAGGCATAAAGTAATCGGCACCTATCGGTACATAGCTTCAGATAGGTCTCTTGCACCAGGTCGTCAACCACTTGTTGCGGGATATCAATCCACTGGTGTGCAGTGCGGATGACAGACAGGCTGATTGGCCGGTGAAAGCGCGAGACGAGTTCTTCCCAAGACGCCCCGTCATTCGACTCGGCGCAAGCGCGGATCAACTCTTGTGCGGGCAAGGACGAGTGGTGCGTCAAACTACAACTCCACAGTCCGCCGAATCTTACACGAAAAAACAAGGTTCCGGCAGGCCCATCCATGCTGACTCCGAAGGTATTGCATAAATCGCATGGGACTTGAGCTGACCATCAGCAACTCCTTCCCAAAAGGATTTTCGTTCTAGTTGTCGTCTCTTAGCTTGAGCCTTTCAATACGACAAGGTTCAGTTCAATTGAGAAATTCGAGAGGTCGGTGAGCACATGCGCCCGATGAGAACTCTGAGTGTAACCAGCCTAGCTGTCTTGTTAGTTCTCCAGGTTTTGGTCGCGATCGTTAGCGCCCAAAATACACCGTCACCGCATCAAGGTGAACAAGCCAAAAAGGCTCATACAAATGTGGGATCGGCCGATGCCGCAAAGCCCCCGTTCACGGATAGTCAAATCCCAAAGAGTCCGACACCCACAAGCAGGTTGACGAACGCCCGGATCGATGCGATCGACCCTAACTTTGCTTCCGTCACCATCACAGACTGTCCATCGCAACGCGAAGGTCACTCAGTGTGCAATGGCGCAGTGATGACGCTATCCGTGGGTGAGGCGCTTCGACCTGAATTGAAGGCGCTGAAGAAATCAGACCATGTCACGATCGACACGGATGGCAAGACGGTGTCGTCCATAGGCATTCGGCAGATCAGCATCCCACCTTACCTGCCCAGTTTGGTTCTTGGAATCACCGCTGCCTTGTTCTTCATACTGACGACGTTACTCACCCGGGGTCACCCACTTAAGCTCATCATCGGACAGGATGGCAGGTACAGCAACTCGAAATTTCAAATGGCGATCTGGTTTTGGATCGTTCTATCGACCTACCTTGCCTTCGTCTACCTTCGTGTTTCACAGGCGGGGTGGGAGTTCTTCGACTCCATAGACATCCCCAAAAACTTACTTTTGCTTTCTGGCATGAGCGCACTGACCTTCGGCGGGGCAAAGGGCATTACGACCGCAAAGGCGAATGCGGCGATAGCCGCCGGTAATCCCAACCCCAAAGATCCGGTGGGCGTGCATGAGAATTTTTGGACAGACCTCGTGCAGAACGACGCCGGTGCGTTTGATATCGGCGACTTTCAGATGCTCATGGTGACGCTCCTGGCCGTGGGGATGTACGTTGCGCTCACGTTGAACTTTCTGGAGACGATTGCGGCGACGGCTTCCGCCTCTCTCCGGGATGTTGACACGACAATTCTGGCTTCTTTCGGTCTGGGCCAGGGGGCTTACTTGACCAAAAAAGCGGTAGGAAACGCGGGCACGTCGTAGCTGTCACCATCGGCACCGTCTCCGCCTAGCTCGGCTATTGGCTACTCAGCAAAGAAGATTGCAATTGAGAATCTCGGAGGACCTTGTATATGTGCGTACTGAGTGTAGATCCCAATGACATCACTGGGACAACCTTTCTGGTCAACCCCGCTGGAATTGTCACCATAGAAATAACGTCCCTGACCGGAACCGTCATATTCAGCCCGAAGGGGACGACGGTAACCGACAGTGCGGGCAAGCAAATCGCTGGGACCTCATTTCCGACTCCTGATAGCTACTCGTTCCCCACAAGTGCCGGGCAGACCTACACGCTTGAAACTGAATATGTTTGCCTCCCGCCTAATTCGACGGGAACGTTGGATGAGGCCTGTGCTGGCGGCGTCAAGCTAGGCGACATTTTTCCGAGCACAAACGGGCAAGTTTTCACGATTGAGGCATAACACCATGAATAGAGCAATTGTTGTGGTCTACCTGGCGGTCGCAATGGCCGCAATTTCGCCGTCTCGGATGTCGGGGCAGGCTCCTAGTCCGTTTCATCCAAAAACGGACTGTGGGCAAAGCTTCGAACAATATCGCGCCGCCTATCAGAATGCGACGGCTGATTACCAGAACGCGGAGGCTGATTTTCAGAAAGCGACGGACGACGTCGCACGGCAAAATGCTGCGAAAGCACAACAAGACGCTAACACAAAGCAGCAAAGTGCCAGAATCGGACTCGCCCGACTCTTTAATCTGCGGGAGCAACCGGGCTGTGTCGCTTACCTAATTCTGGCCGCATATCCTAATCAAACCCGCGCCGGTTTGTTTCTGGGATTTGTCACCGCAGCGGAAAAGCAGGTCGGTTCCACTTCCAGCACGTCTGGGAGCACAAGCCTCGTTTCGAAGAACTTCACTTCAAGGCTGTTATCGGTAGCGGATGAATATGGAGCACTCACGAGTTCCACTAGCGGTCAGACTACGACAGTGAGCGGTTCTCTGGACCAGCTATTTACGGCGATCGAACATGTCTCAAGTGGGGCGTTTGTGGAGTGCGCAGTGAAGACCATTCCGGGAGTTTGGTGTGTACGCAGCGGATTGATGAATTTCTTGGGGAGACTGTCATACAGCACGTCGCTCGACTTGAACCAGCCTTCAACGATCACCGGGACCGCAACTGGGACAGTTCAAGGGACAGCTCAGCAAGTAACCGGTACACAGGGAGGAAATTCGTTTGCACTAAGTCAGTTTACGGCCAAGGGCTTCATTTGGGCCGCCAAACCAAAGAAGGAGGACCTGTTAAAAGCGTGGACAGACTCTGCCGATACTCCGGCCGCGACGGCACGACAAAAGCTGATCGATATTCAAAAGGCTGCAGGCGATGATCCGGGCGGCGCCTGGCAGAAGTGGCTGGCCAACGCGTTGCCGGTATTGCTGTCCTCGTCTAAGGAAACCGATATCTATGCTCAAACCCAGGAACTGATGTCGACTTTTGTAGCTGGCGGCACTTCCGCTCAGGACCTAGTAAGAGCAGCGCTAGATTATTCTGCGTCGCTCGCCAGCACGGCGGCTGCTGAAAGAACCGCATTTGACAAGGCAGCTTGGTCCAAGCCAATCCTCACCTTTGAGTACGATTACAACACTCCTTCCAATCAACCTACGAATTCCACGTTTCGGCTGATTTGGGGGCAGTCCTTGAAGAACTGGAAAATGACCGGAAACGCGGCCGGCTCAATTTATAACTCGACGCCGTCCAGTTCGATTCCGGGTTCTGGGAGGCTGCGAGACATTCAGCTTGGAATCGAGGCTGATCGCAATCCTTACCAGCTTGGTAATTCTCTTACAGCCACTTTTGGCGCTGCCTATTATTTTCAGAATCAAACGAGCCCCGCTATCCTTAACGTCAGTCCGAGCAGCCCCATCTCCGGCGTAAGCTTCACCGGACTCTCGAGCACTGCTACTCAGGTGTTTACTCAGAAGGGGAAAATCCATGTGGGACAACTCAAGATTACACTCGCGGGCGGTTCCGGTTCAGGATGGAAATTCCCCATTGCGATAACGGGTTCCAACCGCACAGAACTGATAACAAAATCGACGATAGGCGCGCAGGTTGGAGTCAGCTACGACTTCGATTCCCTGTTTGCGAAATGAGGCAGCGCGCAGGCTCGATCGTTCAGTTAAGTGAGGCGACTGGGCGTTTCAGCAGAAAACAGCTACGCCCGTGGATTGTCGGTCCGGGCCCCCCCGTCATTTCTGAGGAGGTTTCTTACGTTGCGCCGGTCACTTGGATTTGGTGCGATGAGACAAAAGCTCCGAGCGGCCGATGACAGTTCGCGGGTTTTTGAGTTTCGGGGGGTCAGAGATTCTCTCAAAAGCTGCGGACGACCTCCACGGGCTCAGGCCGTACGTCTGGGAATCGCGCAAAACACTCACTCCCTCACTCCATGCGGCCAGCATCCGCTTTCCAGTGTCCTTGAAACCTGCCAGTCCCTGCATCAATTCACGAACGGCAGGGGCCGTGTCGGCTACCGCATCACTGATGCGGTCCAGGATTTCCTTCTGCTCGCGCTGAGAAATGCCAAAGGTGGAAGTAACAAACGTGCCCAGGGTCTTTCCGGGCAACCATGTCTTCCTCCCCATGAAACTGATTCCAGGGGGATTGTTCTGGTACCCCTCGTAAACGGAAGTCGTGAAGAAGTCGTACGCGGGTGCGAGGCGTGCATCCGCCCGTGACGTATACAGCAACGCCAGATTCTTCGAATGGCAGTCTGCGTTCCGCAGAGCGTACGTCAACAGCAGAATTGTGGTCAGTTTTTGGAAAACCCCGCGTTGATCTCCACCCGGCACATAGGTCCGAACCGCCTTCGCGATTCGCTCCCATGTGGTTCCGTATTTCGCGGATGGCCGAAGGCCGAGCAGGGCACAAAAATCTTCCAATGCTCGGAATGGTTTCCCGTTCTCATCGACGTCGAACCGACGCACGACAAGAACATTGCCATCCTCGGAGAGTTGGGTTTTTGCACTTTCGACAACCCTCGCTGCTACCTGCATGCACAGGTGTTCGTTGGCCGTCGCGAACGGAAGCTTGCTGGATGATCCTTTGATAATGTGGTCGTGGACCAGCAATGAAGCTTTCTTGTGCGGTCCCAGGCCGCTCGTCTTCTTTTGTTGAGCGTCCAGAAACTTCGGCAGGACGCCTGAAACGCCGCTCTTCGCATGTTCTCGAACCAGTTGCGAAAATGCCTCCTCCGAGTTGTCCCCTTTCAGCAGTTCGGCAAGTTCGATCGGTTTTGCCGGTTCGTCCAGTGCCGCCCCGGGTGGGGCGACCCGTAGTCTTCCCACCATATTCCGACCGATGACGGAGAGGAGTGCAACCGGGCTCGCACCGATATGCGGCCCGAATTCTTCCTGCAGGACCTGCAGCAGGTAGCCCTCCGGAAGGTTCATCTGGAAGATGGGGTGAAGTTGGTCGTCCCATGGGTACGATTCGGTGCGGACGGGCATCGTCAAAGAGACGAGGTTCTCGAGCGCCACGTCTGGAACGTAGGCCATCACGCTCTTGAAGTCGCCGACCTGTTCGAGAACGCCAACATGGCGACCGAGGACATGGACGTTGAGCTTCAAGCACCACCCCGTTCGCGCCGCAGTTCATCGAGGGTGCCTGAGACTCCAACCTCGGTGAAAGTCATTTCAAGGCCGAGTACCGCGAGAACCGCCAGTAGCTTTCGGGAGCCGAACTCCGAGAGCTGCCCCCGCTCAAAGCGCACCAGGGATTCCCGGGTGATTCCGGAGCGTAAGGCGACGTCGCTCTGGTTCAGTCCAAGAGCCTTTCGCCGGGCTGAGACCGCTTCGCCGAGTTCTGCCAGCGTCTGCACAATGTGAGTTATACATCACTTTAAAAGTGATTTCAAGCGTTATGTGATGTATATATCACTTAGCCAGAATCCTCGGCTAGATCGCGCCGAAATCGACAATCCCCCTTGGTCGGGCTGCTTTTTGGGCTGAATACGCGACATGATTTTGTTCCGCTTGCTCTTCTCCGAGAAGCAGCAGCGTTTCGGCGGAGCATCCATCTCGTGCAAATTCTGTCATCTTGAAAAGGGGCGTACTGCTCTGACTGATCGAGCGTTACGGTCAGCAGGCTCATATCAGATACTCAGAAATCCAACAATTTCTTATTGAAGAACTCTTGATCCGGCCCCTTTGTGTTACTTGGGACCGCCTTCTACGCCGGTCGCAGACAACCCAAAGCCGTTCGATCACTCGTGGAGGCCCGGCAAGTGCACAAACCTGGGAGATCACGCCATTACTGCGCCCTTTGGCTCCGCGCCGTCCGTTGACTGAGTTTCGAGACCGAGGTAAAAGGCCCTAATTGGTGCAATCAGGAGGCAGCCTTTGTCAGCCCAAGGGAAGCCATCGCAAGTCGTGATCCCAATGCGCACCTCGGGGACTCTGCCGAC